>Ga0105053_10012124_pt1 | contig 10426 bp, 10 predicted proteins | sample BON01_FD_78093 | JGI IMG/M metagenome (GOLD analysis project Ga0105053, IMG submission 78093) | Freshwater microbial communities from Lake Bonney liftoff mats and glacier meltwater in Antarctica - BON-01 | ecosystem: Environmental > Aquatic > Freshwater > Ice > Glacier meltwater | place: Lake...
GCATCGATCAACACGTTGGACAGGATGGGTATCGTATTACGACGCTCCACCACTGACTGAACGTGGGAAAGGCAGCGTAACAGTGTAGCACGTTCGATTGTGGCCTTCATCGGTCCTTCTCGATCCCTCTTGTGCGTCGGCTTGAATGCTCAAAAATACAGGCAGATTCGCCTGTGAGCGCCGGAAAATGGTCAAATAACCTTAGCGTTCACATTTAGCGCGGCAAGGCTGCAACGCTCGTATGCTCGATTCCTTGGGGATAAATACCCCAAAGATTACGACATCATGGCCATGCCGCCATTCACGTGCAGCGTTTGCCCGGTGACATAAGCAGCCTCTTTGGACGCCAGATAGGCCGCGGCAGCGCCAATATCTTCACTCTCGCCCATGCGTCCCATCGGAATCCGGGCATTCAACAGGTCTTTCTGCGCATCGGGCAGCTGATCAGTCATCGCGGTTCTGATGAACCCCGGGGCGATGCAATTGACCGTGATCCCGCGCGTGGCGAGTTCCTGTGCCAGGCTCTTGGAAGCGCCCACCAGACCGGCCTTCGCAGCGGCGTAATTCATCTGCCCGGGATTACCCGTCGCGCCGACCACGCTGGTAATGTTCACGATCCGGCCAAAGCGCGCCTTCATCATTGGCCGGGCTGCAGCGCGCATGAGGCGGAATGCAGATTCAAGATTGATCTGCATAACTTGGCTCCATTCTTCGTCCTTCATCCGCATCGCCAGATTATCACGGGTGATGCCGGCATTGTTGACCAGAATATCAAGCTGTCCAAGCGTCTCGATCGTTGCGGGGATCAGATGTTCCACACTTTCGCTGTCTGACAAATCACAAGTGATCTCGACATGGTCGTGACCGAACTGGTCGTTCAGCTCTTCACGAAAAGACCGCAGCTTGTCGCCGTTGGACCCGGACAAGGCAAGCCGTGCCCCCTGCGCTGCGAGGGAGCGGGCGATGGCCGAGCCAATCCCGCCGCTGGCTCCGGTTACAAGGGCAGTCATTCCGGTTAGGTCGAACATTCTCAAATCTCCTTCAGCAACGCTTCGATGTCGTCCATCGTTATGACGCTGGTAGCTTGGGCTTCCTTGTCGGTTCTGCCAATCATAGGGCCAAGGACTTTGCCGCCAAGCTCAACAAATTGCTCCACCCCGGCAGCGCGCATAGCCAGCACGCTTTCACGCCAGCGGACGCGCCCGGTGACTTGTTCCACCAGCAAGCGCTGGATTTCGGCGGGGTCGGTTACTTGGGCGGCGGTGACGTTGGCGTAAAGCGGCAGATGTAATGCCTGAGGCGGTGTTGCCTCTAACGCCGCAGCCATTGCATCGGCGGCAGGCTGCATCAGCGGGCAATGGAACGGGGCGGACACCGGCAGCAGGATACCGCGCTTGATCTCGTGTTCCTTAACCAGAGCAATTGCGCGCTCGATTGCCTCGCGGTGGCCGGAGATCACCACCTGCGTCGGGTCATTATCATTGGCGACGGTGCAGACCTGTCCCTCGGCAGCGGCATCGGCCAAGGCCTGCGCCTTGTCGATATCGGCGCCCAACAAAGCAGCCATTGCCCCAATTCCCACCGGCACAGCAGCTTGCATCGCCTGTCCGCGCAATTTCAACAACCGCGCGGTGTCAGCCAGCGAAAACGCGCCAACGGCACATAGAGCAGTGTATTCGCCAAGGCTGTGACCAGCGACACAATCGCCTTTCTCGGCCAAACTAATCCCGCCTTCTTTTTCAAGCACCCGCAAGGTTGCGATGGCATTGGCCATGATTGCAGGCTGGGCATTTTCGGTCAGGGTGAGAACGTCTTCCGGCCCGCCGGACATGACCGCGAACAATTTCTGTCCCAGCGCATCATCGACTTCCTGAAACACTTCGCGCGCAGCAGGGCTGGCGGCGGCAAGATCGGCGCCCATGCCAACCTTTTGGCTGCCCTGACCCGGAAAAACGAAAGCGCGCATGTAAGTTTCCTCTGCCATTAGATTAATTCAAGCGCGCTTATTGGCCGCGTGCAGCTGCTGCAAGCCCGAACGGCACGATTGTGTTGGCTGCATCATGTCCGATATCCGCCCGGCCGAGATATTCTATCCCCGCTTTTCCGCACCAATATTGCGCGATTTCCACCTCGCTCGCGCCGAAGGGGCGGTCGTTTTCCGGCACTTCGCTGATCCGCCCGAGCCGCAATCCCGCCGCGCCATGCAAATGCTGGACGATGTGGAAAAATAGCCGGTCGATGGCGTAAAGATGCTCAGATACTTCCTCCACTATCACCACATGCCCGGTGATGTCGGGCATCAGATCGGTGCCGCACAGCATCGCCAAGGTCATCAGATTGAAGGCGATGGTCGGGCGTTCGTCCAGAGAAGCCTCCAACCCAGCATCGCCGCCAGACAAGTAGTCTACCGAACGGCGCACCGTCACATTCCCGTAATCGCGGCGAATATCGCCAACCATCGGTCCATGCGCGCATTGGCCAATCCCGGCTTTGTATAGTGCCGCCAACAGAAAGCCGGTGTCGGAATAGCCAAGGTACCGCTTGCCCCGCGCCGCAGCGCCCATTTGGGCAATTGCATCGCCCGCAATCCTGTTCGATCCATAACCGCCATTGGCAAACCACACCGCGTCGACTGTGGGTTCATTGGCGCATTCGACCAGAGCCGCCAGCCGCTGTTCGTCTGTTCCGGCGAAATGGCCGTGGCGGGCAAAACATTGTGGGTGAAACTGCAGATCGATGGATTCGTCAGCGGCATACAGTTCCTGAACCGCGTCGGCATGCTCTCGTTCGAGCCGTTTGCCAGGTGCGCAAATGGCAATACGGGTTTTCGAGCTGAATTTTTTCTGAGTCATTCGTTTGTCCTATACGGCATTCCCGCAAAAGCTGTAATCCCGCTTGTAAAGGGCTCGATTGCAACATACCGGTTCCCCCATGACCGATACACCCGCCTCAGAACAGCATGCCAACCGCCCGTGGTTTTTTTGCGGAATTGGCGGATCAGGCATGCTGCCGCTCGCACAAATCCTCAAAGGAAGGGGCGCGATTGTCGCGGGTTCTGACCGTAGTTTCGATCAGGGCCGCACGCCCGAAAAATTCGCCTGGCTGGAAGCGCAAGGCTTCACTCTATTCCCGCAGGATGGCAGCGGAATTACCGATGCGGAGCAGATTCTAATCGCCTCCGCCGCAGTCGAGGATACTGTGCCCGAAATGGTCCGCGCCAAGGAACTGGGCTGCACCCGGATGACCCGCGCGCAATTGCTCTCCGGCCTGTTCAACAGCGCCAAGACCGGCATCGCGATTGGCGGCACGAGCGGCAAATCCACGGTCACCGGAATGCTCGGCTGGATCATGCAGGCGGTGGGCCGCGAACCGACAATTATGAACGGCGCGGTGATGAAAAACTTCGTGTCGGATGATACGCCCTTCGCCAGTGCGGTGGTCGGAAATCGGGACGCATTTGTCAGCGAGGTGGACGAAAGCGACGGCTCGATCGCGCTTTACCGCCCGGCAGTGGCCGTGCTGCTGAATGTCAGCCTCGATCACAAGAGCATGGACGAATTGCGTATCCTGTTCGGCGCCTTTCTGGCGGCAAGCGGTGTGTCCGTGATCAATGCCGATGATCCCGAGGCGTTGGCGCTGCTGCCTCATGCAAAATCTGCGCTGACGTTCGGGATTGATCAGGAACTGGCGCAAATCGGCGTAGTCCCCGGCAGCATAGCCGACAGCCCGATCAGGCAAGCCGCGATGATCGTGGACCGGCATGACGGCAAGACCTACCCTCTGACGCTGAACCTGCCCGGACGGCACAATCTGTCCAATGCACTAGCCGCCATTTCAGGCGCAATTGCAGCCGGTGTTCCGGTGGCACAGGCTGTTACTGCGCTCGGAAGTTTTGCCGGCCTCGCGCGCCGATTCGACATCATTGGCAACAGCCCGTCCGGCATCAGCGTGATTGACGATTTCGGCCATAATCCAGAAAAATGCGCCGCCACCCTGCGCACGCTGAAACAGCATCCGGGCCGCGTGATCGCGTTCTTCCAGCCGCATGGCTACGGCCCGCTGCGCCAGATGGGCGTTGAACTGGCGGAAACCTTCGCCCGTGAACTCGACTGCAGTGATGTATCGCTAATGTGCGATCCGGTTTATTTCGGCGGCACAGTGGACCGCAGCGAAGGAAGCGAACGGATCATCAAGTTGATCGGGGAAGCTGGCGGCAGCGCAGAATATCTCCCCACCCGCGAAGCCTGCGGCGACCGGATTGTAACAATCGCCAAACCGGGCGACCGGATCGTGATCATGGGCGCGCGCGACGACACGTTGACTGGTTTCGCACGCGGTATACTGGACCGACTAGACTGATCCAGCCGTTATCCTTCTGCCGCATTCGGGTGTCCGACCTTCAGCACCTTGTGCAGCACGAACACGATAACTCCGCCCAGCAGCAATCCGAATACCCCGGAATAGATCGCTCCGCTTAGCCAGCCGAGTATGCCGGACAATGCACCGGTCACGCCCTCTACGCCGTGCTGGATGGAATGCATTATGTCTACGGGACCGTGCACACCCAACTCCTCAAGCCCATGAAGAAAAATCCCGCCGCCGACCCAGAGCATCGCAATGGTCCCGATGAAGGATAGCGCAACCAACAACTTGGGCATCGCCAGCAAGAGTAGCCTGCCGACCCACTGGGCAATGGCCGACCGCTTTTCCGCCAGATGCAGCCCGACATCGTCCATCTTCACGATCATGGCAACCGCGCCATAAACCACGAAGGTAATCCCGATACCGACCACGGCGAGCACACCCGCGCGGGTTACCAGCGATTCCGCCGCGACCTCGTTGAGAGTAATCGCCATGATCTCAGCCGACAGGATCAAATCAGTCCGGATCGCGCCTCTGACCCGCTCATTCTCGAACTGGTCGAAATCAGTAATCGGATCTTCCAGCGTTTCGCCATGTTTCGCGCCGCCGAGTTTTTCGACGACCTTTTCCGCGCCTTCATAACTCAGATAGGCCCCGCCCAGCATCAGAATCGGTGTTATCGACCACGGCAGGAAATAACTAAGCAGCAAGGCTGCTGGCAGAAGGATCAGCAATTTGTTGATCAAACTGCCCTTGGTAATCTTATAGATTATCGGCAATTCACGGTCGGGCGTAAAACCGGTGACATAGGACGGCGTGACCGCCGCATCGTCGATAACTACGCCAGCGGCTTTGGTGCCGGCCTTTGATGCCGCCACGCCGACATCGTCGATCGAAGCTGCCGCAACGCGGGCGATAACCGCAACATCATCAAGCAATGCGACTAAACCACCTGGCACAGGAATTCCTTAATTGGCAGAAATTGGGTATCTGTACCCTGTGCGGATCAATCGTTGAGGACGCAAGAGCTTGGCTGGAAACTGCGACGTAGCCTTCGTCATTGCTTGCATTCGGCGGCCAACCCGCTAAGAGCCCGCCTTCGCTGCTTTGTTGCAGTGGAAATGAAGAAAGTCGGAGGGGCCCCGCAATCCCGCGGATAAGCCAGCGATCGGCATTACAATGTGAAGGAAGCGAACATGGCTCTATACGAGCATGTTTTTCTCGCGCGTCAGGATTTGAGCCAGGCTCAAGTCGATGCGCTGGCGGCATCTGCCACCGAAATCATCGAAGCGAACGAAGGCAAGGTTACCAAGACGGAAACCTGGGGCCTGAAGAACCTCGCTTACAAAATCGACCGTAACCGCAAGGCGCATTTTGTGCTGCTCAACATTGAGGGCCCCGGCTCCGTTGTAGCCGAACTTGAACGCCAGACCCGCATCAACGAAGATGTCATCCGCTATATGACTGTCCGCGTCGACGAGCATGAAGAAGGCCCGTCCGCCATGATGCGCAAGCAAGACCGGGACCGCAAGCGGCGTACCGACCGTGAGGAGCGCAACTGATGGCCCGTCCGTTTTTCCGTCGCCGCAAGAGCTGCCCGTTCTCGGGTAAGGGTGCCCCCGCCATCGATTATAAAGATGTGCGTTTGCTGCAGGGCTTCATGTCCGAACGTGGCAAAATTGTACCCAGCCGCATCACCGCCGTATCCGCCAAAAAGCAGCGCGAGCTGGCCAAGGCGATCAAGCGCGCACGCCAAATTGGCCTGCTGCCCTACCTAGTTAAGTAAGGAGAGCGGGTCATGAATATCATTCTGCTCGAACGTATCGAGAAACTCGGCACAATTGGTGACGTGGTAACTGTAAAAGACGGTTACGCACGTAACTTCCTGTTGCCTAACAAGAAAGCCCTACGCGCCAATGCGGCGAACAAGGCTGTCTTCGAAGCCAATCGCGAACGTTTGGAAAAAGAAAACGAAGAACTTCGCGGCGTAGCGGCAGTGACTGGCGAGAAGATCGCTGGCGCTGAAGTTGTGCTGATCCGTGCTTCTTCAAACTCTGGCCAGCTGTATGGTTCAGTTACAGTCCGCGACATCGTTGATGGTCTGACCACGCAGGGTCACGAAGTGACAAAGAAGCAAGTCATTCTGGAACACCCGATCAAGACGCTCGGCGTGTTTGACGTACGCGTCCGTCTCCACGCCGAAGTCGACGTGATGGTCAAGGCAAACGTCGCGCGTTCGGACGATGAAGCTGAGCTGCAGCGTCAGGGCGTTGACGTCATGAAGGCTATGTTCGAAGTTGATCAGGCCGATGGCGATGGCGGGTTCACCGAATCCGTTGACCCAACCCTTGAGCCGGGCGAGATCCCTGCCGACATGCTAGACGAACCGGCAGAAGCTGAAGCAGAAGCATCGGACGAAACCGAAGCTTAAGCGTTTCAGACTAATCGAAAAAGGGCGCTTCCTGCGAGGGGGCGCCCTTTTTTATGTCCAAGCCGGCTCGCCTACCCCGTCATTCCAGCGCAGGCTGGGATGACGAACTGATAAGTGCTCAATGCCCTTTGAATTCTCGCAACAGTCGCGCTATCTCCCGTGGATGGAATCAATCGAGAAAATTATCGAAGAGCTGGAAACGCTCTACAATGCCGCAGTCGAACAGCTGCGCGCCGATGTCATTGCATTTGGCCGCGAAGGCACCCTGCCCCCGCCAGAGCGGCGCAAAGATGGCAGCTATGCCTATCCCGAACTGGTCATGCGGTTTGTCGGCGGCCAGCAGCCAGAAGACCGCAGCCGCGCCTTTGGCAGGCTGAACGCGCCGGGCACCTATGCCACCACCGTTACTCGTCCGCGATTGTTCGCAGATTACCTGACCGAACAGTTGGAACTGATCGGCAGTGATTATGACATCAGTCTGGAAGTGCGCGCATCACGGCAGGAAATCCCGTTTCCTTACGTGCTCGACGGAGCCATCGGGGCCGAACTGGCCGGGATCAGCCCGCAGACCCTCGCGCTGCATTTCCCCGCCACCGAACTGGCGGACATTGGCGACGAACTGGCTGACGGTATCGAAATAGACGACGTGAGCGGGCCGATCCCATTGTCTTTGTTCGATGGGCTGCGCACCGATTTCAGCCTGGCGCGGCTCGCGCATTACACCGGGACCAGCCCGGATCATTTCCAGAGCTTCATCCTGTTCACCAATTACCACCGCTATGTCGATGAATTCGTTGACTGGGCGGGCGAACAAGTTGGCAAGAACGGCTATACCGCTCTGGCGGGTGCTGGCGGGATGTATTTCGACGAGTCACTCGAAAATGCGCGCAATCAATTATCCGACACCGCATGGCGGCGACACCAGATGCCGGCCTATCACTTGGTCGGCGAGGGGCGCGGCGGAATTACGCTGGTCAATATTGGCGTCGGCCCGTCCAACGCCAAGACGATTACCGATCACCTTGCGGTTTTGCGGCCAGAGGCATGGCTGATGATCGGCCATTGCGGCGGCCTGCGCCCTACACAGAAGATCGGCGATTATGTCCTCGCTCACGCTTATCTGCGCGACGATCATGTGCTCGACCATGTCCTGCCGCCTGAAATCCCGCTGCCCGCAATTGCCGAGGTTCAACAGGCATTGGCAGCAGCGGCGCAGGAAGTCAGCGGTTCACAAGGCGCGGACCTCAAGAAACGGATGCGGACCGGCACGGTCGTCACAACCGATGACCGCAATTGGGAGCTACGTTACACCCATTCCGCCCGCCGCCTCAGCCTCAGCCGCGCAGTCGGGATCGACATGGAAAGCGCCACCATCGCCGCCCAAGGCTACCGCTTCCGCGTCCCCTACGGCACGATGCTATGCGTATCGGACAAACCGCTCCACGGCGAAATCAAGCTGCCGGGACAGGCGAACAAGTTCTACGAAGAAGCCATCAGCGCGCATTTGAAGATAGGTGTCACGGCATGCAGATTGCTGCGGGAAGAAGGTCCGAGGCTGCATTCTCGGAAGCTGCGGGCGTTTAACGAGCCGCCGTTTAGGTAGGGCTAACGTCTGCTTTTGGGTGGGAAGCGGACAAAGTAGCGCCGTGTGTTTTAGAGGCCACTATGCTCCGAGAGTGGACCTTCTGAATCCGCTATTTGGTCCCGCCTATGAAGGCTAGCTTTGTAGGTCGGTTTTGCGGGCTGCCAACTCGCGTAGTGTTTCTTCGTGTTTGCCGCGATCAACATCGTAGAAACTGATGATCGTTATGACCGCCGCAAACAGCCCCAATATGACGGGCACATAAACAGCACCCAATCTCCAAAGTGTTTCGTCGGTAAGTTCGCCCTGCGTCGCCCCTGCCGCTACGCCGACTGCGGATAGAATAAATCCGGCAATGACTATCCCAAAGCCTTCGCCAAATTTGCGCATGAATGTAGCTGCGGCGAAAAATAGTCCCTCTGAACGATTGCCCGTTTTGGCTTCGCCTTGTTCTACCAAGTCAGCCATCATAGACGCTGCCAGAATCTGAAAACAAATGATCAGTCCCGTATCGATTGTATTGGTGACCAATACGATCCAGAATAACCCCGGGCTTCCATTTTCAGGTAACACATCAATTAGCCGTAAAAATATCGGCATAGGAGCACCAAAAAATGCGATTAGACCCACGATAAGAGCCCCGCGCTTTTTGCCCAGTTTTCGTGTAAAAATTGGGGCCAACCCGGCCCCAATAAACGCCGAAAAGAACACTCCAATTGTGATCGCACCAATTTGTTCAGCGGTGAAACCCCAAAAATAGGTTGAGAAGTAGAAGACTAGACCGGCGGATAATCCACTAGCCGTAAACGCTAGCAAGGATGCCGCAAACAGCGCGAAGAATGATCGACCGGCAACGGTTTGATAGATCTCCTTAAAGATCATTTTTAGCGTCATTTCCCGCTTTGGCGGCGCGTTGCGAAGACGGGGAATGTAGCTGTGGGTGCCCAGAGCGGAGATCATGATAGCCGCAAAAATCACCAATGATCCGACCAGCCCGTAAAAGGCATAGGCATCGGGATTGAATTGACCATTGGTGATAGCGACGGTGACAAAGGCAGGAAAAATCAACATGAACGCAATAACCGCCATCGCATTACCGCCGAACCAGCCAAAGAAATAGCGGAAGCTCAAGATGCTGCTGCGCTCGTCGTAATCGTCGGTAAGTTCTGGTGCCAGCGCCGTGCTGGGAGTCTCGTAAACCGTTATGAATGTTCGGATCGTGATCGCCAGAACGACAATGTACCAGAACAAGGCTTGGTCGCTCCATCCCTCGGGCGGGGTCCAGATAAAGTAGTAACTTACCGCGACAGGGATCGCTGCGGCATACATAAATGGATGTCGCCGCCCCCATTTCGAACGGAAATTATCCGACCAATAACCTACAATCGGGTCGCTAATTGCGTCGAAAGCCAATGCGATTAGAATTGCCAAACTAACCAAGCGAGGGTCCATCCCCATCACTTGCGCATAAAACAGCAAGAGGAAATATTTGAGGCCGGCATCCTTAGTGCCGTATGCGACAGACCCAAAGCCGTAGGCAGTCTTTGCCCAGAAGGACGGCTTTTGCTTAGTTACGGGCACCGGAGCGGACTTTAGCAATAACTCTCCCCCAGTCGCCGTCAGATTTGATGGCTGATCCGCGTTCTTGCCTGCGCTTTACGGGCGAGATAGACAAGACAAAGGTAGAATTGAGCAAAAGGAAAAGTAAAGGCTGGGTTAGCGAACCATGTTGGTCAGTCGGATTCTTCCCAGAATTGATATCGTGCCTAGCTAGTCCAGCTCCATGACGGTCTAGCTCCGCATTTCAAACCACTGATCGTCTGATTACACGTCGTTAGCGGCTGGTCTGCCTTTGGAGCCAGCTCCAGGCGGTCGGAACGCCCAAAACTGGGTGGAAAGCGGACATTCGGGAAAAGTCCCCATAGTACTCTATTCTTAGAGTCTGATTCGAAATTATCCTGAATGATTGCATGGTCTTGCGATGCGCCTTGTGAGCATTTGGACGGAAGCGGCGAAGAGCCAGGCGGTTGCGCTTTCGATGGTTCGTTCGA
>Ga0105053_10012125_pt1 | contig 10426 bp, 13 predicted proteins | sample BON01_FD_78093 | JGI IMG/M metagenome (GOLD analysis project Ga0105053, IMG submission 78093) | Freshwater microbial communities from Lake Bonney liftoff mats and glacier meltwater in Antarctica - BON-01 | ecosystem: Environmental > Aquatic > Freshwater > Ice > Glacier meltwater | place: Lake...
AGGGAGGGAGGGAGGGAGAGGGAGAGGGAGAGGGAGAGGGAGAGGAAGGGGGGCTGTAAGTCAAAAAAGGACAGTTTGAGCGAGTGAAAGAAAGGAGTTGGGGGGTGGGGTGTTGACGATGTAAAGTCAGCACTGAGGTAGAAACACACAAGACAAGGCAATATCGCACAGCACATAGCACCTTGCAGAATATCTCCCTCTCGCTCTCACACACACACCCACTCCTCACCCTTATCTCGCACTAGACAGGATGATACCGCACAGCACATAGCGCCGTTTGAAACATCTCTCCATCTCTTCCCTCTCTCACATACTCACCCTCTTTCTCCCTTACACAACCCTTCTCTAGCACACACACACACTCTCTGTCGCTCTTTTCTTTTCTCGCGCACCTCAAACCAGACAAGATGATACATGTGTGTGATGTCTTGACGTGTCACACACATGTGTGATATATTCACATGTCACTCGAGATTTTTGGGGCGATATATTCACTTGTCACACACATGTGTGATATGCTCACGCCTCAAACCAGACAAGATGATATTGCACAGCACATCTAACACCTTAGCACACATCTCTCCCTATCACACACACACACACACTTCACACACACACTTTCTGTCTCTCGCTCCTTCTCCCGCACTCCTCCAACTAAACAGGGTGATATTGCACACCACAAACAGCCTTTCGAAACATCCCTCTCACACTCGGACACACCCTCTCCCTCTCTCTTCCACACACCACGCAACAGACAAGACAATCGCACAGCACTTCGCACCTGTCGAAGCATCTCTCTCGCACACGCACACGCACAACACAGGAGACCAGATGATATCACACAGCACATAGCATCTTGCGGAGCATTTCTCTCTCACACACACCCACTCTCTGCCTCTCTCTCCTACACACCACGCACTAGACAAGGCAATTTCGCACAGCACATAGCACCTTTCGAAACATCTGCCTCTCTCTCTCACACACAAATCATATATGCCCTCTTCCACACAAACACCCCGCCACCCCCCCCGTCCTTCTCACACACCAGCAAGGGCGCTGATGGTGGGGTGGGCCCATCGTCGTGGCACATCTCCCGTCCTTTTCACCGTGTCCTCCTCCTCCTCCTCCGCCTCACAGGTCATCTCCCCCTCTTCCCCTCCATCTTCTTCCAGCACATCCAACACCCCCACGTCGCTGTAAGGGGCTTCCTCCCGCGCTGACGCGAGCTGCGGAACAACTCAATGTCAAAAAAATACACACACGCGTCAGGGAAAAAAATTATAAATCTTAAAAAACATATACACGCACCCTTCCTCCCATGCTGACGCGAAGCACTGACACAACTCCATGTCAAAAAGAGACGTACACATCCGAAACGAAACCTACAGAAAACACGCGCCCAACGAAGACAAAACGTCTTGCAAACACAACTACGCCAACCCCATACTGAAAACACAAGCATGCAGCCGGGAAAAGACGTATGCATCTGTGAAAAGGTCGTATGCATATGCAAAAAGGTCTCTGATTGATCCAAAGAGAGGCTTCAGTTGATCCACAATAGACCTACAGTATACACCAGCACAAACAGTGCTCAAACAGACCTGTACGCGCAGCTGTGCTGCGAGGCGCTGCTGCTCCTCCATTTTCTTGAGTTGTATCCTGCGCTCCCCGCGCAGTTCTTCCACCTCCTCCACCAGCGCGGCGCGCGCCTTTTCATGCGAGGCGTCGGCAGCGTCATGCTCCTCCTTGGCAACTTCCATTTTGCGCACCTACATTCGTATATGTAAACATATTTATATATTCATGTATACATATATTCATATACACGTACCTATAAGCTTGATTATACATGAATGTATGTATATATAAATACAAATATGTGTGTGAGTGTGCGTGTGTGCATGTGCGTGTATAGGCGAATTCCATGTTGCGCACCGCCTCTCTGCTGGCTTCGAGTTCGCGCTCGCGCTCGCGGAGTTTTGCGTCCGAGACGCCGCTGGCTTTCGACTTGGCGGGGCCCAGCTGCGCGTTGCGGGCGCGCGCCGCAAAGTTCAGGGAGCACAGTGTCTCGTTGCTATTGTCCTCCTCGCAGCTCACACACACGATCATCAGCACCTGGGTAGTGTGCACTTGTAGGGATTAGATGTATCGGGCTTGGGTATGAGCACAGGAGGTCGTGGCTGTTACTCGAATGGCACGTGCATATAACAGCTTTACATGCCTGGAAACAAATCACTACAAAGAAAGACCTGTTCTCTTTTAGACATTGGGGACCAAGTGGCGGATTAGTGGCGGATTCGCCTAGAGGCGGATTTGCCCAGCGGTGTCGGTGCTCGCAGCGCACGCACAACAGCATCCACGAGCACACATCTACACACACTGGCACTGCGAGCACGCACAAAAACGTCCGCGAGAACGCATCCACACACACTGATGCGCGCGCACACATCCGCACAAACTGCTGAACACACGCAAATCTGCACACCCTGATGCGCGCACGAGCACACCAGCTCACAATAAAGCGCACCTTCAGGTCTCTTTCGTGGGTCTCTTCACAAGGACTCTTGTGTGTGACTCGTATACAGGTCTCTTTCCCCATATACATGCGACGTACGTCTCTTTTGACATAGCCCCGTCCCTCTCTTTTGACATAGCAGGACACTTTTGTATGACTCGTATAAAGGTCTCTTTCCACATTTACATACGATGTATGTCTCTTTTGACATAGCACACAATAAAGCGCTGACGCGCACCTTCGAGTCCCCGCCCAGCGAGTCCTGCAGGAAAAAGGTGAGCTTGGAATTGCGGAAGGGGATGTGTTTGGATTTGGCGACTAAGCTCTGGATGCAGTCACCCAGCGCTGACAGGGACTTGTTGATGTTCTGCGCCTCCTTGAGTTGTTGGCCCTGTGTTGTGAGTTGTGAGTTTTTGTTGTGAGTGAATTGTTGGCCCTGAATTGTGACTTGTTCTTGTGAGTGAGTTGTTCTTGTGAGTGAGTTGTTCTTGTGAGTGAGTTGTTCTTGTGAGTGAGTTGTTGGCTTTGAGTTGTGAGTTGCGAGTTTTTCTTGTGAGTGAGTTGTTGGCCTTGAGTTGTGAGTTGCGAGTTTGTCTTGTGAGTGAGTTGTTGTTGTGAATGAGTTGTTGGCCCTGACTTGTGACTTGTTCTTGCGAGTGAGTTGTTCACGTGAGTGAGTTGTTCTTGTGAGTGAGTTGTTGGCCTTGAATTGTGACTTGTTCTTGCGAGTAAGTTGTTGGCCTGAGTTGTGAGTTGCTCGTGTGAGTGAGTTATTGGCCCTGAGCACAACCAACAAAGTCAGATGTGTCAAAAGAGATGCGTGTCTATGTATGAAAAACATCCACACAAAGAGAGTTCTGCGTCTCCTAATTGTAGGCGCTCATGCCAGCCGTGTATGTCAAAAAAGACGCGTACATGTATGAAAACAGACCACCAACCGATATTTGTAAGCCGCCGCTCCACGGAGTGGCGGCTTATGAGACATAGACAAGAGACTGTTGCCACAGACACCTACACAAGAGACTGTTGCTTCAGAGACCTAGACAAGAGACTGTTGCCACAGAGACCTAGACAAGAGACTGTTGCCACAGAGACCTAGACAAGAGACTCATGTGTGAGACCTAGATAAGAGGGGCTCTAGTGTGACAAGACCCCCTTGTCCGCCACTCCGACGAGAGACCTATACTCTAGACCCTTGTCACAGAGACTTATACTCTAGACTCTTCTCCTAGAGTATAGGTCTCTCTCCTAGAGTATAGGTCTCTCGCCTAGAGTATAGGTCTCTCGTCTAGAGTATAGGTCTCTCGTCGGAGTGGCGACTCTTGTGACAAGAGTCTAGAGTATACGTCTCTCCTAGACTCTTGTCACAGAAACCAAGCGAAACCTCGACGAGAGACTCTTGCGTGAGACTTACACAAAAAAATCGTTTGTGAACACAAGAGACTCGTGTCCGCCAATCCTACAAAGGGATCTATACAAATAGCCACGTGTCACAGAGACCTAGACAAGCAGACTCTTGTGCGAGACTGACGCAAAAGAATCGTTTGCGACAAGAGTCTCTTTCCCGCCATTCTAACAAGAGACCTATACAAGAGACTTTCACAAGAAACTGTTCTGTGAGACCTACACAAGAGACTCTTGTGTCACATGACACTCTTGTCTGCCACTCCAGCATGAAAGCCTTGTCTGCCACTCCGACAAGAGACTCTTGTGTAGGTCTCACACACGAGTCTCTTGTGTAGGTCTCTTGTGTAGGTCTCTTGTATAGGTCTCTTGTGTAGGTCTGTTGTAAGAATGTCGGAGTTGTGGGTGTGACAAGAGTCTCATGTGTAGGTCTTGACGAGCCGCCCAACAAGAGTCTCTTGTGTAGGTCTCATATGTAGGACTCATGTGTTAGTCTCTATGAGCTGCCTGACAAGAGTGCCTTGTGTAGGTCTCTTGTGTAGATCTCTTGTGTAAGTCGATGGAAAGAACCCCCCCCCCGGGGGGGTTTCCTCTTTACTATGTTCCATCATCAAGAACCGTGAGGACCCCCCTCGAAGAACCTGGTACACATTCTTCGAGGGGGGTCCTCTCCCTCACAGTTCTGATTGAGGGAACACAGCAAATAGGAAACCCCCCCGGGAAGGGGGGTTTCTTTCGATCAAAGTCTCTATGAGCCGCCCGACAAGAATCTCTTGTGAAGGTCTCTGTGAGCCGCCACTCCACAGAGTGACGATTGTGCCTGCACGCGGGTTCGTGCGAAACGCTGAGAGGCATGTCGAAAAAGACGTGCATATATGGAAAGAGACGCGCATATGTTGGAAAGAGACATGCATGTATGGAAAAAGGTGCATATGTGGAAAGAGACGTGCAGATATGGAAAGAGACATGCATATGTTTCAAAGAGACCTCCAAATGCGACGTAACAACAGGACCTACGCGCTGCATCGCGATAAATGCTTGGTAATATGTACAAAGAGATGTGTGCGTATGGAAATAACCCTCTTAAAGAGACTTCTGAAAGAGACCTGTGCGTTGGAACGCGCTGCGCGCTTGGCACTATGTCAAAAGAGACATACATCGTATATATATGTGGAAAGAGACCTGTATACGAGTCATACAAAAGAGTCCTGCTATGCCAAAAGAGAGGGACGGGGCTATGTCAAAAGAGATTTGCGTCGCACGTACATCTGGAAAGAGACCTTTATACGAGTCCTACAAAAGAGTCCTCGTAAAGAGACCTACAAAAGAGACCTACAAAAGAGACCTGTGCGCCGGATCGCGCAAGGCGCTCAGAGCCCGCGAGATCGATGAGGTGCAACTTTCCATACGTCTTGACGCCGTTGGTGAGGTTGTTGCCCTCGACAAAGACCGACAGTACCATGTGCGATCGCGACGAGTGCTCGTTCATGTCTGTACCGGCCACTGTGCGGTTGAGCTCGCCCTTTTTGAGCGCCTCCAGCACATTTTCCATGCACGTCACCTCTGCGACACTGACGCCCGGCACGCATGTGCCGCTGTTGAAGCCAGCGATGGAGGCATCAGCAGAAGAAGCGAGTTTGACGTCTAGCGCCTTGTCCTTACCTGTCTCGTCGCGCGGCTCCAGCAAGTCGCGCAGCGTCTCGTTGTAGATTTCGATCAGCGTCACCTTGATGGAGTAGCTGTGCGACACCGCGCGCTCCTTGGCGATGGCAAACAGCTCATTAATGGCGCGCGTGTTCACGCCAGGGTCGCCATCGTAGCCCTGCATTGTGTGCGTCTTGCCCGAGCCCGTCTGACCATACGCAAGAATGCACGAGTGGTACCCGTCGAGCACCGACACTACCAACGGCTGCGTCTCGCCAAACACCGTGCCCTGCTGCGACTGCGGCCCGAAAACACAGTCGTAGTTGAAGGAGTGCGACTTGCCCGCCACGTCGCACAGCAGCTCCGTTTCTGAGGCAAATGTGAGGGCGTTTTTGCCCTCCTTGCCCGGCGGGCGCGCGCGGCAGAAGACGCGTATGTTGCCCTTGAGATCGAGCACCAGATTATGAAGGCGCTTCCGCTCCGTCATTTCCTTCTTGAGGCTCTGCACGGCGTCGCTTCTGTCCTGCGCCATCCCTCCCACCACTGCTGTCATGTTGCCCAGCACCTCCACCGACAAGGTCTGCATCCCCTCGAGCATGTCGAGGCGCATGGCAGCCGCGCGCTCCTTGAGTGCGCCGTACTGCTCTTTGACAGCACACAGCTCGCCCGCTGCAACACGCACGTTGGTCTGCAACAGCGTCTGTGTCTCCTCCGATTGTCCACTTACCGCATCCACCACCTGTTGCAGCGCTGCGAGCTGCTTTTGCAGTTCTACTACCATGGCCTCGGCGTCCAGCCGTGCCTTTTCGCTCACTGCCAGCATCTCCTCCGCATCCGCGTGCGCTGCACGGGTCAATGTGTGTGTGTGAGTGTGTATTGATGTAAGTATGTGCAGATAAGGGGCAGGGTACCGCAGTACGTCGAGTGGCAGAGTATATATGTGATAAACATGCAAAAATATTGCAACTCATCACAAATATTTGGTCAAATATATAACAGGAGCGGGGATGCACAGACGGGACACCACACATACACACACACACGCACACACCTTTTTTGGAGACTTCTGATTGTTCCTTGATGTCCTCCATCATTTTCGCCGTCTCGACCTCGTTCTCACAGGCGACTGATGGGGACGGGACTCCCCGTGCCTTGGTCTCAGAGCGCAGGAGCGGCGACGCCGTGGCCCCACCGTGCGATGCTGGAGCAATGCAAAGTATGTGTTCGTGTTAAGTCGTGTGTCCGGTTTGAGATTTGAAGAGTAGGGACAGTGTCAGTGTCCAGCTTTGGTGAATTGGAGATTCTGCGCTGATACTACTGTCCAGTTTGAGCAATGTTGAGATTCTCGGGGAGTTAATTCTCGTTTTGCGAAATCGGCGGCGGAGGTAACGCGAGTGGCGCACTGCAATTGTGGTGCAAGCACCTCGCCACCGCATACTCATTCACACAGGAGATGGGAGGCAGCAAAAAGACCTGATGGGCCGTCATCGCGTGACTCAGAGATGGAACACTCGCCCTCAACACCTTCGTTGATAGTGGGCCATTCCGCAACTTTCTTGAACATAAAATGCTGCAGCTCGCGCACGGTGTCATAGAGGGGCCCAGTTTCAGGGAGGTACGAGTCGCGCGTGCGGAAATCGCCTCCGTTTTTCACGGCGGCAAAGCCGACGATGTCTTTGAGCTTCTGCAGCTCATTTTGACACCGCTCGCGCTCCTTGAGTAGTATATCAATCTGCCCATCCTTGTCGTTGATGTCGGTAGCGTGGCTTGGCGACGTGTTGCTCATCTCTGGAATCCATGCCTGTAGCAGCAGCAGGAAAGTGGAAGGACAACTAACGGATAAGGTGCCGTAAACAGATGCATGCAAATCACTGGAAGGACGGAAATACGCAAGGCTGGAAAGCTTTTGCTTTGATTGTGAGTACCTGCTCCACGGGAGATCTGGGTGCCGCAAATAGCTTAGTCGAGCCCTCGCCGCGTGTGTCGTCCGATACCGTCATCGAGCGGTTATTTGGGCTGCAAAGTGGACGCACAGTGGAACAAAGGTAGGAAAAGAGGAGTAAGTTCCCGAGAATCTTATGGGTCGCTCCAGCCCGGGAGAGAAAATCGGATGGCTGCCCAGAAGTCTGGGTAGATATCCGATTTCCTCTCCCGGGCTGAAGGCGAGCAAACACAATGGAGAACAGAGAGCAGTCCCGTGGCGAGGGGTTGGAATGCTGATCTATGAGCGAGGAGGGTTCGCACCTGTCGACAAGCTTACACTTGCGCTCCAGACCTCCCTCCCACAGCACGACTGGCTCCTGGCTCGCAGCCCCATGCTCTGGTTCCTGCAAGAGCAGGTACTGGTAGAGAAACTCTGCCTTTTCAGGGATGTAGATGGCGAGCGCCCACGACCCATTGGTGGAACGGTTCATCTTTCTTGCGCGTTTCACATCCCACGACCCCAGCGACGGCAGCGAGCCGGTCAGGTACATGGCCGCGGGTTGCGGCGCCGAGTCGTGAATTGCATGAAACGTAACCTTGACCAGCATGTCCCGATCGGCGGCGGCACTGGGAGTCCCGGCGCCGAGAGAAGACTGCTGCGCTTTGGCACAACTCGCTGGAGTCACTGGTAGACCCCGACCGGGAGTCTGGCCGCCCGCCGCCTTCGCGATGGGCGAGAGGAAGCCCCACATGTTTTTTTGCACGCCGTTTCAATTCGAAATTCAAAATTCCCCGCGAAAGAAGGCTCTGCGAAGCCGAGGATGTTGTGTGCGCATCCTGTCACAATGTAACGCAACTCTGCTCCATACCTTCAGCATCCCCGGTTCAAAAACCTCCGCATGGCAAAAATCTCCGCGGCTCGAAAACGTCCGCTGCTCAAAACCGGGGCTGGGCATTCTGGAGACTCGGAACATCCGTTGCTATGTCCGCCTCCGAAGACGAGGACTTCAAGCCATCAACTTTCTCAAGAAAGAGAAAGGAAGAGCTTGCCGACGAGAAGACTGTCCTGGCGAAGGTAGCGCGCAGCTCCCCGCAGGCAGAGCGCAAGCGACACCTGGCGCCAAAGGCTGCCAAAGTCGACCCTCTGAAGCCAGAGGGATGCAAGCAGCCGCCAAAGTCAAAGCAAGGCGCTAAAGGTGGAGGAAAGAAGAAGCCAGGGGGGAAAGATGAAGCGATGGGAAAGAGCGTGGGAGTTGTTGGATCAAGCAAGGACGCCCTCAACAAGGGAGAAAGCGCCACAGCTAGAGCAAAGGGGACGGAGATGAACGCCGGGTCGCGCAAGAGGGCACGCCAGAGCCAGCCACTTGCAGCGGGTGCCACCTCCACCAGCGATTTCAAGGAGAACGTCGGCAGACAGTTGCCAGCTATCACAACCCGGCACCTCCAGACGGGCGAGAAACCGTTTGTGCTGAAGGTCGTCAACAGTAACAGCGGTGCCAAGCGCCTGCACGAAGCGCTGCAGGGCCGGCCGGTGCTGGTGTGGCGTCTGGCCTTCAAATTCCGCGCTGCTCACAACGAAAGCGACGACGAAGAGCTGGTGGAACCTCCTGTGGGTGAGGACTCGGCACCTCTGGCCGACTGCGAAGTGCCTGAGTATCCGACAGAAAACGATGACGTCGTTGGCATGGCTGTGGCCTGCTCCGGTGACACGTGTTGGTTTGTCTCTGCCCTCGCATTCCGCTCGCCCGCCGACTTCTGGGGTGTCTGCGCCCACATCCTCACCACTGGAGACGCCCTCAAGGTGAAGCACGAAAACGACCTGTTCGTGAGCCACTCTGACCGACACGCACGCTCGCCTCAAATCTCACATTCGTTTCAACTCGGAGGGCGCGCGGCGGAAAGGTGTAGGGACAAAAATTGAAAATGTGTAGGGACAAAAGTGTGAGGCCTCACGTGTGCAGGGGCAAAAGTGTGAGGCCGCAAATGTGCAGGGACAAAAGTGTGAGGCCGCACATGTGCAGGGGCAAAAGTGTGAGGCCGCAAATGTGTAGGGACACAAGTGTGAGGCCGCACATGTGTAGGGAGAAACGTGTGAGGCCGCACATGTGTAGGGACAAAAGTGTGAGGCCGCACATGTGTAGGGACAAAAGTGTGAGGTTGCACATATGTTCTCCCTGCACATGTGTGGCCTCACACTTTTCTCCCTACACATGTGCGGCCTGACACTTTTGTCCATACGCATGTGCGGCCTCACACTTTTGTCCCTGCACATGTGCGGCCTCACACTTTTGGTCCTGCACATGTGCGGTCTCACACTCTTCTCCCTACATATTTGCGACCTCACACTTTTGTCCCTGCACCTTTGCCACACAGTGCCAAATCCACTATTACAGATCTGTGACCCAATCGTCCGTGACCTGATCCAATAGTAAAGTTTACACGGCTGTGTAATATGGCAGTGCACCGAAAGGTAGTGTGACTATGACGAAACAGGACAGTGCTAATAGCTGCGAACATGTTGTAACTATGTTAACACTCTTAGAGATCCCTCCCTTTTTTTGGACAAAAATCCGTGGCACAGAAATCCGATTCAAGGAGAGTGGCCACCATTGCCACCGTGCGCCCTGCAGCCCCAGACACCCGTCCACAAATACATGCACACACGCACAGGTGACATATTCGTGCCAGCGAGTGCTTACAACGTTGCTTCGTCACGGAATCGATCTAGCGACTAGCAATGCTGCTGGGGTGGCAGCAGGACACAAGTGTCGCTTGTGGGACGTTGCAGTAGCGGTCTGGGCAGCACAGGACGAGGCCACATGTGCTGATTCGAAGAATGGCGGAGGGGGGGGGCAGAAAATTAAAAGTACACCGAAAATTGAGGTGGGGGGTGGGTCTGCAGTGGGTTTGGGGGGGGGGGGGGGGGCAAGGGGGACGGGG
>Ga0105053_10012129_pt1 | contig 10424 bp, 10 predicted proteins | sample BON01_FD_78093 | JGI IMG/M metagenome (GOLD analysis project Ga0105053, IMG submission 78093) | Freshwater microbial communities from Lake Bonney liftoff mats and glacier meltwater in Antarctica - BON-01 | ecosystem: Environmental > Aquatic > Freshwater > Ice > Glacier meltwater | place: Lake...
GATAAACTTTCGAATCCCACCAAAGCTCAGTGCTGGAAACTCGTTCAACAAGATGGAAAAACTCGATCATCAACTTGTCGAGATCTGAGTTTCCTGCGGATTTTTCAACAAAAGAGACCTATGAAAGACGATGCACCGGCAAACTAAGTATTGGAAACTAAGTTGATCGACGGACGGTAACGACCCTTAGTTCGTACGAAGACATTCTGTATTTACTACTCGGTGTGGCCTATTCCGTGAGCAAATCTGAGAGAGGGATAGGGAGTCGTACGCGTAGAGGCACACACTGGGTCTTTGCGAGCGCCTGCTAGGAAGCCGAGCGGTGCGATCGGGAAAAGAGCATCTGGAGCGTGACTACCGGGCCTGACTTCCTGGATGTGTGTCTTGGCTTGATTTTGGCCCCTCCAGAGGAGCAGGATTAATATTTACGAACAGCGCGGATGGAGGAAACAGGCAAGCCTGGCCTATACGAGGCGCACGGCGCCAGCTTACAGTGTTACAGAGCACCCGCAACATACGTACATACACCACCACACACACGCACACACACACATACAGGTAACATGCGAAATACATGCGCACGCGCATACTGCAATTGTATACTATGATTCTTTCATAGTATACAAAAGGTTCCATGAAAACCTTGTAACTTTTAGGTACCCAAAGTTGCAAGATTTTGTCACCAGCAGCATGACAAAGCCAAAGACACGGGGCACAGAGCCCACGGGCAAAAAGAAATAATGCATGCCTACGGACTGAAGTCAACACCTGTAACTCAAGGGCTGGTGGAAAACATCAATACAATGCATGCCTACGGACGTAGCTCTACACCCATAGCTCAAGGGCTGGTGTATGACATAAATGCACCTCATGCCTTTGGGCTGAGAGACTCAAAGACAAATACAATGCATGTCTACGGGCGTAGGTCTGCACCCATAGCTCAAGGGCTGGTGTATGACATAAATACACCTCAAACCTTTGGGCAGAGAGACTCAAAGCCAAATGTAATGCATGTCTACGGGGTAGGCTGCACCCATAGCTCAAGGGCTGGTGTATGACATAAATGTACCTCATGCCTTTGGGCTGAGAGACTCAAAGCCAAATGCAATGCATGCCTACGGGCGTAGGTCTGCACCCATAGCCCAAGGGATGGTGTATGACATAAATGTACCTCATGTCTTTGGGCAGAGAGAATCAAAGCGTACCTACGGGCCTGTATCAACACCCATACCTCAAGGGCTGGTGTCAATCATAAACGCAAAAGACCAAAAATTGTGATGTCTCCAAAAGCCCAAGGACTTGTGAGCAACACACATCATGGTAAAAAACACATGTTCCAGAACTGCACACATGACAGGATGAGCGGGGGAAAGAGATCGAACTCTGGTACCACGACCAAGAAAACAACGTTTTCGGATGAGACAAATCAGGCAGTTGTATCTCTCACCCCTAAGGAAGACGATTCCAGTCGGTGGGTTTCCACCATGGCGCCCCAAATCCCACACCACAGTAGTCACTCCAAAGAAAATGGAGTGTTGTGCAATGATCATTATCGACAAAGGACCAAATAAAGGGTTATTATTTGACCCAAATACAGGGTCAAACCTTGGACATCCTGTGGGTTTTTTATTCTGTCCAGAATTTTTACAACCGCAAATTCATCCAACCACACGATGGCTGGATTACAAATCCAGTCACACGATGGTTCCATCACACAGTGGGTTTTTTCTTTTTTACTACTATAACCTTCAAGGATCTTGTCTACGGACAGTCATCCAGCCACTGGTAGAGACTGCGGGTCTCCTTATCTCGTGAGTTTTTTCTTTTTTACCACGAACCATACCAACCTCAACGGATCAACAAGGGGGAGTCTCCTTTCAGACCACCCCCATGGGTAAAATCACTCATACTCACAGTCCCCGGACTGGGGTTGAGTCCTCAACGACATACCTACGGGTCTGAATCTGCGCCTATAGTCCAAGGACTGGTATACGATCTAAATGTCTACAAAACCCATGGGGAGTGACTCTCACAATGGAACCTAACCACCTGAGACGCCTTCAAGATGAGTGGGTTTTTTCTTTTTTACCACGACCAACCAACAAATACCCACGGGTACTATAGCAGTGGGTTTTTCCTTTTTTACCACGACCAACCAACAAATACCTACGAGTATTACATACACGGGTTTAATTTTTTCCCGACCACAACATAAAGGGTTTACTCTTTCCTGACCAAGAAAGACTGGGTCCATTTCCCAAAACAGCACACACCCCGTCAGAAAGTGACACCTGCCCATTGCCAAGTAGTCACATGGACACCTCACACTCTTGCAGAAAACTAAACCTGCCAGGTTTAGACTCCAAACTCATGCGCCTAGGGTCCGCCCTCCCTTCAAGGGTTTTCCTCTCCTAAGAAAATTGCCCCACCATATTGGGTCAGTGCCAGTGGACAGACAAACACCACGAGTCGCATATGTAATCCTTGAATAGATGACACATGCGTAGTACGGGTGTCAGGATGGCTGGGAGACTTGGGATCCATGAGGGGGGACAGGGGGTGTGAGGAAAGAAGGACACAGGAATGGATTTAGCGGAGGGGTAAAACACTGGGACAAGTGTAAACTTAGAACAGCGCTGGAGTGGGTTGTCTTTATGGTCCTAAGCCGGGTGCGATTGATAAGGGTTAGGCTTGTTTTAGTTAACCTCAATCCAATAAACGATACATACAGTCATCATCGAGTTCAGAAGTTCGCAATTACGACCATCACAGATGGGAAACCGCAATTACGAAGTGGCCAATCGATTTTCACCCTGTCCATATTTTGCAGGTCTCTTTCGGGCACCGCAGGCCCCTTGCGGCATCGCAAGTAACTCGTAGGAAAGACATGGAAGTTCTCCACAAATTTGCACAACCCTAGATCGTACACATGCCCATCTTTTGATGTCTCGTTGACTTCTCAAAAACATGCAGTTTTGTAGGGCACATCAAACCGTGTCACTTTTTGACAGGTCTCTTTTGGGATGCTGTGGACAGTTTCACAGGTCTCTTTGACGGGTTTTACTACATATTGACTGGTGAAAGCACCAGTAAAGCTGACAAACTCGATATTTTTTGCCGACGAAAATCTTAAACATGCCTCTTACACGCAAGAGTGGGGACGATTGACTTAGGAACAAATTTGTCCGAGCCCACAAGTGAGTGTGGGCTCGGAAATCGGGAAAATCCCTCTGAACCCACAACGCCCCTCCCGAGCCCGCAGTAAGGAAAATCACAGTCGAGTAAAATATGTGGTACCTTTTGTTGACTTAAATTTTCTGATTTTGATTATCTCGTGGCCCCTGATGAAAAATCAGAAAATTTAATTCAATCATATCTCGTGGCCCCGATTAAAAATCAGAAAATTCAAGTCAATCATATCTCGTAGCCCCTGATGAAAAATCAGAAAAGTTAAGTCAACAATAGCTATCACTTATTTCACTCTTCTCCGCTCTTCCGTACTGCGGGCTTGGGAGGGGCGTTGTGGGTTCAGAGGGATTCTCCCGATTTTAGAGCCCACACTCACATGTGGGCTCGGACGGATTTGTACCTATGCCGATCATCCCCACTGTGGGATCCGCACTAAGAGACATGTATTGAACTAAACCCTCCAAACAAAAGGATGTAAATTTGGAGGGGCTTGGAGGATGAGCTTCAGGGGCCCCGAAAGAAAAAATTGGACGGATGATTTTTGAAAAAAATCTTCCCTGGGGGACCGGGGCAATAAAGAAAGAAACGAAAGGGCGCGCGGAAAGCGGGAGCCACCGCGCGTCACTCGCCAGCAGCCAGAGTTCATACGGAAAGTTCTACAAAACACCTTTTTTTTTATTATTGTTTTTTCAAAAAATCCGTGCGCTAAATTCCAGCCACCGCCGTCGGCAGTTGCTCGTGGAGGTAAGGCGTGGCGCCGGAACGTGTGACGGCCCGTGTATATTAGACCATCACTGCAGCTCAGTCTCACTAGCCTGCATACAGGCGCTGTCCAGAACTCTCCCTAATATACACAGGGCGTCACACGTTCCGGCGCCTCCTCGAGCACCTGTCATCATTGACTGGAATTTAGCGGTCCCCCAGGGAAGATTTTATTTCAAAAACCATCCGGCCAAATTCTTCCTTCGGAACCCCTAAGGGAAGTCTCTCCTCCGGGGTACGCAACGCACTAGGAAAAGGTGATCGGGAAATCCCGCCCAAGAATGTAGAAATCGAACTCCAATTGCCACGCTGATTTTTGTCTGATAGTATTCCGCCCAGGATGGAGAAATCGCACTCTGATCGGCCACGAACGGGTCGATTCCCTGCTTGGTAGGAATAGTGGATCGAGCTTTACTGAGATTACTGAGTTCAAATATTTTAGTCTAATCTAGACCACAGCTAAATTTCAATATAAAAGTGTCTTAAATATTGTACAATTGGTTCTTATTATTGGACTAATTCCATTTTTGTGAAACACATTTTACTACATGTCAGCGGTTCGTGGCCGATCAAGTGCGATCCATCCTTGGGCGGGCCGACAAAATACAATTACTTGCATTACTGGTAGAGATAAGTTAGTCTACAGTGCTTTTACAATTCAATCTAAATGTAAAAGTGACTAAAATATTGTATTATTGGTCCTAAGTATTGGACCTTTTGTTATTGTGAAACGTATTTTACTGAACAGCCATGCTTCGTGGCCAAGTCGTCCACGAACGGGTCGATTGCAAAAAGCAGATTTGTTGTTTTCTTGAAATTTTTTCAATCTGTATTGAGATTTTTTTGTTTCTTTTTTTTTTTTTTTGATGGTGAAACCGACAATGACTTTTTTGACCTACATGAAACCGGACTCTCACGTTCCTCCAAATTCCGCAATGCCAAATTCCGATTTTTCCTGCGGGCGAAACACGATTTTTTCCGGAAATTGCCATTGCGAAGCGGTTCTCTTTTCGCAAGTACCCAAAAAGTGCACAGACCTAGATCTCAGTCTCCTCTACATTTTGACATCAGGAACATGTTGCAAATTCGCTCGGGAAAATAATTTCCAAGCGCTCAGCGTTTGCTTTCCGCAGCCCTGCATGAGCGCTGGTCGCAGGTTTGCCGCGTCAAGATCACGTTTACAAAACTACCAACAAATCGTTTCGTTTGCGCAACAAATAAATCGATGAAATGTGTTGTAAAATGGATTCCACTGAGAATCCGCGTTCGTTCGAGAAATACCCAACCCACCTGAAGAGAGATGGAATGTTTTCGAGATTCGCACTTTGCGTTTCTCAGCTGTTGTTGCCGAGCTGCTCAGTTCCTAGGGTGTAACAATGGCACAGGAGGGTTTCAAAAAAACCTTGTAACTTTTTGGGGACCAAAGCTACCAGATTTTTGATTAGCTTAAAAGATGCGCCTCAAAAAATGCAGTTCTCAGGTTCAATAACAAAGCTGGCAAGTCTGATCCCGTGGCGCCAAAATGCAAAATGGCGGAAACCCTACACAGAATCGACCGTCACCGGCCCAGAGAGATAATGTTGTTTATTGGAAAACCAAGGGGAAGATCAATAATGATCTCCGGCCCAATTTACGTCTGATTCCAAACTTTCTTGGATATTCCAACAGCCCATGAGCAGGAACAAATATGCGTACGTGGTTTTATGGGTACAATAAGTTCTGGGAAAAAGTTGTTGTGTTTCTAAAATCCCACACGGGTAGGGCAAAAAACAAGGAAAAATTAAAGTTATAATTTGAATGTAATTGTTCAAATTTTGAAAAGTTTCCACCTCCGCCTCCATTGTTACACCCTATCATTTCCCGACATACGCCCAGCAACAAACTCCTTTTCTTGGTACAAAAGTTCCATTCTCGACTGATTCCCAAGAATTATAGGGAATATCATCGTATTCCCGCAAAAAGGCTGGGATTCCCCAAACATCTTTTAGTACAAGGGAAGGACGCAGCGTTGATGAGGGTTCAGAAGCAAACCTTTTCTTTCCAAAAAAATTGGGCCCGGGCTGGATGGCCAATACGCCTCGCGCTGGTACAGGCGACTTCGCGTGCAGAATGTCAAACTATTCATAATATCTATGATATTTGATAAGTTTGTCCAATTGTTGAGTTACAGTGTGACGACTGTGACATGAAAGTTCGTGACTGAAAGTTATGTCTTTCATGGTGAGTCATGGTTCTAGTTGGGGACCATGAATAGACCTATGGTTCTAGGGCCTATGACATGTGTAGAGACACGCACGTTTGTTGAACCCGTTGTGTGGACCGTGAGTAGACCTAATGGTTCTAGGTACGAAGGGTAATGCGTTATGATGTAGCGAAAAGCTGGGTTTCAGAGCAAGAGGGCGTACGAGCCCATGCTCGCCTCGGTTTTGTGGATAAACTGTCTATTCCGAACGTAAGAGTTTTGAAAAAAATTGTCGAACGTGTGATTAATTTACTACACTTCGCGCTTGTAGCAAATATGGTATCTAACGACTCTTGTGTTTTCTTGGTACAATGGAAAACACGGCCGTACGATTACATGATCTCGAGCATGTCTAGGATATTCTACTTATGATTTAACCCTCGCGAACTACCAGCACTTTTGCTAGGTAGCATCTTATATGATACAAAGGCACAATGATGTTGTCCATTGCATCACCCTTCCTCAACAGCATTCGTGTCCCAAAATAGGAATCATTGCACTACGTGTTGAATCTTACCCAAGGCTGGTCCCAAGGTTTGATTTCCAAAAGTATTATCACGGTGACGTTCATGAGTTGGCTTAGGTGTCTACTTACTGAAAAAAAAAAGGTGTCGTAACATTACCTAACTCGACGTGTTGTCTACAAAAGTGTCTCATATCGATGTGCCTAGTGGAGCAAAATTCAAGAGGTTGAAGTCGAGAGGGGAAAGGTTTTGGGTGGTTGCGAAAAGGGGAAGTGAGTGGTGTTGTGGAAGGTGTAGGGGAGTTTGGTGGCTCGTTGGAGGGGGGTTTTGTGGAACATCACGACTTTTGTTTTTTCGTGGTTACTATGATGCGCATTCGACTTCGCTCTGCCCAGTCCTGGCCGACATCTATTATGGATTAGAGATGTGCAGAGGATCTCGCTATAAGTACCTAGTGGAAGGCTCCAATCCAGTCAAGGTTGTTGATTGAAGTGATTTCAGGGAATTCGAGCATTGGGAATTTGGCTCTTAGTTCTAGGATGATTTCAGCTACACAAATGCCAAAGAGGGTAGGACTAAGGCGGCTGCCTTCATGGAGGCCACGGAGAATTTGCTCTTCGTCGAGCACATAGAGCTTCCAGCAAAGCTACTAGACTATTTCTTATGAAGTAATAAAAGCAATATCAATCAATCGTTTTGTTCAATAATAACATGGAGAACCCGTACTCGTACATTTCGGGTTTTCTTTGAATAGATGCCACATTTTTCCAGTGATTTCGTAATTTTTTAATGTCAGGCCTAAATGTTTTCTGTGGACGAATAGATAGGCAGTAGCAAAGTCAATCAACTTGAAGCAGCAGCAGCTGGCAAATCCGTACTGAGATCGCTGTTGTATGTTGGCGGTAAACGCGTAAATGGCGTCACTGGTTTGTCGGGTGACTCGAGAACCCTGCTGGGAAAGGTTGAGAGTGTCATTGAGTTCGGTGAATTTAGAAAGACGTGCTTCTAAGAGACCTTCAAGAAGTTTGTGAGGGTGTTGAGTAGGTAAATGCCTCTGTAAGACACAGGTGAGTATCTGTCTTTGCCCCCTCATTTGTAGATGGGTTGCATGAGGGCAGACGCTCAGGCCCCTGGATACGTTTCCACTTCCCATATGATGAGCATGTAAAAGGAGATCATGTCGATGGCTTGTTCTCCGCTGGTTTGCAGAATTCTATGTGTGATGCCATCTGGGCCTGCAGCCTTGTCTGATGGTAGTCATTTTATCATTTCCTTGACTTCCTCTCGTGTTGGGGTTATATTGAGAATGAGGTCTGGGATGTGCGAGTCTGTGGGGTGTCACGGTGGCGTGCTGAAGGTCTGTGTGACACACAAGAGATCGTGTCCCAGGTGGTATCTATGTTGATGCCGACTTTTAATTAGGGTGTACCAATGGGATAGGGGGGTTCCATGAAAACCTTGTAACTTTTCGGGATTTAAAGTTGCCAGATTTTTATGAACTTAAAAGATGCACCTCAAAAAATGCAGTTCATATGTACAATACAAAAAGTGGCATGTTTAAATCCGTGGCGCCAAAACGCAAAGTGGCGAAAAACTCTCACAGATTCGAGTGTCACCGAGCCAAAACATGTCTGTATCACAGTATTCTTGCATATTCCACGAGCCCATGAGCAGGGGCAAATATGCATACGTGGGTTTATGTGTAAAATTTGCCTTGGAAAAAATTTCCTGCGTTTCTAAAATCCCATCAATGGTGCCAAAAAAACAGAGAATAATAGTTTCCGTGTTCCTATACACTTTGCAACAAACCGCTTTACTTTTGCAAAAATTCCTCTCCGCCTCTATTGTTACACCCCATTTTTAATACCAATGTGGGGTTCCTGTTCTATGGCTCTCTCAGTCCACAATTTTTTGGACATCTTTTGTCTGCGGAGATGTTGGTGCGCATGTGCGAGGGCAGTTGGGAGCAGGCAGAGGTGTCATTGCCCTTGTAGTCACGTAGTAGTTTCCAGGCAGTGTTAACAATGTTAGTAACAGGGATGATTCTGAGTTCATGTGACCAAGAAGATGTGCTCGATTTTGTTTTTTGTACACTTGTTTCAGGGATTTCATCATTCGGTTTAGTTGTAATTTGAGAGAGGCAAGAAGTGGATTGTTACGGGTTTCCTTTGTTTTGGCGACAATGGTGTCTCTAAGGGTTTGGATGTCGGTGCGCAATGTTTTTGCGTCAAGGGTAAGGTTTTTATGTTTTTCCCCGAGGGCGTGTGTTGGGGTCCAACTTGGGGAGTCAGTAGGTGTTTCGCGTGGGTGTGTGTGTTGGGGTTGAGTGTTGGCAGAGGAGAGGACACTGGAGGAAGATTCATGCAATGCAGTTCCTACCAGTTTGCAGGCTAGGTCAGCTCGGGCTTGAAGGGGGAGATTCTTTGTGTTTGAGGATATCTTTCAAAGTGGAGAGAATAGTGAAGACGTTAAGGTTCAAGTCTTCTTTGAGTGATTTTAGAATGTTCCCATATTTTGGTTTCCAGGAGTGATATGCCTATCCAAAGGGACTTTGTTCAACAAGGTTACTGACGAAGTTCGTCAGGTAAGTGTTTGCTACCAAGGGGGGGGTGGGAGGGGGGGAGAAAAGCCTTGAAATTGAGATCATGTTGTGGTATGTGCGCACTTGATATTTCTTGCCTGATTTGTCGTCAATAGTTGGATGAATGTGAGGTACAGAGTGCCACGAGTTGAAGTGGGTGGAGCATTGTGTGATGTCAGGAGTCTGTTTGTTCGTTTGTTTATTGTCATAAAACTCGAAAAACCTTACTTCACCTCCCGCCCTGGGATCGCAAAACCCCTGGCAGTATATCCACTCGGGCCGCGTAGCTCTTCCTGCGGTCCTGCCAAAGGTACACCACCGCCCGGAGACACTCTACGTGCCAACTGAGGTTAACACTCCACAAGTTGACGGGTTGGCTTGCATCCCTGGACTTATGCAAGCCCTATGCAAGTTGCATCCTCAGCCACCAAATAGCGTTCTGAGATCCCCCACGTCTGATCCCCCTTAAGTTTTGACACTCAAGGCAGTCTCATACCTTCAAAACCAACACACAAGGGAGTCAGGGTGAGAGAAAGGGGGAGAGGGCAACCCATGAACGATTTGATGGTTAGAAAAAGTGGCCTCCCGCCAACAAAACAAAATTGAAAATTGAAAATGTGACTGACGTACAGGATTCGGGAAAATTATTGACACATGGTCATCATATTTTTGACAAAACAGATACAGCATGTACACAGAGCAGGTCGTCCTTGGAACCGTACACAAGCCAACTTCACAGTGGGAGCACGGGGCTCCCTCAAACAGACCCAATTCCAAGACAGGCTCCGCCTCCTCGGAGTTACGAACTCCAAAGCCAGAGAAAAAATCCCAGCGCTCACAGTCTCAAAAACTCTAGCCTTGTCGGACATCATCCTCAAACCTTTTCACGTCTCCATTCTGCGTAGCCCTGAGTGGGCTCTTAGCTCTCTTCCGACGGAACTGGCCAACTCGCAAACGGCAGCACTCAAACTCTTCAAAAAAATTACCAGCCCATTCAGTGGGCTGGTAATTTCAGAAGTAAATTCAGCGGGCCGCTCTCTCCTGGGGAGACCGGCCCATTCAAAGGGCCGCAGCCAACACTGATGGCCCCTCTTTCGCTCGCCCACACGTGGGTCGAGCAATCCCATCAGGCCCCTCTGATATGTTTATATGTGTGTGTGTGTGTGTATGTGTATGTATGCATATA
>Ga0105053_10012133_pt1 | contig 10418 bp, 9 predicted proteins | sample BON01_FD_78093 | JGI IMG/M metagenome (GOLD analysis project Ga0105053, IMG submission 78093) | Freshwater microbial communities from Lake Bonney liftoff mats and glacier meltwater in Antarctica - BON-01 | ecosystem: Environmental > Aquatic > Freshwater > Ice > Glacier meltwater | place: Lake...
AAGACACTGCAACACACTGCAACACACTGCAACATACTACAACACACTGCAACATACTACAAGACACTGCAACACACTGCAACACACTGCAACATACTACAACACACTGCAACATACTACAACACACTGCAACATACTACAAGACACTGCAACACACTGCAACACACTGCAACATACTACAACACACAGCAACATACTACAAGACACTGCAACACACTGCAACACACTGCAACATACTACAACACACTGCAACATACTACAAGACACTGCAATACCCACCGTATTGAATAAGCACAACACATTGAACACTCTGCAACACACTGCAACACACGGCAACACCCACCGTATTGAAAGAGCCGCTGGGGCGTTGTATCGCAATCTCAAATTTGATATTTTCATGCGCAGCGGTGCGAATTTCATCTAATTGCTTCATGATGTATTCTGGTGCAGTCCTGGTAAAATTCAATCAAAAATTAACCCGGCATTGATCTGACATGATAAATTTAGTAGCGAGCTGACTTTTGAGAATGTGTACCTTTCGGTTTGCTCGTTGCCCACCATCTGCGTGTGCGCGTGCATTTGTGTGCGAATGTGTGTGTCGGTGGTTAGGTGGTCGGGCGCGTAGGTGGGTGGGTTGGCGGGTGGATGTGCGCGTGTGCAGCAACAGCATGAAAACAGTGAAAGTCAGAGAGAGGTTGGTCCAGCCAGAATATTCCCAGAACACAGATCTGATGTTGTGTGGGTGACGGTGGCGAAATTGACAACAAATGTCTGGCGTCACATTGTCCTGCCAAACATCATATTCCAGGGAAATTGGTGACGCTGCTAGGTTTCGAAAAAGTTTTTTTAAACTTTTTCAAAAATCATTTGTACAAATTTATAGATGTGACGATTTCGTCCACCATTCTGGTAGCCGGAAAATTTGCAGATTGGAAAAACTTGGAGATTCAGGTGTAAAACCAGTCATTTTGAAGTATTGTCGGGGCACGGTCTACTACCGCACACCGCAACGACGGGAGAGATATCGCGGGAGAGATAATGCGAATATGAGTAAGTACATATTCACTCAATGCGAAATTTCTCTCTCTCACATGATCCTCTTCGGCGCGGTGCAATAAGCCATTTTTCGGGTGTTGGGACCAATTGGTCCCTTCAGATTGATACTTGGCAACGGAGTGCGAATGTGGTCCCAATTTCACATCTTTTTGATTGGAGATGCTCCAAATGTTCCAGCCACTAGCATAACATCTAGTTTTGGTTTTGGCGCGGACCAAACCTGGCTTTGAAACCCCAGCCAGGTTCTGCTCGCAAGATTTGCGGAGTCTTTTACGGGGTCGAACCTTGCGGAGTTCGACTCCACAAAAAAAAGGTTCATGCGGGTTCTCCCTCACCCAAACACACGAAACAAGTCCATCTCCCTCACCCAAATCACACAAAACCACTCAGCAGGTCAAGATTTCTTTCACGACCTCCAGTGTTGCGGGTTTCTTTGCGGGGGGCTTGCCCGGGATGTTTGCGGGGTCGAGCTCCGCAAGGTTTGACCCCGCATAAGACTCCGCAAAATAAGGCGATCTGGATTCCAGGTTTGGGTTGGTAAATTCTGGCTAGATTCTAGCCGGAGCATAGAACGGACGCAGAGTACACGGAAGAGAGAGCGACAGAGAGAGAGAGAGGGAAAAATATGGAAAATTGTATGAGTATGTGCGTAATATTCCTATTCATATACATTCATGCATTCATTTTTACATATAATATACCTCTATGCACATTTACACAACTACACGCAAACACACGCCACAAACACACAGACAACACCTTGACTCCAATTTTAGCGAGGTACTCAACATGCTTCTTCGCAGAATGACCGTGTGCGGTGGTGAAGGCAGCTATCTGTTGAGTCGACAGAGACTGCCGAGTGCGTGCGCGGGGCGAGTGCACAATGGCTCCAGTTTCCGCGCTCTCGTAGACGGACACTACACGCGCCGACCCGAGGAACAGGACCTGAAACATGCATGCGGATGGGAGGAGGGCAGAGAGACACATATTGTAATTGTGCGTGTACGTTGGGACTCCTCTTCAACTCAACAGGGTTTCCTTTCTTTTCCCGGACGAGAGGCCACACACACACACACACACACACACACACGCACACAAACACACAAACGCACACATGCACAAACACACACACGCGCGCACACACACACTATCCATGCGCCTCTTCATGTTCAGGCTCTGTTGCGGAATGAGACCTGCAACTCAAGGCATCCTATGCATCTTTGCCGCCCTGCAGTCCCTTGCTCGACTGGTTTGAGGTAGATCTAGGGTTCTCCGAGCTTGTTTTTATTCAGATACTTTTGTGTACTGTCCGTTCTTTTGTCTCCTTCCCTCTCCTCTCGCTCTCCTTCCTTTTTGGACTTCTTACACTGCCTCCCCCGCGCACAGATCACTTGCTCTTTTTGCAACCCTTGGTCGCGCGCTGTTGAGCCCTCTAGGGGTATATTACAAGGAAGTTCACCAGCAAGCAGGCGCAGGCCAGCACTGCTGAGCGCCTGATGAACACTTGTTCCAACCGCGGCATGAGCATGCAGGACACTGATTCCTCTTGGCCTGCCCCAATGTGTTCCTTGGAGCGTGACGGCATGCTTGCACGATGTCGCATTCTTGTGAAAGGATGTTCGGCTTCAAAAAAATTCTATGACTGAATATCCTCTCTACGCTCTTTTGGTCACAATTCGTAAGACTGCATGCGTTGGGATCCTTGATTGGAGCAACCGTTGTGTTGCTTACGTTCTGAGGACAGAGCAGAGCGCCAAACACTGCACAATGTGGCATCCCACCCTTTCCCGCCTTTTGAAGCGCCCCGCCGTGCTGGCACGCTCGGCACACGGGTTGTCGTCTTTCACAGACGAGATTTTCTCTGCGAACAGGCGCAGCCCCAATCCCGGGCGCACGGCAGCGAGTCGAAAGTATTCTGCATCACCGAAGAAGAAGCCCCGTCATGTACCTGGCCACCACTGCGCGATGTGTGAGACGACGAAACCAATGTCTGTCGGTGAGGCATTTGACCACCTGCACAGTCACCGCCATTTCAAGGCCTTGGTCCATGCTGAGCTGACTACAGTGCGCGCCTTCGAGGTTCCTCGTGATCTTGACGAGATACAGGTAGCAGGCAGGGAGCCATGGTATGTAGCCGTGCCCTCCAATGTCGTGCGCATGTTTGAAGATCAGGTTTGTCGCAACATTCACGAGCAGCTGGGCTTCAACGTGGGCGAGTTGATACAGCTCGCGCCGCAGGAGCAGAAGCGGCGCCTGGCTATCAAAATGCTGACCGTTGAGGTGGAGGCTATCGAGCCAGACCAGGATTGGCTTAAGGTTCAATCACGCATGGTGATAAACTGGGATAGCCATTGGGAAGAAGAGAGCAAGTCCATTCCCAGATGGAAAGCGCCAGAGCTCAGCGACATGATCGCGCGTTGCAAGATCGACGCGAAGCCGCCTGTTGTTCGCATTCCCCAGGCGTTGCCTGTGGTCCTGCCGGCGACAAATCCCGGGACGATTCGAGAGAATCTCCGGAAGGGACAGCACAGATATCCAGAGACAACCGATGCAGGACGGCTTGGAGTTGCGGCGGCGACGAAGCTGGGCCTTCCAATTTCCACATTCGACATGTTCTGCGGAACTGGGTTTCTCAAAGCGCTTGCGGGCGACTCAAAGTATTTCAAAGACAGGTTCTTCCTGCAGCGAGTGGGTGGCAGCAGCAGTCAAGGCGGCCCAGTCTGCGTCCTTCACATACCCTATCATTATTACAACCAGGAAATGCCGGGATTCGCGGTTGAACGGCTCTTGTGCGGAGAAGGGAAGGGGTCTTACGCGGCCTTGACGACTCTCAGAATAGGCCCACATAAACTGCTGGTAGCAAGCGAGGTGGATGCGCAAAACGAGGATGGGCATACCGTAGAGCTAAAGAGCTCCAGCCCGGATTTCACAGACTTCGACTGGCAGGACGCGATCACGCCCACCAAGTTTTCGAGGCAATCAGACAAAGTTGCGCTGCAAATAGGGATCAACGGTTCCAAGCACCTCCTTGCCTGCTACTTAAACAGACAAAAAACCCACCTGGACCGCGTGGAATGGCTGTCGGCGGCAGAGGCCCAGCATCCCAGCGAGGCTCGGCTCGTGCAAATGGGCCAACGCGTCCGCCTCCTCCTGGGCCAGTTGATTGAAGAGGCGGTAATGATGAAAGGGGTAGTGAGCATCTCGTTTGATGAGGCCAATCGTCCCGTGCTCAAGCAGGCGCATGATAGTGACCGCTCGGATGTGCAAGTGCTGCCACGGGGACTCAGCCGTTGGACCAGCACTCCTCGTGACAAGAGGGGGAAATGAGTGCGCAAAGTCAGAGGTGGTCAGTGCGCGTGCGCACGCGCGCCCGAGAGATAGCGCTCGGAAGAGATAGAGCAAGGAATGAGGGCGAGAGGAAGTGAGGAAAAGAGTGTGCATGCGATAGAGTATGCACGCGAGTAGTACAAACAGATACAGACAACACACGCACACACACACGCACGCGCACAGTGTCACTGAAAAAATTATGAGTGACAGAGCGATACAGGGTGGCGAAGACTCATAGGATCCCTTATCTTTATAGGTCATTTCCAACAAAAGAGCCCTATATTTAGTGGCTGTTTTGTGGAAAATGATCTGTAACTTAGGGGATCCTATGAGTCTTCGCCACCCTGTAAAGCACCTACGAACAAGATCTGCAGCCGTGCGCTCGGGCTAATGTCACTCCATTGGTTTATCGCTGACAGGGGCGCTGTCACTTTCTGCGCGAGCTGTTGTGACAAAAATTAATTAACTCGTGTGTGTAAGTCGGATGCAGGTCTATTTTTCTCTCTCTCTCTCTCTCTCCTTCTCTTATACACGTGTCTCTCCTTCCCTGTATATTACTCTGGGGTGGGTACGATTAGTAGGTTCCTTGAAATTGTAATTCTCTTTTGCAAAAGAGCCCTATAAAAGAGACGATATTCTGCAAAAGAGACCTGTAATTTTAAGGAACCTACTAATCGTAGACCCATACGCAATGCGTGAAGGTGTCCTGAGGCAGGACTCTCTCTCTCTCTCTCTCTCTCTCTCGCTCTCTCTCTCTCTCTCTCTCTCTCTCTCTCTCTCTCTCTCTCTCGTACATGTGTCTCTCTTTCCCTGTATATTACTACACTATGCGTCAGAGTCTCTCGAGGTAGGACTTTCTCTCTCTCTCACACACACACACACACACACAGTATCTCTCTCTCCCTCAGTCACTCGCTCGCTCTTTCTCTTTCTCTTTCTCTTTCCCAGTACTATATATTGTTACGCAATATATAAGGTATTAAGAATATCTCGAGGTCTCTCTCTCTCTCTTTCGCACGCACACACCAACAAACGCACTCTTCCTCGCTCACACGCACACACACACACTTTCTCCCGGTCGCTCGCGTACTCTCTCTCTTTCTCTTTCGCTCCCTCTCTCGTCCTCCTGCCCAATCCATCAACACACGGTACACAGTACATTTGAATTTGTTTCTGCTCATCTCAGACTATGGGGTCGCTACAAGTAGTGGGCTCCTTAAATTTTAGGTCTCTGTTGCAAAAGAACCCCATAAAAGAGATGATGTTCCGCCAAAGATACCTAAAATTTTAAGGAGACCACTACTTGTAGCCACCCCATACCCAAAGTCAGATGTGGTCCTAGCGATAAAGCGTCCACGAACAAGATCTGATGCCGCGCGCCACTAGTATGAGCGCCTACAGCGAGACCTTGTCACGAATGAGAGAGTTTAACCTCGAACTTTAGTTCTCCAACTGAAGATTTTTAACAGTCTGAGTTTGTATTCTTCTAGCCGCGTTCCGTGTTGACGACTGTGGGTATAATTTCTATGGGGTGACTACGATTAGTAGGATCCTTAAAATTATAGGTCTCTTTTGCAAAAGAGCCCTATAAAAGCGACCATATTCTGCAAAAGAGATGCATAATTTCAAGGAGCCTACTAATCGTAGCCACCCCATAGTGTCGACGGCTATAAGTCGTACTTATACTGAGACCTTTTTGTTCCTGCCAGGGTAGAAGGGGTAGTTTCTGTTTTTGTTTGTGTTTATCATAACCATCACACTGCTGGACCCCCCAAGCCGTTGAGAACGCATACGAATGGTGCGAGGTAGCGTGGGAACGCTTTTGCCAGTGTTTTTTTGTTTGAGAGTAGAGTTTTGATTGAAAACTGATAGTGGGTATCCTAAGGACACGGGGGTGAATATTTGTTTGAGAGTAGAATTTTTATTGAAAACTGATATTGGGTATCCCAAGGACACGGGGGTGAATAAACCCTGGCAACCCCTGGGAATCCCCTCCGCTATAACATTCATCGGTCACCTCCACCAGTCTCCGCCCTCGCCCATTCCAGGGGACCTAGGAAGAGGTGCCAGTCACCAGTCGACATGATCGAACATAAAGACATGTATGGACAGGCCCAAGTCTGTAGTAAGGGTCATCAGGGGATTAGCGTCACGGTAGACCGTCCATGTCAACTATCTTTTCATAGGATCAAGTTCTGGCATGTACGGAATCCGCTACCTCAGGGTATTCGACTACGTCTCAGTGTCTTAGTACGCTACTGGGCCGGTCAGGGAGAGTAGAGTTTATCCTGAACGGTTTCAGATAGAAAAAATAACCAACGCACCTATTACTCCCATACGACTACTGCCTGGCAACTCACCACCCTTAGTTGTATTAACAAGGGGGAGAAATCCACTCTAGGGAAGGGGGGGGGACCGGTCCGCAAGGACCAATTCCCCTTTGAAAAAAAAAAATCCGTAAAAAGAAAAATCCAGAAACCCACAGGAGAGTTTGAAAGTGTCAAAACACTCTCCTCTGATTCTGGCCGGGATATTCACGAGGTCAAGGGAGCGGGGGGTGTTGTGAAGGCTGGGGAAGGACGAAATCAAAGTCCTGTGTGCGTCGACGAAATCAGACATCACCACTTCGCTGTTGACTAGTAGCCGCGGTTTCTTCCCGAAGTAACGGCTCCGCCTCAGTTGTGAAGGCCACTCGGAATTCAATCTTCATTCAGCAGTCTCGTCTTGTGTTACCATCTCCTCTTGCGTTGCCATTCCTCATTGCGTTGGCATGTCTGTGTACGGTGCATCTCTTCTTGTGTGGGTAGCCCTGCTTCAAGGTGCATTCTCGCAAACAGAAAAACATATGCATGGTGAAAAAGTGTGGCATAAAATAGCAACTAAAACCAAACCAGCAGAGAAGGGACTCGGAGGGTGTTGTCCGTTGGTACACACCACGCTGTGGCGGGCGCCCAATGCCTTTGGAAAATGGGCAGAATGGCATGATGAGTGCATTGTGGGAGATGGGGTGCGAGGAAGATTCAGATTATCATCAGGTAGTTGGGGACGGGGGAAGTAGTCAAGATTGGGGCCAGTTTGTCAAATTCGAGTGGTTGAAAGTCAAGTTCGGGTGATTGAGAGGACAGAGAAGCGTTCAACACCCCAAGGATAACCAATTCAACGAATGCACTCCAAGAATATGTACCTCGGCTTGCAAGGCACGAGGATTTTGGTAGGATTTTTGAGGGTGTCAGCAGTAGTTCAGCAGAAAGCGTGCATGCACGCGATTGGAGCAAACAACATCAGGGTAGGCGAGGGACTTACATGGCGACGTCAGCAGATCGAATGCACACGGTTACAGGTTTGGGTGCGCGCTCGAGCAACCAACAGGGTGGTCGTGGTGTGTCTGAGTCGTGCTTGTGGCCCACGATGCAGTATTGGGGATTCCTCGGGGGCGCTCGAGAATTCAAGGCACGCAACACAGCAATAAAGCACACTTTCTTTCTTGGGCCCGGGTTTCGAAGACCCAACCTAATCACTGGACTAAGCGGATGGCGAACACCCGATTAGCCACTTAGGACCCAAGAACCTGTATCAGACTGGAGGATAGGAGCATTACCTAGTTTATGGTAGACCCAATCACATCCCCAATCTAGAGGGTAAAACAGATCCTAATGTTAGTAGGCTCGCGGTAGATGAATTTGTTTGTTTGACGCACCTAGTGGCCGACAAAAATGGAGATTGGACAAAATTGCAGATTCTGGTGTAAAACGAGTCATTTTGAAGCAATGTTGGTGCATGACCTATTATAGCACCTCGCATTGGCGGGAGAAATAACGAAGCAGTGAAAACGAGCATATGAGGACCTAGCCCTCCGTGAATTTTGCCGATTCACTCACTGCACCAAGTTACCACAGGCACTCCTTCCCGTGTTCCTCTTCGGCGTTCTGGAATAATTATCGCCATTTTTCGCAGTTTTGGGACCAATTGTATGGTCCCTTCCGATTGGGACTTGGCGCCGAAGTGCTTTTGTGGTCCCAATTTCATTTCTTATTTAATTGGAGAATCTCTGATTTTGTCGGCCACTAGGTCTGTTTCCCTAAAAATGCGACCAAACAGCCCACTTGCGACTATCAATGTTGGTTGATTAATTTTGTGTTGTTTGTGGGTGATCAATTTTTACAAATATCTGATTTTGATTGATTAATTTTTAGTCGATTTTGATTGTTTAATTCTCAGTCCAAATTAATTTCATAAATCTCGATTGTGTTACATTACTTTTTTGTCAGTTTTGATCCAACATTTGTTTTTGTCCAGCAACGATCAATCTTTTGGATGGACCAATTTTTTGTCGATTTTGATTGATTGATTTCACGCATTTCGATTTTGATTGATTAATGTTTAGTCGATTTTGATCTTCAAACTTTGCGTCTACATGAATCTTACAAAATTGAATTTTGTTTGAGTACCTTTTTGTCGATTTTGATTGAATATTTTGTCACGGTTTGTCCTGCATCGATCCATTATTTTCATCCATCAATTTTTTGTCGTTTTTGATAGATTGATTGTTTGTCGATGTTGAATTTTCAATATTTCTCCGATTCCAGTATACGAATTTCGATTTTGTATGATGACTTTTTTTGTCGATTTGGATTGTCCAAATTTGTATCCAGCACCAAATTTTGTAATTTTTACAACTTTTTCTGAATTCCTCTAAAAGTTTTGTTATTTCAACAATTGCCAGTTGTAGCATGCACAAGTCGATTTTCATTTTCTTTTGTTGTGATTTGTATTACGGTGGTGTGTTGTTTTCTTGCAATTTTTTTTTCAAATGTACAATTACGGGAACCGCAAGTGTGCGACCAAACAAAAACAGAAAATCGCTCTGCGCCCAGATTTTCTGTAGAAAATTGGAAAATGGAGGAAAAAAATCCGTATGGGCTCTGGCTGACTGCGAGTGGCGCGCGGCGGCTCCAGGGCTGAAGCCCCTCCGCTTACCGCGCACCCCGCAAGCCCTATACAAGTCGAATCCTCAGCCATCGAATAGCGTCCAGAGATCCCCCACGTCTCATCCCCCTAAGCGTCAACACTGAAGACACCGTGACTTTCGTGCCTCAACTTTTGAAGTACCAAAACTCAAGTGAGTCAGGGTGAGAGAAAGGGGGAGGGGGCAACCCACGAACAATTTGGTGGTTAGAAAAAGCGGTCTCCCGACAACAAGGAAAACTGAACACTAAAACTAGAAAATAGAATATATGGACTCGCGTACCGGGGGCGGGAAATTGTGGACGCATCGTCATCATGTTTTTAGGGAAACAGACCTAGTGGCCGACAAAGTTGGAGATTCTCCAATCAAGTTAGAAATGAAATTGGGAACACTAAAGCACTTCGGCCCAAGTCCCAATCTGAAGGGACCACACAACTGGTCCCAAAACCGCGCAAAATGGCGATAATTATTCCACGGCGGAACATGGGAAGGAGTGCATGTGGAAACTTGGTGCAGTGAGTGAATCTGTAGAATGTGAGGAGGGCTGGGTTCTTATATACTACTATCCCTGTTTCATCATCTCTCCCACCGGTGCGAGGTGCTGTAATAGGTCGCCGACAATACTACAAATTGATTTTTTTTGCACCAGAATCTCCAATTTTGTCCAAACTCCAGTTTTGTCGGCAACTGAGACCGGCTTTGTCGGCCACTAAGACTGGCTTTGTCGGCCACCAAGACCGACTTATAAGGGAAAATCTTTTATTTTTCTCTTCTTTCTTTCTTTTCGAAGACCCAACCTAATCACTGGACTGATCGGAGGGCAAGCACCCGATTAGCCACTTAGGACCCAAGAACCTGTCCCGGACTGGAGGACCGGAGCATTACCTAGTTTACGGCAGACCCAAGCAGATCCCCAACAAGTGGGCAAAACAGATCACAATGTTCACCGAGATCCCTTTGCTTGCGCCCAGGTAAAAGTACCACCTTTCTAATTGGCCACTTTCCAGGGGGAGGCTAATACCCAGGCTGGATTGATTTTTACTTTTTTCAGTGTCTCGGTTTTTAC
>Ga0105053_10012137_pt1 | contig 10415 bp, 10 predicted proteins | sample BON01_FD_78093 | JGI IMG/M metagenome (GOLD analysis project Ga0105053, IMG submission 78093) | Freshwater microbial communities from Lake Bonney liftoff mats and glacier meltwater in Antarctica - BON-01 | ecosystem: Environmental > Aquatic > Freshwater > Ice > Glacier meltwater | place: Lake...
CTTGCCCGTCCCAAAGCACGCATTGGAAACTGACCTACCTTATATTCAACACCGGCTTCTTTTAATTGTTCTTCCGTTTTACCTACTGCTGCTACTTCTGGCCAAGTGTAAACTACTCCGGGAATTAAGTTGTAATCTATATGGGGCTTTTGTCCTGCCAATACCTCGGCAACGAAAGCTCCCTCTTCTTCAGCCTTGTGCGCCAACATGGGACCTCTTACTACATCTCCAATAGCATAAATATTGGACACATTGGTCTGTAAATGGTCATTGACCGTTATAGTGTTATTTTTTTCCAATTTTACACCGGTAGCCTCTAAATTTAAACCGTCCGTAAAAGGTCTCCTTCCTACTGAAACCAAACAATAGTCCCCCGTAAAGGTGATCTCTTCACCTTTCTTGTCCTCAGCTTTAACAATTACCTCTTTGCCTTTGGCCTCAACAGATTTTACCTTATGCGATAAATTAAATTTCACCTTTTGCTTCTTCATTACTTTCAAAAGTTCTTTTGAAAGTGCTCCATCCATCCCAGGAATAATACGGTCCATGTATTCAATAACCGTTACTTCCGCACCTAAGCGTTTATAAACCTGTCCCAATTCCAGGCCAATAACTCCGCCGCCAATAACTATTAAATGTTTGGGTATTTCTTTAAGTTTTAAAGCTTCCGTTGAAGTAATGACCCTATTTTTATCTAATTTTATAAAAGGCAAAGTAGAAGGCTTAGACCCCGTGGCAATAATTATATTTTTAGCCTCGATGGTTTCTGTTTTACCGTCGTTCTTTACTATGTTGACATGGGTAGCATCTTTAAAGCTTCCCAAGCCCTCGTAAACTTCTATTTTATTTTTATCCATAAGAAACTTTACACCGGAACTGGTTTGATCTACCACGGCTTGTTTCCTAGCAATCATTTTTTCAAGGTTTATCTTGATTTCCCCTGGAATTTCAATTCCATGCTCTTCAAAATGTTTCACCGCATCTTCATAATGATGGGAAGAGTCCAATAGGGCTTTAGAAGGAATACATCCTACATTAAGGCATGTACCTCCCAAAGTTGAATATTTTTCAATTATTGCGGTTTTCATTCCTAACTGGGCACAACGGATTGCTGCAACATATCCACCAGGACCTGAGCCTATTATGGCTACATCGTATTGGGTCATATTATAATTGTATTGAAAAGATTAGTTTATTCATTGTGAACACAAAAATACGAATGTTTTATTGTTGGGCAACATACATATTCAATGGGATATTAACGTTATATGGATATTAAATGTTAAAGAAATACTTCCGTAGTACTTTTTACCTCATTGATTACAAATGAACTTTGGGTACTTCCAATATGATTTAAGGCGGTGAGTTTGGCTATCATAAACTCTCGGTACTCTTCCATGCTGGCCACATATATTTTTAAAATATAGTCGTAATCCCCGCTGGTGTGATAACATTCGGCTACCTCATTTAATTTATGTACTTCCCGTTCAAATAGGAGCACATATTCTTTTTTATGCTGGACCAGTTTAATATGACAAAGTACGGTAAAGGCCTTATCTACTTTCCTTTTGTCAACCAAAGCCACATATTTGGTAATTACCCCTAATTTCTCTAATCTTTTAATACGTTCGTATACGGCAGTTACGGATAAATTTAATAGTAAGGCGTATTCTTTTGTGGTCCTTTTGCTATCATTTTGAAGCAAACCCAATAATTTAATGTCGATTTCATCAAACTTCATAGTGATATATTTTCTCTGGCAGGTCTGTATTTTACAGTATGGATTAAATATAAACTAAATATGTTACAATTAGTAGATTTATAATCTACATTATATGTATTTGGTTGACTAATAACTACAAAATATTTAATTTTATAGTAAATTAAATATTCAACTATGAATTTCAAGGCATCTGATGATTTACAGGACTTACAGTATTTCGGGGAATATGGTGGGGTAAATCCTTCTATTTCCGATTCCTCTACCTATACTTTTATATCGGCAAAAACCATGTTCGATACTTTTGAGGGGAATACGGAAGGCTGTTATCTGTATAGCAGGCACTCCTCCCCTTCCAACCTCTATTTGGGTGAGGCATTGGCCGCTTTGGAAGGTACAGAAACGGCCAATGTAACTGCCAGTGGTATGGGAGCCATAAGTGCTGTAATTATGCAGTTATGCAATGCAGGAGACCATATTGTAAGCAGTAGGACCATCTATGGAGGTACTTATGCCTTAATGAAGAATTTTTTAAAGAAATTCAATATCGCAACTTCCTTTGTAGATACTACAAAATTGGAGGAAGTGGCCATGGCCATTACTCCAAAAACAAAATTGATCTATTGTGAGTCTGTAAGTAACCCCTTATTGGAAGTGGCAGATATTGTGGCGCTTTCCAAACTAGCCAAAAAGCATAATATTCCATTAGTGGTGGATAATACTTTTTCTCCCTTATCCATATCTCCTATACAATTGGGAGCCGATATTGTTATTCACAGTTTAACTAAGTTTATAAATGGCACCAGCGATTGTGTGGCTGGAGTAGTTTGTGGTACCAAAGATTTTTGTTTGGACCTAAAGGATGTGAATAGTGGCGCTGGTATGTTGTTGGGCAGTACTCTGGATAGTTTAAGGGCTTCCTCCATTTTAAAGAATATGCGAACACTGCACATTAGGATAAAAAAACATAGCGAAAATGCCCTTTATTTGGCGCAAAATTTTGAAAAAGACGGATTGCGTGTGGTGTATCCAGGGTTAGAATCCCATGCTGGACACGGGCTTATGAAAAAACAATTTAATGCGGAATATGGCTTTGGCGGCTTAATGACCTTGGATGTTGGGTCCTTGGAAAATGCCAATGCCTTAATGGAATTAATGCAAAAGAAACATTTGGGATATTTGGCCGTTAGTTTAGGCTTTTATAAAACCCTGTTTAGTGCCCCCGGAACATCTACCTCTTCAGAAATCCCAATGGAAGAGCAATTGGAAATGGGCTTGTCCAATGGTTTAATTCGGTTTTCAATTGGATTGGACGATCATATTCATAGGACATATATGGCCATGAAAGACTGCTTGATCCAATTGGAAATCTTAAAACAGATAAAGAAAGAGGAGTAAGGTTGAGTTTGCAGAACAGATTTCAAAATCGTAATATTACGAAGAAACTAATAGCCAATAGATGCAAAACTTTAGCACTAATCCCGCTGGACCTGAGAATGAACATATTGTAGAAAATAAGGAATTGAATATCTGGGAAGCTCTAATCCCAGTAGTTATTTTGATGATGATGTTGGCTTATAATATTTTCTATGCCGATGGGGAATGGTTCGGGGAATATTCCAATCAGATTATTTTATTAATCGGTGGCGCTATTAGCGCCATTGTGGGGTTATTTAATAAAACTTCTCTAAAAACAATGGGACTTGAAGTCCTGGAAAATCTAAGAAGTGTACTGGTCCCTATTATGATTTTGTTTTTGGTAGGCGCCTTGGCGGGTACTTGGTTGGTTAGTGGTGTTATCCCTGCCATGGTCTATTACGGACTTATGGTTTTGAATCCCTCTATTTTTTTGCCAGCTTCCGTGGTTATTGCTGCGATAATCTCCGTGGCCACAGGAAGTTCATGGACAACCTCTGCAACTGTGGGCATAGCACTTGTGGGTATTGGGACGGCATTGGGCATTAATCCAGGGATGATTGCCGGAGCCGTAATTTCAGGGGCCTATTTCGGAGATAAAATGTCCCCTTTAAGCGATACCACCAATTTGGCACCCGCCATGGCAGGGACAGATCTGTTTACTCATATAAAATATATGACCATTACAACTGTTCCTACAATATTAATAACCCTAATAGTTTTTACGATAATAAGCTTTAACATAGAAACCTCAGGGAGTGCGGATGTTAGTGCATTATTAGGAACTATTAATAGTACCTTTAATATAAGCCCGTATTTATTTATTGTGCCAGGGGTGGTAATAGCACTCATACTTTTTAAAACAAAGCCACTTATTGCCTTGGGAACAGGTGTAGCTCTAGCCGGGGTGTTTGCCTTGTTTTTTCAAACAGAAGTATTGGAAACGCTTTCCGATTCCAATGTAACCGCTATTTTTAATGCAATTTTCACCGATACGGCTATAATAACTGAAAATGAAAAGTTAAACGATTTGTTCAGTGCTGGTGGGATGCAGGGTATGCTTTGGACCATATTGCTAATATGCTGTGCCATGGTATTTGGTGGTATAATGGATGGAATTGGGGCATTGGCCAGAATTACTAAATCCTTATTATCCATAGCAAGTTCCGTTTTTGGTCTGTTTGCCAGTACAGTGATGAGTTGTATTGGGCTAAACGCTATTGCCAGCGATCAATATCTAGCCATCGTTATTCCTGGTAAAATGTTCAAGAAAGCCTTTCATGATAAGGGCTTGGCTCCTGAAAATTTGAGTCGTACTTTAGAGGATTCGGGAACTGTAACCTCTGTTTTAATTCCGTGGAATACTTGTGGGGCCTACCAGTCCGGAGTGCTTGGTGTCGGCGTGGCCGAATATTTTGTTTATGCCATTTTTAATTGGCTAAGTCCTTTTATGACTCTTTTATTTGCAGCATTACACCTGAAGATCAGACAGCTTAAAACACCTTCAGTTGCTGCTTGATAAGGTAGTAGTTTGGAATTCATTTTCGGAAATCTTCATAGGGGCAAGTATCTCTGTTAGATTCACGCTTTTTTTTACTTACTAGGTGAGATTTGAATGCTCATAGCATTGCCCACCTGAACGGAACGGGCAGGCCTGCCCGTTCCGTTCAGGTGGGCGTCCAAATAGTATAAGTAGTTTCCTTTCGATACCTAATGAAATTACCCTGAGGTAATTGACGCTTTCTTTCAAAGGATTTTAAAGCTATTTGTGGATGCATCCTAAATAAACTTCTTCAAACCAGAAAATAGATTATTTACAAACATTTATTTGTTTTTTGAAGTTACTTAAATCACCCAAAAACAAACTTGATATTTTTTACCTCATTCTATTGTCAAATTAGGAATTTTAGACCCTGTTTTTTTTCGAACTAACAAGTAAATGGAAGAAAGTGCACAGGTATATACATTGGCTATATTGGAATAAGATTTTTAAATCCAGAATAACTCAAACCGCTTTATTTAGCTGTAATTTTACATCAGAAAATAACAATATAAAATTTATAAATATGACTTTAGTAGGTAAAAAATTCCCAAATCTTAGTGTTAATGCAATGAACGATTTGGGCGACACTTTTAAACTGAATGTTTTGGAGGAAGCTCAAAAAAATAACAAGAAAGTGATCTTGTTTTGGTATCCAAAAGATTTCACTTTTGTTTGTCCAACAGAATTGCACGCTTTTCAAGCAGCTTTGGGCGAATTTGAAAAAAGAAACACTTTGGTTATAGGTGCTTCATGTGATACAGCCGAAGTTCATTTTGCATGGTTAAGTACTGCTAAGGATAATGGCGGTATAGAGGGAGTTACTTATCCTATTCTTGCCGACAGTAATAGGAACCTAGCATCTACTTTAGGTATTTCGATATTACCAATGAACAGTATAATGAGGAAACTGGTGTTGTTATGGTTGATGGTGATAATGTAACTTACCGTGCCACTTATTTAATTGATGAAGAAGGTACAGTTTTCCACGAAGGAGTAAATCATATGCCACTGGGTAGAAATGTAAATGAGTATTTACGTTTGATCGATGCCTTTACCCATGTTCAAGAAAAAGGAGAAGTTTGTCCTGCCAACTGGGAAGAAGGTAAAGATGCAATGACTGCGGACAGGAATGGTGTTGCCAGTTATTTGTCTGCACACGCAAACTAAGAACAGGATACACATATGGGAGTCAGTTTTGGAATACAACTGACTCCCTTTTTACAAATTAAAATAATAAATTATGCTACTTGAATTGGAAAATGATAATCTTCAAGAGATTATTGATCAAAATAAAAATGTGGTCGTTCAATATTCGGCTTCGTGGTGCGGTAATTGTAGAATAATGAAGCCCAAGTTTAAAAAAGAAGCCTCCTCAAATGAGGAAATTACTTTTGTTCTTGCAGATGCGGAAAAATTCCCTGAATCCAGAAAGTTGGCCAATGTGGACAATCTTCCCACTTTCGCCATTTTTAGTGATGGGGAATTTAAGAATCAGGTTCAGACCAATAAATATGATGTTTTAAAAGAATTGATAAGTGAAATTACCAGTAATTAAACACCTAACCACCTTCATCGCTGAAAATGATGAGGACTATGTATTGGAAACCATAGAGACATTGGAATCCATAACCGAAGTTTCTTCACTAAAAGATGAGGAATTGGATGTAATTGGAGAATTGATTTCCAATTTGTACGGAGCCTTAGAGGTTCAAAAATCCATTAAAGAAGGGAAGCCCCAAAAAGAGGCTTTAAACGAATTTATGCAGAGGGTTGTTGGCGCTATTGACAAGTAGTTGTAAAAGCCCCCTCTCAACCTGATAGTGGTAAATCCCTCTATTTCTTTGGACAATCCATTGGGTATAGGGATTTGCCATTAATTCATCTACTAGGTCTAGGCTTTTTATAATCCTACTTTTTTATTTATTATTCCTTACATATCAATCATATATTTTTTATTTTCACGCAAAATTAAAAAACATAATTATGGCTACTGTAACACTTAAAGGAAACCCAATTAACACTATAGGAACACTCCCTGCCACAGGTACTGAGGCTCCCAGCTTTTCGTTGACCAATAAAGATTTATCTACTAGTACTTTTTCCCAGTACAAAGGAAAAAAAATAGTATTGAATATTTTCCCAAGTGTTGATACTGGTACATGTGCACAATCTGTTAGACATTTTAATGAGAAGGCGGCGGAATTAGAGAATACTAAAGTTTTATGTGTTTCCAAGGACCTTCCTTTTGCCCAAAATCGTTTTTGTGGTGCTGAAGGAATAGAAAACGTAGAAATGCTGTCCGATTTTAGGGATGGTAACTTCGGGAAGGCTTATGGTGTGGAGTTTATTGATGGCCCCCTTAAATCATTGCATTCCAGATCGGTAGTTGTACTTGACGAAATTGGAAAAGTAATTTATACGGAACAAGTTGCGGAAACTGTTGACGAACCTAATTATGAGGCAGCATTAGAAGCTTTGATAGATGCCTAAGGAAAGCTTCTTGGTGAATCGCATTAAAAGTGTTGGTTTTGCTTTTAGGGGAGCATTGCTCTTAATAAAAACAGAGTCCAGTATCAAGATTCAGGTTTTTATCACTATTGTGATGACGGCAGCGGGGTTTTATTTCGAAATTTCCAACACAGAATGGATTCTTCAAATTTTAGCAATAGGATTGGTTTTAGGGATAGAAGGCCTTAACACTGCCATTGAGAAAATGGCCGATTTTGTTCAGCCCGAATATGATCAGAAGATTGGATTCATAAAAGATATTTCGGCAGGTGCGGTTATGTTAGTGTCCATTGCGGCCTCCATTATTGGCCTAATCATATACCTTCCGAAGCTTATTTGATATATATTAGTAATAGCACTTAATATATTAGGTTAAGGCGCGGTTTCCTTAAAATGAGATATCAAAGGAAAAAGTTCATAAGTAAATTTGTAATTTAGCCTCCAGAATTGAATATTTAATGGCAAAAAAGGTAAGAAAACCCAAGTCAACACCCAATAAAAAAGGCTTTTCCTTAAAATTATCGCAACAGAACAAAATTATTTTTGGGGGGTTGTTAATGCTTTTAAGTATAGCCTTATTCTTTTCTTTTGTCTCCTTTTATTTTACATGGCAGGACGATCAGAGCTTGCTATCCGAATTTTCGAACAGAAATGAACAGGCAAGAAATTTATTGAACAAATTTGGAGCCAATGTAAGTCATTTTGTGTTATATAAAGGATTTGGTGTATCCTCTGTCATATTTACTTTTCTTCTATTTATTACAGGGCTTTATATGTTTTTGAGTTTGCAAAAACAAGGGCTACTCCGGAAATGGATATGGGGGTTGGTGTTTATAATCTGGTTTTCCGTTGCCCTAGGCTTTTTTGCCGCAGGGAAACCACTTTTAGGTGGTATGGTTGGCTATGAAATGAACGATTTTCTTCAAGATTATGGAGGAAAAGTTGGTGTCTTCCTACTATTGCTTTTCGGTTTGATCGTTGTTTTGGTAAGGTTGTTTCAATTTTCCCCGGATAAAGCAGTTGCCTATATAAACGACAAGGGAAAATCTTTGGCATCGGAGTTCAAGAATGGTAAAACCACTAAGGTTACCAGTGACCGGGAGAACGATATTTTATACACGGAAGAAAAGGTGGAAACCCCTATTATAATAGATACTTATACCCATAAAAAAGATATTCCTGTTCTAACAAAAGAGGAGGAAGAGAAGGAATTTGAAGTTCAGGTGGGTCCCGAAGAGGAGACTATTGCCATGGAGGTTGAGAAAATCAAAGAGGAAAAAGAAGAGTCCGATAATATTTCGGATAAACTTGTGGAAGATTTTGGAGAATTTGATCCTACCTTGGAATTGGGTAATTTTAAATTTCCCCCATTAGACCTTTTAGATCAGCATGGGGCCACAGGTGGTATTACTATAAACCAGGAAGAACTCGAAGAGAACAAGAATAAAATTGTAGAGACCCTAAAGAATTATAAAATTGGTATTGCCCAAATTAAAGCTACTATAGGCCCCACAGTTACCTTATATGAAATTGTTCCTGATGCTGGGGTGCGAATTTCAAAAATAAAAAATCTTGAGGATGATATTGCGTTGTCCCTTGCAGCCTTAGGCATACGTATTATTGCTCCTATTCCTGGTAAGGGTACCATTGGTATCGAAGTCCCGAATAAGAACGCTACAATTGTTTCCATGCGTTCCGTAATAGCCTCTAGCAAATTTCAAAAAGCAGAAATGCAATTGCCCATTGCTTTTGGTAAGACCATTAGCAATGAAACCTTTGTGGTAGACTTGGCAAAAATGCCACACTTGTTAATGGCAGGTGCTACGGGACAGGGTAAATCTGTTGGATTAAATGCAGTATTGACATCCCTGTTGTATAAAAAGCATCCGGCAGAGGTTAAGTTTGTACTAATAGATCCCAAAAAAGTAGAACTTACACTGTTCAATAAAATAGAAAGGCATTATTTGGCCAAATTGCCAGATTCGGAGGAGGCTATTATCACCGATAATGCCAAGGTAATCAACACTTTGAATTCGCTTTGTATTGAGATGGACAACCGTTACGAGTTGTTAAAGCTGGCCATGGTGAGGAATATTAAGGAGTACAATACCAAGTTTAAATCGAGAAAATTGAACCCTAATGATGGGCACATGTTCTTGCCATATATTGTTTTGGTTATTGATGAGTTTGCCGATTTAATTATGACCGCGGGGAAAGAAGTAGAAACACCAATTGCCAGATTGGCACAATTGGCCAGGGCTATTGGTATCCACCTCATAATTGCCACTCAACGGCCATCGGTCAACGTAATTACGGGGATTATTAAGGCCAATTTCCCCGCCAGGATTGCTTTTAGGGTTACTTCTAAAATAGATTCAAGGACCATTTTAGACGCCCAGGGTGCTGATCAATTAATTGGACGGGGTGATATGCTTTTTACCCAGGGCAATGAGGTTACCCGGATTCAATGTGCCTTTGTGGATACTCCTGAAGTTGCCAAGATAACAGAATTCATTGGTTCACAGAGAGCTTATCCAGATGCGCACTTACTTCCAGAATATGTAGGAAACGATGATTCTGGCACAAGTATTGATTACAATATCTCTGACCGTGATGCTATGTTTAGGGAAGCGGCAGAAGTAATAGTTATTGCACAACAAGGTTCGGCCTCATTAATACAACGAAAGTTGAAATTAGGGTACAATAGGGCCGGGAGAATTGTGGACCAATTGGAAGCTGCGGGTATTGTTGGACCGTTTGAAGGTAGTAAAGCCCGTCAGGTTCTTGTGCCGGATATTTATGCCTTAGATCAACTCTTGAGCAATGAAAGCAAGTAGGTAGTACTTTTAAAATTTTAAAAAAAAGAGAATGAAACTTAAATTATCTATTATATTATTGGTGTTATCAACTTCAATTTCTTGGTCGCAAAATTCAGGGAAGGCCAAAGCGTTGTTGGATGAAGTTTATAACAAAGTAAAAAGTTATGACAATATTTTTGTAGACTTTAAATATAGCCTCAATAATGAGGAGGCCAATATAAATACGGAAACACGGGGAGATGTTACCATGCAGGGAGAAAAATATTTATTTAATTATTTAGGCTCCAAACAATTATATGATGGTAAAAAAGTATATACCGTTGTTCCGGAAAATGAAGAGGTCACAATTGAAGAAAAACTGGATGATGAAAACACTATCACCCCTTCTAAAATGCTAACTTTCTATAAA
>Ga0105053_10012143_pt1 | contig 10411 bp, 9 predicted proteins | sample BON01_FD_78093 | JGI IMG/M metagenome (GOLD analysis project Ga0105053, IMG submission 78093) | Freshwater microbial communities from Lake Bonney liftoff mats and glacier meltwater in Antarctica - BON-01 | ecosystem: Environmental > Aquatic > Freshwater > Ice > Glacier meltwater | place: Lake...
GTAATAATTTTACGACTTCTTCATGGCCATTGTAAGCAGCCTTATGCAGAGGTGTCCGTCCGTCTTCATCCTTTGCATTCACATCGGCTTTGCTCGCAAGTAATGCTTGCACGACTGCTGCGTAGCCATTTTGAGCAGCGATATGCAGCGGTGTCCAACCATCTGTGTCTTTTGCGTGCACATTAGCTCCCTCGTTTAGCAATTGCTGCACTTTTAAATGATCTCTCGCGTTAACTGCATCAAGTAATTCCTTGCTAAGATTCCGTTGAGGACGTCGAGATGGATTCTGCGGACGAGTCTGAGGTTGATTCTGCGGACGAGTCTGAGGTTGATTCTGCGGAGGAGATGGATTCTGCGGAGGAGGCACGACTACACTTCCGGTATAACTACTACTAGGACTGCTACTGCCACTGCCGCCACTAGACGTGCTCACGCTCGCAGTGTCAGACAAATCTGCGTTAGTGTCTGAGGTTACGGGTTTTGCAGGTGATGCATTGTAACGATACAATCCAATCCAACCAGCTAATACTGCAATTGCTACTACTCCTCCTACTATCATGGTTTTGCGTGATTTAGTGATATTAGGCAAAGTTAATGTATAAGTGCCACACATACATAGGATGATTATGCGTTTCATATATATACATGTTAATTGATTTGACCGTGCATATATACCACCCTCTTCTCCAATAATCCATGCAGCGCACGCTCTAGTGTTACAAATCTCCATTATATATTATCCGATCTCGCTATACGCGCACATATCTCCTATCAGAAGGTATAAACAGCGTCTCTTCCGCACATGATATGCCCAGATCCGATCTCACCGTGCACACGCGCACGCGAATCAATCGCTTTCCAAGAATCCGTACAGCGCTATCTCAAGAAAAACACCTCAAACTATCACACTGGGTTTTTCAATTCAGTCACACCAGTAGCGTGGTCACCATGTAATTCTGGTATCACTTGACTCTCCAGCTTCTTTTCAACCAATTGTTTATCATTATTGAGCTCTGATCTGGCCGCTTGATTTTCGATCACAGCCACACTCGCATTTTGACTTGCGAATTTTTTCTGCACAATCGCACTTAAAACCGAGCGCAAAAAGTTCACTTCATTAGCATCTTTATAAAAAGCACTACCAATTTTTAAATACTCAGTAATTACGATATTTGAAGGAGTTCCTGTCAGCAATTCGCTAACCGCGCAACGAAGAATTGAGCGTACTGCGATTTCCATACGATCCCAGTCCCACGCTTGCAAAAACTCCGATGCCAATTCACGCGACCGCTCCCAGTGCAGTTCAATTCTGGCGCAAAGATCACTGAAGATAACTTCATCAAATTCTCCCCAACCCCATGCGTCTTCGCTAGACAAAAAATCTTGCACATTCCATTCATCGGTTAATTCCCTTTGAGTAGATAGCTGCACCACACACATTCGTGCATTGCGCCTTAAAATAAACTTCGACAGACCCTGTTGCACAATATGATACAATTATAACATGCATTCTGGATATTTATTGCCGATGTTACTACTCATGATTGCGATCGCAATAGTCGCGTCTTTTGGTAATTCCTTTATCGCGCAATGGATAGGATACGAATTTACTTTATTCCTGGGAGGGGCAATATGGATGCTCTACGCTATTTCGTTTCAAGAAAGATGTTGGGTGGAATACACGCTAATTAGTCAAATTTTTACTATGATAGTGCCAATTTGCACCTGGTACAAACATCAGAGCAAATGAAATATCAAGAAACAACCAGTCAAGGCAGAAGATTTGCCTGATCTGAAAAGAGCGTTCCATCAGTTGTCAATTTGTTCTGCGATTGTACAAACCGATTATTAGTCGATGCATAGTGTTGCTTGGATCGGGCAAAAGCGTCCTATCAGGGGCAGTACGAGGCATACCACTCGAATAAGCCATCTTGTCTCAACTGTTAATCTATTTAGGCACTGCTAATAATTCCAACAAAGTAAAAACTAACACAGCAAACAGCACGCTATGCGCATTCTCTCAACCAGTAACTCGCCAAGTAGTTTCAATTGCGCCGACAAAGTCAACAACAAACTGACACAGAAAGCAGCGCGCAAAAAGCACAAAAACTACACAGAAGATCTACTCAATCAATGATCGTCAACAATATTAGAACAAACAATACCCACGCTTAAGACGACAATCCACTAAATAATCGTCAATCATTCCAACGGATTGCATATAAGAATAAGCTCTTACTACAGAAGATCTACTCAATTAAAAGGCCTTTCTGAATCAACGATCGTCAACAATATTAGGACAAACAATACCCACGCTTAAGCCAACGTGCCTTCTCTTAACCAACAATCCACTAAATGATCGTCAATCATTCCAACGGATTGCATATAAGAATAAGCGCTTACTGGTCCTATAAATGAAATACCCCGTGCCTTTAGATCCTTGGACAATCGAATGCTTAATGGAGTGGAAGTTGGCAGTTCCTTAAATTCAGTCCAATGATTTATAATTGGCTTGCCTTCAACAAATTTCCACAAATACTTGCTGAACGACCCGCATTCTTGTTGTATACGCAGAACAGCACGAGCATTTTGCCTTGCGCTGTACACCTTTAATTTATTGCGTATGATAGTGCTATGTTCAAGTAGTTTATCTAGATCTTCATTAGTCATATCTGCCACGCGCACCGGATCGAATTGATGAAATGCTTCATGGTATGCCGCTCGTTTGTTAAATACTATGTCCCAACTAATCCCAGCCTGCGCGCCACTTAAAACAAGCATTTCGAATAAATGATTATCGTTATGCGAGGGCTGACCCCATTCGCTGTCATGATATGCTGTGTATCTTTCTTGCTTTGGACCACCGAAGCAACGTTTTTTGTCATGCATATTTATATATACATTGTACCCAAATCATATAGCTGAATCACTAGAAGTGTTACCGCTATTTATTATTTATTAGCTAACCAGCTATAATATAACTGAATGATTTCTTCCTTAAGGCGCAATATCGCAATTATTGCTCACGTCGACCATGGAAAAACAACTTTAGTAGACAAATTACTTGATGCAAAATCTGATCGAGTGATGGATTCGAATGCTTTGGAAAGCGAACGTGGTATCACCATCCTTGCAAAGTGCACTTCAATTGTATGGCAAAGCAAAGACACAGAATACAATATTAATATTATTGACAGCCCTGGGCATCGTGACTTTGGAGGTGAAGTTGAGCGAGCATTGGCAATGGTTGATGGCGCAGTTCTACTTGTTGATGCGGCAGAAGGTGTAGAGCAACAGACAAAATTTGTTACTCGTAAGGCTTTAAATTTGGGTATACCAATTATCGTTGTTATCAACAAAGTTGACCGCCCTGGTAGCGAACCTGAAGAACGAATGATAGAGGTAATAGACTACCTTGAAACAGCAGGATTGAAGGGTGAAATACCAGTTCTTTATGCTTCTGGACGTCAAGGATGGGCAACATATGACTTACAAGAAGCGCTCAGTGGCAAAGCAGTCGGAATGGCTCCATTGCTAGACACTGTGATTCAGCATATTCCTGCACCCAAATTGCAATTTACCGATCAAGAAGCAAGATTTTCCGTGCGTATGATCGATTCAGACAAGCACTTAGGTAGGATTCTTATTGGTCGTGTCGAATCAGGTGTAATCAGCACTGGCCAAACACTTCATGTAAAAAACGCGAACGGCAATGTAGAATCAGCAAAAGTTTCAAAGATCATGCAAAGACAAGGAATGAAATCCTTGGTTATTGATACAGCTGAACATGGAGACATAGTGTCCATTGCTGGATTTAGCAATGCGACTGTTGGAGACTCTGTACTGTCCAATAAAGACTTGACTCCATTATTGATTCCGTCAATCGACCCTCCCACTCTTTCCATGACTCTTACTGCAAACACATCACCATTCTTGGGTCGCGATGGAAAGAAACTGACATCTCAATTAATTCAAGAACGAATCTTAAAAGAGGCTGAATCTGATGTGTCGCTACAGGTATCAATATCTGGATCTCATGTAACTGTTGCCGGAAGAGGAGAAATGCACTTAGGTGTTTTGATCGAAAATCTTAGGCGCGAGAACTTCGAATTAACAGTATTTCCTCCAGAAGTACGCATTATCGACAACAAAGAACCTTGGGAACGACTCGTATTAGAAATGGACCTGGAGCACATGGGAACCGTGGTGAGCGAATTAAACTCTCGTCATGCGCAAATCCAAGACACAGCCGAAAGAAATGACGGTAACAGAATGAGAATAGAGTGTATCGTCTCGGCAAAGAATATCTTGGGATACCGCTCAAAATACCTTGCTGACACACAAGGCTCAGGTATTTGGGGTCAAAGCTTTGAAGAATACAGAGACATGGCACCTAGAATACAACACAAACGCAATGGTGTGTTAGTTTCAACCACTAACGGTACAATTACATCGTATGCATTGGACAAATTGTCTGATCGCGGAGAAATGTTTATTGAACCTGGTATCGAAGTGTACGAAGGTATGATTATTGGTGAAAATAATAAGGATAACGATCTTGATGTTAATCCAGTTCATGCTAAAAAATTAACAAACATGCGTGCTTCTGGTACAGACGAAACAATTAGATTGTCTCCTCCTCGCAAATTAAGCCTTGAAGACGCATTATTGTATATTCAAGCAGACGAATGCATTGAGGTCACACCACTTAATATAAGATTGCGCAAAAAAGGACTTACTCAACAAGACAGAAAGAGATTTGCTAAATCTTAAGTACGAACAATTCTTTTACACCCCCCAGCGTTTCAAGCGCATCACTTATGTATAAGATTGAGTTGAAGTGATTTATCCGACAATGCAGGCGGGGCGGTCATGATGAGGCAAATCATCCACGCTAAGCCTTGCAAATACATCATTTTCCAATGGCGCGCCGTGCAATATTAGACGCCTTCAGCGCGGGTTGATAGTTTGGTAATAGATTAGACGCCTTCAGCACGGGTTGATAGTTTGGTCATCAATACCTCTAGATCTAAATTCCCCAATGGCGCGCCGTGCAATATTAGACTCCTTCAGCGCGGGTTGAATATACTACTTAACCAATGCTTGAATATCAGATTGCGCAAGAAATGATTTATCCAACAAGATAGGCGTTTGTTGATCTATAAACTTGCTGTTGCTAGCAAATTGACCAATAGGATAGGCATTCATTGAGAAACGAACTTGATGTTGCTCGCAATGATATTCTTGATACACAACTACTGCTGTTGTTTTTTAATTTTTATCATGGCGATACACAGTACCGAGCGCTGTGTTTATTGTGGTTTATAGCGCTCTTCTCCTGCATAGCGTTAATTTTAAGGCTGCATTTACCGCAGTTAATAATTACCTGTCTATCCTCCACTTCCCCCGTCCAGTGCCAAGTCTTAACCTGCATTTACCAGACACAATCCAACCCTCTAACCTACCATCCGCTTCTCACGCCTAATACTAATTTAGGCTAGTTTGTCGTATATACCACCGCCCCTATCTCGCTGCCACTTATTCCCGGCTCTTTGCATTGGTATCACGATCAAAGCGCAACATCAATCTCAATCTATATGCATCGCAGAGAGTCCAACCTCCTCCCAACACGCTCTCCACTTCTCCCGTCTAGTGCCAAGTCTTAACCTGCATTTACCATACACAATCCACCCCCCCCAATCTACCCTCCACTTCCCCCGTCTAGTATCAAGTGTTTATTATGTTTTATAGCGCTCTTCTCCTGCATAGCGTCAATTTTAAGGCTGCATTTACCATAAACAATCTAACCCACTGTGCATCCTTCACTTCTCCCGCATAGTGTCAATTTTAAGACTGCATTTGCTTTTCATACGCATACAATCAAACAACAAAAACCATCGAGTGCAATATTAACGAATCCTTCATATTTCAATTATATATTTTAAGATAAAACACAATGATAACCATTATGATAGAATTTTATTTGTGATGCTGGCGAATATCTTATCAATTATCAGAATATTGTGCGGCATAGCGCTGGCATTTTATCTTAATGTTTATCTTTTAATTCTCGGATGCATTACTGATTTTCTTGACGGATATATTGCTCGTAAATTTAACCAAGTCTCTCATTTCGGCGCTCAATTAGATCAAATCGCAGATAAGATTTTTTGCAATGGAGTATTAATTGGATTGCATTGTCAAGGAAAAACAGTATTACTACCAAGTTTAATCTTGTTGATCAGAGATCTGTATGTTAATTTTTTAAGAAGCAAGAAAGATATACCGGTGAACTCTCTTGGAAAGGTCAAAACAAGTATCATTATGATTGCGCTGCTTGCGCTGACATTGAATTACCATCACTGTGGTTTGATACTACTGTGGATTGGAGCGCTCTTGTCGTGGTACACTGTGTGCCTTGTATATTGACAATCCAGCCTTTCTTATCGCCCAAGTAACTCTTGCCTATAGCTAATCGCTTCCAAAATATCATATTTTTCAACGCATTCTCGTTCCGAAAAATCGCTGATTGTACTGAATACGCACCTTGTATATTGACAATCCAGCCTTTCTTATCGCCCAAGTAACTCTTGCCTATAGCTAATCGCCTCCAAAATATCATATTTTTCAACGCATTCTCGTTCCGAAAAATCACTGATTGTACGAGCTAATTTCATTATCCGATCACGCCCACGCATTGATAATTCTAATTGATTAACGCACTTCTCTAGCGTCACTTCCGCATCAGGAGTCATAGTTACTAATTGTTTAGTCAGACCACCTGGGATATGACCATTTATAGAAAAAGGATAGTCCGCAAATCGTTTGGATTGAATGTCACGCACTCTCTGAATATGATATTTAGTCTCTGCAGTTGTTGAGTATTTCTTTTTACCACTATTATATCTGGGATGTTTGACATGAGTTAAAATATCAAATCGATCCAAAATAGGACCTGATAACTTCTGCATATACTGCTCTACGCATCTTTGTCCTTTCAGGCACTGCTTTTTCGGATGTCCAAAATACCCACAAGCACACGGATTCATCGCGGCAATCAATATAAACTTCGCAGGATATGTAATATGGTAATTTGCGCGCACAATTGCTATTTCGCCAGATTCTAATACAATTCGCAAGGATTCAATCACTTTACGGTCAAATTCTGGAAATTCATCGAGAAACAAAACGCCATTATGAGCCAAAGAGATTTCACCAGGCATTGCTTTTATCCCGCCACCTACAAGACCAACCAACGATGCTGTGTAATGAGGGGCTCGAAACGGCGGTGTAATACAAATACCATTGTGCGCTTGATTTGAAACGCTATAAATAATACTAGAATCAATTGATTCTCTTGGAGTTAAATCAGGCATCAAGGAATGCATTGCGCGTGCAATCAAAGTTTTACCAACACCAGGATGCCCAGACATTAACATGTTATGACCCCCTCCAATTGCAAGTGTTGACGCCCAAATCACATCTGCTTGACCTTCAATATTTTCTATCAACACCTCATGGTTACTCTGAGCAGCACGAATACTATTACGCTCTGGCATTGCAATTAACTTTCGACCATTTATGTGATTAATTACATCAAGAAAAGACTTTGCAGCAATCACCTGACCATTGTCCATACCCCATGCAACTTCTGTACCACATGCTTCTGGGCAAATAATATTGTAATTGTTTTCCTCTGCATATAACGCGATGGGCAAAGCGCCTCTTACTGGTAACATTCTGCCATCTAATGTCAATTCTCCAATTGCAATGTAATTCTCCAAGGACTCCAACATTCCCATTGCACACAATAACGACAATGCTATAGGTACATCGTAATGATTGCCCTCTTTTTGCAAATCGGCCGGACCAAGATTTACAGTAATCTTTTGCATAGGTTTTGGCAGTCCCAAAATATCAAATACAGACCAAATTCTGTCTTTTGCTTCATTGACACTTTTACTAGCCAATCCAAGAATAGTAAATGATGGAACACCTTTGACTAAATGCGCCTCTACCTGAACTTCAATTGGACGCAAACCTTGCAAAGATACAGTCCTCACACGAAGCGTCATTATTTGTATATTAGCACACGAGATAACGAAAGAAAAACGCACCACGCGCAGGGAGTGCTATGCGCACACGCTTAGGGAAAGGTAGGTAGATTTATTAAATGCAGAAATAACTTCTCTCCCTGCTTTATACGCATCCGTTTTCTAAATTAGCGCCGCCACCACGAGAATGACGGACTTACTAATAAACACCTAACGCTGCACAAACGCACTTGCCAGTCGTGTCTAATCTATTATAAAATAATATACATTCGTGTTCATAAATGAGCATGATCGTAGGGGAAAACATGGTAATTTCAAGGAAAAAGATTGCACTAGCATTTGCAGTCACAAGTATGATGGCAGGATTAGTATTATTAACAGGAAACAAAGAGCATTGCCACAAGTGTGGTTCGGCTCATTCTGTTGTTGCAAATTGCTGATCGAATGAACAACAAACACCTCGCAACTTCTGTGATGCTCTTGAGCGCAGTTGTTGCATTTATTCTTGCATGTTTAAAATATATTGCATTGCTTGCTACTAATTCTGTAAGTATCAGATTGAATTTTATCGATTCATGCATGGATGTAGTGGTGTCATTGGCGAATTACTTTGCCACTATCTTAAGTTTCAGAAAATATCAAAAATATCCACACGGTTTCGATAAAGTCACAGCATTTGCTGCGGTTATGCAAGTTGTGGTGTTGTTAATATTTGCGTATGATTCTGTAACTGAATCTCTGTCAAGAATTGCTCACAATGAAATGATGGAAGCGAATCTGTACAGCACGGTTATAATTTTTATATCTTTAGTCTTAACTTTGGTATTAATTTATTTTCAAAAAATTGTCATCAAGAAAACTGGGCATTTGATTGTATACGCAGATTGTATGCATTACATGACAGATGTGCTCACAAATGTTAGCATGTTGATTTATTTTCTATTACTGTTTGTGATGGAAGACAATGTCATATTTGGTAATTTTGACGCAATTCTTGCAATTGGACTGTCTGTATATATCGTTTTCTGCTGCATTCGGGTATTAAGTAGCGCTTGGAAAACATTAATGGACATGCGCTTACCTAAAGAAAAAGAAGAATCTGTTCGGCATAAGTTAATTACACATTTACTTAAGGTTAAAGATGTTAGAATCACGACCAGTCGATTTTCAGGTGTAAAAGAGTGCTTTGAGATAGATCTAATAGTTGACAAGCATCTTGAAATAGAACACGCAGATCAATTAATCGCGCAAAGCAAAAAACTATTTAATGAGAATACAGAATGCAAATTCCGATGCGTATCTCATTAAATTTAGCAATCTAGTATTTGTGTAAATGTAGTTTTGTATTTGATTGTAATGGTAGATTTGTATTTGATTGTAATGGTAGATTCGAACGTAGAAAGCTTTGTTAATACATGAAGTGTGTTGAATTAGATTGTGTCCGTGCGAATGGGGTTTGGGTTTGGTGGTAAAATGAGCCTTGATAACCACCCGTTAATGCAGTAATTCATGATGTGTATTTAGTGAAACTGCGCAAATCCGAGCATGTTAAATATGACGCTCAATCTGAATTTGGTAATGTTCAATTGCGCAAATCCGATCATGGTAAATATGACGCTCGTCTATGAATAGCGTTGCAACTAGATGTTATTTATGTGAAAAGGTTTATTGGGGCAAACAGTGCGTTTAGTGGCACCAGGCGCAATTGACCTTATACCGCACGAATGGGCTTTGGGTTTTGTTGGTAATGGTAGATTCGAACGTAGAAAGCTTTGTTAATGCATGAAAGAAACTGAATTAGATTATATCCGTGCGAATGGGTTTTGGGTTTGGTGGTAAAACGAGCCTTGATAACCACGCGTTAATGCAGTAATCCTTATATCGCACGAATGGGTTTTGGTTTTGGTGGTAATGGAAAACCAAGCGCAGTCAATATAGTTGGTGGTAATGCCAAACCAAGCGCAGTCAATATGAGTGAGATTGTGTCCGTGCGAATGGGTTTTGGGTTTGGTGGTAATGACCTTTTATATCAATTATGAATCGAGATGTCAGAAAGTATATTTCACCTATTATCCTCTTGTAGCGCTTCTCTCTCTGCGTTTCACACCTACCTTCCACCCTTTCCATTAACCTCTAATCCTTTACATCACCTCTTTTACTATTGCCATTAACCCCTAATCCTATCCAGCTATCTTCTTCTCTCCAGCACTCTAATACTTCACGCTTACCTTCTGCCCTTTCTATTAACCTCTAATCCTTTACACCACCTCTTTTACTATTGCCATTAACCCCTAATCATTCACATTCATCTTCCCACCCTTGCCATTAACCTCTTACCCCCATCTCCAACACTCTAA
>Ga0105053_10012147_pt1 | contig 10410 bp, 9 predicted proteins | sample BON01_FD_78093 | JGI IMG/M metagenome (GOLD analysis project Ga0105053, IMG submission 78093) | Freshwater microbial communities from Lake Bonney liftoff mats and glacier meltwater in Antarctica - BON-01 | ecosystem: Environmental > Aquatic > Freshwater > Ice > Glacier meltwater | place: Lake...
CACCAGCACGAACGTGACCAAGCGCAAGGCCGACACTTCGATCCCCACCAACAACAACAGCAGTAGCAGCAGCAGCAGCAGCATGAAGACGATGCCCTCCAATAAGGTAGCCAAGCCCGTGTCTAAGATCCGTAAGCCCTCTCCCGCATCGGCTTTCGCTGCTCGGGCAGCGGCGGCGATGCAGGGGTCAGAAGGAGGAGCAGGAGGAGGAGGAGGAGCAGCAGCAGCAGCAAAGGCGATGACGACGGCGGCGGCCCCTCCCACCACTGCCAGCACGAAGACGACGACGGCGGGGGCATCGTCGAGCGCCAGCAACAAGAAGGTAAAATTGAAGGAAGTGAGATTTATCTCTCTTTTCTACATTGTCAATTGGGCTCACAACCTCAACTCCTCCACCAATCCCTTCCTCCTTTTCTCCCTCTTCAGAAAACCCTCCCTTCCGGCTCGCGCCCCTTCGGTCCTGGCACGTATTCCCTGAGCAGCAACAGTAATAACAGCAATAGCAGCCACCACAAGCCCTCCTTCTCCTCCTCTAAGACTACGGGCACCACCAACTCTAGCACCACTGGAGGCAAGGCTCCCGTGGTAGCCAAGGCCACTTCTGGTGCTGCATCTGTTGCTGCTGCTGCTGCTCCGTCTGACCCCAGCAAGCCCCGACCGAAGCTCACCTACAAGCCTCATACTGGCAAGCTGCCGCCTTACCAAGGTACGACTTTGGTGTTTTGTAATTCTTGTATGGGAGGGGAAGGGTTTTCAAGGGAGGTTGTGGAAAAATAACATTCGATGACTGACCGCTGATTTGTCGATGAATGAATGTTTGTGCATTTTGGATGGAAGGAAAAATCAAGTGTGATGTACTCACATGTCTTTGTCCTTAATTTCCATGACCCCCAAAAACACACAAAACAGACACCCGGAACATTTCCCTCTTTTCGCCTTGTCCTGTCATGCCCCCTCGCAAGGCCGGCGTGCCCAAACAACAGCAGCGGGGACCCTCCATCAGCACCACCGCTCCCACCAAGCACATCAGCAGCAGCAGCAGCAAGCCCGGAAAATCAGAAATCAGTAGCAAGATCAGCAACACCAGCAACAAGGAGAACAACAACAAGGTCGCCGCGTCCATCACGAGCCACTAGAGGGTGGGTGTAGGGATAGGGAGGGTAGGAGGTTAAATATTTACATTCCCACAAAAACAATCAGCCAATTCAAAAAGAGGACACAGAAACCCAAATGAAATATAGAAGAAGTGAGGCACAATTTACGAACTTGCTTTCTGTGCTGTTGTTGGTTGTCATTTCGGCTCTAAAAGCCTCCTCCTTTGGCCCATGAAAGCGCTCCCCTGGATTTTCCGCGAGTGAGACAGCGACGGCCGTGCCCGTCTGGGCTTTTTTCCATCTTCTCTATGCTTGGCTGGTCACTTGCACCACCACACCAGGCACCCAAAGCATGCTGGTGAAGCGCGGGGACCGCCCTTTTTCTACACCAGTGATTGGATGCTTCTTTGCCTCAGCATCATCATCACCCCTTGGCTACTGGTCCCTCTTCATGCATTCCCTCACACTCCACCACACACACCACACACCACACACCGCACACAGACACCACCCACTGTCGGTGAGCCATGGCCTCCACGCCTGGCGACGACGAGGCGGGCAAGGACGACGTCTACCACAACCTGGAACGACAGTTCATCCAGCTACAACAAGACCATGCCCGGAGCATGAAGGAAGGCGAGGAGCTGCAAGCCCGCCTGACGTCGCGCACTGAGGCCAGCGCCCAGGACAAGGCCAAGATTGCCGAGCTCCAGCAAACGCTCGCGTCGCGGGAGGGGGCCGTGGCAGAGCAGCAGCGGGCAGCGGAAGGGAAGGAGCACGAGGTCCGTCGCTTGAGCGAGTTGCTGGCGCGGGCCAACAAGGAATTGGACAGCAGCAAGGAGTATTTGCACGTGAAGGAAGAATCCCTGACCAAGCTCGAGGCACGTTTGCGGCAAGTGACGACAGAGAAGACAGCCTTGGAGACGGAGGCGCTGCCGACACACGTGGACGTGGAGCGGTTGCGTCGTGAGTTGGAGGGGTGCAAGTCCCGCCTGCGCGATGCCGAAGGCGAACTCAATGTGAAGCTCGAGGAGCTGAACGAGGAACGCAAGCGGGCCAGTGGGCTGCGGTTGGACTTGGAAAGCAAGTTGAACCGGGCGGAGGCGGCGGCGACGGAGGCGCAGGAGCGCGTGCGGGGGTTGGAGAGTCATCTGCGGAGTAAGGACGCGGCGTTGGACCACAAGGAAGAGGAGATGCTTGCTCAGGTGAAGCGATTGTCGGAGGTTGAGTCTCGGTTTGATGCTGAGCTGGAGGCGCAACGACGGGTGGCGCGCTTGCAGGAGGAGCAGCGGAAGGAGGCTGAGGCATCGAGGGATGCGTTGCTGCAAGAGGTGCAGTCGCTCAAGGGGGCGTATGAAGGACAGCTGCAGCAGCAGAAGGAACGCTTGCAGGCCCAGCGAGAGAAGTACGAGAAGGTGGTGGAAGACCTGGAGAAAGTCCACCGAGAGCGCGTGGCGCACCTCGAAGGCGAGCTGCGCGCAGAGAGGGAGGCACACGCAGCGCTGCAGAGGCAGGCAGCGTCGGCCACGGCCCGGGGCCCTCCCACGGCGGCTGCGCAGGCGATGGCGAGCTTTTCTCAAGAGTTGAATTTGACGGAGAGGTTGAACAAGGTGGCTGAATTGGAGACGGCTTTGCATAATGAGCGGTCGGAGAAGGAGAGGTTCAAGTTTTTTGCGCAGCACTTGACGAAGGAGATAGGGGAGAAGGCGCCGATTTTGGCTAAGGAACGACGGGAGAAAGATTTGATTGCTAAGAGCTATGATAAGGTCGTGGCGCAAATGGATCGAGTGACCAAGGAATTGGTGATGACCCAGAACAGGCTGCAGGGCGTGGGGGAGGAGAGAGAGGAATTGATTGCGAAGGTCCGCGGGCACGACCAGCAGGTGCAGGACCTGTCGAGACAAGTCCAACTGTTGCTCCACGAGCGAATGAAGGCCCGCGCGGCCGAGGCAGGGATGGACCGAGCGATCATGGCTTCCCAGCAACAGCAGCAGCAGCAGCAGCAGCAGCGATTGGCCTTGCCTCCCTCTACTACCAGCACCACCACAGTAAGCGAATCTCTAGTCACCTTCCGAGACATTCAAGAGCTCCAAACCCGCAACACGGAGCTACTAGCCGTCGTCCGGAAGCTCACCGACGACAAGGCCGCGCAGCAAGCAGAGCGTTCCCATGCCTTGGTCCCTGTGGGGGTGCAGCAGGAACTGGGCAAGGCCCACCAGGAGCTAAAGAGGTTGGGGGAGGATCGAGAGGCGATGCAAGCAGCAGTTGCCACGATTGCCTCCGAACGTGATATGTACCGTTTGTTGCTTGTCAAGGCTGAGTCTAAGTTGTTGGCAGCCGGGGAGAGCTTGCCTTCTTCTTCTTCCTCGCAGCAGCAGCAGCAGCAGCAGCAGCAACAGCAACAGCAGACGCCCGCGACGGCGGAGGCTAAGAGCGCGGGGCCTGGGAGGGGGGGAGGGAGCGGGGGGCAGGGTGCACGGGAGGTGGAGTTGGAGACGAAGTTGAAGGATGCGATGGATCGGTTGGGACGGTTGGAAGAGCTTTATAATGAGCAGATTAAGGTTGCTGATGTTCTGAGGGCTGATATGTCGGTGGCACGGCAGGATGCGACGTTCAGTAAGGCGGATGCGTCGTTTTACCAGGAGCGGTATAAGAGGTTGCAGGAGGACCAGGAGAAAGGACGACAGGACCAGCAGGCGTCGATGAATGAGGTTCATGCGCTTAGGGCGCAGCAGCACGCGCTGGAGAAGGCGATGTCGGATCGTGGTCATGATTTGGAAGCAGCCAGGGATGAGGCGCGTCGATTCCGCACGAGCTTGCAGCAGGCAAATGTGGAGAAGGAGGTGGCGGTGGGCGCGGAGAAGAGGCTGGAGCAGGATTTGGTACAGAAGAGGGCGGAGGTTGAGAGATGGACTAAGGTGTTGGAGACGAGTCAGTCATTGAGTGCCTCGTTGACGGCGAGGACGGATGCGGAGCGGGAGCACTTGGAGAGTGAGCGAAAATTGTTGCAAGGGCAGGTGAGCGCTACGAGGAAGGACCTGCAGGAGGAACGGGCGGCGGCTGAGGCAAGGGTGACGACGTTGGGGAATGAAGTGAGGCTGGCTAAGGCGAAGGCGGAGGAGGATGGGAAGGCCTTAATGGAGGTGAAGGGGGAGTGTTTGGAGCTGAAGCTGCAGCTTAATGCAGCGAATGAGAAGGCCACATCCTTGGCTCGTCAACTAGAAGGAACACAGAAGAGGTTGGATGCCCTAGCGACTTCAGGGACCGTGTCGGCCATAGCTGTTAGGGAAGCCTCAGAGAAGGAGGCAGAGCTTGAACGGCTGACGCGAGAGCTAGGAGAGGCGAAGGCCAAGCTGGTGGTGGTGGAGGGGCAGAGGGATACCTTCAAGGCGGCCTCCGAATCGCACGAACGGCAGATGCGGGAGCTGCAGACGCGATGGGAGGCGTCGGAGGCTGAGGCGACTGCGGCGGTGAGCAAGGCCCAGGCCGAAGTAGAGACGGTGAGGAAGCGGTTGGAAGAGCAGAGCGCGACGACCCGCTCGCTGGTCCAGGAGAATCATGCGTTGAAGCAAGCTCAGGGACAGGCGTCGGAAGCCGCGAAGAAGGAGCAGCAAGAGGCCTTGGCGCAGGTGGAGGCTGCGAGGAAGGCAGCGGCCCATGCACAGGGGCGGGAGCAAGAGCTAGTGGCGGAGGCGAAGCGCGCGTCGGAAGCGGCAGAGTCGGCCAAGGAGCAGTATCGACGGGAGCTGCAGTTGCACGCTGCAGCGGAGGCGGGGATGACGGAGTTGAGGAGTGAGGTGGAGGGCCTGCGGACGGCGAAGGCTGAGGTAGACGATCGGTTGACGAGTGTGAATGCTGCGTTGTTGGAGAAGGAGAGGGCTTACGCGGCGGAGAGACAGGGGCTGGCGGTAGCGAGTAAGAAGGAGAAGCAACGGGCGGATGAGATGCAGGACCAAAATAAGGTGGTCCATGCCCAGTTGTCCGTGTTGGCGGATCAGTTGAAGAAGCTCCAGGATGAGAGGATGCAGGGCTTGGAGTCTTCTGCTGGTGGTGGGGGTGGTGCTGCTGCGGGTGGAGGTGGGGGTGGTGCGGCTGCGAGAGGGGCGGGGGAGGCGGATAAGCTGAGACAGGCCGTGATTGACTTGCAGGGCGTGGCGCACTATCATAGGACGCAGAAGGAATTGATGGAGGCAGGGAAGGAGGCTGCAGAGATGGAAGCTGTGCGGTATAAGTCGACTGTACAGCAGCTGCAGAAGCTTTTGGATCAAGTCCGACGTGAGCTCGCGGAGGAGAGGAAGGCCCACCCTACCCCGGAGAGTGAGCGAGAGCACACGACGTTGCTGCAGCAGGTGCAGGAATTGAGTACCTTGAAGGATGCATTGGCTCATCTTCGTCAGGAGAAAGAGAGATTGGAGAAGCGCTTGCGAGCAGCAGAGAAGGAGGGGTCGGATTTGAGAGCGGCGGCGGGACCGGCCCAGCAGAAGGAGCAGCAGCTGGAGGCGGAACGGAAGGCGTTGATGGCGGAGAGGGATAGCTTGCAGCAGGAGGTGACGTCGTATAGCGAGAGGTTGTCGACGATGGTCACACGTTTTCATCAGATCGATCCTGAGATTCATAGGAAGCTGGCGGTGGATTTGGAGGAGATGCAGAAAAAGATTCCTGCGTTGGAGGGCAAGGTGAAGGAGGCTGAAGCTAAGGCTGTCCAGGCGGTGCGAGAGGCCGAGGGAAAGGTTGCCGAGCACGTGCGACGGGTACAAGAAGCGGAGGTCAGGGCGGTTGAGTTTGAGCGGCGCTTGCAGGATACGGAGGCGAAGGCTGCCAATTACTTGCGGGCCGCCCAAGGGGCCAAGCGACAGCTTCGGGAATTTGAGACGAATAAGATGCAGTTAGAAGAGGTGATTGCGCGGTTGAAGGCTGAGGTGGAGTCCGTCCGAGGGGAGGGAGGGTCGAGTGCCACGAAGCTTAAGTCTCTGGAGGAGGAGACCGCGCGGTTGCGTATTACGGAAGCGCAGGCCCGTTCGGAGGTCTTGCAGTTGAAGCAGCAGCTTCTCCAGCAGCAGCAACAGCACCAGCAGGCCTTGGCTCAAGCCAGAGCAGCAGCAGCGACGGCAGCGACGACAGCAGCAGCAGCAGCCCCGGCAGCACCGGGAGCACCGACGGCCGAAGCGTTCGCGGCGCTGAAGGAGGAGGTGGCGAGGCTGCAGGCTGAGTTGGAGACGATCAGTAAGAAGTTGGATTCAATTAGGGAGGCGGGGAAGTCGGCGTTGGGCTTGGTAAGGAGGGAGGGAGGGAGGGAGAGAGGGAGGGAGCAAAGAGGGAGGGAGGCATGGAGGGGGTAGATGGACGAATGATAAAGACGGCACGTATGTATGCACTTACATTTTTTACATTTCCCCCCTCCCCACCTACACCATTTCAATAGAAGGAGGCCTACAAGAACAAGCTCAAGGAGGTCCAAGACTGCTTCTCGCAACTTGCTAAGGAAGTGAACGAATGCCGGCAGCAGCACGGAAAAGACCCCATCCCGCAACAAGAGATTGATGCCCTCTTTTTCGTTCCCAGGCCCCCTGCCACCACTCCTGCTACTACTACTACTGCTGCTGCTGGTGGTGGTGGTGGAGGAGGAGGGGGAGGAGGTGGTGGTGTCACTGCTCCTGCTGCTCGTGCTCCTGCTGCTGGCGCCGGCCGAGGAACAGGTGGTCGGGTGGGCGGTCGAAGGCCGACAGGCGGCCGTGGGGCTATGGCAGCAGGACGAGGCGTCGGGGGAAGAGGTGCGGCTCCTGGCGCTGCTACTGGTGCTACCGGTGGAAGGGGAGTGTCTGGAGCTGGTACTGCTGGTACTGCTGCTGCTGCTCCTGGCACTGCAGGGTTGGTGCGAAGGGTGGCGCCGGTGGTGCCTTCTGCGGGGACGACGGGTGGAGTGGCCCCGGCGCAGGCGACTGCTCAGGGTGGTGCTTTGACGACGACGACGGCGGCTGGCACGGCTCCAGGAGCGGCGGGAGCAGGAGGAGGAGGGTTGCGTCCCGCGATGACGGGTGGAGTGAAGCGACCTATCAGCAGCACGACTACTGCTGCTACTGGTGCGGCTGCTGCTAGTCAGGGTGGTGGAGGAGGAGGGGGAGGTGGAGGAGCAGGAGGAGGGCAAGCTGCTGATGCCGCGGCGAAGCGAGCAAAACTCACCGCGGGTGCCACACCGGCGGCCACGGGCCAGACCCTCCCTACCCAACCCCCCGCCCCTGCCCAGCAGCAGCAACAGCAGCAGCAGCAGCAGCAGCAGCAGCCAGCGCCCGAAAGCAAGCAATCCGCGTCGACGACCGGAGTGGTCTCTCCCGCCCCGAACGCACCTGCTGTTGCGGGTACGCCCATCTCTGTCCATACCCCGACTCCTACTCCTGCCCCACCCACTGTCGCTTTTGGCATGAATGCTCGCGCAGGCATTTTCACCCCAGGCAACACCCCTACCAAGCCCCCAGCCAGCAGCAGCGCCAGCAGCACGCAGCCTCCTGCTCCTACCCCTGGTGGCAGCCCGCCCGCTGCGGCCGCTGCTCCAGCGCCCGCGCCGGCGACGACTAGCTTTGGATTCGGTACTCCTGCTACTGCTGGTGCTACTGCTGGTACTACTGCTGCTGCCAGGTCTCCTGCTACCCTTACCTTTGGCGCTCCTTCCTCCTCGTCCTCTTCCTCCACCACCTCCTTCTTTGGTGGCCCGCCCCGTCCTGCCTTTGGTCTGGGGGGCCCTTATACTGCTGTTGCCCCGGCCACAGGCAGCAGCAGCAGCAGCAGCAGTACTCCTGCTCCTACCTCAGGCACGACGCTGCCGCCTTTTGGCAGTGGCGCGAATTTTGGGAGTGGGTTTGGAATGGTTGCTGGAGGAGGAGGGGGAGGTGCCGGGGGAGGAAGGGCTGGAGGAGCGACGTTTGGGGCGTTTGGTTCTATTCCGGCTTCTACGGCTCCTAGTATGTTTACCCCTTCCTCCCTTGCTGGGGCGAGCACAGGCACGACGACGACGGCAGCAGCACCGCCAGTGCCAGTAGCAGCAGCAGCAGCAGCAGCAGCAGCAGCAGCAGCAGCAGCAGCAGCAGCAGCAGCAGCAGCAGCAGCAGCAGCAGCGCCTGCAGGTGATGATTCTGACGCTAGCGTTGGTGGTGGTGGAGGAGGAGGAGGAGGAGGGGGAGGGGGAGGAGGGAAGACGGTTGCTCAAACGCTCGCTGACAAGATGGCACAACGGGCAGCTAGGTTCGGTCAACCGGCGCCTCCTGCCCCGCCGGCGGAGGAGGGGAAGGCTGGGGAGGAAGGGACGGAGGGAGATCAGCAGCAGCAGCAGCAGGGGGAGGAGGGTGGGGATAGTGCGGATAAGGGGGCGGATGCGTCGGGTGGCAACTAAGTTGGTGCTGTGTGAGTGAAAGAAGAGAGAGAAAGAGGAAAAGACACGATAGAGAAAGCAGAAGAATTAGGAGGAGTGGGAGTAGAGAAAGAGAGGGGAAGGACATCTGTGTCTGTCTCCAGGAGTTTTTGGCGGAAGGGCAGATATGGTGGAGGATAAAAAGGCGGAGGATAGAAAGGCGGGTTTCATATCTAGAGAGGTGCAAGAAAGACATATTTTGGAAGGAAGCAAGAAGGGAGAAAGGAGTTAGTAGCAGGATAAGAGTTCATGTCCTAAATGAGGAAGAGGGAGGCAAGAAGGGTGCAGAGAAGAAGGAAGAGAACGAAGTAAAGACAAAGACAAGCAAGAAAAAGAAACCGCAAGGCAACGTATAAACCATCAATGCTAGTAGAAATTAAACAAGTTTTTTTCAAGTTTCTTCACTTCTTTTTTGCATGCTTTCGTTACCATTTCAAAAAGGGAGGCACAGTGTTTCTCAGTCTGCGTACCTGTCGATATACATTACTTTCCTAAATTTCTTCTCTTTCAATTCCCGTCATTCAATCTACGTTACATCCCCTGAGGCGCTTCCGCTTTTGTGTGGCTGGTGCCAGCGTTTACTCATCCTCTATCCTTTCTTGCTGCTTTTCTTCGTCTCCCCCACCTTCTTCTCCCCTACTTTCTTCGTCTTGGTCAATCGCGTCAACCGCGGCTGAGGCATGCCCTTGGCCTTCTTCTGTACACCCCCCCCTTCCTCTACCCCTCCCTCAATCGGTCCCTCCACATCCTCCCCCTCCCCCTCCGCCCGCATTTCCTTGGTGTAGTAGACGTGGTCTTCCCAATTTTGGAAACCGAATTTTTCAAAGAAGGCCCTAGCGGCGAGATTATCCGCTTGAGTGTCTGCGTGAAAAAGAGGAGAGGAGGGAAAGAGGGAGGGACGGAGTGGTTGAATGAAAATTCTGACTTTACCATTTTGGCAAGGAATGGGAGAGAAAGGAACATTTTGTTTTTCTCCATCCACTCCCTCCCTCGCTCCCTCCCTTCCTTCCTACTTCTCTCTGAACCTACCACACAACAACAACCGGCAGCCATTCTCCTCCATCGTGTCCTGAAATTCTTTCAGCAGCCGACGACCCACCCCCAGGCCCTGCGCTTTGGGTGAGACGGCCAGCCAAAGCAAGTAGCCGTATCTCCAGCTGGAGCCTTTTTTCTGAGAGGAGGGAGGGAGAAAGGGAGGGAGGAAGGGGGGAAGGAAGTGAGATGACGTGCATTTCCATTTATCGATTGAAAGATAGAATAAATGAGAAGAGGAGGGAGGGAGGGAGGGAGGTAGCAATAAAAACCAAAAACGTACCTCTATCTCGGTCCCCAGGACAAACCCCAAAAAAGTCTTATCCGAAGCCTCGCACACAAAACACGTATCACAATCGGAACCAAAGAGTTCTACCACCTCTGCCTCACTCCAGATGGAATACAGGTTGGGGTAAAGCTCTTGTGTAAACACCTCTTCGCCCAGGGCGTATACTTTGGCTGTGTAAACGAGGGGAGGGAGGGGAGGAGGGGAGGGAGGATTAAAAAAAGGGATGAGTGTAATTTTGTCGATTTGCTTCAAATTATGAGATCTCCTATCTTCCTCTCTTCTTCCCTCCTTCCCTCCTTCCCTCCCTCCCTCCCTCCCTTGGCACCTACCCAAATCGTCGATGTCCATCTGTCGGACCTTGACCGGCTTGGTCTTTGGGGCCCCCTTCTTCTTCCGGGGCGTCTTCCCTCCCTCCTTCCCCTTGGAACTGGCAATATTCAGGGACATGTAGACGTGCTGTGCGTGATGGGAGGATGCAGAAATAGTGTGGAGGGAGGGAGGGAGGGAAGAAGGCGTGTGGGTGAGCAAATGCACAAATCAAACCAGAAACAAATGATTTCAACCGGTCACTCACAAGAACTCTCCCTCCCTCC
>Ga0105053_10012153_pt1 | contig 10406 bp, 3 predicted proteins | sample BON01_FD_78093 | JGI IMG/M metagenome (GOLD analysis project Ga0105053, IMG submission 78093) | Freshwater microbial communities from Lake Bonney liftoff mats and glacier meltwater in Antarctica - BON-01 | ecosystem: Environmental > Aquatic > Freshwater > Ice > Glacier meltwater | place: Lake...
GTTGCCAAACTTCGCTTTTCCAAGGTCTCACAAACCGATCCTCTCTCTAAAATGTACGGCTTGAATATCAAAAAGTTCCAGGCGAAAGCCGATCCTCTTGGTGATTTCTGCCCGGTGATTGAGTGCATGTTGTTGTATGACATGCCCGAGTCGATTGTACCACACAACGACTATTGTGATATCGATTCTCAGGTTTGGGTAGGCATTCGCCAGATGATATCTTGGTCCGGCAAGAACAAGTACACTACGCGCTACATTACCGTCCCGACCAAAGCCCTTGTATCGACAAAGAAGCTCAGTCTGATCGGGAAATCGATAGCCATTTTCCAGTCTATTGTCAAAGACTTGTAGCGCATTTTATTAAAAAACATTATACTTCCCATGTCTTTTCAAACAAGGACAGAACATACATAATCACAAGAGTAGAGCAAGAAATTGCAATATTTGACAAATTTTTTTCTACAGTGTGGTGTAGATACGTCGTGCACCAAAACAGTAGATAACCACTGCCAAACAGCAGTAGTATTGCTAGAGTAATACGTGTTTCATTTTCCCATTCTTCTTTGCCGATTCCCGACTGCTGTAGAAATATTAATAGCAGGACAACGATTGGGAAAACGTGCAAAGCAAATACAGCAGTGAACGTCGTAGTTTGAGCCTGTTTCAAAATCAATATCAAAGCAATGAATTCAAGGGTTTGGCATATCGTGATTGCTGGAGATATGAACGCCACCCCATGCACCGTTTTTTCAATCGACATAGTGACTCCAAAAAATATGCTATGGAAAGTAAACAAAAAAAGGAATGCTCTGTAGGCCTGAGGTAATACTGTATTGGTGCCATAACTTTGCTCCTCGATGTCACCTTGTGACACAGAAATGACATCCTGGATTAGAAGTTGCGGCTCTGTTTCGATGTATCGTGGAATCGGGCAAGGCTGGAGAATTGATTCTTCTTCCTGTGGTGTGCTTGCTAAAGCTGTTTCCAGCTGAGTGACAGCATACACTGGATGACAGTGCAAGCCAGGCACATTGTTCCATTCGTATTGGGGACACTTTAGAGAAGGATCGAGTGTCAACGACTCTCCGTTTTGGAGAGTAATGGGATCGTAAAATTTGGGGTATTTCAGCTGTGGTATAACTTGTCGAGCTTGATCTGCATTTGATTCGGGTGTGTTTGGAATCACTGCTCGTCTGTACACAAGTATGCTGCCCAAAAACCCGATGGCCAGACAAAGCCCAGCCACATTTTGTAGTACAACATTATTGCTCTTAATCAACTCTCCTTCTGGTATCACGTGAAAGAATATAATACCAAGATAGACTGACACAATCATGACATTCACATTTTCTTGTTGTATAATTTGAATACAATTGACCACATTCTTCATGCTGACATAAATTAGACATAATAAACACAAGGCAAAATTGATAGAAACAACAATTAGCTGTGCTTGAAACAACAACACCATTCCCAAAAAAGTTTTGCTACTCTGTTTATATACATATTGTGCAGTCTAGTGGCATTTAATCGGGAAACGAAACAGAGCATTTGTTATTGTCCAACCATGAGCATGATTTGATTAGAAACGGACGTGAGCACAGCATACTGCTAATCGGAATACACGGCATGCATATTCCGTTCCGGAAAAATTTCGACGACCCACAAATAAAACATGTAATCGACGTTTCTGTGCTCATGTCGACCTGTTGGACTGTTGCAAACGGACATATATAATTTTTCGTGGGTCGAATTTGGAGATGATTCAAGCCAATAAATTGGGACAACTCGAGGTTGAAGTCGGTTTTTACCAGTGTTTCTGCATGATGTAGATGAATACTCTGGGTGATTTGGTGTATCTTGTAGGTTGAAATGAAGGAGCCCTTGATTTTGGCGAGACATGCAAAATCATTGTTTCCTTGGAACCCGTCACACAAGTTCCGGTGAATATATTGCAGATCGTTGCTGCCTAAATAGAACTGTGCGCTCGATGCCTGGAAAATATATTCAGGCCGCGACACTTGTATCTCAAAGACACGCATCACAATGGAAATTGTTTTTTCAATGATTTTCCGAACAAACGTGTTGTCTACAATCCCATCGACCACGAAAACGGCACGGATGGCAGGATTCATCAACTTCTCACTGACACTACAGGCCCACAGAATTGGAATGATCGAATTGTACGCGATTCCCGTTCCATAGTCGATCGGAGCGAGCTCGGCATGTAGACGGTACTGTTGCTTGTACATCTTGTACGAGAACTCAACGCTTACTTGGACCCGGTTCATGGATACTAGGAAAATGTAAGAATCGCCGAGCACATTGTTGTCGTGCACAGACTTGATTGTCGGTGCTATCATAGAATTCGCAAAAATTACATTGTTGTAAAAAGTTGAGTTTCTTGAAACAAGCGAATAGATGAAATCACTGGTGTTGTCGTACAGTTTTGCCACTAGCAGCACCGGGAACGTGTATGTAGACAAGATGAACGATGAATCCTCTTGGTAAGGTGTGAATGTCTGTCCGCTCGAAAAGCACGACGACATCCCGATACTCGTTGCGCGTAGGTACATATTGGCTGCATTGTCGACAGGACATGGCAGACTCCACAACTCCGAGTCGGAAACAGCACATGACATTGGTATGTATCTCGACGGCACGGATTGCACATACTGTATGATTTGATTATTTCCAACACAACTGGCAGTCGGAGGACATGGGATGCACCGGTTCTCCACCTCCGTGTCGAGTGAGAGGAATTGTTGGTATATGTCCTTGTAGAGTTGCATAGTTTGCCGGTAGTCAGACGATAATGGGTGTTGGCTGAGTATCTCCAACTTGGATTGATTCTGAAAAATAAGGCGATTGATCCGGGAATTGTTGAAGAATCCCGGAGCACACACACATGTGTTTGCAATGCTGATAGAAGCCGGGGAATGTGGACAAGAAACACATGTTTGTGTTGTATTGTCCAACAGACGCCCATTGTCGCAGATGCACTGGTCTTGCTCGTTCCTTTCATATCCCTGCGTTCGGCATAAGCACTCTGTTTTGCTGCTACTGCCCAACATCAAAGTCGTCATGAACAGTGGACATTGCATAGGTTTGGACTCCACGCAGTAGTGTCCAATTGGACATTGTTGGCACTCGAGATTGATATTCATGAACCAGCCCGATCTGCATGTGCAGTTTTGTACTCTAGTTGATTTCGAGAGAGAGGTAGAGTTTGGTGGGCATTTAGAGAGATGAATAAAGTCTCGAGGATCGATCCCCGTGAGATTTTCCTGGCTGAACCCTGCGCAATAAAAACCAGCACTGCAATCCTCACACACACGCTTTTGTTGGTTGTAAGTATGTCCAGGAGGACATGGGCAAAACTGATGTTCGTGGCAGTCGACCCGTTTGAAGTCGACCTGGCCACTGCAGATGTCGCCAATTGCGCACGCACCACACCGAGATGGTGTGTTTGGCGAGTAGCCCGGAAAGCATGCGCAGCTCAGACGCGTTGCCGACATTCTTGACAATGTCGTACTGTGAGCAGGGCATGCCTGTTGCTGTGAATTCTCGCAGAAAAACCCTATTTCACAAGGCGCACACTTTTCAATCTCGATCCAGAATTTTTCTCTAGTCCGCTCACGCGTGTTGAAAAACACACTATCATTCTTAAATGTGAAAATGTGCGGGAACATGTTGTTTTGTATCTTGTATGTTTCAAACGATGCATTGTGTCGATAGAAGCCGGAATCGCATTGACACTTTTGTATTGTGTACGTTTCACCCCCCTCCCCAGTGGGGGTGCCAATGTATGAATAGTATCGTGTGTTTGGCGGACATTGTCGGATGCTGTGTTGTGCCGTGTATATTGGGGAGCACAGTTCATTGTCGCTACAGTTCCTACACAACGAATTCAACTCGAGCCTGCTTCCGTTTACTGTTTTTTTTTGCATGCTACTGTCCAGTCCTGAGAATTCAGACACTGTCGAAAACGTACGCCCAACTGCACACACACAATCGGAGACGCTGCTGGAGTATGAATTCGCTGCATAAGGAATATCGCTAGGACACACGGAGATACCAGAAACCGTGCCGTCTCTACAGAAAGCCCCCCCTGCGCATGGCAGACAATAAAAGTTGTATTTCTGTTTGTTGTTTACATTCCGCACGTCTGCTTTGATGCATTTGTCGTCTGGGACTCCTGTGCCTGCGATATAGGTGTTGATGTTGCATTCGGATCCGCATGGAATGCACACAGGAGCAGTTCCCTTGATGCACGGACAGTTGTGATGCGCTGCTGATTTTTCCGAGATCGCACTGGTACATGAGAAGCAAGAAAAGTTGTACAGGAATAGCTGGAAAAGGTCACCTTCTTGGTACATCAAACCAACAACACTTTTTGCAAGAATGTTGTTGCTGTGCGTTGCGTGTGCTGCATATGGAATGATGCTGTAGAAAAATAACGAAAGCTGTAACACGGTGTTTTGGAACAGGGTTGCAAGGAGCTCTACGGTAATCACCCCCCCGTCCACATAGACTCTCGACACAATCAGCTCGTATGTGGTGCTTGATGTTGATCTTTCCCCTACATGTAGTAGCACCACGTCGAAAGCATGCCTTTCTTTCAACTTGCTTGGACGGCCCGGTGCAGCGCTCCATGATGTCGTATTCCACTTGCGATTATTCATGACTGAAAACGAGTTCAGATAGAATTCATCTGGCTCAACTTGCTGGATGCCGGGGAAATGCCGACTATCTCTTTCCAATCTAAGTTTTTGCAACACCAACGAATTACTGAAATACTGCACATGTTGTGTGCTTGTTGTTGCTGTCAACGTGCCCATATTGATGTCGCTTGGGATCGTATCAAACGAGAAACAGTACTGGATGGACGAGCTGCATAATAGAGGATCGCTCTGCTGTAGGACGAAAAATACAATGGGTCCAGAGAGACATTGCAATGCTAAAGCATTGTTTGACAAAAATGGGATTTGCGGAGACTTGATCGCTGTCTGCGACATGAAAAAAACGTTGCTGTAGATGCCTGTGAAATCAGCATCCAACTTTCGCAAGCTCATAGACGCCGAGAAGTACGTGTAATATATCATGTTCGAGGTGCTAATAAATAACGTGTTGACAGCGACATCGTAAAAAGCTCCAGAGTTTTCAAATGTGTTGCTAGCATCACAGCAACCATCGCAATCTGCAAGAGAAATTGCCGACACTATGTCATCGTGTAAGTGGAATACAAGCAACATAAGCTGGTCAGGGATTTCTTGCTGGCAAACTCCCGCAAACACAATCTTATTGTACTCCATTTTGTAACCCGCGACTGGTACATGCAGTCCGAAAATGATTCGCTGTTGATTGTGGAATCGCGACAATGTGTACTTCAGTTTCTTCTGTTCACTGAATTCCTTGTACCCACTATCGATGTCCGTCGAAACAACTCGAATGGTAACCTCGTTTTGTTCTTGACTGATGGACTGATAAGATATCTCCAGAAGCGCAATGCTGCGAGAAGTGGGTTTACCGCTCCACACGTATTGCGTTGCCGTGTCCATTGTTACATAAAACGTTTTCAGTATGTATTTCACAGAGGCACTCCTTTTGAGGATTTTGTAATCCGCTACTGCTGTCAACTGTATGAATGCTTCGTCGTGTCCCGATTCACATGCAGTGCATGTTTCCCCCATCTCAGAGACTTTGTTGTTGTTGGAAATGTCGAATGGTTTCATGCAAGTAAAAAACACGTGCCACGTGAGATGGTTCTCAGGTATCAATAAATTCAGAAATGGATGCTTGTACGAACGTGATGCCATGATTCCGAAACGAACAATGTCCATACTCAACACGTTATCTGTCGGGTTTATGAGGAAAACGTTTTGAAGAGGGAAAAGAGATTTACTATCGACGCACGACACCTGCATATCGTCTATGTTGCTCGTGTTGCCAAGTGAAAAGACATGCTCATTCGGGCACAGGAATTCAAAGTGTGAAAGAAACCCGGTGATTTGCACAACATGCGTCTGTGCTCGGATCATGAAATCAGAGTATACGCTGGTACTCATGACGTACGCAAGCGTAGGATTCATCACCTCAAATTTAACATGCAGGCGATCGTATTGAACCCTATTGGAATAAAGAACAGGAGTTTTTACCCCATATTTGAAAACCCGGCAGATGTCCTGTGAGTTTTGTGAAAATCGGTAGGTGCCTGCCTCACAACCAATCGGTTTATACAAATTCCTCTGAAAGCATTGCTCGTCCAGTGTACACGGATTCGAAATCGACCGGTAACACTTGAACCGCACCTTGCATCGTAAACACATTGCAAACTGAGATTCCTTTGCAAACCCATCGAAACAGTAGCACTGACCAACATTGTCAGACCCGACGTCTGACAAGGAATCCCCCCGGCATAATATATTTTGTGCTGTACCTCCGGGACAATAAGAATTCGGGGGACAGATTGTGCAAACGTCGTCGAGAAGAAAATATCCCGGTTTACATTGACAAGTTTGACTCTCATTACTAAATCGGTACCCCGCATTGCTGTCGCACCTACAGTTGCCATCGGAGTTTTGCCTTGTACTCGGAAAGACACATTCGCGTTGGCATAGTAATCCATCGACGGATGGAAGCCACTTTGTGAAAATCGCAGATATATATGGTTGAACATCACACTTGATGTAGGTGCGGGTCTTGGTGTCAAACTTCACATTGTCTGTTGCGACACATTCCATCTTATTTTTTGCAATGTTTGTTTTGACACTTGTGTAAGTCGGACAAAGGAGTCGATTTCTACCGAGTTTGTATTTTTCCGCAAGTTCATTCGATTTTTCTTCCGAGTTGACAATTCCACTTGAATCAAACGTGGCAATGTCCAAACCACCTGGGCAGTAGTGGGCGGGGTGTCCACATTGAAAACAAATGTCTGAATTCTGTGAATCATCATCGTGATAATATCCAGACTGACAGAAGCAAGCATTACGATTTTTCGTGCCTGTAATCGACGTCATGTATGGTGGACACATTTGACACTCTACCAGCGTGTGGGAATCAAGTGTGTCGTATGTTCCGTAAAACCCAGATCTACAATGACACTCGATTGAGCCCACATTGAGATTTTTCACAAGCACCCCATTCTTTGACAAGCAACTCAGTTCGACCGGCACGCATTGTATCTGTGGAGAAACGTCCCGGGTGTCGACAAGCTCCATATTCCGTGTCATGCACAACAGCCTCGAGTCAACTGTGCTCTTGATGCAAATTGAGTTTGACCATCCTATGCTCAAAACTTGCTTCAAATCGGACACTGACATCTGTAGCATATCCGCAGTCTGGCCAAGTGTCTTGACGTAGAATGTGCCATCGCGGCTTTTGCACCTGTACTTGCACTGCGCACTTTCCGTCACGTTATCATCTGGAATGTTTGCGGTGTCGAGCACCATGAGGTTTGGATAGTTTGGACAATGCATACACATGGTATTCAAGTTATTGGAACATGAGCTTGCCATGTAAACCCCCGCCCGGGTGGTGCCACACATTCGATTGAAATATTGCATCTTGATGGGAGAGTCGTGTGTGAGGCATTCGACACACTGTGTGCCATCATAGTAGGATTTCGTACCACAGTTGACTCTGCTCGTAACGAATCGTGTACAGTACTCGATTCCTTCGACGGTCCATTGAAAGTCGGTGGGGTGCTGTGCTAGAGCACTTGTGCTCTGGTCGCATTTCATGAGATTGATTGCGTGTTTGTTGTCAAGACATGCGTTTTTGACAATGTAATGATCAGGCTGATAGCAATCGGATCCCGCCACGTATTTCTTGTTTGGTTGGCAGCAAGGTGCACACAAGGTATGTGTTTTTGAGAAATGCCAATCGGGACATTCCTGGCAGACAAGACTTTTAGCTATATTGTTGTATTTCCCGGCCTCACAGTCTGCACACCCAGTGTTTCCTGGAAGATTCTTACTTGTTCCTGGCTGGCATTCTCGGCATTTCGACTCTACCATCGAAAATCCAGCGCTACATACCTTTTGACACACCAACTCACCCAATAAAATACGTCCAGTTTCCCACGATATCATGAAGGAGTCGACACAGGACTCGGCGATATCACAGTTGATCCGTTGTGTCTCTTGTACACACTGCACATACCCTATAATCCGAGAATTGCGGTGCTGGTCGAATCGGAAAAATGCATTGTCTGCTAATATCGGATAATTGCCAGCACTGATTTCCTGAGCGTCAATGTCGCTATGACAGTTTGTATCTTCATGTCGCGCTTCTGTAGCTAAAAAGGACAGAGAGACGTCGGTGCTGCCACGAGTGCATTCGGTTATATTCACACACACACTTTCCTGGCGGGTCTCGCTGTTGAATTTCCCAAACGGGCAATTCACACACACTGTGTCTTTTGAATCGTCTTGTATGTTTTGCGAAGATTGGCCAATGGAACATTGTTTTCTGCCTGACAAGAAATCAGACACCTCATTCATGGGCTGTGACGATGTTGTGCATTTGTGTCTATCAATGTAGAAATGGCTGCGGTTGTATGGACTTTTTGTACTCCCTCCTCGGAAATGCCGCACGTTGATGAAATTTACGTGGTTGATTGTCCACGGACAGGCAAGACATTCTTTATGATTGTAATTCGACGTTATGAAGGAGTCGACACAATCGGTACACTTTATATCTCCAATGTTTGATTTTGTTTTCCCAGTGCAAGAAGAACATGGTCCGCTGCCAATTTCCGCCTGGAACTTCCCAGCTTCGCAGAGCTCACACACAAAAACATGATTGCTCGACTTTATTTGCTGAGACCCACTGGGACATGTGCACGGGTCGAGACTGGTCTCGGTGCACATGTCTATCGAATTTGCACTGGACATCCGCGAGGAAATCACAAGCAGAAAAACGAGATATGTCATGATGCACGGGAAAAACGGTTGTTTATATATTTGTTGGATGTTTATGATTTTTATTCAAACAACATTTACATAGCTTCAACTGTGGTGATTTTTCTGGAAAATGAATCGGATCTCGCTATACGTATTGTCAATGTCCTCGATGATTTTCGCGTGCAGCAGGTACTTGGAATGAAGTTTTTCAATATGTTTTTTGTTCTTCGTGGCCTTCTTCTTTGATTTTTGTTCATATTCGTCGAGATTTTGCTTGATATTTGTCAAAAGCTGCGAAACAACGTCGGCCTTGTAATACCCCTCCATGCCAAGAAAATATGCACTGGTTGCACATGCATCTTATATTCTCCCCAAGTTTCCTGTAAAAAAATGTGAATAGTTTGCAGGTTTCAAATAAGAAAACAGAGATTGGAACCCGAATATCTGGATGATTAAAAAAAAAACATCTCTTAAAATAGAACATGTAGCCTCTTGGCTTTGAAAAAATATGAAATCGATAAACTCAACGCTGTATAATGTGATTTTGAAAGGTGAAAAGTGGACGTATAACATGCCCCCCTGCTCGAAGGGAGCGACTGCGCTGCTGGCAAACAATGAGTCGATTGTCACGTGGATTTCTCCAAAAGACAATGTCAATGACTGTCTAAAACATATTCCTGTCATTTTCTACAAGGGCAAATATTGGACGCTTTCGCTGCGGATGAGCAAGTGCATATACAGGCACGTCCGTCTCAGGAAAGGATTTGAGAACAGGCAGACCGTACACGGCATCATGACGTTGCGAATACCGCAATTGCTACTGAATGAAAAAAAACGAACTCAAGCACGCTTCGAGGTTTGCCAACATACATGGTCTCTTGATTGGATACTGATTGATGTATATAAGTATAACTCAATTCGATATGGTTTGATCCTCTGGCAGAAGATGCACATCCACAAGAAGAAGCATAAAAGTAGCGAGGAGGCGAAGATTTCATACCACACCAAGCATAGGTACGTGAAAGCTGACTGCTCTTGCGAATGGAGAGGTGGCTTGCGCTGATGATTTACTGAAATGTGTGAGCAGAAGTATCACCGACCGGTCCAAGATTCTCATGGCATCGTTCTGCGAAAAGGACATTCCTGAAATCATAGAAAACATCTCGGTGAATTCGAGCAAGAAAAAACGTGTGAACCGAATCCGAAGCGGCATATCCGATTTTCTGCAGTCTGTCTGTGACGACTTGGCCGAATTGTATCCAAACATATACAGTGATAGCGATCTAGTGCTACGGCTTTTCAAGAGACTGCTCATAAAAACTTCCGAAACAGATGGGCAGAACACGACTCAAGCGGGCTTGGATTCTTGACCTCCTGTTGTGCAGACTATTAGACTCAGTTCTTCGTCGGTGTCTGGAGAAACGTTTTTTGCCCAAACCTGCGTAAACAAACGCGGATGTACAACAAGAAAATAGCTCGACCAACTCGCGCTGCCCACAA
>Ga0105053_10012157_pt1 | contig 10404 bp, 7 predicted proteins | sample BON01_FD_78093 | JGI IMG/M metagenome (GOLD analysis project Ga0105053, IMG submission 78093) | Freshwater microbial communities from Lake Bonney liftoff mats and glacier meltwater in Antarctica - BON-01 | ecosystem: Environmental > Aquatic > Freshwater > Ice > Glacier meltwater | place: Lake...
AGCGGAAGGAGCAGGAGAAAAATGATAGATACAGCTCCCTACTAGGCTTCATCAACCACCTCAGCCATCGGGAGAAAAGCGGCTGGAAAGCCTCTCAAACCAACTTCACCACAGGAGTACGAGGCTCACTACACACAAACCAGTTCCTGACAAGACTGGAGTCTCTAGGTGTAAAGAACCAAAACACGCGAGAAGCCATACGGAATAGAACGGTCCAAATAACCCTCTCTATGTCGGACATGACCCTCAAGTTTTTCTTTATCGCATTAAACTCCAAGACAGATTGGACACTCCAAAATCTACCTACTGAAATCGTCAACAAGAACATGGAGAGATTTAATCTATATCTTCAACCACCAAGGTTGTGACCATATCGCATAGTCGAGTCAAAAGTTAAAGGATTAGCTAACACATACAAATCTCCACACATCTATGTACTAATATAGGACGTATAACATACTTACAGTAAATACAGAACTTTAACACTAGTATTCACAAACAACTACAAAACAGGGACAGAAAAGCAAACGAGAACAAATACTTAGCGTACCCAACACCCAACAAACACCCCGAAAATATACCAAATAGGTAACAAAAAACACAGGATGTCTATCCATAACATTTAGCCTTTGAGTCCCCTAAGTAAACAGAAATTATTTAGTTGCCAGCAATTCTACTTTGAAGCGTTGAGAACACGAATTTGCAAGAAGTCGAAATCGCAGTATACACAGGAACACGAGAAATCGCAAAACTGAACACCGCCAATCCCGTTTAAGGGATGTAGCCGAGGACCCACATTAGGTACCTATAGTGACCGGGGGTTTTAGGACTTTCTGTTATTAATAAACATCTTTCACATCATCGTCAACAAGAACATGGAAAGATTTAATCTACACCTCCAACCGCCAAGGCCATGACCAGATCGCATAGTCGAGCCAAATGAAAGAGGAACAGCTAGCATACTACAATCTTCCACACCACTACGTTATCCAAGACGAGGGCGCAACACAAACTTAGAGTAAATACAGGCAATTAACACTAGTATTAACAAATAATTACAACACAGGGATAGAAATGCGAACGACAACACATTAAGCGTACTAATACCCACCATACCACCTCGAAAATACACCAAATTGGTAACAAAAAGATAGGATGTCTATCGTAGCAATGAGCTTTCATGCCCCCGAAGTAAACAGGAATTAGAAAGTTGCAAGCAACCCATAGTTTTAAGCATGAGAATACGAACTTTAAAAATTCGAAATCGCAGTATACACAGGAACACGAGAGATTGCAAACTGAACACCGCCAATCCCATATAAGGGATGTAGCCGAGGACCCAAATTTAGGTACCTATAGTGACCGGGGGTTTTAGGACTTTCTGTTATTTATTAATATCTTACACATCATCATAGGCTCGACCCGGACACGAAAGTACCTAGCTACGTACTTTGGGGTCCGGGTCGAGCCTATTTGGCATACCGGGCTAAGTCGTTCGACTTACCGTTCTCACAAAATCTTAATTAATGGCCGCCACAACCAATGGACCGAGCATGGTTCTCCCTAGCAGGCGTACCCCCATGCGGGCTTTCCATCCATTCCCATGGTTGGTGTTGCCCCCCTATTTAGGCTCACGGTAAGAAGGGTTCGAACGGATGTTGCCCCCCCTATTTAGGCTCGCGGTGAGAAGGGTTCGAACTGGCGACCTTTTAAGATCTTGTGGGAACATCCGTTCGAACCCTTCTCACCGCGAGCCTAAATAGGGGGACAACACCAACCATGGGAATGGACGGAAAGCCTGCATGGGGGTACGCCTGCTAAAGAGAACCATGCTCGGTCCATTGGTTGTGGCAGCCATTAATTAAGATTTTGTGGGAACGGATAAGTCGAACGAATTAGCCCGGTATGCCAAATAGGCTTCGATCCGGTCCGAAATTACCTAGCTAGGTAATTTCGGACCGGACTGAAGCCTATTTGGCAAAGTGGTCTAAGTCGTTCGACTTATCCGTTCCCACAAAATCTTAAAAGGTCGCCAGTTCGAACCCTTCTCACCGCGAGCCTAAATAGGGGGGCAACATCCGTTCGAACCCTTCTTACCGCGAGCCTAAATAGGGGGGCAACACCAACCATGGGAGTGGATGGAAAGCCCGCATGGGGGTACGCCTGCTAGGGAGAACCATGCTCGGTCCATTGGTTGTAGCGGCCATTAATTAACATTTTGTGAGAACGGTAAGTCGAACGACTTAGCCCGGTATGCCAAATAGGCTCGACCCGGACCCGAAAGTATCTAGCTAAGTACTTTCGGGTCCGGGTCGAGCCTATTTGGCAAAGTGGTCTAAGTCGTTCGACTTACCGTTCTCACAAAAGTATCCTTCTGTGGTTAGGGTCTGCAATATTCTAATACCCATACTTCGTGCGATATGGTGTTGTGAAGAGTAATTGTATAGTGATTCTATTGCTCGTTCGATTGCGTGGGTTTCCGTTTCCAGTCTGTAAAGCATATTCTGGGCTCGTGTGGTGATTCTGGGTCCCATTATTATCCCTCTGATTTTGGTTAGATGTAGATCCGTGCGAGCTGCATCAGCATGCGGGCCACGTGCCTGACGGCAGACGGTGCCGAGGAAAGCAGGCGCCGCGACGGCACAAAGTTACTGACGTGCGGGGCGCCGCCAGGCACGGTGCTCTGGTACGATTCGCCGATGTTGGCGTCGAGCGTCATGAGAATCGTGGTGATAGTGTTTTGTGCCAGGTCCAGCGGCGTGGTGATGAGAGCCTCGTCCATTTCCCTCTGCACCCACGGTGTGGTTGGTGAAATCATAAAGCCCCTGCGGTATCGCGCATTTAACCCGTGTTTTTTGTTCATGATGTTGCTGTGGTTGAAGCCGAGCTGTCGGGCGAATTCGCTGTCGCCCAGCAGATTGCTGGTCCACTCGCCGGCTGTCGTGCTGACATTCAGCAGATCAGTGGCGTCATTCGGTGCAATGTTGACTATGGACGACTGGGCAAGCTGGATCCTTCGCCGCATCACCTCGCGCCGCGCCACACACCCAAAGCGGTTGGGGATGCTCTGCATCGGGCATATATTCAGTAGTTCGGCCGAGGGCATGAGGTGCATGATGCTCAAATCGCCGTTGAGCCCGCGGGCCTGCGTAAACGCCGTGCCGGCGTTGATGAGCGCGTTCACCTGCTCCACTTTGTCCTGGCTCAGAAAGTGCAGTGTGATAATGTCTTCCACCGCAAGGGTATAGTCGCGCGCATATTGTTCTTCAAACATGTCGATCTGGCCCTTTACGAGCACCGTCATGACGTTGGAGGCCGCGGACGAAATGTCACGGCGCAAGGTCTCCGAGCCGCGCCTGGTGACGTCTAGGCTCTGCACCAGCGACGTGTTGTACTGTGCTTCGTCACCCACAAGTCCCAAGAAAAGGTCCACTGTAAGGATCTCGGCGATGGAGGATTCGAGCAATTCGGGGTCGGTGCATCGCGACAAGACACTGGTTCTCTTGAGCACCGTGCTCGTCTGCAGGTTTGTGATGAGGCGTTTCCCACCGCTATCCACCACGCTCACCATAAAGTCGATGAAGATGGATTTATGCATTGAATCGTCTGCGTCCAGCATCGCGTTATTCCACGTCGAATCTTCCAGGGGAAAGGTGAATTGGATGCTGCCGCCGGGACCAACCAGTACAGGACCTTGTGTGCTGCAAATGGGGTCCTGCAGCGCGCAGTCGCTCTGCTGCAGTAGCATGGCGTCAAGCGCAGTCTTTGCCGCGCCAGAATAGAGCTGCGTGCAGGGATACACGGCTGTGGTCGCGCTATTGGCCGTGAAGCCCACCCCCACATGCAGAGAAAGCGGGGGGATAATGTTGACGGCGTCTGCAGAGGTGAGGGTGTCCGGCACGATGAGGGTGATGGTGGCGAACTTGGCCTTGGGAACGTTGTTGTCTGACGTCGGACGCTTCACCTCGCTCAACGACACCTGTACGTCCTTGATGAACGTAAAGTCGGTCGAAGTCTTGGTGGTATACACGTAAGACGCAGTGATGTCGGCATTGATCTCCACTTGCGACGACGATACGGCCAGACGGTTACTGCGGAGCGTCTTGATGTGGGCCATACCCACAAAAAAACGCAGCCGGTCTCCGATGCTGCTCTGTCCAGACATGAGGTTGGTCCGGACCTCGGCAAAATTCTGAATGTCTTCGAGTGCGAGGAATAACAGTATATCCTGGTATCCGCGCGTTGGAGTCTTGTCGATGCGCGAATAGGAGCGGGCCATGCGAGCAAACGACCCGTTGACAAAGTTGAGATTGGAATTGAGGAGTGCATTCGTGTGGTTCGAAGGAGGCTGGTCGAGTTGCGTGCAGGAGCCCTGTCCCGTGATCTCTCTGTGCAGAGGCAGGTTTGCGTCCTCCAGGTACTGTCCAAACTTCGCCAATGTGCTGTAGCGGTCATAGAAGCGGTCGAGGCAACACACTGCACACGAGACAAACACATGCAACTCGCCGTCAAACCATGCAACTCGCCATGCCCGTATATTTCACGCGGAAAATAGGGCAAAATGCCCCCAACACACACACCTGAGTTGTCGCGTTGGTTCTGGAAGAGGCCAGTGCCGAGCGGCAGACATGGGAACTCGTCGCTGTTGAACGTGGGCAGAAAGAGGGGATCCTGCCCTACCCCCATGTGCGAGACGAAGACGGTGTCAATGACACCGGGTACCGCATTGTCGTAACGCATGCGAATGTTGAAGGCTGCCTGCGTGATGTCATAGTCCACGGACATGACGTCCATGCCTGACGACCCCACCAACAGCGGCGCGGCAGAGCCTCCGCCTGTCAACTTGCTCATGATGAAATGTGGCGAAACTTCGTCACACGCCGCCCCAGCCAGACAAGTGGCGTCCGCGGCACTGCAGGTTCGTCTGCGGTCATTCGAGCACTGTCCGACGGAATTCACGACAACCTGTTGTGCGTTGTCGGTATCTTTCATATTGTCAAACAGGGATGTCCACGTGCTCATTTGATCGAAAATGTTACCCGTCATTGCCATGTTGGCCATATTGAGGTGGATGTCGGGTGCTCGCAGCACGAATGTCCACAGCGCGCTGTTAAACATGGGGCCTTGTTCGGTCACTTTGTTTTGCTTGAGTGCGATGGGGTATCTTCGCACACCTTCCAGCAACAGCGCCTCACTGCTGCGGTCGTTCAGGTAAGCACCGCCCTCCAGCAACCTGAGCATCAATCTTTTCCTCGCTTCTGTTATGAGTGCCAGCCCCGCGTCAAACGATGGGCTGCCAACTGTAGCATCGAGTCCAATCAGACCACCCAGTGTCAACTGCACCTCGACTCCGTCCGTGGCACAGACTCTTCCATCCAGCGTGCTCACAAAGTACCTTTCGTCGCACTCGCACGTGTAGCTCACGCCGTTTGCTGGTTCTACGCAGTATGCATTGCGGTCACAGTCGGATTCCCCGCGGCTGCACTCATCTCTGCCAGTCGGGATGCAACTGTTGTTGAACTCGTAGAACACGGCCGCTGGGAATGTTCGCTGGCAGAACCGTCGTGCGTAAAATCCCAAGGGTGTCAACATTTCTGAAGTGACTGCTGGGGAATTGGTCGAGTAGGTCGAAATCCAGTCGGCTGGGCCCCACACACGGCTGTCTTGCAACGTGATGTCATCTTTGAGACACCCTTCTGCAGTTTCCAGAATGGACAGCGTTTTTTTCCCACCCGTGTCCGTCGTCCACGCCGTCATTTTGCCGCGGGCGCCGACGGTCTGTCGATGCGCTCCATAGCACATGTAGCCTGGCTCGAGCATGCAGGTGCTGAGCAGCCGTCGCCGTTGGCAGTGTTGCCGTCATCGCACTCTTCGCTGGCGATCAAGACGCTGTCGCCGCAGACCGAGGGCCGAGTGGTATCTGTCCGGTATACTATGCCATAAGTGTGGATGGAAAACCCTAGCTGTGGGTCCTGCTCCAAGAGTTTCGCTTGCAAAACCGAGCTTGTGAGTCGGAAGGACTGTTTCACCACCATGGTGCATGCATTGTCGAGCATTGGGATGTCCAGAGTGGTATCGAATAGCCACGCAGTACCGTCTGCATCCCGTGCGGGATTGGCAGCAACCGTGAATCTCAGCTTGGCAAATGTCAACTGGCAGTCGGTGGCGGCACACGCCTCCGTTGTTTGTGTTTGGAAAAATTGTTTGATCTCCGCAGTGGTATCGAGTGATAGCACCTGATCCCCGGCGTCCTGTACGACCTTGACGCGCATCGACACGAGCATGCCAGCCGGGGTGGTGTTTTGACCAGCAGCAAAAGGCGCTGTGCCCAGCAGCACAAGACAACATAGAGAAACTAATCTTTGCATCTCAATTTTGTGCATGGTGCTTGCGCCCCCACATTTGCTCTTTGTTTATATAGCATTTGTTGTTGGACCAGGTGCGCGCGGCGCTGCCTCCGCTCTAAACTGATGGTATTCACCAAACGAAACCAACAAAATCATCATTATATTGTGATGCACTAACAGGGCACCCGTAAACATCCGACGGAGATACTTGGTGGGCGCATCTCAGACCGAGTTGGTCCTATTTCGAAATTGGCCTATAAATACCCAAAATCGTAATTATTGCAAAATATTCACTTTCAAGCAATAAATGGCACGCTTTTTCAAGTTGCATCGTATTTTCGACGGCTTTGGTGGCGGTGGTGGCGGTGATGGCGGTGGTGACGGTGGTGGCGGTGTCGGTGGCGGGCCCATCGATGTGGTCTACGCTGCCGACATTGCAACGTTGCTGAAGCATTGGAAGCCCATGTCTGGGCTTACGCAGCGCACTTGCATTTTCCACAAGGACACGTGGAACCGCAATATCAAGGCCTTGGACGCGCTGTACGTCTCGAAGATTTTGAGGGGAGCATTTGACTGGATGAAATTCGACGACTTTGATGACGCGATGCGCCCGGCACAGGCACTGATGCGTGCTGCCAAGAAGCCCAAGTCGTCCAACATTGCTGACGAAAAGAAGAACTTTTACGACCTCACGATGTCGTCGGATGACGAGGTACAAGACAATGTAAATGAACTGGCAGATGAGGTCTCTCTCGCAGAAAATACAATGTCCAAAACGTTATGACAACCGCACGTATACACACTGATCAAACAAACAACCGCGCACACGCCCACACACACACACGCACACACATGCACACACACGCACACACACACATGCTCATACACATACATTCACAAATTCGACTGCATAGGCCAAGGCGGCCATAACTGCTGCCGGGAAAGCCGTGCAGGCAGAGGCAGACGAAAAAGCTGCTACTTTCGAGCTTTTGTCGAAAGAATCGCCTGCGTCGTCCCTGCGGCGCACTCTATTTACGAATCTCAAGAACAAATTTGAGCACCTTGAGCTTCCAGCGAAGCTTCTCAACTATTTCATACGAAGTTGGGGTGACATTTTCAAAAGCTCAAAGCTCAAAGCTTGAACGTCTCTTTTGCCACGTTTCAGTGAAAAGAGACGTTCGAGCTTTGAGCTTTGAGCTTTGAAATAGCATTCGAAAATGACACCCCGAGTGGGATTGGCTGTACAAAAGCATTGTAAAGCAATGCGACTGTTTTCACCACGAATCTAAGCCTCTGCACGAAACAAAATTTCAAAGATTTTTTCGTGGCAAAAGTGTTTTTCTGAACTCAAAATTTCAAATCCGACAATTTCATGCACAGTGAATGGAGTGAGGAGAAGTTCTTGAAAGGTAGTGTGGGTCACCAAACGAAGCCATGCTTCTGAATTGGAGATCATTTTTGATCTTCCTATTGGTTTTCCAATAAACAACATTATCTCTCTCTTCTGAAACAAGTGTCAAATGACAGATCTTTGGCTCATGCAGCTGGCAAGCTTCAGATACGTGCTGACAAGAGAAATTAAATATCAACTTTACGTCTTGACACATTTGAATTATTAGCCAAATTTTCTGGTATTGTATTTGGATACTTTAAGACTCTTCCATGCATTCAATTGTAGCGCGCCAGCTGCGTGAATACACGTTCTATCTTTTGGTGTTTGTTTCAAAAAGCGCAGCCTCATTCTGTCACCCACAATAAGTTTTAAGAACTTCTCCTCGCTCTATTCCATTTGCATGAATTTCTTGAATTTGACATTTCTATTTGAATAACACACTTTTGCCCCGGAGAAATCTCTGAAATTTCGTTTTGGCGATTATTAGGCCTCAATCGATGAAATTGACTTGAAATTGACTTGTCAATTTCGTCGATTTTTAGCGAGGACATTTCGACCCGTGGTTTTCACAACCATTTTGATCGCAAAAGCTTGCGTTCAGTGCGGCTATTGTTTGTGCAAAAGTTCACTACAGTTTCAGAATGAACCAAATTGAGGCCTTGATTCAGATTTAGATACGTCCTACCTACCGAATCTCAAAAATAACACTCCCCCTTGTTTTGGTTTCTATCTTGGTCGAATCGTCTCAATTTTCCTTTGGCCATTCCCTTCTGAATTTTAAAAATACCCCCCGTTATTTCTTATTCTTTTTCCTTTTTGTCTAGACCAGGTCGTTCTGGAGGGGACGAGCCAGTTTCGAGGCGATCACATAAACTGCGCACTCTGTACACCAATCTTGGTACCAGGTTTTTTTTTAAACCTAGAAGGTTTGAAAATGTCCCATTTTTCCTTCTTTTTTCCGATTCAGCGGCGAAACCGGTTTCAAGGGGTTCAGGTCCACTCTGAACTAAAGTAAACTTTCATACAAACAACAAGCTTTTGCTAAAAACATATACTAAACACGTTCACAACTTGTTATTCACAACTTGTTACATAGGTTATATCGCCTTTGCGGTTCTTAAGTTATTCTTGGCTCAGGGTTGAGTTGAAATGATAAAGAGACAACAACAACAACCGTTCCTCACATGTAGTATATGCTCCCTTCAAACTTGCCCTAAGAATGACTTTTTACTCAACTGTCACTTTACTGACAATGGGCCTCCTTTTGTTGTTGGAGCGGTAAGGACACCTCGCAAAGACTACTTGCACATCCTCGCGGACACAGATAGAAAGAGGACTTGCTGGATCATCGCAGCTGTGCCAATCAAGGCTTGGGACTGGTTAATTTGTTGTAGACATTCTTGGTTGTTAGTTGCATCTGGAGCTCAGTTGGCACGTTTTCCAACGTTCAGAAGCTCACGAAATGCCATCTTCGAGACAAGTTTTGATGCAGAAGATGAGAGGTGATAGGAGCAGAGACGCAGAGGAACGGAGAACTGCAGGAATCGGAATTCCATTCGGTATGAATGTCCGAGAGCTGGAGAAGCTGCAAAGGAAGGAATCAAAAGATAAGCGGAAAGAAGACAATTTGAAGGACAAAATCAACGCAGATGTGCTGGAAGCGATTCACGAGGCAAAATTCAGCTATCGCTTAGATCCCAAAATGCAATTTTCAAGAGACTATGAGGTGAAATGTGCTCACACCTTGTTCCTTGTAGAGATGTGTGTCATGGTGATGTAAAACCCCGCTGCGGTCATGATGTGCGTGCGCTGTATACTGTCAGCACTAGTTCTAGTGTGCTGACTTGTTGACTGTCTTCAAGATGCCCTCGCCTCAAGTCAAAAACATGGAAGGCCAATCCAAAGAGCGAGAGGCGGCAATTATCAAGAACATAGAGGCAGTCATGGAGCACGCATCGGTGGGAATCTCTGCGGCAACTGAAGCAGTAAGTACACTTATTTCCCAGTTGCGAGCTCTTGCGAGTGACTACTGCAGATGCTCCTGGTGGTCGCTACTTTTGTTGCTGGGCTGCTGGTTTAAATCGGCATCACAATTGATTTTAAATGTCGCATCTCCTGCGGCTGTATAGTCGAGAAACCCTTCCTGAGTCTTCGTGCAGTACATGCGCGAGGTGACTTGCACACGAGTTGACTGATTTCAATTGAAGTGTTGGGTGTATATACCCCCTGTGCCTGGCCCTGCTGCAAGAGATCACACTCTCGCCTCCGCCCGTTCTGATTGCTGTGCCTGCTGCCCCATATCTCAGATGGCAAAGAGCGACTTCAATCTTCGTAAAGCTGTGCAGGTAGATACTCTGAAAAGTCAACATCTAAAATTGCAATATTGCCGACTATTGAACATGTTTGATCATGGGCTGCTCTACAGTTTCTCGGGGTATGAGGTCAGGTAGATACTCTGAAAAGTCAGCATCCAAAAGGTCTATCGGGCCGATTGATTGATGTTGCTTTTATTACTTCGTAAGAAAAAGTCTAATAGCTTTGCTGGAAGCTCTATGTTTGAACATGTTTGATCATGGGCTGCTCTACAGTTTCTCGCTAGTCAGAAAAGTGCGATTGCCGCCGCTGAGAAGAAGGTGATCGAGGAGATTGAAAAGAGGAAACAAG
>Ga0105053_10012158_pt1 | contig 10402 bp, 15 predicted proteins | sample BON01_FD_78093 | JGI IMG/M metagenome (GOLD analysis project Ga0105053, IMG submission 78093) | Freshwater microbial communities from Lake Bonney liftoff mats and glacier meltwater in Antarctica - BON-01 | ecosystem: Environmental > Aquatic > Freshwater > Ice > Glacier meltwater | place: Lake...
GCCACAAGCCGAATTTCATTATGCAGCCGACTTATTTTCTGGCTAAATCGAAAAACGGTGCCTGTTCTCAGGGTGTGACAGATCGTTTTTGCCGATTTTTAAAAACTTTCGGATGGGAGTGATTTATCATAGAAGGTATTATGGATACTCTATATGAAAAAACACATAACCAATCTCTAAATATGAAACAAGCGGCTTTGCAACTGTGCAGGGAAAATGAACAAATGCTCACCGCATCCAGCAAGCCTTACGGAAAATGGAAATTATGATGGATACCCACCGCTCCCACATTACCGATTCCTTATTTTATGGGCATTCTTACAGTACCGAAGTTAGTCGGGCTATCTTTGACGATCATAAACGCATGCAGCGGTTTTTAGATGTAGAAGTAGTACTGGCCCAATGCCAGGCAGAGTTGGGCATTATTCCCAAAGGAGCCGCCAAAGCTATTGCCAAAGCTGCCGATTTTTCAAAGATGGATCCACAAGCGATCAGCAAGGATATACAGGACACAGGGCACTCGCTTGTGGCGCTTATACGAGCGTTGCGTGACCGCTGTGAAGGGGGTTATGGGGAATATGTACATTATGGGGCCACCACCCAGGATATTCAGGATACGGCACAGAATCTAGAAATACGGGAAGTACTCGCTTGTATTGAAAAACAACAAGAAGATTTACTAAGAGTGCTAGCCAGCTGGGCAAAACAATACAAGTCAACCATGATGCCTGGCAGGACACATGCCAGGGCGGCCGCTCCAATTACTTTCGGTTACAAGGTTGCGGTATGGATAGATGAGCTGTTGCGTTCCCAAGAGCGACTGGAGCAGATGAAAGAAAGGATTCTGGTAGCAGGCCTGCACGGAGCGGTAGGTTCTATGGCCGGCTTTGGAACACAGGCAGGGGAATTACTAGGGAAATTTGCTGCTAAGTTGGGTCTAAAGGTTCCTGCAATTGCCTGGCACGTAAGCCGGGACCGGGTGACCGAATATGTGCTTAACCTTTCTATGCTTACGGCTACCCTCGCTAAAATAGCCGATGAAATCCGTACGATGGAACGCCCAGAATTTGGGGAGCTCCGCTCACAATGGTCGTATGGAAAGGTAAGTTCTAGCACCATGCCCCATAAGCGGAATCCCGAAAAAGCCCAACAGATCGTGGTGTTGGCAAAGCTGGCAAAAGCTCAGGCCGTCCCCGCCCTAGAAGCCATGCACAATGAGCATGAACGGGATTCGCGTGGTTTGCGCCTGGAGTGGGCTGTGGTAGCAGATGTTTCCCATTACACCTTAGCGGCTTTGGACAAGTCTGTAAAATTGATTGAAGGTACCGAAGTTTTGGAAGAACAAATGAAAATAAGTACCTTAAACCTACTGGATATGCTCTCCACAGAAGCCATAATGCTCAAATTGGGCGAGAAAATAGGAAAAGAGACGGCCTATCAAATTGTTTATGATATCAGTCAGCATGCCCAAAGCAACGGTACTACTATAAAGGATGGTATCCTTCAAAATAAAGAAATAATTGCCCATTTAAACAAAACGGAAATCAAAGAAGCTTTGGATCCCTATCAATATTTGGGAAAATGTGAAGCACAGGTCGATACAATTATAAAGTTATATGAAGGAAGAAAAGCCCAAAAAAGCTACTCATAAGTTTGACATCAATAAACTGGAACGATTAGAAAGGCCGGAGCGCTATGCTATTTATAAACCTGAAGAACTATTGGTGCAAGCGGGACTAAGAGCTGGGATGAGTTGCGTGGATATTGGTTGTGGTACGGGGTTTTATACCGGGATAGCCTTGAATATTGTAGGCAAGACAGGAGAGGTGTTTGCATTGGATATTGAAGACCGAATGCTCGACTATACGCAACATCGTAATTTAGATGGAAACCTGCACCTACTGAAAAGCCAGGAATCCACCTTTCCCCTTTTAGATAAAAAGCTTGACTTTGCCATTATGGGGCTGGTGCTTCACGAGGCTATTGATCCTGTTTCCTTTCTTCAGGAAACCGTAAGGGTACTTAAGGATGGAGGAATACTCGTGGGATTGGAGTGGAAAAAAAAGCAGGAAGATAAGGGACCTGCGGTACACGAACGCATCGATTTAGAAGAAACCCGCAAACTACTGGAGGATGCCGGGTTCAAGGATATTCAATTGGACGAATGGACAGATTCGCATTATGTATTTAAGGCAATTATAACTAAAAAATAAAACCATGGGTTTAGCCAGCATCAAAGAATTCATTTTTCCGCAAGAAGTTTATATAGCGATACTTGAACATGGAAAAAGAAAAATAAACCAGGAGTACCTTCCTGGGGAATATCAAGAACCTAAAGCCTATGGCCTTATTGGAGGGAGCATTAATGGAGAACAGGTGGAAGTAGTAGGAACCTATGTATTGACCAAGAATCAAAGAGGTTCCCAAGACCAGAAGGCGCAAATGGATAAGAATATGAAAGAATATGCGGTACCCTCGGAAACTCCTATGGAAAAACGGGGATGGATTGCCGATCCTGAAGAGGTTTGGGAGGCTATTTCACAATTTTCAGAACAGTCGGGAAGTTTGGTCGGTAACTACCATACCCACCGTATTGCCTGGGAACATGACCCGGAAAGGGATACTTGTACCAAAATCGACCGGGAATTGGCCAAAAATTCCGGACAATGGGTTTTTATACTTTCCGTAGTAAACCCCGGACGTCCCATTTTACGAGCATTCTATGAAGGCCAAAATAAAAAAGAAGCATTAATAACAATTAAAAAATAATCACTATGGCTACAATTAGCATACCATCACCCTTTCGGAAATTCACGGCACAGGAGCCGGAATTCCAAAGTAAGGCAACTACGGTAAACGGCCTATTACAGGACCTCGTCGCTACCTATCCCGACATTAAAAAGAACCTGTTTACACCAGAAGGTCAATTGCTACAATTTATAAAGGTCTATAAGGGTGAAGAGGATATTCAGGAAATGAATGGGGTACAAACCACGATAGGCGAGCAAGACCAATTGACTATCATTCCCGCAATTGCAGGAGGATAATAATAACTTGAAATTAAATACTATGGAGTTCTCAAAACAAGAATTAGAGCGGTACAGCCGCCACCTTATCATACCCGAATTTAATATAGAAGGCCAGCGCAAGCTAAAAAAGGCCAAAGTGCTCATCGTGGGCACCGGTGGACTTGGAGCCCCATTATTGCAATACCTCGCCGCCGCAGGGGTTGGTACGTTGGGCCTGGTTGATTTTGATGTGGTAGAAGACAGTAACCTGCAGCGCCAGGTGTTGTTTACCGTAAATGACATAGGCAGGTCAAAAACCGTTGCCGCTCAAGAAAAGATAAAGGCCCTAAATCCGCATATCGAGGTTAAGGTGCATAATACCCGGTTGACTTCTGAAAATGCCCTGGATATTATTAAGGAATACGACGTGGTTGCTGATGGGACCGATAACTTCCCGACACGCTATCTGGTAAACGATGCCTGTGTGATCCTTCGGAAACCTAATGTTTATGCTTCCATATTTAGGTTTGATGGGCAGGTATCCGTATTCAACCATACCGATGCGAATGGAAATACGGGACCCAATTATCGCGATTTATTTCCCTCACCACCCCCGCCAGGACTTGTACCAAGTTGTGCCGAAGGAGGCGTATTGGGTGTATTGCCTGGTATAATGGGAAGCCTGCAGGCAAGCGAGGTAATTAAATTGATTATCGGGGTGGGTACGCCTTTGTCCGGTCGCCTCTTTCTGTTTGATGCGCTGAGTTTTAAAACCACTACTTTGAAAATTTCAAAAAACAAAAACGCCTTTCCCATCACAGAACTGATAGATTATGAGTCCTTTTGTGGAATTGGCGCCAAAGAGGAATCCCAAAGCGTACCTGAAATAACGGTGGAAGAATTGAGGAACCTTAGGGACAACCAGGAAGATTTTCAGCTAATCGATGTAAGGGAAGCCTATGAATATGAAATTGCAAACCTGGAAGGGAAACTGATTCCATTAAAAGAACTGGAAGGAAAAATAAGCGCTATCCGCTCCGATAAAAAGGTGGTAGTTCATTGTCGGAGTGGTGCACGGAGTGCCGAGGCCGTCCAACAATTACAAACCTATGGGTTTGAAAATGTATATAATCTAAAAGGCGGCATTTTGGCGTGGGCAGAGCAGATCGATCCTGAAATGGCAAAATATTAGCTATCCAAGTATCGCTAAAGGACTATGGGAATTAAGAACAAGGCAGTTTTTTTAAGGTTGGTATGGGTAATATTAACATTGCTGATAATAGCCGCCTTGTTTCTTTTTCCTTCCCCGTATTGGAACACCGGTGAGCTCAAAATAATCGCGTTGGCGGTTTTTTGCATTGTTTTTTGGGCAACGAATCCCATTAGCCCTATGCAAACCGCATTGCTGTTCTTCTTTTTTGCTATGATTTTTGAAGTTGCCCCTCCCGCAATAATTTTTTCGGGTTTTAAATCCCCGGCGGAGTGGTTGGTCTTTGGGGGGCTGGTCATTGGTATTGCGATACATGTCACCGGTTTGGGAAAACGCCTGGCCACCCTTTTTATGACCCACGTAGGGAACTCCTATCCTATACTTATTATGGCCTTGGTAGGCTTGGGTATTTTATTTGGCTTTGTAATGCCATCGGCCACAGGAAGGGTTGTGCTCATTGTTCCCATTGTTTTGGAAATCGCTACTAATTTTGGATTTACCAAGGGGGAACGTGGACGCACGGGCTTTGTGCTGGCGGGGATTATGGGTGCCTATATCCCTTCTTTTGGGATATTGCCCGCCAACGCCCCTAACATTGTACTTTCAGGAATGTCCCAATTGTTGTTTGATATTCGTTTTAGCTATAGCGAATATTTCATCTTACACTTTCCGGTGCTGGGACTTCTGAAGGCTTTGGTCATCATAGGCCTAATTATCTGGTTATTTCCCGATAAGGTTAGGCCGAAAAAGCGAATGCCCATAGCATCCAAACTCCCTTTTTCCAAGAAGGAAATTAGATTGACCATACTTCTGGCGACCCTATTTATATTATGGATCACAGATTTTATACATCATTGGTCTCCCGCTTGGATCGCCTTGGGCGGGGCTATTGTACTTATCCTTCCCAGCGTTGGGGTCATTAACCCCAGGGAATTTCAAAGTGGAATGAAGTTGGATCCCCTATTGTTTATAGCTGGTATCCTGGGCTTTGGAAGTATGATTGGTTTTTCAGGGCTTGGCCAAGATCTGGCAAAGACATTACTGGCTTTTATGCCTTTACACCCCGGGGCTGATTTCCAAAACTATATGTCTTTAAACTTCATCGCGACGCTTACGGGAACGCTAACTACGCTGCCAGGGGTCCCTGCCGTACTAACGCCACTGGCAGATAGTTTTGCCACAGCTTCAGGGCTTCCGTTAAAAAGTATTTTTATGACCCAAGTTTCCGGGTTCTCTAATGTTTTGTTTCCATATCAGGCCCCACCAGTTCTTGTAGGCATGTTACTGGCAGGAGAAAAAATAGCCCCAGCCCTCAAACTCCTTCTCCTTTTGGCCCTAGTTAGCCTTTTGGTATTACTGCCCTTAAATTATTTCTGGTGGGAATTTACCGGCTGGTTATAAAAGACAAATAATTCAACAGAAATTTTTGCCCGGCTCCTCTTATCTCTTTATTTGAGAATGTTTAACTTTTCCATACTATGTTAATTCTTTACTAATAATCTTGGAGACCACCCTTTGTGCAGCATTATCTTGCTAAAAATAAAACCTATGATTCCACGAGACTTAAGCAAGGACATAAAAATTAGGTTGCAAAGTATCAATGGGCAGATAGGTGGCCTCATTAAAATGCTCGATGAAGATACAGACCCAGAGAATATTTTTATACAATTCAAGGCAGCGCAGAAAGGATTGGATAAAGCGCATTTTCTGTTATTGGACGACGCGTACCGAAAAGCCTTGGCCATCAAGATTTCTGAAACGATTGAAGCCTGCCCGGGCAACTGTGGTAATGAAGAACGTATTGAGTTTATCAGGCGACAATTCCCGGATCTGGAACTAGATAATCTAACAACCAAGATGAAAGAAATCGCGGAGCTTAAACAGCGAATAGATCAAGCCAATGGTAAAGAAAACGAGTAATTCAGTTTTGGTCATCATATCAATTGTAGGTTTTATTCTGAGCTTTATCTGGGAAAATCTGCATTTCCCCCTATATCAAAGTTATGCAGACTGGATGGTGCATATTTTTTTTCTTTTCTGTGCTTTAGGAGACATTATATTAATCTTCCTGGTTTATTTCCTAACAGCTGCACTTTTTAAAGACTTATTCTGGCTGACTAAACTCCATTTTAAAAAGATTGTAGTTACACTCATAATTAGCATTATCATTTCTCTTGTAGCAGAAAAGGCGGCCTTGTTGCTCGGGTGGTGGCAGTATAATGATCAAATGCCTGTAATTTTAATCCTGAATATTGGTCTTTCTCCATTTTTGGCTATTTCACTGCTACCCATTATAACCTTTATAGCATCCAAAAAAATAAATCAGATTTTCTGAGAATTCCTCTAGGAGACCACCCTACCCACCACCATACCTTTGATTCGTTGTTTTGATCAATAGCAATTAGAAGATTTATGAATATTTAAAAACGAAAGAAATGAAACGTCAAGTAGAAGTTTTTACAGCCAATTGCCCGGTTTGTGACCCGGTCGTTAAAATGATCGAGGAACTGGCCTGTGATGAATGTGAAGTAACAACATACGATTTGGTTAAACAATGTGATGATAAGACTTGTCTTACCAAGATGAACGAGTATGGAATACAGAAAATACCTGCTGTAGCCGTAGACGGAAAATTGTTGGATTGCTGCAAGGATTCAGCCATTACCAGGGAAAAATTGATGGAAGCAGGTATTGGACAAAAGTAAATAAACTATGGGGTACGGTCTTTTTTCAATAATTATCCTGTTGCCGTACCAACAGGATTTCATTTAAAACCAACTTATTATGAAACCATTAAGTTCTGAATTACAAAAATGTATCGATGATTGCAATGCCTGCATCACTGCGGCAAGGATCTGCCTTGACCAGCACCTGGGCGAACCCGATATGAAGCAATGCCATAAATTTTGCCTGGACTGTATCGCGCTATGTGCCGCCTGTGTACAATTACTTGCAAGCCAGTCTGATTATTCCAATCGCGTATGTGGCATTTGTGCCGATTTATGTAAAGCCTGTGCAGATGAATGTGCCAAATTCGATAGCGAAGTATGCCAGCAGTGTGCAGAGAAATGCAGGGAATGTGCCGAAAGTTGCAAAAAAATGGCAGCTTAAAATTTGAAAACGAGATAAATATGGCAATTCCCAATCCGATTTTCAAAATTATTTTTATTAGCATTTTAAATGTATTTGCAATTTCAACCATAAATGCCCAAGGGCACGGACCGCTTTACGGGTTACAGACCCCAACCCTTGCAAAGGGCGGTGTGAATTTGAATGTATCAGGGATGAGCCTGAGTACAGAGAACGAAACATCTTATATGCTGCGCTACCTATTTTCTTATGGCATTACCGAAGATTTGCAGATCAACCTGACCACGCCTACTATGATCGAGCGTTTGGACAATCCCCCAAGAACACGGGGTAACAGTAATATGCCGGCAAATGGCGATATTGAAGCTTCACTATGGTACAGGTTTTTTTCTAATGCCTTTAGTGTCGGGAAGCGATTTGAGTCTACTGCTATTTTAAGTGTATCGACCCCAACTGACGATGTACGTGGACAGGTAACAGTGGGCAACTCGTTACACGGGGCAATTTCAACGGGCTATGCATCCCGGACCTGGTATGCCTGGTTAGGGGGTGGATACCAGTATTATTTTGAAAGGAGCAATGAACAGTTGGGGGACCTGTCCTACGCTAGCGCGGTGGTGGGATATCGGCCCGATATTTTTATGGGAGATTATCCCAAACCCGATTGGCGGATATTCATAGAATCACTTGCTGAATTTCCCGGGGATAACCGCTATTTGGGACAGCAGGATTTTACCGATTCCCGAAGCAAAAAAGTACTGGTGGGTCCTTCCTTTTTAGGTTTGTACGGTGCCTGGGGAATTTCTGTTGGGGCATTGTTCCCGGTTGTCCAGGATTTGACCCCAAGTGCGGTAAAGGAAAATTACAGGGTTGCGATTAATTTGAGTTACTGGTTATAATAGAAATAAATTTTAAAAATTAAAAAAATGAAAAAAATAGCATTAATTATGATAATTGCAGTATTAGGAACTTTTAGTTCCAATGCACAAATTCAAAAAGTAGATCAGGAAGTTTTCGGGATGGACTGTGCCCCTTGTGCGTACGGCCTTGAACGTGGACTTAAGAAAATGGACGGTTTGCAAAATGTTAGAGTGAGCCTTAATGACGGGAAAGCCTATCTAAAACTTTCTGAAAATAACAGTTTAAGTTTGAGACAAATCCAGGAGGAAGTAGAGGAGAATGGTTTCTCCGCCAAAAATGCGGAAGTGGTCATAGAGGGAAAGTTGATAAATAAAAACGGTGGTTTTGAACTCCAAACGGGTACGGAAACCTATAGTATCGTTAACAGTTCATCGGGCGATTTAAATTCAAAGTTGAAACCTGGAGCGATAAAGCTAAAAGGGATTGTCCAGGACGAGGAAGACGGTAATTTATCCAATAGCTGGAAAATCAAGCTGACCGAGATCCTTTAAAATTTTGAGGGCACTAAAAAAAATTGCCCTATTGGGCACCAGCCTTTTAACAGCAGGAGTTCCTTTTTTGTGTTGCTGGACCCCTGCTGTTTTAATCGGCATTGCAGGATTCACGGGGGTGTCCTCGAATTTAAAATGGTTACATCCCATCAGGCCTTATTTATATGGAGTATCCTTTCTATCCTTAGGGTTTGCATTTTACAATACTTATTGGACTTCCAAAGCGGGAAATTTAGGAGAAATTAAAGATGTAAGTGAATGTGGATGTAAGCAAAGCACTCAAAATTTGACTAAAAATAAATGGATATTATGGATAACGACTTTTTTGGTAGTCATAATGATGGTTATAAATTATCTTCTCGATTATTGACTTATCAGGTTACGAGTAAGATATTCCTAACCATCTTAACGGTGCTATTGGGTTTGGAAATGAAGGCGCAAGGCCCTCCTATCTTTACGGATACCCCGATAATGTTAGGTGTGCAAGGACGTGGAGTGCGTACTTTTGGTAATATTATATCCAAAGAGAATGCGAAGGCCTATAAACAAGTTTTGGTTGTGCCCTATAATATCACTAGAAAATGGCAAGTAGGTACTATAGTACCTTATCTATCGATTTCCCCTGAAGGAACATCTTCAAGTTCCGGTTTTGGAGATTTAAAGGTCTTTACAAAATACCAGCTCTATCAAAAGGACGGAAAGGGTACAACTCTAAGAGGACTGGTTAAATTAACCGAAACATTTCCTACTGGAAATTCAAGCAAAATGCCCACTTTAGGGTCTGACGCATATCAGACAACTTTAAGCTTAGTAAATGGTTATGTAACCACTAAGTATGGCATTTATGGAGAAGTGGGATATAATATTGCAGGAAATAATTTGCCGGATAACCTAATTTACAATATTGCAATCGGCTATCCATTATTGCCTCAAAAATACCCGCCAAACCAGCTGAACGTTTTTTTGGAGCTTAACGGGAATTATGTATTCGATGATGTGGGAAACAATCTGTTTTTATCCCCGGGCATTCAATATATAGCGGGAAGAAAATTGCTTTTTGAATCGGGCATTCAAATTCCTCTGACAGATGCTTCCCCAACCAATCAACAAACAAATTATATAGTAAGAATAGGAACCAGAATATTAATATTTTAAAAAATATACAAATGAAAAAGTTATTGATACTGCTGTTCATAGGGCTTGGAACTATGACAATGAATGCTCAAACTGATACATCCCCATTGGAGGGCAAAATTACGATAGAAGTAGATGGCCTGGCCTGTCCCTTTTGTGCCTATGGCCTGGAAAAAAATCTTAAGGAAATAGACGGTGTGGAAAGCATAGGAATAAATATAGACGAAGGCTCTGTCCTTCTGGTGATTGCAAAGGGAAAACAAATTTCAGAAAACACAGTTCTTGAAAAAATAAAAGAAGCAGGGTTTACCCCAGGCACCATAAAAAAGGAAAGTGATGAATAAATTTTTAATGGTATTGGTTTTTTCCTTGTCGCTTATTGCCTGTAAAGAAAAGGAAGAAGATAAGAAATGGACTTTTAAAGGTAAAATAGAACTTCCAGAAAAAGTACGACCTTTGGCGTTGGCGAAAACCGGTGAAGATTTCTGGTTTTCGGACCCGGAACAGTTCAGGTTGCTAAAAATAGATATTAGCGGAAAGGTTTTGGA
>Ga0105053_10012161_pt1 | contig 10400 bp, 9 predicted proteins | sample BON01_FD_78093 | JGI IMG/M metagenome (GOLD analysis project Ga0105053, IMG submission 78093) | Freshwater microbial communities from Lake Bonney liftoff mats and glacier meltwater in Antarctica - BON-01 | ecosystem: Environmental > Aquatic > Freshwater > Ice > Glacier meltwater | place: Lake...
CTTTTAACTCCAAAATAAAGCTCTTTAGGGCTAACCTTAGAGGCGTATCTGATACTGACTTTTTCCTCTTTAGACTAAGTAAGCTTTTTGCCTAGCTCCCCATAAAATACAGCTGACCCGAAAAAAGGTGTTCACAGGCTTATTAAGTGGAGGTACTATTGATTTTTCTGGCTTACAGAAAGGTCTATTCATCTTGGTACTGGAAGATGAGCATGTAGTATACCGTGCTCGTTGGGTTAAGAAGTAGTTCCATTTTTTTTGTAACTCTTGACCCGCCCAGTGCTCATAGTGTTTTCCGTTTTGCCAGAGGCTACTTTCTGTCACATCATAGACCTTGCCCTCATCGGCCACCCATATGGTTGTGTTGTCCTGTCCATTATTCAGGTTGAGTTTCCTTTTCGAAATCTGAGGTAAGTTGGTGTGTTTATATTCCACTGGCGTATTTTAGCCCCGATTTAAAACCTATGCGGGTAAAAGTACTTATAGTCTTAGTAATTGTGTACATCTTAGCAGCTTTTGCTTGGCTTACTTTTTCACTATTAAACTATTCCAATACAGATTTTGAGCTTAAAAACGATGTGCTAAAAGCAGGTTTAAGCGCGTGCACGCTCCAGGTAATGCAGCAGGCCAAGAATAATCAGTTGGGTTCTACAGACACCGTAGAGTACTACCTCAAGCAGCTCCAGATAGATGTAACGGAGAGTAAATTAGATGCTTTTGTGAATCAACGATTTAAAGGAAACTACAGTGTGAGTTTTGAGCAGCTATCACCTGATAAGAAGGTAGTGCAGCTGAGTATTAGTCCTAGTAGTTTAAAGAAGTTAGAGGAACAACGCTCGCAGCAGAGGAATATATGGCTATATCAAAGCATCTTGCTTCTGGTCTTGGTGGCAGCGGGTATTTTTGGCGTGTATTATAGCATAGATAGTATTTATCAGTTAAATAAACGTCAAAACAACTTTCTGCTCTCCGTTACACACGAATTTAAAACTCCTATAGCCGCTATCCGACTGATGCTACAGACCAGTAAGCATCCTAAGGTGAAAGAAGAAAAAAAAGCAGAACTTATAGAGAATAGTATAGAAAACACATTCAGGCTAGAAGAGTTGGCAGAGAATATGCTTACTGCTATGCAGATAGAAAGTGATAAATATCAGTACCAATTATCTAATGTAGATCTCTCTGAGATGGCTAATCAGGTCGTGAAAAACCAGAGCATAAAAGGCGAAATAGAGACTAATATAGAAGACGATATACATCTACTAGGGGATGGATTTATACTACGTATGGTGGTCAATAATCTTATAGAAAATGCCTTCAAATACAGTGATAATATGCCAATAGAATTAAGTCTGGTAATGAATGGTGAAGATAAAGTACTGACCGTAAAAGATCAAGGTGTTGGGATAAGGAAAGAAGACTATAAAAATATATTCAAAAAGTTTTATCGCATACAAGACGAAGAGACACGCACCACTAAGGGGACTGGATTAGGGCTTTTTATTGTATCTCAAGCAGTGTCAAAACATCACGGTAAAGTATCTGTAAGTGCCAATAAACCAAAGGGTTCAGTTTTTGAAATCACGTTTCCTTGAGAGTTTTATGATATTAATCTGACGTTAGTATGCTATTTATATGTCAACTTTGTTGAATAGCTAATTAAAACAATTAAACTAAAGCCCAATACATATATGAAGAAGAGAATACTGTTAGTAGAAGATGAGAAACATTTAGCCGAAACCATTAAGTTAAACTTAGAAATAGAAGATTTTCATCCAATAGTAGTATATGACGGAGCCACAGCTATATCTACATTCAAAGAGCAGCGATTTGATCTAGTTATACTGGACATAATGATACCTAACATAGATGGTATTGCGGTTTGTGAAAATATTCGTCTTCATGACAGCGACGTTCCTATAATGTTTTTAAGTGCGAAGAGCAGTTCAGAGGATCGTATTTTAGGTTTAAAAAAAGGAGGTGATGATTACCTGACTAAGCCCTTTAACCTAGAGGAGCTAATGCTTCGGATAAATAAACTTATTTCTAGAAATGAGGACGGGCCGAGATCAGAGTCTGTTACAGAATATGCTTTTGGTGTAAACTCAGCAAATTTTGATAGTTACGAAGCGATAGGTAAAGACGGTAAGTTTAGTCTGACTAAGAAAGAAGCACTGCTCCTCAAATTACTGATAGAAAATAAGGATGAAGTAGTAAGCAGAGAAAAAATACTTCAAACGGTATGGGGATACTCTGTATACCCCAGTACTCGGACTATAGATAACTTTATATTGGCATTCCGTAAGTACTTTGAAGTAGACCCTAAAAACCCTAAATTCTTTCTATCATTGAGAGGCGTTGGTTATAAATTCACTAACCAAGCGTAGTTCATAGCTAGGTTACTTGTTTATAACTTGACAGTTTAGCCCATCCTTTGACTTTGGGTGAGGGTTATGTTTGCAAGTCAATTAACCATGCACGAGCAAATACTTATTATTGATTTTGGGTCACAATTTACGCAGCTAATAGCACGTAGGATTAGAGAATTAAATATCTACTGTGAGATACATCCTTTTAATAAATTACCAGAGATTACTGATCAGGTTAAAGGAATTATCCTCTCAGGAAGCCCTTCTTCTGTAACAGATGCTAATGCACCTGTAGCAGATATAGATATCATGAATCTCACGGTACCTGTATTAGGCTTATGTTACGGAGCTCAGTTTCTAGTAGCTAAAAACGGAGGTAAAGTAGAGCGAAGTGCACATAGAGAGTATGGTAGAGCTAATCTTACAGTGGAAAGTAATGATAAACTACTAGATGGCATAGCTGATGGTAGCCAAGTGTGGATGAGCCATGGTGATACGATATTGGATATGCCTGTTGGCACTTCTGTAATAGCGCGCACAGAGAGTATTCCGGTAGCCGCTTATAGATTTACGAATAAGGAGATATACGCTGTGCAGTTTCATCCTGAGGTGAGCCATAGCACGGACGGTACAAAGCTTCTTGATAATTTCACTAAAGGCATATGTGGATGTATAGGTGATTGGACTCCAGCACACTTCGTCACAGAGAGTGTAGATTTCTACAAAAGAACTATAGGTGAGGATAAAGTAATAATGGGACTATCAGGTGGAGTAGATAGCTCGGTAGCTGCCTATATTTTGAATGAAGCGATAGGTCAAAATTTGGTAGGCATCTTTGTTAATAATGGATTGCTACGAAAAAATGAGTACGATGAAGTGCTTGAAGCGTATAATGGATTAGGGCTTAATGTTATAGGAGTAGATGCTTCTGACCTTTTCATTAGTCGCTTAGAGGGGGTAAAAGATCCAGAGGCCAAACGAAAAATTATTGGGAATACATTTATAGAGGTATTTGACGCTGAAGCATCTAAAGTAGATGGAGCTAAGTGGCTAGGCCAAGGTACAATCTATCCTGATGTGATAGAATCTGTGTCTGTAAATGGACCTTCGGCTACTATAAAATCCCACCATAATGTGGGAGGATTACCAGATGATATGGAACTGCAGCTTGCAGAGCCACTTAGACTTTTGTTTAAAGACGAGGTGAGACGAATAGGAGCAGAGTTAGGAGTTCCTAAAATCATATTGGATAGGCATCCATTCCCAGGTCCTGGATTAGCTATACGTATTATCGGAGATATAGATATGCGTAAGGTGTCCATTCTTCAAGATGCAGATGCCATTTTTATAAATGAAATGAAGGCACAAGGTTTGTATAATAAAATCTGGCAAGCAGGTGCTATATTTCTGCCTGTACAATCTGTAGGAGTAATGGGGGATGAGCGTACGTATGAAAATGTGATAGCTCTCAGAGCGGTTACCTCTGTAGATGGAATGACAGCAGACTGGGCGGATTTACCGCATTCTTTCTTAGCTACAGTGTCTAACAAGATAATAAATCAAGTAAAAGGAATAAATAGAGTAGTATATGATATCAGCTCCAAACCACCAGCAACCATTGAATGGGAATAAGTTTCTAGCTTATTTACTGTTACCTATTCTGCTTATCTCGTGTGGGGCTTTTAAAAAGTCCCAAAAAACGGAATGGCCAGAAGATGACGAGATAGAAGTGGCTAACATCTCTGATGACGAGCCTGATAAGCCTATCTCAGTTACTAACGTTATAAAAGAGAAGAACGAAGTGAAGCTTGTTTACTCTACCGTACTTTTTAAGGGCGAACCGTATAAGGTACCTGTTCACAAAAAGAATTTTGAGATAGCGGTACTCCTTCCTTTTCATACAGATGCGAGTAATTCTTCTAGCGATAAACGTAGATCTAATTTCATGTTAGAATATTATCAAGGTATGAAGCTGGCTATGAAAGAAGCAGAAAAACTAGGCTCTAAGTTTAAAATTCACTTCTACGATACGGATAATGATACTACAACTCTCATAAATATTTTAAAAAATCCAGAATTAGAGAAAATGGATATTATCATAGGTCCTACAGATAAAGCTCAGGTGAAGATAGCTGCTTACTTTGCACGTAAGCGTCAGATACCACTCTTTTCTCCCATAACTTCTATGACCTCTGCTTGGAGCAATAATCCGTATATATTTAATTTGAATCCTTCGGACCAAATGCAAGCGAGGGAGTTTTTAAATTACTACAAAAAGCATCACAAAGACGAGCAGTTGTTTTTGATAAGAGATGGTCAATACTTTGATAAAAACTTTGGCACTGCACTCATAGCTGAGTGTAAAGCTCAAAAAGTGACTGTCAGAAGTATTCCATATAATAGGTCTTTAAAATGGAGTGCTTACCTGGGAGATACTAGAGCAGTTATAGTACATACATCAGATAATAAAACGAATGTAAATTTTAGTGTTACTAGTTTACTCAGTATGGCACCTAATGTAACTTTAGTTGGCCCAGATAAGTGGCTTGATTTTAGTAGTGTTGATTATAGCCAGTGGGAGAGACTAAATATTACGTTCATAGGGAAAGATAAAGCACAACTTCAAAATGACAAATCTAAGGAGATGGTGAGTAAGTACAGACTTTTATACAACGATGACCCCAGTTGGTATACATACATGGGGTATGATCACTTACTCTTTTCCTGTGAGGTACTGAATGCTTTCGGTGATTACTTTCCGCTATTCATAGAGGGAAAAGATCTAGCCTATACCAATACCAATATAAAACTTAAAAAGGAAGGAAATTGCTTCCAAAATCAATATGTAACTATCCTCCAATTAAGAGATAGTAAATTAATAGACGTCACACAACTTTGAAATATTTTCGATCAAGATACAGCAACGCTCTCAGACTTTTAGATGGATATCAGTACCCAGAGCCATTTCATATTACCGCTAAAAACTTCTTTAAATTACATAAAAAATTTGGCTCCAAAGACCGTAAAGCTGTAGCTGAAGTAGCCTATACCTACTTCAGATGTGGAAAGAGTATAGCTGCTTTGCCAATCAGTAAAGGTTTGATTATTAGTTCATTATTGTTGGATTTCGAAGATGTAGATCAGTGGAATAACGTGTCTAAAGAAGCCGGCCTAGATCACGTATTACCTGCTAACTTTTTTCAAGAAGGGAATGTACTTAATACCATAAAAGAACTAGTAGGAGCAGAAACATATTTTTATCCAGAAGGAGTATTAATGGAGGCTTTCGCTCATTATAATAATGCTCAAAATGCTCGGTTTAGACCCAGAAATTGGGCAAAAGATCACTTAGATCAGGAACCAAGAAAACTAGGAATTGAGGGGGCTAAGGAACTAGCTCTGAATACAACTTTAGAAGATACGACTCAAGTACAAGACCTATCTTCTCAGTATATCTGTAGTAAAGTAAGCATAAGTAAAGGAGATAAGGTCTGGGATGTGTGCTGCGGTGGCGGTGGTAAGAGCTTAAACCTAATTAAAGGGAGTGACGCTGATTTTTATCTCAGTGATGTTCGTCCAGGGATTATGGAAAATGCAAAAGCTCGTTTTAAGGCTATGTTTTATAAAGCTAAATATGTGGTAGCAGATTTAGCAAAACCTACAGATAAACTTCTTTTTAGAGAGGAGAAGGTAGGGCATGGAGCTTTTGATGTGGTAGTAGCTGATGTGCCTTGTAGTGGCAGTGGTACCTGGTACCGTACACCAGAGCATTTTACTCATTTTGATTACACCAAACTAGGTGAGTATGCCGATAAACAAAAAAGCATAGTAAAAAATGCACTGCCATTCCTCCAAAAAGGTGGGAAGTTTTATTACATAACGTGCTCCGTATTCTCCATAGAAAATACAGAAGTAAAAGACTGGATTTTAGCGAATACAGATCTTACGTTAGTAGAAGAAATCTCTTTTGATGGGATAGATCAGAAAGCTGATGGTATGTATATGGCTTGTTTTACGCATTAAGCTCTCACTTTACACGTGTATTAGCCCATCATCACCCACTAGAATTACTTTAGCTTTTTTAATTAGCTCCTTATACATTCTTCCGCCATTTACACTGCCAAAAGCGGGTAGTATTAATGATGTTTCGGTGTGGTAAAAAGCAGGTAATTTAATCTGCTGACGTGCCTTACCGCTCAGATTGTATGCAGGGTGAAGGTGTCCACAAATATTAAAATATTCGCTCTCTTCTGGTTCGTGACTGAGGAGTATGCCGTCTATTTCATACGATTCTTTTTTAGTGAGTGTACTGTGTTTTAAGGAGTGTCTGTCGTGGTTTCCTATGATGAGTTCTACTTCTATATCTAAGGAATTAAGCCACTCATCTATCAGTGTATTTTCTATATTCAGCGAGGTATGGTAAAGATCACCGAGGAAGCTGATTTTTTGAAGATCATAAGTTTCTAAAATGCCCGCTATTCGGTTTAAGTCTGAGAGTAAATGGTCCGTGCTTAGCGGGATTCCATTGTTTCTAAAATGACTTGCTTTACCTGCGTGCACGTCAGCTATCAGAAGTGTTTTCTTAAATTCCCAAATAGCCGCTTTTTCTGGCAGTAGGGTGAAGTGATGTCCTGCTAAAGTGACGTTTACAGTAGTTTTTATCACGTGTTATAAAGTTCTGTTTGTGCTTTCTTGGTGAGTGATTTTACTACAAGATCGTAGCTGTGATCTACTAATTGTAGTAGCATAATGCTGTCCACGTCTTGGAAAAGATACACAGTGTTCCAATGTACTTTACTCATATGAAAACCGGGCGCTACACCTCTGAACTCTTCTCGGAGCACTACTGCTTTCTCAGGATCACATTTTAAGTTTACAGAGACAAAATTAGCGATGCTAAATGCACAAAACATTTTTCCCATAACCTTGATTACAAGAGTATCAGGCCCAAACGGTGTATGCTCTGTACTTCCTGTTTTAGCTAAGCAGTACTCTCTTAGTATCTCAATGTCCATAGGTGTAGAGTATGAAGTCAGCGTTGCTGAATAGAATATCAGATTTACTCAGGAATTCTGGCTGATCCTGTGCAAACTGCTCTTTATACTCAGTACGTAATACGATATATTTTGGTTGTTGTGTTGCTAAATAGAAGTCAAAAGGGTTTCCTTCTTTACGTCCCATTTCTTCTGTATTAAAAGTGAAACCTCTGCGGTGTAGATACAGCAAACTGTGATTATGCTCTGGGGCATAGGGTACTATCACCAATTCGTCTTTTGGAACAAAATCAGCTAGAATAAGGTGACTGTTTTTTAACCATTTTACAGGATAGTATTCTGTATATCCATTAACATTCACCTCTTCACTCATTCTAGCAAAGTACTTACTATTAGCATTCGAAAAAGAAACGATACTCGTGAGCAATAAGAGGAATAAGCTAGTGACAGGATGCACATACCTCAGTGTAAACCTAAAAGCGAGTAATGTACAATAGATAACTATAGGCATTATGGTAGCCAATACATAATAATCATGGTGCATAAACTGTGGGCCAAATAAGAGTATAAATGAAACCAACCCTAGAGCAGAAAGAATGAAAAACTGTATTTTTTCACTCTTAAGACTACTTTTTCGTAGAGCGAAAAACGAAGTGATAGCCAAGACTATAACCAGCCAACGCTGTACTTTGGAAGCGTATTCGTTTTTGAATCGCAGTGAGGTGTCCAGTACTTCTGTAAACTCTGACCAGCTAGTGATAGGGACTATTCTACTCATAAATACACCGGACCATAACTCAGTATTTACTAAATGTACATACGTGTAGTCATAGTAGGCTATCCATCCTGCTATTGCGATAAAGAAGAGCGAAGCCATAATACTTCGAACGGACGGTTTTGATATGTTTTGTAAGAAAAACACTCCATACAGTGCTATGAAAAAGATGCCAGCAGATGTTTTGGTGAGTGCTGCTAATCCACTCAATATAAGAATGACAAAAATGTGTTTGTTTATTCCTTTGTGAAAGAAATAAAGAGATAACAATATTAAACTAAGAGCCCAAACATCTGGCAAGAAATTATACCCGTAGTACAGGAGTACTGGAGTGGAGATGAGAGTAATAAAGGCCAGAATGACGTGCATCCACCCTTCATCTTTGAGCATCAGATTTGCAAGCACTAGCAGACTAATAAACAAAAGTGAAAATGTAAAAAAACGATAGATAAAAGGCAAGTATTCTTGCGATACACCTAATTTCATAAACTGAGCGAGTAGATACTGCCCTCCACTGAATTCTACGCCGACTCTACCATCTATGGTTTTCATGCAATAGGTAGCTGGCTCTAAGAGCGGAGCTCCTTCTGCATATCTAGCAGCTACAGCTAGTCTATCACCCTGTGCCCATTGGTGTATGCCCCTTGGCAAGGCATTAGCGTGAGGAAAAAATGTAAAGAAATATACTAATATGAAAAAGATGCCACTACTTAGAAGCAACCCTTTGCGTCTTGTAGGCGACTTATAGCTAGAATATATATATTTATAGAGCAATGAATTCATCGAGACTTTTATTTAATATTAGCTTTCTATTTGATACTTGTAAGCGCCAAAAATAAGACCGACAGTGCGTTAATAGCGAATATAGATAAATTCAAAATCATATTTCACAGAAATTGTTTGAGAATCAACTTGTATTTTAGTGGAATTATTGCAGAACGTTACACCTTAATGTTGAAGATTCATTTGATGATATTGTATTGAATTGAAGTCTAAGTTTTAAATTAGGTTTTAAGACTAAGTAAGAGTCCATTTATTGTTGGCTGCATTTTAGTTTTTATTCAATATTTTGTTCATTAACTATAGCATTTGTTGACGTATTTATTTATACCGTGGTCCTATCAGTCTTTAAACTTTAGCTTAAACTTATAGGTTATTATAGGTACTGTATTCTGCCACCATGTCACATTATTGTCTTTGGTCTGCCTTTTGAATATTAGGTAATCAAATAAGAATTCATAAAAAATGCAAAAAGGAAAAGTTTCAGTAAACACGGAGAATATATTCCCGATTATCAAGAAGTTTCTCTATACAGATAACGAAATCTTCTTACGTGAGTTGATTTCTAACGCTACAGACGCGAGTAACAAGCTAAAGATACTGAGCCAAAGTGGTGAGATAAAAGGTGATATAGGCGAACTTAAAATAAGCGTAAGTCTAGATGAAGACAAAAAGACACTGACCATTAGCGACAATGGAATAGGGATGACAGCAGAGGAGATAGATAAATACATCAATCAAATCGCATTTTCAGGTGCAGAGGAATTTGTAGAAAAATTTAAAGATACCAAAGAAGATGCCAATATCATTGGTCACTTCGGTCTAGGTTTTTACTCGAGTTATATGGTAGCAGATAAGGTAGAGATACACTCGCTAAGCCATGCCGAAGGAGCCGAAGCTGCTAACTGGGTATGTGAGGGAAGCACAGACTTCAAAATCACCAAAGGAAAGCGTAAAACTCGTGGTACGGATATCATTCTTCATATCAATGAAGAGAGTATAGAATTTGCTCAAAAGTGGAAAGTACAAGAACTGCTAAATAAATACTGCAAGTTCTTACCTATTCCGATAGAGTTTGATGGGAAGATAGTAAATGCAATAGCTCCACTGTGGAAGAAAAATCCAGCAGAACTAAAAGACGAAGACTATACGGACTTCTATAGTCAGTTATATCCTATGAGTGAGCCACCATTATTCTGGATTCACTTAAACGTAGATTATCCATTTAACCTTACAGGAGTTCTTTATTTCCCTAAAATAAAAAAGGAAATAGACCCGAATAAAAACAAGATACAACTCTACAGTAATCAGGTGTATGTGACCAATAATGTGGAAGATATAGTACCTGAGTACTTAATGCTTCTTCACGGAGTCATAGATAGTCCAGATATACCACTAAACGTAAGTAGAAGTAGCCTACAGGCAGATGGAGCTGTGAAGAAAATCACAAGCCACATCAGTAAAAAAGTAGCCGACAAACTA
>Ga0105053_10012164_pt1 | contig 10398 bp, 8 predicted proteins | sample BON01_FD_78093 | JGI IMG/M metagenome (GOLD analysis project Ga0105053, IMG submission 78093) | Freshwater microbial communities from Lake Bonney liftoff mats and glacier meltwater in Antarctica - BON-01 | ecosystem: Environmental > Aquatic > Freshwater > Ice > Glacier meltwater | place: Lake...
AACGCAACCATAGAAAAAAAGCAGCAGCAACAGCAGCAGCAGCATAAGGGTAGACGGCGTGGGGTGACGCACGAGAAAAGTCGGCTGTCGACATTCCAACTCGCTCACGAAATGCAGCCGCGGTCTCTCGCTCAGCAAAATATCTCCCCCCCCCTCGTGCTGCCTCTTCTCCTCTCCCTCTTCCTCCCCGTCCTCTTTTTGCTCCAACCCCATCGTCCAGCGCACTTGCAGTTGCTGCAGTGCTCCTGCGTGGTGCCAGCAGTCCCTCCCTGCAGACAACCCACGCACCACACGCACACAGACACACACAGAACACAAACACACACGGACAGACACATGGACAGACAGACAGCCCGCCAGCCAGCCAGCCAGCCAGCCAGCCAGCCAGCCAGACAGACAAACAGACAGACAGACAGACAGACACGCAAACACACACACGCACACACACAAACATACACTCACGTACACACACACATACACGCGTTCAATCACACACACGCACACACACGTACGCGCACAGACACATATACGTCAGCATGCCGAATCTCAAAATCGATAATCCATACTGATTTTGGTTGAATCTCAGAGTCGATGACGCTGCTGTCTGTTGTTTTTTTCGAGATTCTGGAGGAGAAATTTTTTTGGTTAAAATTCTTAAAAATTTTTTTTGGCGATCAACCCATTCAAAATGATCACATTTCCGCACCTGTCACTTTGCTGATGGTGAAAACAGAATAGATCCAACATGGATGGAATTAACACCGGGAATAAGAAGCCTCAGGGGTGGCGTGTTTTCGAGATTCACATTGAAATTGAAAAACTGGGCGCACAAAAAAAACAAAAAAAAGGCCGGGCGCAAAAACTCGGCACAGAAAAAACCAGCACAGAAAAACCCCTCCACAGTATGGATTTCGATTTTGAAATCCGCCAATCTTGTTGCATGTTTGCAAATACGCTGTCGGGAAGCTGCAAGGGCGGGGGTGGTGGCATTAAGCCCCCACTAGGGCCCGGATTCATCGACCACTCCATGACCCACGCACACACATGTGTGTGCTGTGTGTGCTTAAAGTCCGTGTGTGTCTCGAGTGTCTAAGTGCTTGTGTGTGTATGTGTGCGCGCGCGTGCACATGTGTGTGTCGGAGGGTGTATTCACCTAAAAGATGGGTCAAGTGTGTCACCGTCGGCACTATCGAGCGGTTCCGCCGCATCGTCGTGGCTGTAGAGGTAATCGTACTTGTCATCCTCCTCGTCGTCACCGTGAGCAATGGGCACCTCAGCATGTGACGGGGCGATTGGGGGGGGGCGCTCATAGTTGGGAAGGCCCAGTCTCCAGCGACTTAGCTTGTCTTGGAAAACTGTATCAGTTGCGAGTTGGTTCGCGATGCTGTACTCAGGGTATTGCCACTTCCTGCGCGCTGCTCGATGTTGCTCGGAGCTCGGCGCCTCACTGCTCTCACTCTCGGGTATACTGCTCTCCTCGTTGCATCCAGACACCAATGGCCGTGGGATTACATGCTCTAAGCGTGTGCAGCCGGGAATGGGTGCAGCTTTCGCTGGCCCTGCTGGTTGCGTTAAAATTTCGTCCGATTCTGAATCCTGTGTGTAGCCTGAGACCGCGTCTTCTTCCGAATCCGTTTCGGTGTCCTCGCCCTCGAGCACCGATGAGCCTCGGGGCAACAAACTGCCGAGCTTTCCCTCGGCCTCGTCTCCATCTTCTGTGGCACCCGCAACCCTTCCGGCACTAGAAGGCGGCTTTCGTTCAGCCAACATTGCAAGCTGCTCTAAACTGGAACGCTCCAGCCGTACCAGCTTGGCAGCGCTGTCCTCCTCGCCGAACTCAGGCTCAGGTGGCCACTCGTCAAATTGGCCCACGTGATCCTCTTTCTCATAACGATGGTGCGTTCGGACCTGGTCCAACAGAGCTTGCAATTCGGCGTCACTGCAGCCACCCGCCAATGCCTTGGTCACGTCCCGAGCCTCGTGTCCAACCACAGCCGTGGCTGCGAGGGTGGGGGGAGTTTGCGCGAAAGGCACGATTTTTACGCCCTGCAGTGGGCCTTTCACGGTCCTATTCTTCTCCACCCGGCCAGGTAGCGCTCCTGGCCGCGCTGGCTTCTGATGGGCCGCGCCGGTCTTTGAGCTTTTTCGCGGCCTGGCAGCGTGCTTCGCGAGCCTGCGCTGCCGGCCCTGGTTGAGCCGGCCACCAGACGTAAATCCGGCGAGGGGCACGAAGCCTCCTCGCAGGCGGCAACACTGCAAGACAGGCAGCAAACACGAGAGCTTTTTGATGCATGTCCAGGTGCGGCGAGCCGGCCGAGCCTCGACGTGGCGCGCGGGGGCGCACCCATCACTGAGCAGCAGGGACAGGAGCAAGCCCAAGCACAGGATGGGTGCACGTCCGTGCCAGCCCCCACCACCGAACCTCGCGTGGTGGTGGGTGACGACACCCATCACGATCCCACAGTGTGCTGCCCTCTGTAGTGTGCTGAGCGACGGACCTCGATGCCAGCAGCCCCTGCCGAACCCAAACGCTCAAATAGTCTCTGTCCGGTTCGCAGGCATCCTTGAGTTGGAGATTGTCTGCAGCTGGCTGTGCAGACTTTAGGGAGCAGGCGGTGGCACACAGTTCACACACAGTCTCAAGAAAGACGTTGCCGCAGCGCGCTGACGGCTTGTGCCTGGAAGGCACCTCGAAGACGTGGCGTCAGGAATATGCGTGCAGCCTGGGTGCGGGGTGCGGGGTGGGGGGCAGCTGTGCCGAGGGCATGCGCACAGCAGCGTCATCCGCTTTCAACTGCATGGCGGCAGGAGCAAAATAGACGGTAAAAGCTTGCGTGTGTAAAATAACACGTGGGTTGGCACAGCTGCGGTCGGACAAGTTCTACGGTATTACCTGTGAGCGGAGTAGGTGCGAGCTGGAGTCAACTGTGCTCTTCACACTGTGCAGTCACAAACTGGTTTGTTAAATTAACGAAAACAAGTTGAGTCCGATTGATACTGTAGTATTAAATTTTAATCACATTTTGTATTATTGAATATTTTTCTTAAAATGATTTATATATTTTCATGGAGTAATGCTAGTAAACATAGATCCAGTGACACTCAATTTCAATTCGACCTTCTGCGGCTTTTTTACGGAGTTTTTGGGCTGGCTTCGCGGCAATTTGAAAAAGTGACTCGCCACAGGCTGACTCCTTGACAGGACCTTGTTGTGCTTTAAACAATTTGGTCATTGGAATGCCACTGCAGTTGCAAGCTTTGGGCGCAACACGCCATCGCGCGCCGTGTCTCCCGGCTGATTTGCTGGCGTGCTTTGCGGCGCTCCCCATCGAATACCCTGGACATGGGCACGCGGGCCTTCTGTACTCGAGCCGCCACCAGCCAGCGGCGCCTGCGGAGACGTGGATCGAGGCGAGTACCGTGCAAAAGTCTGCAGGATCGTTGTGCGGTGGCGAGGGCTTTGTCGCCGCGAGTTCCTCGTGGTCTTTGGTTTCCGGTCTTTTTTGAAAGACTGCAGAAATATTCGCTCTTCTGATGCGAAGCAACAGCCATAATGGCTTGGCTCCGGTTCCGCTGAGCAGTTATAGCTCGCCGACGCTGGTTGATCCAGAATCGGAGCCGAGCAGGAAAATGTGTCTTCCAATGCATTTGAAAGACATGCACTGTACAGGCTTGCCATGTTTTGCGCGCCCGCTTGTTTCAACGGGTGGTTTTGTCCGGCTTTGCCCTTTGCGTACATTTTGTGATTGGTTGTCTTTCATTTTTTCCTTGCGTGCAGGCCTACCGCCTGTGCTATTCCTTTTCGGCAAAGTCCACCCTCTTCAACTTGATTGCAGATAGCTGGAAATCTGATGGCGACCTGCAGCTCGCGGGCTGGTTCTTTGTGGGAGAAGGCACAGGAGGCCAATATGCTGCAGACTTGCAAGAGAGCATGTACAACCAGTTCAGATTGGCTCTGTGCAAGGCAATTGCCTGCAACGAGAAATTCCTCGATGAGAACGCCTATGAGCGCGCGAGTGCGGCGTGCACCCAGATGACAGGCATTGTGGTGCTGCGCAATGTGGAGCGTGCTGCAAGTGGCAGTGCAGGAAAGGACACCAGTTTGCGGTTTGAGCTTCACGAGTTTGCTGTCCCGTGGACAAAACAGAAACTCCTGCAGGAAATCAAGAGCAAATTCAAGGCGCACGGCGAAACAATGGACTTGGAAGAATTGCCGAGCGTGCCCAATAGCTCCGTCCCATCAGTGTCAGCTTGTGAGGTTGTTGACCTCATCTCTGATGAAGATGAAAAAGATGATGACACGCCATTAATCGATTACCCAGCCGTGCAAAGCGGCCCGCCCCAACATTCCACTCCAGGCGACGACAAGGAGCCCCTGTTACCATGCGAGACCCCCTCGAACACACACGAGAATGGGTGCGGGCAATCGAATGTCAAAACAGCATTGGTTTCCGTACATATTGTCTGTGACAGCGATGGGAATGAGAAGGTGGATAGGCTGCAAACAACTTGTGATATAGTGGAACAGCAAGCCTTTGCACGGTGGCGGGTACACTCTGCCTACGAAAGGTGGGCCAAGGAGACTGCGGCCAATGATGCCGATCCTAGACGAGCCAAGGATCTGTTTCGTGTTTTGGATTTGCAGAGGATTGCCCTGTACAAGCAAGTGCGCGACTCTCTTGCTACTACCCCTCCATTGGTCGTACAAAATGCTGAAGCAAGCATGTCGAGCTCAACTGAATCTGGTTATGCTGCGGTTGATGTGCAACCAGTGCCAATTTGTGCGCAGCCTGTGGCATGTTGCAAGGCAAATGCGATGACTCATGTTAGCCAAGTGCCAGTCGCATGCTTTGCAAAGCTTCGTGTGGGTGTGAGAGCTCACGCATCGCTTGACTCTAACTCTGAGCATGGCATCGTGCCTGAGCAAATTGAAGCACGTCATTCATCGACACGGCCAGGAGCTGCTACACCTGAGCAGCAAAATGTAACACAGGAGGGCAGCTCTTCGTTATACACTGCGCCCGAAAATTGTCAGCTGGCACGCCATCTCAAGGAGTATGACGAGGCATGCAACTCTCATAGAGGCCTCTTCCGCAAGATGCATGCCAAGATGCAGACATCTACTAACCAGCAGCCTGCAGACGAGGAGATAGAAGAAAATTGCAAGCATTTGATTCAAAACTCTGTACTTGTGACTATCTTACGCCTTGCTTTACATCGCACTGGCTCCGAAGCTGTGCATGGGATCTTGGCTGGGGTCGTCCGGGGGGGTAACATCTTGATCTCACGGGCGCTTGCTGCCGACGAGGCACCACCCTCTTGCAGTGAAGGTGCAGGTGGCGTGGATTGTTTTGAGAAAGATGCACTTTGGCTGCGCAGGCAAGCAGAGCTGCTGCTCCCTGAGGCACGGCTCCTCCCGAAGACGACATTCCCCGACATCTACAAGGACGTCATCGTGGTGAAGGAGGACGATGCAGGGAGCGAAACAGTAGAGAAAAGGGAGTTGGGGGGGCCAGAAATGGCGGCAATGCGTGAGGTGATGTGCGATACGGAGAAAACGATGATTGGGGACACAGAAATTGGGAAGAAAGTCGAAGCAGAGGGCAGCGAATTGCAGCTGTGCATGCACAAAGGGGTGTGGGAGACAGCAGCGGTGATGCTGGAAAGGGGGGTCAAGGGTGCCAGCGAAAATAGTGGGCATGAGGCAATGCAAGTCGTCGAGGAGCAAGGTGGTGGGGGGAGTGCAGCGCATCAATCACAGCAAAAGTATGAAGAACAACTACTGTTGAAACAGGAAAAGAGTGGCGTGCAAGGGGAGGGAAGCGCAAAGAAAGATGTGGGCGGTGGGGTGTTGGTCGAGCAAGAGATGATGCTGGAGCAGATGGGGGACTGCAGCCAGGACAGCGAGAAAGGGCAAGAGAGGACGGAGGTGGAGAGAGGTGGACTGAAAGAGGAAAAGGGAAAAGAGGAAATGGGCAAAGACAAACTAAAACTCAAGTTACCGCTCAAGCATATTGAGGAGCGCAGCAGGGACGACGAAAAAGAGCAAGCAGTCAAGCAGATTGTGAAGCAGGAAGAGGGGCAGGAATTGCAGCCGCCTGAGGGGGTTGCTCACGTTGGCGCGAACATGGAAGGTCTCTCAGTGGATGGTGATACTGAAATGGGTGTGAAAAGCACCGTGGGAGGCACAGAAGGAGAAGCAAGCGACGAGCTGGTGGTGCTCGGCTACTTTCGAGTTGCAGCGAGCGCGGGTGCTGAGATGGGCGAGCAAGATAGACGATTGCTGTGCGCGCTGAATGCGTGTGGGCTGGGTCTCGTTTGCTCTGTGCAGGAGGATCAGCAGGCGTCGTCCGCATCAGAATTTGTCAAGTTTGTGGGGTTTGGGCCCGAGGCTCGGCGCACTTCGCCATTGCAATGGAAAGTTTTGCAGGAGCCCTTCTTGCCCTGCAGAGTGCTTCGGGAATGGGCTGCAAGCTCACTCAAGGCTAGACGAGCGAGATCAGTAGCAGATGCAGATGCAGCATCCGCCGAAGCTGCATCTGCAGCGCTGGTCAAGATGAAGACAGTTAACTTGCGAGTGCAAGAGGCATACTTGAAGAGGCAGGTCTTGCTGCAATCAGCCACGCGTCCCAGCGACGTCGCGTGCACGGGCCTATTTGTCGTAGGGGGGGCAGAACCTAGTGTGCAGTCACACGGTGTGCAAACTTGTAACACAGAGGGGGGAGAAACAGGCGCCGCAGAGTATTTCGGCTCCTTCGAGTACTCAGCAGACGCGCCAGGTACATTTTCTGCATTTGTGTGGAATTTGGGTGTGTCATGTAACACGCATATAGCACGTCTGATTAGACGGAATCAAGAGGCACTTAATATGTATAAACCGCACCGACATCCTGATGCCATGGTGTAATCATTGAGGTCTATTAATTGTTGGCATTTTGATTCCCAGGTTGGAGACGGTACTCTTTGGATGATGGTCGCAAGTATTACTATCATTCAAACATTGCAACCACCCAGTGGGAGGTACCGCCGGGATGGATAGAAAACACGGTAGCATGTGTAAACTCAGGGACTGCCAGCACTACTCAGACGAGCGACTCAGAGACTGTAAGCACTAGTAATAAGAAGGACAACGGCAATACTAGCAACAACGACTCACAGCCCGTCGGCACGGAGTCCTCGAGTGCGAGAGACAGCGACGTGTCACAAGCACGCAAAAGGCCCGAAGCTTCGATTTCGACAGGCAACAATGTGTCTCCGCCACAGAAAAAGCCCCGGGGGCCACTGAAGTGTGGCAGGTGTGGTGAGCCCAAAAAGGGACACACGTGTGCATTCAAGGCGACACCAAAGGAGGAATCAGCCGCTGTATCTGAGCCCAGGATTCAGTTCCAGAGTGCACTGCAACCTGCGTTGCAGTACCAAGGTGCTCCGGCACTGCAACCTGCGGCATTCCCTCCGTCAGGGGGTACATTAGATCTCTTTGAGCAAGCTTTCCCGACATACGTCCATGGCGTGCGTGCAGGGCCTAATGGTCAAATGTACACCGGTGGCGCATATCCATTGCAAAATGCAAGTTCTGGATATGGATACCAGTGAGCCTTTGGGACCAGTCTGTGCCCATGTCCTCTTGTTTGTGGTCCCTGTCCGGTCCAGGGACAAATGATTTTTTCTACTTCAAATCATATATTTTGGAGGCTGCAGCAAATGGAATCTCAAAAACGATAAAGTACACGGATTACAGGCTGGGTTCTTGGAACAATCAGTAGAAGTGATCGACTTGGAGATTCGAGTTTCCCTAGCTCAGAGCTGGCATAAACATCTCACAATAAATCACTTCACTACAGAGGACCCGCTTGGCGTCGGGTGGAGAATAGTGCGAAAACGTCTCACACCTGTCAGTTTTTTCGTTTTGAAAAACACTCTCTCTCATCGATCTCAAATCAAGCCGCATGAAGTGCCTCATCTTTGTGCGACCGTTTCAGGCAACAAATCCAGCCACCCTGCGTGGCGCGTCTGCTTGACTCTACGCAAAGACCTGTCTACGGCCTGTCCAGTCCTGATATGAATGAGGAGCGATAAAGCGCCTACGAACAAGATCTGCCGCCGTGCGCCACTGGCGTAACTTTAGCCTGGGCGCCTACGAATGAGATCTTGTCACGAGTGAGAAAGTTTAGTTTCGAAATTTGGATCTGTAACCGAACATTCCAGAGATTTTTTCCTTCCTCTCGCTTCTTGCAGACGGCTATAAGAGCTTGCGTGGAAGCGAGGTAAGGCTTGTCGAGTTTAGAGCATTAAACGTAATATGAATTCTTGTGTCTTTGGCGTGTCCCATCTCTTCTGACGTGCTCATTCATGCTAAACGTTCAGAAGAATAGCTTGAGGAGCCACTCGAGACATATGCTTCGTCTGCCCTCGTCTTTCCTCATCCTTTCATGGCCTCTCGAAGCGGACGGGCGTGCAGCGGCGGAGGGCGCGGCGGCGACGCCAAATCTACTGCGCGTCTTAGGGCAGGTCAAATCACACGTGAAAAAATCTGGAAGGCTAGTACGGGAGTGTATCTACCATAAGCCGTAAGACACACTCCCCTGCTTCCCGTACTAGCCTGTATCTACCATAAGCAGGGCAGTGTGTCTTACGGCCTGAGATACCTAGGTATGTAGGGAATCAAATCTAGGTATGTAGTGGAGTGTACCTAACACTGGCAGTTGAAGCGACACACCACTCATCGACCACTTAGTCTCGCGACAGTTCGTGAGCGGACCGCCTAGCTACCGCTATATACCCAAGAGAGTTCGTGACAGAAAGCCCAGTCGTAGGGAGAATTCGTGAGGAGTTTGCAGATTTAGAACAGAATTCTTTGAGAAACAACATTTTTTTTGGTAGCTTGTTCTCATTTAAGCTCCGAGTGTTTGAAGAGGACTCACCGTTTGTTGATGAAGCATCACATACACAAAAAAAAAAAAATTGCGGCGATTGGGCATCACCCAATCAGCACGTAGACATGCGGCAGAAAACAGGCAACACAGGCAACAGGACTTGCCCTTTTGGCGATTGCATATCATGTCATCAGCCACACGTCAAAAATATCTGGAAATTTGACACCAAATGTTCAGACATACAGCCCTTCTAAAGGCGCTGTACTGGAAACCGGGGCACAACGTGAAGCCCCCGGTACTTCTACTGAAATTTTGAGTTGGACAGGGACCACTCTGAATATGCAGCCAGCTGTGGGAACAGCAATGAAAATGACAGGCATTCTCATGTGTGCTGAAACAATCGATCAGCATAGAAAATCCTGTATCCTCGTCGTACCAGTTGTGTCTGTGTATGACCCAGGCATGTGATTGTCATGGAGTACGCAGGACACACATGGCGATTGCCTAAAGTCTAAGCAAGCAGTACTAGTGACCTGTGACTGCACCCTCACCTGAGAACTCTGAAGACATTGAATGCTTCACAGATGTTTCGACTTGTAATAGTTTCGGTGGACTTCCCGATATCTTTGACCACGACGACGAGGCACACGTGCCAGATTTCCTCTCGACTGATCGCGTCGAGGGAGGCATGCAGCAGCGTTTTGAGCTCATGTCACACGGTGGCAGAACCGAACAGAGGCCATAACAATACATCGAGCACATGGCCACCCCAATAATTGCACGCTTCTACTCAACCTTGAGGCAGCAGGCCTCCCATACCAGCATTTGAAGCGCTACATTTTAGCCATCTTCTGTGACGCATGCCGAGCAGCTACAGGCAAGCGTGACAACAAAACGCCTGCAGTAGCTCTTTCGAGCAGACAAGCCCTAGCTCAGCAAAAGAAAACTGAAAAGGCTCAGCGTAAACTCTCTGCCCAACAGAAATCAATCTTGAATTCTTCTTCTGATTTCATCCTCGACTCGGAGAAGCTGGACTTCAGTCCTATCATTGACACAGTGGAACCTACTTCCACAATCACCGAATCGTTGGCACATTTACATAAATCCATAGCACCCAGTGACAGTTTTGATTACTTGTCTCTCAAACCTTTCCTCCCTACATCTGTGATTGAGGAGAGATATGCCTCTCAGCAGCGAAAATTCTCGCTATCAATCACGCTTCAACGAAAACGCAGTTTTCCGAAACTTCAATGACACCCCTTGTGCACCTGTTGTGACCCAGCACGAACAACCAAACGCTACTCATTCACCGCCAAACACTGATCTCGGAATGGATTGGGCAGATGCCTGCAGGGCTACCGGAATGATCCCTGCAATTGCCATCATTTCTCGCCTTTTATGTCTCCAAGGGACGTGCGGATCGTTCAAATACTTCCCTAGGAACGCTCTGCTTTCATTTTGCCGTAACATAAAGTCTGCCGTCCACGTGCCATATGCAGGGTGATTGATATTGCCTTGTTCTGCC
>Ga0105053_10012165_pt1 | contig 10398 bp, 10 predicted proteins | sample BON01_FD_78093 | JGI IMG/M metagenome (GOLD analysis project Ga0105053, IMG submission 78093) | Freshwater microbial communities from Lake Bonney liftoff mats and glacier meltwater in Antarctica - BON-01 | ecosystem: Environmental > Aquatic > Freshwater > Ice > Glacier meltwater | place: Lake...
ATAGCAGAAGTGGATTCCGATAAGGCTACTTTAGAATTGCCAGCAGAGGAGAGTGGAATAATTACTTTAAAAGCAGAGGTAGGAGATGCCGTTGCTGTAGGCTCTGTAGTATGTTTAATAGATACTAGTGCTTCCAAACCGGAAGGGGCTGCCAAAAGTGAGGAAAAACCAGCGGAGAAAAAACCTGAAGTAAAAGAGGTGGCTGAAAAGAAAACTGAGGCAAAACCTGAAAAAACTTCCTATGCCTCCGGGTCGGCTTCCCCAGCAGCTAAGAAAATCTTAGCTGAAAAAGAGTTGGATGCCGGTTCTATTAAAGGTACTGGTAAGGATGGAAGGATCACCAAGGAAGATGCTGTAAAAGCGGTTCCATCAATGGGTACACCTACAGGTGGGTCTAGAGGTGAAAGTCGCTCCAAGTTGTCCATGTTGCGTCGTAAGGTGGCAGAGCGGTTGGTGTCGGCCAAGAATGAGACGGCCATGCTGACCACCTTTAATGAAGTGGATATGTCGGCTATTTTTAAATTGAGAAATCAGTATAAAGAAGATTTTAAGGAAAAGCATAATGTTGGTTTAGGCTTTATGTCCTTTTTCACCAAAGCGGTAATAAGAGCATTGCAAATGTACCCTTCCGTTAACTCCATGATAGATGGTAAGGAAATGATTTCCTTTGATTTCTGTGATATCAGTATAGCGGTTTCAGGACCAAAGGGGCTTATGGTGCCAGTGATACGCAACGCAGAAAATTTAACCTTTAGGGGTGTGGAATCCGAGGTGAAAAGGTTGGCCATTAGAGCTCGTGAGGGTGAAATTACCGTAGATGAGATGACTGGTGGTACTTTTACGATTACCAATGGCGGGGTTTTTGGTTCCATGTTATCCACTCCAATAATCAATCCACCACAAAGTGCAATTTTAGGAATGCACAATATAGTGGAAAGACCCATTGCACGTGATGGGGCCATTGCAATTGCACCAATTATGTATGTTGCCCTGTCCTATGACCACCGTATTATAGATGGTAAGGAGTCTGTAGGGTTTCTAGTGGCGGTAAAAGAGGCATTGGAGAATCCGGAAGAGTTGTTGTTGGACAATAACGTAAAAAAAGCGTTAGAGCTTTAATATAGTACTCAAGGGGCATGGCCCCTCATGTAATAATGTAATAGAATTGGAATTGACCTGCCAGGTTTTTAAAACTTGGCAGGTCTTATTTTTTTACGCACGTTGATTGTTATTATTGTTTTAGGTATAGGCGGTTTTTTTTGTAATCAATAATTGCCTTACCTTTTTTTAGGATATCAGCACCTATAATGCCGTCCACTGGCATAGCTTTATGCGATGTTAAAGCTTCATTTACATGTACGAGGTCGAACAGGACAATTTTATGTTTTTTCTTGGACCAACTGCCCATTTCTATTCTGTTTTTAGTCGATAGTTTTGTAAACATTTCTGTAGCACCAGCACCTGCGGCCTTTATTTTGGAGTCTTTGGAATTTAATTTAAAGAAATCTATTTTGTCCAAACCAATACATGTGTTTGATGCTCCTGTGTCTAAAATAAACCTGCCTTTCACACCATTGATAGTGGCAGCAACTTCAAAATGATTTGTTGCCGTTAAGACCAAGGGAATAGTGACATATTTTTTTTTATGTAGAAAAACTTTAAGACTGGGCATATTTATTTTTTTGTCAAAGATAATCCTATTTTTGTTCTATGATATTAACAGATACGCATACCCATTTATATAGTGAGGCTTTTGATGATGATCGCAATTTGGTTATAGAGAGGGCTATGGATTTGGGGGTAAAGCGCTTTTTTATTCCAGCAATCGATTCATCCTATACCACAGCCATGTTGGATTTGGAAAAATCCTATCCAGATAATATATTTCTGATGACAGGATTGCATCCAACCCATGTAAAGGAGAATTATTTGGATGAACTGGACCATGTAGAAGAGATGTTGGCCTCAAGGAAGTTTTATGCAGTGGGGGAAATTGGTATTGACCTATACTGGGATAAAACGTTTCTTAAGGAACAGCAGATAGCCTTTAAGCAGCAAATACAATGGGCAAAGAAATATGCTTATCCCATTGTAATCCATTGCAGGGATGGTTTCGATGAAATATTCCATATTTTGGAGGAAGAAAAAGGTGGGGAGCTGTTCGGTATTTTTCATTGTTTTACAGGTACTTTTGAGCAGGCACTTAAGGCTATTTCGTATAACATGAAATTGGGTATTGGGGGAGTGGCAACCTTTAAGAACGGTAAAATAGATACCTTTTTAAAGGAAATAGATCTGAATCATGTGGTTTTGGAAACCGATTCTCCTTATTTGGCACCTGTTCCTTATCGAGGTAAGCGCAACGAGAGTGCTTATTTGGTTAATGTCCTTGAAAAGTTGTCGCTCATTTATGGGGTGGACAAGGAAGAAATAGCGGCGATTACTACTGCCAATTCCCAGGAAATATTTGGGGTCTAGAAAGTAGTTGAGCGCAGTGTTTGGTATACTTGATTCCATAATAACATATTTTCCTATTCTGCATTCTAATAAAAATTAAAATTGAAAAACAGCACCTCCACAGTTAAGAATACCAAAATTCTCCTCATTTATACAGGAGGGACCATAGGTATGGTCAAGGATTATGAGTCTGGGGCCCTAAAGGCTTTTAATTTTAAGAAATTGATTAAAAATATCCCTGAGCTAAATCAGTTGGATTGTGATATAGATAACATTTCTTTTGATGTGCCAATAGATTCATCCGATATGAATATTGGCCATTGGGTCAACATCGCTACTATTATCAAGGATAATTATGATGTTTATGACGGTTTTGTTGTGCTTCATGGCAGTGACACCATGAGTTATACTTCCTCTGCTTTGAGCTATATGTTGGAGAATTTACAGAAACCGGTGATATTTACGGGTTCCCAGTTGCCTATCGGTGACCTAAGAACGGACGCCAAGGAAAATCTAATTACCTCAATTCAGATTGCAGCATTGAGGGAGGATAACAGGCCGGTAATTCAAGAAGTTGGTCTGTATTTTGAATATAAATTATATAGGGCAAATAGGACCACAAAGATAAATGCGGAACATTTTGAAGCTTTTGCATCATTAAATTACCCGCCTTTGATCGAATCCGGGGTACATTTAAAAGTAAATAAGGAGTATTTAATTAGGCCCAACCCATCCAAAAAGTTAAAAGTCCATTTAAAAATGGATCAAAATGTGGTAATTTTAAAATTATTTCCCGGTTTTAATCAATCTGTGTTGCACAATGTCTTAAATTCCCCTAACTTAAAGGCAGTGGTTTTGGAAACTTATGGCTCAGGAAATGCTCCAACTAACGATTGGTTTGCATTGGAATTGAAAAAAGCCATGGATAGAGGAATTTTTATTATAAATGTAACACAGTGTTCAGGAGGGAGTGTTCTTATAGGGCATTATGAAACCAGTAAGCACCTTCAGAAATTACAAGTTATTAATGGTAAGGATATTACGACGGAAGCTGCTATAGCCAAGTTAATGTATTTGCTTGGTAATAATGTTTCACCTAAGTTGTTCAAAACCATATATGAAACATCTCTCAGGGGTGAAATGCAATAAAAATAACGGTCTAAATTTCTTTAACTAATATTTTTTTTGTTATTTGGCTGCCCGATAAGAAGAACTAGAGAGGTGGCCGAGTGGTCGAAGGCGCACGCCTGGAAAGTGTGTATACCCCACAAGGGTATCGAGGGTTCGAATCCCTTCCTCTCTGCTGTTAAGTTTTAATTTTTATATTGCGATTTTTTTTTATCTTTAACCCTATTAACTAACTAAATTTAAGTTTGAAAGAAATGAAAAGACTATTCTCTATCCTAGCAACAGCTGGGTTATTTGTGGCAGGTACAAATACAGTAAGTGCAAAAGTTGTTGCAGCAGCAGCTATTTTGCAAGATGCGGCTCCAGCAGCGGAAAAAGGATTTACTCAAGTGCTTAAGGAGCAATTTATACAGGGTGGTGCCGGATTTATGGGTATCGTTCTTTTATGTTTAATTCTTGGTTTGGCAGTAGCGATCGAAAGGATTATTTTCTTAAATCTTGCGACTACCAACACAACAAAACTAAAGCAACAAGTAGAAGATGCTTTGGCTTCTGGTGGTATTGAAGCTGCAAAGGAAGTTTGTAGAAATACAAAAGGTCCAATTGCTTCTATCTACTATCAAGGATTGGAAAGAGCTGGAGACAGTATCGAATCTGCTGAAAAAGCGGTTGTAGCTTACGGAGGTGTGCAAATGGGTCAATTGGAGAAAAACGTTTCTTGGTTGTCCTTGTTTATTGCAGTAGCTCCGATGCTTGGGTTCATGGGTACGGTAATCGGTATGATTCAGGCCTTCCAGAAAATCGCAGCAGTAGGTAACTTAAGTGCTTCACTTATTGCAGGTGATATTCAGGTGGCGTTATTAACAACGGTATTTGGTCTTATTACAGCGATTATCCTTCAGATTTTCTACAATTATATCATTGCAAAGATCGACAGTATTGTAAATGATATGGAAGATTCATCAATCGCTTTGATTGATATGTTGGCAGATCACAAAAAATAAGTCGCACACTAAATACTTAAAGTATCATGCATAAAATAGTTAAAATAATATTAGTTGTACTCGGAGTGATCGGGGCCATACTTTGGTTCCAGCTTCCAGGTAGAGACGTTCCGGCAACGGAAGCCATAAATAATGGGTCTATGAACTTTATGTTCATTATCACCTATTTATTGTTGGGCATTGCGATAGTGGCCTCGGTTCTTTTTGGATTAATGAATTTACTTACGTCCAAGGGAGCCCTAAAGAAAACCTTGTTTGGGATAGGTGGTCTTTTAGTAGTCGTTGTTATTGCTTATGCACTGGCTAATGGAACAGACGTGAATTTGGATGAAATGGCCAGAAAAGGGGTTCCAACCACTGAAAGTACAGTTAAAACCATAGGAATGGGATTAAATGTATTCTTCATCCTTACAATAATAGCAGTAGGTGCTATGTTGTGGTCTGGAGTTAAGAAAATGATTAGTAAATAATAAAATATAATATTATGCCAAAAAGAGGAGCACCACCAGAGGTAAATGCAGGTTCTATGGCAGACATAGCGTTCTTATTACTTATCTTTTTCTTAGTGACTACCACTATTGAGACAGATGCAGGTTTAGATCGTATGTTGCCACCAATAGAGCCGCCAGAAAACGATGTAATCATTAAGCAAAAGAATATTTTTCAGGTCAACATAAACCGTGACGGACAATTATTGGCTGATGATGAGTTAACAAATATTAAGGATTTAAGGGCCAAGGCCATAGCTTTTTTGGATAATGGTGGTGCGCCTTCGGGAGCTGCAGATTATTGTAGCTATTGTAAAGGGACCAGGGATTTATCCTCTTCCGATAGCCCTTCCAAGGCTATCATATCACTAAAGAACGATAGGGAGACCAAATACGGGACCTATATCACGGTTCAGAATGAATTGGTTGGAGCCTATAATGATCTTAGGGACAGAGAGGCACAACGTTTGTTCAAAAAGAACTTTACGGATATGGAAGCTGAATATCTTAACCCTGAAACTCCGGACAACGTTCGTGACGAATTGAAGGAAAAGGTAAAGAAAATCCAGGATTTGTTTCCTCAGAAGCTTTCAGAGGCTGAAACATCGTCAAACTAAATTCAGAAGTTAAAAACTAGATACTATGTCAAAATTTAATAAGAAAAAGGATGCGGCTTTACCTGCGGTGAATACTGCATCATTGCCAGATATCGTTTTTATGCTTTTGTTCTTCTTTATGACGGTTACGGTAATGAAAGATAGTACTCTTAAGGTTGAAAACGTACTTCCAAATGCTACAGAAATTAAAAAACTGGAGAAAAAGGATAGGGTAATTTATATTTATGTTGGGAAACCGACCCGTGAATATGAAAAGACTTATGGTACCGAATCTAAAATTCAATTGAACGATAAATTTGCTGCCGCATCTGATGTAGGAGATTATATTTTGATGGAAAGGGCCAAAAAGCCACAAGAATTACAAAATGTATTGACAACCGCACTTAAGGTGGACAAGGATGCCAATATGGGTATTATTTCAGATATTAAACAAGAACTTAGAAAGGTAAATGCCTTGAAAGTAAATTATACCACCTATGACGGTGATGCCTTCAGGAATTTACAATAGTTAGTAAAAGGATAAGAGAATCGGAACGCTTCAAATGCTTATATTTGAAGCGTTTTTTTATGTTTAATTAATTACCTTTAGAGGGTTATGAGAAGCACCTTCATATTAGCAATTGTTATGTTTTCTGCTGCCTTTGCAACCGGGCAAGTTTTGGATACCGATCAAAAAGAGGATAGAAAGTACCTTGAAGATCAGTTTTATATGGGGCTTACCTATAATTTTACCACAAAGCTTCCTAGTGGCGTTTCCCAGAGAAATTTATCATACGGATTACAAGCTGGTTTTATTAAGGATATTCCGCTTAGTTATGATAGGACTTTTGGTCTGGGAATAGGCTTTGGGTATGCTATGAATTCCTACTATACCAATCTATTGGCCTCGCAACAGGGTACCCAATTAGAGTACTCTGTACTGGATGGTGATGCTGATTTTAAAAGAAACAAAATAGCCACCCATGTCTTAGAGTTTCCTTTTCAGTTTAGGTGGCGAAATTCGACTCCTAAGGAATACAAATTTTGGCGGGTATATACCGGTATTAAGGCCGGCTATGTTTTTGATGGTAGGTCCAAGTTTGTTTCCAGTACGGATAGAATTGTCTTTGTTAACAAGGATATTAGGGATTTTCAATACGGCCTAACCTTAAATGTGGGATACAATACCTTTAATATCCATATTTACTACGCAATAAGTCCGTTGTTCAAGGATGGTGTTATGGAGGAATCTGGGGAGAATATAGAGCTTAAGCCTTTAAACGTAGGACTTATATTCTATATTTTATAGCCAAAATTTGATTGTAAATAGTTGAGTGAGCAGGCCAATTGCAAAACCAATTATGACTTCCGATTTAGTGTGGGCTTTTAAGTAAAGTCTGGAGGTGGCAACTAGGCCACAAAGCAGAGTTACTATGCTAATGGCAATAGTGACGTTAATCTCAAAATGAATACTAAGGTTTATCAGGAACATCAATAGGCTACCCATGCCCAATAGGTGCATACTACATTTGAAGTTTAGGAAAAGCAGAACAAGGGCGCTAAATAAGCCTGCTATAAGGCCTAAAAAATAGTAATGTAGCTCTATGGTAAAGTTGTTGGGTATAACTTTGAACAAGACCATTAAAAGTAGTCCAAGGCTAATATAAAGTTGATACTTCCTTTCTTTGAGATCTGGCATAAATACTGAGCTTATAACACCGACGTTCCGAAGGATTAAATAACAGATGATAGGAATTATTATAGTCAATATAAAAATGGGCAATATATTGCCACTCTGTACTTCCAATGGACTGTATTTGGGAGTAATCAAAAAGTAGGCTATGGTGCCTGCAAAGGGTATAAAAAGCGGGTGTAGTAGGTAAGATATAATCTTTAGGAATAGTCGCATTAAATCTGTTTTCTCAACCTCGCTACAGGGATATCCAATTGTTCCCTGTATTTGGCAACGGTTCGCCTGGCAATAGGGTATCCTTTTTCTTTGAGTATAGCGGCCAATTTATCATCCGTAAGTGGCTTTTTCTTAATTTCCTCTCCAATAACGGTTTCCAATATTTTCTTTATTTCTTTAGTGGATACATCCTCTCCTTGATCATTCTTCATGGATTCTGAAAAATAATCCTTTATCAGCCTTGTGCCATAAGGAGTATCTACATATTTGCTATTGGCTACCCTGGAAACCGTCGAAACATCCATGCCGATACCGTCAGCTATATCCTTGAGGATCATGGGTCGCAGTTTGCGTTCATCGCCCGTAAGGAAATATTCTTTTTGATATTCCATGATTTCGTTCATGGTAATGTAAAGTGTTTGCTGGCGTTGTCTAATGGCATCTATAAACCATTTGGCAGAATCCAGCTTCTGTTTAATGAACATTACCGTGTCCTTCTGGGATTTAGATTTTTCCTTGGAATCTTTGTACCCTTGTAGCATATTGTTGTACTCTCTGGAAACATGAAGTTCTGGGGCATTTCTTCCGTTAAGGGTAATCTCCAATTCCCCCTCAACGATACGAATGGTGAAATCCGGGACCACATGTTCCACAATTCTGTTATTTCCGGAATATGAGCCACCTGGCTTAGGGTTTAAGCGCTCAATTTCAGTAATGGCACCTTTCAGCTGTTCCTCTGAAATATTGTGTTTCTGAATAAGTTTTTGATAGTGTTTCTTTGTGAACTGTTCAAAAGATTTCTCCAATAAAACAATAGCTAACTCAATACTTGGAGTAACCTCTTTTCTTTTCAATTGAATAAGAAGACATTCTTCCAAAGTTCTTGCGGCAACACCAGCCGGGTCAAGGTCTTGAACTAAACGCAATACCTTTTCAATGGTCTTTTCTTCTGTATATATATTTTGTGTAAAGGCCAAATCGTCCATGATGTCGGTAAGCGGTCTTCTAATATAACCGCTCTCATCCACACTGCCCACCAAGAACTCGGCAATAGACCATTCTTCATCCGTTAAATAAACAGTATTTAACTGGTTAATTAGATATTGATTAAAAGAAATTCCAGCAGCGTATGGAACACTTTTTTCCTCATCATCGGCACTGTAATTATTGGCTTGGGTACGGTAATCCGGAACCTCGTCATCGCTTAAGTAATCGTCAATATTTATATCTTCGGCATTTATGCTTTCGCTATCGGTTTCATTGTCGTATAAATCATCAAATTCATCCTGTTCGGCTTCACCTTCTTCCTTTCCAGTTTCCAAAGCAGGATTTTCTTCCAGTTCTTGTTTTAGTCTTTGTTCAAATGCTTGCGTAGGCAATTGAATCAACTTCATCAACTGTATCTGTTGTGGAGATAATTTCTGCGATAACTTAAACTGTAAGTGTTGTTTCAGCATAAAAAATTGATAATCTTTCCTATAAAGTTAAAGAATTATGTTTAGAACTCGGCATTTTGTGGGGTTCTTGGAAATGGGATTACATCCCTTATGTTGCCCATTCCGGTTGCAAATAATACGAGCCTTTCAAAACCAAGTCCAAAACCGCTATGCACGGCAGATCCAAATTTCCTAAGGTCTAAATACCACCAAAGTTCCTTTTCATCAATTCCTAGGGCCTTAATCTTCTCCAGCAAGATATCCAAACGTTCTTCTCGTTGAGATCCACCTACTATTTCTCCAATCCCTGGGAATAATATATCCATTGCCCTAACGGTCTTGCCATCCTCGTTTAAACGCATATAAAACGCCTTTATTTTAGCGGGATAATCAAATAGTATCACGGGACATTTAAAATGTTTCTCGACCAGGAAGCGCTCGTGCTCGCTTTGGAGGTCAGCTCCCCATTCATCGATAATATATTTAAATTGCTTCTTTTTGTTGGGCTTGCAGTTTCTTAAAATATCTATGGCTTCGGTATAGGTTACCCGCTTAAACGTATTGTCCGAAACAAACTTTAGTTTTTCGATCAATGGCATCTCACTGCGCTCGGCTTGTGGTTTGCTTTTTTCTTCGTCCAATAATCGCTGTTCCAAGAATTGTAGATCCTCCAAACAGTTTTCTAGCACATATTTAATAACCTCTTTAATAAAGTCTTCTGCCAAATCCATGTTGGCGTCCAGGTCATTAAAGGCTACTTCGGGTTCAATCATCCAAAATTCAGCCAAATGTCTGGACGTGTTAGAGTTTTCGGCCCTGAAGGTAGGTCCAAAAGTGTAAACCTTTCCCAATCCCATGGCATATGTTTCTGCTTCTAATTGTCCAGAAACCGTTAAATTGGTTTCTTTGCCAAAAAAATCTTCCTTATAGTCTATTTCCCCTTTTTCCGTTAGGGGTGGTTTTTTACTATCCAAAGTGGATACTCTGAACATTTCTCCAGCTCCTTCAGCATCCGAACCAGTTATTATTGGTGTATGCACATGAAAAAATCCATTCTTTTGGAAATACTGATGTACCCCAAAAGAAAGTGCCGAGCGTACCCTCATAATGGCGGCAAAGGTATTGGTTCGTACCCGTAAATGTGCCTTTTCCCTCAAAAACTCCAAGGAGTGTTTTTTAGGTTGAATAGGGTAGGCCTCTGGATCGGCTCCACCGTGAACCCTTATTTCCTTAACCTGTATTTCCAAGGATTGTCCCTTGCCCTGACTTTCTACCAAAGTGCCACTTATTCCAAGTGCCGCTCCCGTATTTATTTGCTTAAGTAAACTTTCATAAACTTCCTCAAAATTTACTACGCATTGTATGTTGTTTATGGTTGAC
>Ga0105053_10012166_pt1 | contig 10397 bp, 5 predicted proteins | sample BON01_FD_78093 | JGI IMG/M metagenome (GOLD analysis project Ga0105053, IMG submission 78093) | Freshwater microbial communities from Lake Bonney liftoff mats and glacier meltwater in Antarctica - BON-01 | ecosystem: Environmental > Aquatic > Freshwater > Ice > Glacier meltwater | place: Lake...
CTATATATATATATATATATATATATATATACATATATATATTTTATATATATATATATATATATATATATATATATATATATATATTGTGTGTGTGTGTGTGCGTGTACATATATATATATTATGTAGAGAAAGAGAGCGATACAGATAGTTATGGATATATAAATAGATAGATAGATATAGATATATGAGCGCTGCCACGCATATATTAGCATATATATATGGAGATAAAAATGATGCACGTGGGCGGGTACAGGTAGGGTACTGTACAGGCTGTGGGCGGGGACGGGCTAAGGCGGGCACTGAATACACCCGGGTAGCGTAGCCGGGATACGGGCGTGTAGCCGTCGTACGTAGCGGATGGGAGCGTGTAACTGGGTTTGCTGCCCTCTGCTGTGGTGGTGCTGGGATGTGGCTTCTCTTTTGTAGCGCCTGCCTGATGCAATGCAATGTTATGTATGCCTGTAAATATTCGGCGGCGCCAGCACGACGTACACGCAATCGATACGGGAGCATGCTCGCTCCATAGTGTTGGTCTGTACAGCATAGATTACAGAGCATAGATTGGCCGGCGTAGCGCCTGCCGGCTGAAATACGATGCACAGGAGAATACGAATACGCGCTCCGCGCTCCCCATCTTGGAATCTGACATCTGACAGCATCGAGTATAGAGAGAGCCCACCCACAGTTGTGCGACGCGTCTCTTTCTCTCTTAGGCGGTGTGTCATGTGTCGTTTTCTTCGTCGTTCTTGTCGTTTGTTTGCCGTCGTGCGGTGTGTGTGTGTGTTATATAGGCGCACGCGCGCGCGTCGTGCAGTGTGCGTGTGCGGTCGCGTCGCACATGTGTGGGGGTGCCGCTCTCGTTGCAGGATTGCCCGGTTTGATTGTGTATTGCCGTAGGCCCTTGGATGTTCCATACCATGGTACCGTGGTATGAGGGTATATACCCCCCTTCCGCCACATAGGGCACATTCTCTGTACCCTGGATATGGTGGAATGTACACGTACCGAAATACTAAAACAAAACTATAATAAATAGCCTCATTTAGGACGGGAACGCGAACGCGCGTTCCCGCTTGGATTAACCTTGAGGGCCACGTGACCACGTGACCACGTACCACACGTAGCGTAGCCTCTGTCCTAGCCCCCTAGGGGTCCGGATAGGGTAGAGGGGAAGGAACAGAGGACAGGAAAAAACCTGGGGCACCTGTTACGATCGTTCATCATTCAGACATTCCATGCAAACACACGATCGACACGAAACACACCAGAAAGCACACAACACACACGGACAAGGAGCAGGCGCATCCCAAAGCAAAACAATTTACACAACGTGCGGCGCCCCTCCCACACCCCACCCAGCGGGTTAACCCCGCGGCCTGATACCGCCGCGTTTCCGCACGCAGTCCTCCATGTACATGTTGCCGTCGTGGTCAGGCCTCCGCCTCCTCCGCCTCCATCGCGTCGACCTTATCGAGGTCGAGCGTGACGGTGTTGGAGCCGTTGATGGCGCGGTCGCGGTAGATTCCGACGAGGCCGTTTGCGCGCTCGTAAAAGTTGTCCTTGAGCGAGATGACGACGAACTGCAGCGATCCCTCGTCGGCGCGCGCGCGGATGTAGTTTGCGACGCGCGTCACGTTGACGTTGTCGAGCGCCGCGTCGATTTCGTCCATGACGAAGAAGGGCGAGGGGCGGAAGTCGTGTACCGCGAAGAGCAGCGCGAGTGCGGCCACGGTGCGCTCGCCGCCCGAGAGCTGGTCCATGTCTCGGAATCGCTTGGCGGGCGGCATGGCGGTGTACTTGATGCCGTGCAGGTAGGGTTCGTGCGGGTCCTCGAGCGAGAGGAAGGCCGTGCCGCCGAGCGGCACGCCCTCGACCTGCGTCAGGTCCTTGTAGATGTCGTCGATCACCTTGGACACGTGCGTGAAGGCGGCCATGTAGCGCTCGTGTCGCTGCGCCTGCACAGCCGAGAAGCGCTGCGCCACCGTGCGCGCCGTCGTGCGCGACCCCTCCCACTCGTCCTCAATCGCATGCAGCCGCTCCTGCACCTCCTCGAACTGCTCGAGCGCCTTCATGTTTGGCGTCATGCCCTCAATGTCGGCCGCGACGCGCTGCAGCTCCTCGGCCGTCGCCGCCTCGCTCTCGGGCACGCCCTCGCCGCCGCCGCCGCTGAGTGAGGAGAAGTCGATGCGCACGGCGTCCTCCTCGTCGGCGCCGGCGGGCTCCTGCTGCGCGCTGTCGCCCTCGAGGGTGCCTGTGCCGACGAGGCCCGTGGGCGAGAAGGACTCGCTCGCGAGCAGCTCGGCGGCCGCCGCCGACGACGAGCCGCCGCCGGCCGACGCGCGCTCCTTGGAGCCGCGCTTGCGCTTGGCGGCGGCGGAGCCGCCCGCGCTGCCCGCGCCGGCCGCGCGCGCCTCGGGCTCGGCGTCGGCGGCGAGCGTGGGCAGCGTCACCTCCTCTAGCCGCGCGCGCTGGAAGACGCGCTGCCGCTGCGAGCGCTGCTGGTGGATGTCGTGCTCGAGCTGGGCCGAGCGCGCCTTGTGCTTGGACATGTCCTCGGACACCGCCTTGCACTCCTTCTTGAGCTTCTTGGCCTCGACCGCCTTGGCCTCCTGCTCGTCCTTGGCCTCCTTGACCTGCGCCTCGACCTCGGCCGCCTTGGCCTTGAGGCCGTCGGCCGCGGCGTCCGCCTTGGCCTGCTCCGCCCGCTTGGCCTTGAGCTTGGCGTCGTCGTCGGCGACGGAGGCGCGCAGCTTCTCGATGGCGCGCGGCAGGTCCTTGCGCTGCTCGAACTGGAGGCACGAGTTGAGCTTGGCCTCCTGCGCCTGCAACTCGAGGATGCGCGTCTCCTTCTCCTGCGCCTCGACGAGCGCCTTCTCCTCGTACTCGCGCACCGACGAGATGCCGAACGACTGCGAAAAGTCCTCAAAGACGCGGTCCTCGACCTGGTTGCACTGCGCCGTCAGCTTGTCCACCTCCTTCTTCTGCGCATCGCGCTTCTTCTCGAGCGCCTTGAGCTCCGCCTCCGCCTCCTTGGTCGACGCCTTGAGCGCGTCGAGCTCCTTCTTCGCCTTGGACTCCTTGCTGCCCGTGAGCTGCAGGTCGGAGCTCGCGTTGGACAGCTCGTTCTTGGCCTGCTCGCACCGGTGGCGCAGCGCCGCGATGGCCTCCTCTGTAGAGTGCACGGTGCCCAGCGTCGAGAGCTCACGGCTCGCCGCCTCGGCCTGCGCCTTGAGCGTCGCGTGCCCCTTCTCGTCCCATCGGTTGGCGCGCGCGCGGTCCTGGTGCGACGAGCCGCCCGTCATCAGCCCGGCCTTGTTGATGAGCGTGCCGTCCGTCGTCACCACCTTGTAGCGCTCGTTGCCCGAGTGGTAGGCGAGCTTGCGCGCCTCGTCCAGCGTGTCGCAAAGCAGCGTGTCGCCCACGGCGTACTGGACCGCGCGCTCGAACTTCTCCGAGACGGAGATGACGTCGAGCACCGGCTGCTTGGTGCCGCCGAGCCGGCGCAGCCGCTCGGCCACCGGCTTGGCGCGGATCGTGTCGAGCGGCACAAACGTCTCGGGCGCGCACTTCTGCGCCTTGAGGTACTTGATACACTCCATGGCGACAGACTCCTCCTCGACCACGATCGCCTCCATCGACTTGCCCATCGCGATGGTCACGGCCGCGTTGTACCGGCGCTGCGTCGGCTTGCAGATGTCGATCATCCGACCGTGCACGCCCGGGATGAGCCGCTTGAGGTTCTCCAGCGCCTCGGCCGAGCGCCGCTCGCGCTCCGACTCACGCTGCTCCGCCTTGGAGCTCGAGAGCGCCGCCGTCAGCTTGAACAGCGTCTCGCGCAGCTCACCCTGCCGCTCGCGCGTGGTGGAGCCCGCCGCCTCGGCCGCCTGCAGCTCCTTCTCGAGCCGCGCCACCTCGGCCGTCAGCTGCTTGACGCGGCCCGAGACGGTCTTCTTGCGCTCGTCGCAGGCGGCGAGCTTGCTCGCGAGCGCCGCGCGCTGGGCGGCGTACTCGTCGAGCCGCGTGCGCCCCTGCATGATGAGCGGCTCGTCCGACTTGAGCTCGCGCGCCTTGCTCTGGATCTGCTCGTGCAGCGCCGCCGTCTTGGAGCCGGCCTCCGCCTTGAGCTTGTTGTACTCGTCGCGCTGCCGCTTGCCCATCTCGAGGTCGCCGCGCTGCTCCGCCTCCTCCTGCTCGCTCGTCGCGCGCGCGAGCGCCTCCGAGATCTCGGTCAGCTGCTTCTCGAGCCCCTTGACCTGCTTGGTGTTGGCCTTGTGCGTCTCCTCGACCTTCTCGAGCGACTTCGTCTGCGTGGCGCGCCGCCGCTCCACGTGCTTGATCTCCTCGCGCAGCTTGATCGCGCCCGGGTTCTGCCCCTCCATCTTGGCCTGCATCGCGGCGAGGCTGCGTTCCAGCTCGACTGTCTTGCGCGCGAGCCGGCTCTTGTCCTTCTCGACGGCGCGCAGCGTCGCCTCGGCGGTGGCGTACGTCTCGCTCACGCCCTCGAGCGCGGCGCCCTCCTGCGCCAGGCTCGAGCGGAGGCTCACAATCTCGCGCTCGGTGGCGTAGAGGCGCTGCAAGTACTGGAGCTGCTGCAGCTCGCGCTTGCGCTCCTCGAGCCGCTGGTACGTCTCGGCCTCCTCCTTCTGCTTCTTCATCAGGTTCTTCTCCTGCGCGAGGCCCTTCTTCTTCTGGTGGTTGTAGATCTGCTCCTCCTCGGCGCGCTTCTTCTCCGCCTCGAGCTTGTCGTACTCCTCCTTGAGCTCCTTCGAGCCCGAGATCTGCTCGAAGAGCGTCGAGAGCTCCTTGGGCGACTTGGCCGCCAGCTCCGAGACGTAGCCCTGGAAGACGAGGAAGCCCGTGTGCGCCTTGGTCAGGATGCCGTAGCTCTTGAGCTTGTCCGCGTACGCCTCCCACCGGACCACCTTGCCGTTGAGCCGGTACTCGCCGGCGCCCGCCGCGGAGATGCTGCGCGTGAAGCGCGTCTCCTTCTCCTCGAGGTCGCAAACCAGCGACACGGAGGCGCCGCGGTGCGCTGAGGGTTGGGGCGGGAGGGAGAGGTTGGGGGGTCATCGTCACAGTTGTCATGTGCAGGCGCGTTGGGGCCAAGGGGCTGCGCTCTCCAACTGGCAGCCACCAGTCGGAGCGACATCGCTGCGTGCAAACAAGGCCGACCCATCGCTCGCGGCGCCCCGGATCCTTAGGGGTGGCAGCGCACAGATGTCCTCGTCGGCGCTTGCCTTAAAGACCAGGTCCTTGAGCTGCTTGCCGCGCAGGTCCTTGGACTGCAGGCCGACGACAAACGAGATGGCGTCCATCAGGTTCGATTTCCCTGCAGCGTGGAGGGCCGCGCGTCAGACCAGTGCTCGGCAAGCTGTCCTGTGTTTCGGCACCGGCGGCCGCACCTGCGCCGTTGGGACCGATGACCGCGGTGAAGTCGAGGAACGGGCCGATGGTCTGGCTTCCGGCGTACGACTTGAAGTTGTCGATCTCGATCCGGTCGATGCGTCCCCGCGCGCCACGCGGTAGGGCAAGCGCGTCCGCTGGCATTGTGGTGTTTTCGCGCCGTGGAAGACCAGCGGCGGGTTGGCGCCAAATACGGCCAGAATACAGGTGGGGGGGACATCACCATTCACACGGTTGTGTTGTGTGTGTTATTTAGGAGTCTGACGATTAGGAAAGTGTTGCGTGCTGGTGTTGAGTCGTGTAAGCGGGGCATGCATGTAGTAACAGGCCCGCGGCGCCACGCGTGTGGCGGGGGTGTGGGTGGGGGGGTATTTTGGGCATCGGCAATAATAATGGTTAATAATGGTTAAAAAAATGGGTATTACACGGTATTACGATTACGTATTACGCGCGCGGGGTCGCATTGACAATATTATTAGTATTGGTATTATTGATTGACGATATCGACTGTGCAGAGTGCACAGATGAGTACACGACAGAGATGACGGCGCAGAGCGCACGCACAGAGACAGAGAGCGCACGGGGGTATGAGTACGGATACGGTTACGGTCCCATACGACTACCACTATTTGACGCAGCAATCGTTCAATCGTTCTGCGGTCCCACTATTTGACGCAGCAATCGTTCGATCGTTCTGCACTGGCTGGGTGTGGACGGGCGCTACTCCTACTCCTACGTCGGGGGTCGTGTGTGTCGTGTGCGTGCGCCCTGTGCCCTGTGCCTGTGTGCGCCCCACGCCCACGCGCCCACGCCCTATAATACCTATGCATACCGCTACTGCTATACCTACCGCTACTACTACTACAACAGCTACAGTACCCTACCCCCCAGATACTAACACATCTACAAAGCATATGCATATATCTATATATATATCTATATCTATATATATATATATCGGGATGTAGTGTCTGTGACACGCCGGAGCTCTGGTGTGGCGCCGCGGGCCTGTGTGCGCGTGTACGCGCGTGTGCTGGTGCCGCCGAATCTTTACATACATACATACATACATATATATATATCTATAATATATATACCTATACTCTATATTCTATACCTATACCCGATACACACCTACCTAACCGGCGTCGCGGCGTCACGCCAGCTCGTCACGCTCTCCGCACGCCCCGTGCGCCCCGCAGCAGACGCCACACGCCACACACAGCTATCCGGCCATGGACCATGGACATGGACGTCCTGTAATCGAACTAACTCTAAAAGTCTAAACCGCGCGCAACTAGCAACTAGGAATACGTCACCGCCGGCGCTCCTGCCACCCGCCTCTCCTCGGCCTCCAGCAGCCCCGCCATGGCCTCTGCAATGCGCGTGCCGCAATAAATAGCTCCCATCATATCGTCCTCCGTCACATCGATCCAACTTGCCCTGGGCTGGAGCTCGGTGCAGCAGGCGGCGGCGCAGCCGGGAACCGGCGGGTCAAAAAAGGAATTCTCGCCTGTGTCGGGGTCCTGGGGCAACCCCCCCTCGAACTTGGCTGGACCGGCGAACGCCTGGAGGATCGCGTCGGGTAGCTTTCTCGTCCCGGGCGGCGGCCAGACCAAGACTCCCTTTTCGTTCTGCAGCGTGTGCATCGCCTCGTCAAACTTGGCCAGGCGGCCGCCGTCCTGCTCTATATGCGCCCGCGGGAAACGCAGCAGCAGCGCGTCGAAGGCGCTGCACGTGCTCAGGAACTTGTAGTGCTCCTCGTGCCGGTAGTGGAACGGCGTGCAGCTCATCTCGGCACGGATCAGCCCATTCGCCAAGGCCGCCATATCGTAGCGGTGGCCATTCTCCGACTTGTCGTCGCCGCCAAAGGGCGCGCCGCGCACGTAGATTTGCACCAGCCCAATCTTGAACCGCGGATTGGCCGGCTGAAAAAAAAGGCCGTGGTTGTTGCGCGCCACCAGCGTGATGGACGAGAGGTCCGCGTGCCATGGCGCCAAACGCCGCGCCGTGGGCGACGCCGGCTCGTCCTGGACCTCGGACCTGCTGTGGCGGATGACCATCGCTCGCTCGATCGGCTCAGGCCGCGCCTCCGCAATACGATTCCGAGTGAGCTTGCCGCGCGCGAGCGCCTGCCACTTGACCACACCGGACTGCTCGCGCTGCAGCTTGTTCCTCGCCATCACCGACCGGCCCATCGCTTGGAGCATGACCAGCGCCTGCTCACTGCCGCCCAGGCGTATCGCCTCTCTGACCGCCTCAGCTTCTCGCTCAACTTCCCTCTTTGCAGCCTCTATTCTCTCTGCCGCCTCCATCCTCTCTTCCGCCTCCATTCTCTCTGCCGCCTCCAGTCTCGCATCCTCGTCGCGCACAGACTGCTGCCACTCAGCTTTTCTCTCAACTTGCCTCTCTGCCGCCTCGATTCTCGCATGCTCGGCCGCGCGCACAGACAGCGCGTACTGCACCGCCGCACCGGCGCGGTCCATGGCGTTGGTCCCAGAGACCGTCGTGAGGACCCCGCGGAGCTCGAGCTTTCGTATCAAAGGCACCGTCTTCTTCTGGTGCAGCTGTAGCTTATGCATGCTCGTCGCCTTTGGAATACCTCGGGATTCCAAGTTGCGTAGCACCTCCGCCTCCGGAACGTCAAAGCTGACGGAGCACAGACACGGCCCGACCTCGGCCTCCAGCGCCTCAAAGTGCTCGAAGCTCCGTGGGAAGCCCTCCAAAACGTGCGGCGCCGGCGAGCTGTACATGATCGGAGCGAGCACCCGGAGAATCAGCGCGGCCGGTACCGCCTGGCGCGAGATGAGGATCTGCTCAATCTCGCTGCCCGCCTCGGTCATGGTCGTAATGGCATCCTTCACGAGCTGGTTGTACTGCAAGTAGGTCCCGCCCAGCCGCGTGGCCATCCTGCGGCCGTCCTCGATCTGGAAGGAACCATCAGCTCCGAGCAGTAGCACGGGCTGCGGCTCGACGGCGCCGCTCGCCGAAAAACGTGGTGACTTGGCGAAAGTCGGCTGGGGCCCGCGCTCGGGCTCGACCGAGGAGGACGAGCCGCAGCCCATGCTCCTCCGCCTTCTCGCCTCCCGCGATCCGCGCCCTTCTGGAGTCGACGATCTGACAGTTACAAAACGGCCTCGAGTTGTTCACAGCGTCGTTTGCAGAAAATATCATTCACAGGGAGCGTGTCGCTACGGTCATCACCATCCCAGTCCATCGTCAGGTGAGCGTTTGGCACACCGGCGCGCCCCTGCTGCCGACGCCAACACCCACGCCTTCCTTGTACAGGGAGTCACGCCATGCTGAACTTCATCGTTTCGGTCGCGCTAGCGCCCGCAGCAGCGGTCGCGCTAGTGCCAGCCCGCTCCGCCCTCCGCACCGCAAGCGTGGGCATGGTCCACGAAGTGAAGTACCTGTCCCAGGTCGTGCCGGCGGACGTTACGCTGTCGCTCGGCTGCTTCAGCCTTCCAAAGCCCCCCTTCCCAGGCGAGCCGCCAGAGAAGCTGGTTGGCGCCGAGGTGTCGCTCCAGGAGCTGATTGACGGCGTGGACACGCGCACCCAGCTCTTCCTCACCGAGGACGGCATCGTCGTCCACGGCCAAACCGACGGGCCACCGCCAGCGGCAATTTGCGGCCTGTGCGGCCGCCCACACTCCCCTGCCCGCGCCGCCAGTCGGCCCGCCCTCGGGTTATTAGGGTTTACCCGTGTGTGTCCCTTGGCCACACAGGTGGCAGTGCGGCGACACGGGCTTCCAAATGACACTGGTCCGGTCCTTCGAGAAGGACCCCGCCGTCCAGCCGCACGATCACCACGGGAAGATGTCGACGCCCATTCGATACACCGTCGCGCGCTCGTACGAGGGCGTCGTCGACGACGCAAGCATCGGCGTCGGCGTCGTGGCGGGTCACATCGAGTCCTTCCACGAGGTGCACACGGAGCAGGGCAGCAACTCGGTCGGCGCAACCAAGGAAGCGGCGGCGAGGCACGACAACATGCTCCACTACCGTGTGTAGCTATACCAACCCATCCGCTCGCCTCGTGTCCAACTACTCACCCGCCCCACCGCCCCCTGTCGTGTCCACACAGTTGACTCCACAGCGATCGGCTTCTTCACGATCGACGCCAACACCGAGTCGGAGATGCAGCCGTGAAGGTGCGGGCTCCAAGGCCATTGCAGACGTGTGGGACGTGCACTCCGTGGTAGTTTGCGCGATGGCCACATACTTTGGGTGTGTGCATTCCGTCGTGGGAATGCCGACTACGACGGCGGCGACAGAGGCACAATTGGTGCGGGGACATGATTGGCGAGAGCGTAGGGATGCGGATGAGGTCATAGTTTGCAGGGGAGCACCGGGCGCGGATGTGTGCCGCGGGTCGTGCTCGCTGGCGGTAGCGGCGTGGTTGGTGTTAGGGAGTGGTGTCTGGAGAGCATGATTGTAGACTAGTGGCGAGGGGGAGGCGGCGCACCGATTTTATTGATTTCAATGTATTGGTGGGAATAGTGTGTACAGTGTGATGATTTAATGCCCTGCAGCGTTATTGGGCTCCCCTCCTTGGCTTCCCGCTCCCTGTAAAGCCATTTTGCAGCAGTCCCTCTCCCTCCCCCAGCCCCGTCCACCCCACCCACGACCACAACCTCACCAGTCACACGGCCACAGAAGGTTAATATACAAAGAGCTCGCAAGCACACACGCATCACGTGTACAGCAGGCCGCACACGCACGTGCACATGATAACAAGACGCTGGGCAACGCGCCCCCGCCTTCCTCCTATTCCACCATCCCTCCACTCTACTCTCGCCTTATCCGTATGCGTCCGCTTTCAGCTACTCATCACCTACGCCGCCTCTCCTCTCCTCTCCTCTCCTCTCCTCTCCGCACCATGGTCACAGCAGCACAGCAATCCACCATCGGACACGACCGCCCACTGATACACACACACACCCCTCTCTCTCTGTGTGCCTTGCGCTCTCTTTCTCTCTCTCTCTCTC
>Ga0105053_10012169_pt1 | contig 10396 bp, 9 predicted proteins | sample BON01_FD_78093 | JGI IMG/M metagenome (GOLD analysis project Ga0105053, IMG submission 78093) | Freshwater microbial communities from Lake Bonney liftoff mats and glacier meltwater in Antarctica - BON-01 | ecosystem: Environmental > Aquatic > Freshwater > Ice > Glacier meltwater | place: Lake...
ACATCCTGACCATGGGTCGCGGGACCGCCGGGAAAGGTTCAAAAATAATTCGCGCAGATTCCGCCTATTAAGAAGAGATAAGGCGCGCAACACGCATTATTAGCTAAAAATGCCCGTAAATCGGCGATATTGCCGGCTTTTGCTTGCCGAACCGACCCGGAAAGGCGGAAACTGCCGGAACGGGACAACGTGTCGACGATCACATTAACGCGTGAGTTTTTTCGCTATTTTTTGAACCTGACCGCCGCCCGCCGCGACCCATCCATACGAGCAAAGCCTGCGATGCAAACGACTCCGGACGAAGTTCTGATCGCACGGATCGCAGGCGGAGACCGGCTCGCCATGCAGGTGCTGTTCGCGCGCCATCATGTGCGGGTTTACCGCTTCGTGCTGCGGCTGGTGCGAAACGAGGCCACCGCCGAGGACTTGATCAGCGAGGTGTTCCTCGACGTCTGGCGACAGGCGGAGAAATTCGAAGGCCGCGCGGCGGTGTCGACCTGGATGCTGGGCATCGCACGCTTCAAGGCGCTGTCGGCATTGCGGCGGCGGCCGGAACAGGAACTGGACGACGAGACGGCGGAACGGATCGAGGATCAATCCGACAATCCGGAAACGACGTTGGCGAAAAAGGACAAGAGTTCGCAACTGAGAGAAGTTTTGAGCAAGTTGTCGAACGAGCATCGTGAGATCATTGACCTCGTGTACTACCACGAGAAGTCGGTGGAAGAAGTGGCCGGGATCGTCGGTATTCCGGCAGCGACCGTCAAGACGCGGATGTTCTACGCGCGCAAGAAATTATCGGAGCTCCTGAAGGAGCAAGGGATCGATCGAGGTTGGCCATGAACGCGACCAAAGAACAAACGCCGAGCGACATCGAAATGCTGCTGCCGTGGCATGCGGCCGGCACGCTCAGCCATAGCGACAGCGAGCGGGTCGCAGCCGCGCTGGCGCGCGACCCCGAATTGGCCCGCCGCTATGCGATGGTGCGCGACGAACTGGGCGAAACCATCGTGCTGAACGAGACGCTGGGTGCCCCGTCGGCGCGCGCCATGAATGAGCTGTTCGCCAAGATCGACGCCGAACCGGCGCGCAAGCCTTCGGTATCGCTCGGGCTGGCCGCGCGCATGTCTGGCTTTTTCGCGAACCTGGCGCCGCGCACGCTTGCCTATGCTAGCGCCGCCGCCGTGCTGGCGATCTTGCTGCAGGCCGGCTTCATCGCCAGCGTGATGATCAAGGAGACGAGCCCCGGCGGCTATGTTACAGCTTCCGCGCCGAGCGACGTCATGAAAACCGGCAGCATCGCCATGATCCGCTTCGCGCCGCAGGCGACGCTCGACGACGTCAACAAATTCCTGTTTGTGAACAAATTTTCGATCGTGTCAGGGCCCGCTAATGGCGGCTTCTACACCGTCCGGCTTGCGGACAAACCGTTGCCGAAGGCGGAACTGGCAACGATCGCGAAGAAGCTGCGTGAGGACAAGCTCATCAACTTCCTCGCCACGGTCGAATAAGCAAACCGCAACGGAGGCCGAGTCATGCGCGCCCAATTTAAAGCCCTGCTCTGCATCGTCGCGGCGGTCACGCTCACGCTGACCGCGTTCGAGGGCGCCAGCGCGCAGAAGTACCAAAGCCGCGGCGACAAGCCGTCATACCAGCCGCCCTCACGCGGCGACGGCGGCGGACATCGCGGCGGCGGCAGAAATCGCGGCCCCGGCTGGGGCGCGGTCATTCCCGGCATCATCGCCGTGGCGCCGCTACTGTTGCCGCCGCCGGCCGAAGGCGGACAATTCATTGACGATGGCACTGTCGTCGAAGACATCGACCGGCCGCGCCGCAGGCAGCGGCCGCCGACAAGCACTACCCGACGCAACCCGAGCAGCGCGCCGCCGGCGAATGAACGCCGCCTGGTACCGGACGAGGTCGTGATCGAGCTTCGCAGTACCGTCACCCCGCAACAGATCGACGCCTTGCAAACCCGGCACCGGCTGACGCGTCTGGAGCAGCAGACCAGCCAGTTGGCCGGCACCACGCTTTATCGCTGGCGAATTCCCGACCGCCGCTCGGTGCGCGCCGTCGTGCTCGAACTCGAAGCCGACAATGCCGTGGCTTCGGCGCAGCCGAATTATGTGTTCGCCTTGCAGCAGGCCGAAGCTCAGACCGACTCCAAACCGGAAGGCGACCCGGCGCAATACGAACTCGCCAAGTTGCGGCTGCCGCAAGCCCATGCGCTTGCCCGCGGCAACAATATCCGCGTGGCGGTGATCGACAGCGGCATCGACGGCGAGCATCCCGATCTGGTTGGCGCGGTGGTCGAAAGCTTTGACGCGATATCGCCGGACAAGCCCGGCACCGATGCTCCGCCCGCAACACCGCATAAGCATGGCACGTCCATCGCCGGCCTTATCGCCGCGCGCGGAAAGTTCGTCGGCGCGGCGCCGGGTGCGCAGATTCTCGCCATCCGCGCCTTCGATCCGGACGGCTCGGGCGCCAACGCGACCACCTTCGCCATTCTCAAGGGCCTCGACTGGGCGGCGTCGCACGACGCACGCATCATCAATATGAGTTTCGCCGGCCCCAACGATCCGGCCATCCACCGCAGCCTCGAGGCCGCGCACAAAAAGGGCATTGTATTGATCGCCGCCGCCGGCAATGCCGGCGCCAAGTCGCCGCCGCTTTATCCGGCCGCCGACGCCAATGTGATCGCGGTGACGGCAACCGACGCCGGCGACAAGTTGTTCGAGGCATCCAATCGCGGCAAGCACATCGCCGTCGCCGCGCCGGGCAAGGATTTGTTCGTCGCCATTCCCGAAGGCGGTTATGAGCAGTCTTCCGGGACGTCCTATTCGGCCGCCGCGGTCAGCGGCATTGTCGCGTTGATGCTGGAAAGCAAAAGCGACCTCACGCCCGACCAGGTGCGCAACGTCCTGATGGCGACCGCCAGGGATCTTGGTCCGAAAGGCCGCGACAGCCTGTACGGCGCGGGGCTGGCGGACGCGCTGGGCGCGGTCAGCGCGCAAAGCGTGGCGGTGGCGGGTGCGAAAGCATCGGTCAAGCGCGTGAGTACCGGCGCGCGCTAAGCGATCTTCCGCCTACTATTGCTGGATCGAGCGAAGATAGGCAGCGACCGCGCGCGCGTCTTCCTCATTGAACTTGAAGGCCGGCATGTCGGGATGACCGGGCTCCAGGCCGCGTTGCAACCGGTTCGAAAAACCATCGAGGTCGAAACTGTTGCCGAGCGTGCGGAACGCGGGCGCCGCAGCATGCGGGCTTGCGCCGGTCCTTTCCACCCCATGGCATGGCGCACAGAATTCCTTCAACAGCGCGTGTCCGCGCTCACCCGGACTTTGCGCCGATGCCGGCATTGTCGCCATGACGAGGCCGACCGTCGCTGCGCTGAGGATCGCAAACAATTTCGGTATCTGGGTCATCTCATTATCCAAAAAGAGAAAAGAGGATGGCGTACCGAAAGGGAAACGCCCCGCCCGGATTCAAAATCTAAAGGCATTTCAAGTCACAATGAGACTATAGCCGCCGCAAGCCAACGAAGACAGACATTTACAACGGGATTACAGAATCCAAAGCCTGTCGATCGCCGCGGTCGGCGATCTCCACGTGCAGACACACGGCATGTGAGTGACAATGGCCACGAGCGTTCACACTCCGCCTTGGCCGCGATTCTTCTTTTTCTTTGGTTTCTTGCCAAAGGCAGGCTTTGCGAACGGCGCCGCGCCCTCGGACCGCTGCTGCCCCACATACCCGGGCTTGTGCTCGTACCGCTGCTTCTTGTTGAAACCTGGCTTCTTGTCGAACTTCTGTTCACCGGCAGGTCCGCCGTGACGCTTCGGCCCCTTTTCGTAGCGGGGCTTGCCGTGCGGCCGCGACTTATTGAAGGGCTTGTCGCCGGACGACTTGTCATAAGACGGCTTGGCATCAATGGCCTTGCCATCGTTGGCATTGGCGTCGCGCGCGGGAGGAACTGCGCTGTTTTCGGATGCCGGCTGCCCTTGCGGGCCATTCGGCAGCGTCGCAATGCGGATGTTCTCGTCCTTGTCGGGATCCTGGACCTTGGCGGCGAAGCTCTCGGCCGCTTTCCCCGAGATTTCGAACTCGGTGATGGTGTCGTAAATCTTGATCGCGCCGATATCGCTTTTGCTGATGCCGCCGCGGCGGCAGATCATCGGCAGCAGCCAGCGCGCTTCGGCATTCTTGCGGCTACCGACGCTGGCGCTGAACCAAACGCTGCCGCCTTCCATGCTGCGTCGAAAGCCGGTCCTTTTCCCCGGCCCCGGTCCGCCGCCCTCGTCGCCGCGCGCGGGGCGCGGCCCGCGATCGTCGCGCGAGCGCGCATTGCTATAGTCGCGGGTTTGTTCATGGCTCTGACCGGGATCGAGAATATCCTCAGGCGACGGCAGCTTGGCACGATAGAGCCGGGCCAGCGCCGCGGCGATTTCCTCACCCGACCGTTCAGCGAGCAAGGCGCGCGCCAGCACCAGGTCTTCCTCGGTCGGCGCTTCGGTGAAAAGGACGTCCTGCATCATGCGTTGCTGGTCGAGCTTGCGGATTTCTTCCGCCTGCGGCGTCGCGCCCCAGATCGCATTGACGCCGGCCTGACTGAACATCATTTCGACGCGGCGGCGGCGGGACGGCGGCACCAACAAAACGCTCACGCCTTTTTTGCCGGCCCGGCCGGTGCGGCCGGAGCGGTGCTGCATAACTTCGGGATCATTCGGCAATTCGGCATGAATCACGAGACTGAGATTCGGCAGGTCGATGCCACGCGCCGCCACGTCGGTGGCGACACACACGCGTGCGCGTCCGTCGCGCAAGGCCTGCAGCGCATTCATGCGCTCGCCCTGCGTCAATTCCCCCGACAGCGCGACCACCGAGAAGCCGCGTTCCAGCAGCGCCGCCTGCAGATGGCGGACGGCGTTGCGCGTGTTGCAGAATACCAGCGTGCTGGGCGATTCAAAAAAACGCAGCACATTGACGACCGCGTGTTCGGCGTCATTCGGGGCGACCCGGATGGCGCGGTATTCGATGTCGGCATGGCCGGCATCGCCGCCGGTGACTTCGACGCGCCAGGCGTTCTTCTGATATTGTTTCGCCAGCGAAACGATGATGCGCGGCAAGGTCGCGGAGAACAGCAACGTCCGGCGTTCGTCCGGCGTCGTCTTGAGGATGAATTCCAATTCCTCGCGAAATCCGAGATTGAGCATCTCGTCGGCCTCGTCGAGCACGACCGCTTTCAGTTCCGATACATCGAGACGGCCGCGCCGCAGGTGATCGCAGAGCCGGCCCGGCGTGCCGACGACAATATGCGCGCCATCGGCCAGCTCGCGCTGTTCGCGGCGCGGATCCATGCCGCCGACGCAAGAGACAATACGGCCGCCGGCATATTGATAGAGCCACGCCAGCTCGCGCTGCACCTGCAAGGCAAGTTCGCGCGTCGGCGCGACGATCAAGGCATGAGGCTTGGCGCTTTTTTCAAGTCGATCCGCGCCGTTGAGAATATTCTTCGCGATCGCCAGTCCATAGGCGACGGTCTTGCCCGACCCGGTCTGTGCCGACACCAGCAGATCGCGGCCGACGGCGGCCTCGGCAAGCACCGCTGTCTGCACCGGCGTCGGCTCGGTATAGTTTCGTTCAGCGAGGGCGCGGGCGAGCGGGGTGCTGTCGGTCAGGAATGTCACGAGATGTCAGGCCTTGGCTGGTTGCCGTATTGAATAGAGCATCGACCGGACGGATCGCCCGGTGCGCGTCCGCGAGTTGGCGGCCGCATTGGTCGACGAGTTGAATGATATGGCGATGCTTTAGGCTATGATGGGCGGTCGCGCCACCCGTCATCGGCATAGGTCATCGGCATATTTGCCCGGAAGGACCGATTTCGGCCGAACCCGCGGCTCAGGGTTAACGGGGGACTTTGGCGCGCCCGGAGAGATTCGAACTCCCGACCCTCGGATTCGAAGTCCGATGCTCTATCCAGCTGAGCTACGGGCGCCGCGATTGGCTTTGTAGCGCGTTTCGCCGGCTTTGCCAGCGCGGACGGCTATCTAAATGTGGCGGTATAACGCTCGATGACGGTGCGCAGCACCTCGTCGCCCGGCTTTTTCCACCAGTCGGCGGCCGAGAAGATTTCGACTTCGGTCAGGCCGGTATAACCGGCCTTTTCAATCCACCCCCGAATGCGCGGCAGGTCGATGATGCCGTCGCCCGGCATACCGCGATCGAGCAACATGTCCTTGGTCGGGATCAGCCAGTCGCAGATGTGATAGCCGAAAATGCGCTTTTCGCGGCCGGCGCGCGCGATTTGTAACTCCAGGTCCGGGTCCCACCAGACGTGATAAGTATCGATGGCGACACCGACATCGGGACCAAGCTGCCCGGCCAGGTCGAGCGCCTGCCCGAGCGTATTCACGCAGGCGCGGTCGCCGGCATACATTGGGTGCAGCGGCTCAATGGCAAGTGGCATTTTGCTGGCGCGCGCATGCGGCAGCATGGCGGCAAGGCCGTCCGCCACCATCTGCCGGGCCGCGCCGATATCGTGCGAGCCTTTCGGCAAGCCGCCCACCACCAGCACGAGACATTCGGCTCCGACCGCCGCCGCCTCGTCGATGGCGCGTTTGTTGTCGTCGATTGCCGCCTGGCGGCCGGCGGCGTCCGCTGCCGGAAACATGCCGCCGCGGCAATAGCCCGACACGCGCATGCCGTTGTCCTTGATCACGCGCGCGGAGTCATCGAGACCAATTTTAGCGACCTGATCGCGCCAGGGATCGACCGCCGTGATGCCGTGGCGCGCGCAGGCTTCCACCGCCTCGCGCAGATTCCATTGCTCGCGCACGGTGGCGAGATTGATCGACAGACCTTGCGTATTCATCGTTGCTCCGAAGCGGGCGTCGCGCGCATTGCATTCCAGTCGGGCATGACGGCAGTGGCAAGACCCGGCGTCTGCGCCAGCGATCGCAACGACAGCGCGCCGTTTTTGATGTCGAGCCGGGCGCGGCCGTTGTCGGCGCGGCGGTAGAGATCGCCGTGTTCGGCCAGATAGGCATCCTGCTCGGCCTGCGGCGCGCCGGCCATGCCGTCGACATAGTGATGGCCGTTGCGCTCGACATGGGTGGCGCCAACCAGCGAGGCGAGCAGCAAGTCTTGCTGCACGGCGACGCCGCCTTGGGTGGTGAGGTCCTCCGCCGACATGACGTAATGGCCGTCGCCTTGCGCGTGGTAATGGGCAACGCGGGCGCTGTTGAGCAGCGCGCGGTAAAAACCCTTGCAGGACTTGGCCGAAATGCCGCGATAGCCAAGCGCGCGGGCGCGCGGGAAAACGTCGAAGTCATTGTCGGATTCGTCGATCTCGACCGCGATCTCGCCGGCCAGAGCGTGGATCGGTTCACTTAAAGCCCGCGCGCGCGCGATCGGCTGCTCGATGAGCAGCATCGAGGCCTTCAGGCGCGCCAGCCGCTTGTCTTCGCCGATGCGCCGCCACAAGGCGTTGACCGCATCGACATTGTCATACTGCCCGTTGCCGTCGAGCGTTGCCTTGTAAGCGTCGGCGGCGCGGTCGAGCACCGAAGCAATGCGGGCCAGCCGCTCGATGTCAGCTTCGAGATCGCCGCCGACCTTGAGCTTGAAATAGCGGTGACCGTAAGCCGCGATGACTTCTTCCAGACTCTCGGGCAGCCCATCGTCCAGCCGATTGCCGTGCGTGTCGGCGCGCGTGATGGCGTCGACCAGCCCGACCGTGTGGCGGGCATGGATGGTGTCCGCCGGCTTCAGCCCGCTCAGGAATTTGCCGAGATCGAAGCCGGCGAGGTCCGGCGTCAGCGTGGCGTCGAGCCCGAGCCGGTTCGTGCGCACCAAATCAGCGGCCGGCTTATTTTCGATGCGGCCGAGCGCGTCGATAATGGCGCGTTCGATCAGCGCAATGCCGAACGATGCGACCAGGCCATTCAGTCCGTTGGCTTCGCATTCCAGCCGGTGGTCGGCATTGGCGGCGGCCGAAATGCCGAAGGCCTTGCGCTCGCCGGCACCGACCATATGCCGCTGCGCGATGGCGACCGAACGCCGCAATTGATTGAAGTTGTCTTCGTTGCTCAGCTCCGGCGACTTATCGAACCATTTCGGCACCAGCAGTTCGGCCGAGACGCCCTCGCCTTCGCGACCGTCCGAAAGCCGGACGCGCGCACGCAGGAACAACTGCGGCGCCTCGCGCAAAGTCACGACGCCAAAGCGGAAGGGCAGCCGTAGATGAACCGGGCGCTCAAAGCCGTCGACAGCCAGCAACCGCAACCGGGGTGCGTTGGCGCTCATTGACCCTGCCCCATGTGGCCGCGGATATAGCGGATGCCGCGCGCGGCGCAGGTCGGGCCGTCCGGCTCATAGACGAAGGGCTCGATCGCGGAGTTGCCAGCATAACGGCACTCCCGCAGCGCCGCCAGGATCGGCGCAAAATCGAGATCGCCGTCGCCGGGGCCGCGCCGGTTCGGATCGTTAAGATGGACGTGCGCGATCAACCCTGTCGGCAGCCAGCGCTTGACCGCGTCCGCCAACGATTCGGTTTCGGTCGCGCCGGCTGAGCTGCAGTCCAGCATGGTGCGTAACGCCGGATTGCCGATGGCAGTGACGATGGCCGCCGCTTCCGCGATAGTATTGATATGGTCGGTCTGCGCGCGCGACAGCGGCTCGACGCAATAGACAACGCCGGCGCTGGCCGCGGCGGTAGCAACCGCGGCAAAGCATTCGATGGCATGCTTACGGCCCTCTTCTTCCAAGCCCGGCTCAAGCTTGCGCTGATCCGGCGAGCCATGCACCAGTATCTTGCCGCCGAGATCGGCTGCAAGCGCGCACAAGTCACGCATGACGCCGATGGTGCGGGCGCGCTGCGCGGCATCGCGCGCGGTGATAGACAGGCCGTCCGGCGCACACATCAGGTAATGCAATCCGGTGATCGCGATGCCCGCGCTTTCGGCAGCGCGGCGCAATGCGGTGCGTCTGGCCGGGGACAAAAGCTGCGGTTCTGCATCGACGGTGTAAGGCGCCAACTCCAGGCCATCATAGCCAAGCTCGGCCGCCAGTTCGCATTGCCGCTCGAACGGCAGCACCTCGATCACTTCATTGCAGAGCGACACCCTCATCAGATCATCCCGGCCGAAAGTTGTCGATTTGGCGCAGGATGCCGCACATGCCGTAGCTGACCTTGGCATCGGACAACGCCCAGCACTCCACCGGCGGCATTGCGGTCGCCGCCGCCAGCCGGCGAAAAGCGTTTGTCGCCTGCAGCAAGGATCCGCGTTCGATCACGTCGGCCATCGCCTCCGTGCGCGACGCTAGCGTTTGTCGATGTACGGCAAGGAACCGTTCGAGCTCGCGCGCATAAGCGGGCCGGTCCGTCTCCCACAGTTGCATCAGACCGGTGTAAGCCTTGGCGGAAAGATCGCGCCGCTTCAGGCCGCCGTCGAGCCCGGTTGAAACCAGCCCGCGCGCCTCCTCATAGCGCTTGGGATCGGCATCTACCCCCTGGCCGAAATAGATGCGGGCGTCGCCGCGCTCCGGCAGGCCGGAATTGCCCATAATCGCCAGCACCCGGCAATGGTCGACGCTGACCGAGCGATGCAGCGTGCCCGCGGGGAATTGCACGAACGTTCCGGGTTCGATGGCGACGCGACGATACCCCCTCTCCGGGTCGTGCAACTCGATGGCGCCGCTGCCGGACAATCCGAAATAGGCTTCGTCGGTAATGGCGTGAATATGAGCGCAGCCGGCCTGCACCCCGTCGGGACCGGGACGCTGATCATAAACTTCGAGAATCGTAAGCCCGATTCCGCCGACAAGCGCATGGGTCATCGATCTTCTCCGCGGCCGGCCGGCGCCGAACCGGGCCGATCGGTCGAAGGCGACTTCGATCCGTTCGTGCCGGTGGCAAGCCGGGCAAGATCGACGAACGGGCCGAGCAGCAACTCGCAATAGGCGCGAACGAAGGCAAAGACGGTCTCCGCGAGGATGCCGAAATAGGCGGAAATGGCGCCTGCCGGGGATATCTCGGCGCCTTTATAGCCGCTGCCGCCGCGCCGCGAAGCAACCAGCATCACGATCAGCACAAAATGCGCGCGCACAAATCCGGTGACAAGGCCGACGGTCGCGCTCATCGCTCCTTGAATCTTCGGGCCGATATAGCGGCGGCACGGACCGATGCTCATGACGATCGTACCAACGCATAATATCATGAGAACGACCGAAATCGGCCGGGTGAAATAGAACATGAAGTCGCCATCATGGATGACCCATGAACGACGGAAACTCTTGTCGAAGATGTCGCCGAGCACGATGCCGAGCACCAGCGGCGCCATCGGATATTTCATCTCGCGCAGCACAAAGCCGATAATGCCGAACGCGACCATCA
>Ga0105053_10012170_pt1 | contig 10395 bp, 6 predicted proteins | sample BON01_FD_78093 | JGI IMG/M metagenome (GOLD analysis project Ga0105053, IMG submission 78093) | Freshwater microbial communities from Lake Bonney liftoff mats and glacier meltwater in Antarctica - BON-01 | ecosystem: Environmental > Aquatic > Freshwater > Ice > Glacier meltwater | place: Lake...
CTGCATTTGGGGGCGCCGGGCCGGGGGTGGAGGTTTAACCCCGACCCCCCCCGGGGAACCCGGGGAGAAAACCCCGGAAGGCTTCGGTTTCATATCCCCCCCCCCCCCCCGGTATTAGGTGCTGCGGACCGGGGTGCGAGCGCGCGGCTTCAGGGTTACACCCTACTCCTACGAACCACTTCTCCACACACCCCGCACGCACACACACACACATACAAACGACGGCCGGCCCGCAGCGGCGAACACCAGCACGGAGACACCACTACAACAAGAACGAAGGCACTACTACAAGGAGAACGGAGGGGGGTCAACCTTAGGGGGGTCAGCCCTAACCCGAACTCATCATCTGCCTCCCCCCTTCCGGTATTAGGTGCTGCGGACCGGGGTGCGGGCGCGCGTCACTTTCGAATTTATGTATCGGCCAGAATACATCACTCCAGGGACCAAGGTGCGCATTTGAACACCTATATATGTGTGTATTCATGTACATATGTATGTATATTTATGTATGTATATATGTAATCACTTTCGAATTCATGTATTGCCCAGAGCACATTACTCCGGGGACAAAAGTACACTTAAACATATATTTGTAGGTATATATATATATATATAAATGTGTGTGTGTGTTCTTATATACATGTGTGTATATATATGTATACATATTTACTGATTTATTTATATCTTGTCACTTTCGAATTCATGTACCGCCCAGAGTACATTACCTCGGGAACCAACGTGCGCATCTGATTCACTATATCTATATATATCTAGCAACATAGATAGTTAGATAGATAGCTAGATATATCTACATGTATGTATGTATTGTTTCACAAATTTTCGGTTTAACCCGGACGTGAAAACTTGTAAATAAATACATATATACATTTCGATATATTGAACTATTTATGTATCCAGGGTTAACCCGATATATATATATATATATATGTGTGTGTGTGTGTGTGTGTGTGTGTGTGTGTGTGTGTATCAAATTAACCCGATATTCATATAGATAGTGCATAATCCTACCTATACATATATACTAACACTCGCCTCGCGCCTGTTTCGGATGGTTAACCCATTGGCGCAACATATATATGTGTGTGTATGTGTATATAAAAATATGCATAGTGCACACTCCTAACTGTACATGTATATGCTTACAGTCGCGTCTGTTTTGTATGGTGAACCCATTGGCACAACAAATATATGTATGAGTATGTGTATATATAAATAAACATAGTGCATACTCCTAGCTGTACATGTACATGCGTACAGTCGCGTCTATTTTGTATGGTGAACCCATTGGCACGACATATATCTGTGTGTGTATGTGTACATATAAATATACATAGTGCATACTCCTAGCTGTACATGTGTGCTTACAGTGGCGTCTGTTTTGTATGGTGAACCCATTGGCACAACATATATCTGTATGTGTATGTGTATATAAAAATATACATAGTGCATACTCCTAGCTGTACATGTACATGCTTACAGTCGCGTCTGTTTTGTATGGTTAACTCATTGGCACAACATATATCTGTTTGTGTATGTGTATATATAAATATATGTATAGTGCATAATCTTGCAATTTCGTGTACACTAACAGTCGCGTCTGTTTCTAATGGTTGCAGGTTCTCTTTACCGAAGGAAAGACGAAAGCCATCGGCACCATCCGAGAACTCCTCATTTAAACGCCATCGTATCGGTTGCGGCGCGGTGCATTCTTCTCTGCTGGCTTTACCCTTTTATGCGCCCCAAGTCGCATTTCTCCCTGCTGGATGTGCCGCGGTTAACCCGTAAGTATCTTTGATTGATTGATCGTATCGCCCGCGGCGCAACGGAATGGGAGGTGAAGGATGTGCATAAATAATGCTACCGCCCGTGCTCTACGCATGTCTTGTGCACGATTATGATGATGATGCTGCTTACCCCCGAGGGTTAACCCCGTGCCTGCGCTGTCCTGGTATGGGGAGGTGCCTCTCAGAGGTATACATATCATCTTTATAATCATCGACATCGGCCGGGTTAACCCGAGCCAACGCGGCGCCATACAAGGCAAAGGGAAGGCAGGGTTGCATAGGGCACTGTGCAAGAATTGTCCGCAGGGGTAGTCAGCAGGACGATACTATATAAAGGGCATTATCTCAGCGGCTACAGTTGACAGGTTCTGACCTCTTTTTAGGTTGCACCTACGACAACTGAGCCAAGTGTCAGGAACCTGTTGAGTGTAGCTGCTGAGATGGTGCCCTTTATAGTTCTCCCCTGCTGACTACCCTTGCACGAGGCCCCGTCTCTGCCCCGACAGCCACCCCACTGAAAAACCTAAGAGCTTTGAATTTGAAATAAACACTTACATACGTACTTGTGTACTTAGCGAGAGCCTATATATATATATATATATATATATATATATATATATGCTATACTGTATGCGTATGCGTATGCGGCTATATATGCTATATGCTATATGCCTAGCGGTTATGAACTCAACTCAAGGCATCAAATTGAGGACACAGGCATCACTTTGGGGGGGGTGTCACGCGAGACCACTAGGGAACTAGAAGATGATCTGACGCGCGGAAGTGTTCCAACACACCTGTTATCCTCGTCCAGTACAGCATAAGTTACTACTATCCTAGTTACTTGGCTGGTTATCCCATTTGGGCTAGCATACGCATCTTGCTAGGCCAGTAAAAACTCGTTCCTTGGCTGATGTATGTGTATGTATGTATGTATGTAAAGATTCGGCGGCACCAGCACACGCGCGTACACGCGCACACAGGCCCGCGGCGCCACACCAGAGCTCCGGCGTGTCACAGACACCACATCGCACGGCTTGTCCGTAGGCAGGCATTCTACACAGGACTAGGCTAGTGACCTCGTTGCCAGCCTAGTGACGCGGCAAGTAACATGTGTTACGTGCCTTGTTACTAGTCAATTAATGCTTAATAACTAGATCACGGCTAGTGATACTAGTGACCTCGTTGCCAGCCTAGTGCTAATGACGCGGCAAGTAACATGTGTTACGTGCCTTGTTACTAGTCAATGCATGCTTACTAACTAGATGAGATGGGTTAAAACACCAGCATGTAACTACGCACTACACCTATATACGTTTGCGGTTTAGTCGCCAGCCGCGAGTGTTAGACCACAGGAGCAGTCCATTATAGTTCCGACTCGCAATTTAGACACACACACTCACACTGAGTGAGACGAGCTGGGAACGCACAGACTACACACACTCTGTAGTTAGGCTGAATCTGACGGACATCGTCTTCTGGAAACAGCGACCGCAGGTGTTTTGGCGCATCGCCCTACATAAATATTGAGCGGGTCGCACAAGCTCACGCTTCCGCGATTCGTTCTTAGCCTCCCAAGCCTGCGTCGCTTCCTCGCGTCACAAGGTTCGCTGTCCGTGTGATGGTGATGGTTCTGCTGGGGTGTGGCTCCTCTTGCTCTTGTGCGCGTGTCTCGTGTGCGGCTGCTCATTGAGGAGTTTGATTGATTGTGATTGATTGATGTTGAGAGCGAGAGCGAAGAAAATCAAATTATACGGTATTCAGTTCACAGGCCGTGTCCGCTTTGTATATATATGAACCGTCCGAGTTGCCTGTTTTATTTTGAATACAGTAACCTTGAATTTGTTGACGAATCTGGGTTATAATGTGAGCCAGGACAGAGTATATATACCTAATTCGTGCATGCTTGTCAAGAAGCTGCTTGTGGTGCCGCCTCCCATATGAACCAGGAATTACGTTAATACCTATCCAACCCGCAGGCTCACATCGAGCACGCGTGGTTCAGCCCAACTAAAGATCTACTACCGGGTTAGAGGTGAGCCTACATGGGGAATACGCGTACATGTTAACGTTTACCTTTTTTTTGTGGCGCCGCCACGGGAATCCGAGTAGTGTGTTATGCCGCAGAGTGTGCTCTGCTGTCTCCCCGGCGCGTCCCCGTGTCCCCGACACGGTGACGAAGGGGGGGGGGGGGGGGGGGGGGGGGGGGGGGGGGGGGGGGGGGGGGGCGCGGGGGGGCCGGGGGGGGGGGCGGGGGGGGGGTGGGGGGGGGGGGGGGGGGGGGGGGGGGGGGCCGAGGGATATGCGTGGCGACGGACCATCGGGCGTCGCCGCGAGGCGCTCTCAGCGGGAGGACGACGCCCCTACTACGTTACGTAGCAGGCGTGGCACTTCCGGGCGCGGACAGTTCCATTGAGATAGTTATATGTATATACGCGGCGAGATCACGTGCCTGAGCAAAACTCCTCTCATCCATTGAACTTGGTTGTTCTGTAGCATACTATATAACGTGTGCTACAACGCTGCTGTATAGCCTCCATCAGATGGTACACTACTACACATAGCATAGCTTTACTCAATCAATCAATCAATCAATCAAATCCTCAGAGCGCCACATGAGCACAGAGCACAAGAGAAGCCACATCCCAGCGCAACCACACGGACAGCAAACCCCGCGACGCGAAGCGTCGCAGGTTTGGGGGGCTAAGAGCGAGTCGCGCAAGCGTTAGCTTGCGTGAGACTCGCTCTATGTTTACACGCTTTTTACGGACAAAGCGCGCAAAAAAATGCCCAGGAAAACCACCTCAGATGGACCGTCTTCCTAGAGGAAGAAGAAAGAGACACGAATAACCCGTGATCTCGCCTATTATGATACACTTTTATCCCTATCGAGAAAATCGGTAGCTTTACTTTTTTTCTGATATTTGAACAATTTCGAGTTGACCCGAACCCGATTACTGGTGCTGCTGCGGGCCGCTAGCCCACGCTCCGGCCGGGCCCAAACAAATGCAAAAAGCTATGTATTCAAATAATAATACCAACATTTTCATCTCGGACAGAATGTAGTACTATAGTGCAGTATACAAGATAGCCTGTATGGTATATTGTACATCCCCCGGAGCTACACAGCTATAGATGCTATGTGCTAAAGAACATCCACAAGTCCATGAGAAGGAGAAAAAGCGCTTGAGGAGGTGTATCTTTACCAACAGTGTTATTTGCACGCCACTGTAAAAGGCGTGAGATTCTACACGAATGAGTTGCGCATGCTAGGTGTTGCTGCGACTCATTCTTAGCCGCCCAAGCCTGCGGCACTTTATTGACGCGGGGTTTGCCGCCTCTTCCCTTTGTGGTTGTGCTGGGATGTAGCTTCTCCTTGCCCGTGTGTGGCTTTGTGAGGCCCCGCCTTTGATTGATTGATTGGTGCTCTGCTGCTGCTGTACATGTGTGGCATACATACGCACATAATCACAAGAAAACGATCGAGATCGAGAGATGTTCTCATTCTCACAAATCACAGACAGTGTTAGTGTTGGCGGGTGGGTTTTCTCGTGTGCTGTTTCCCCCCTTGTGGAGTTTCCCCCCTGCGGTGTCTGGCTGGGGCTCTGTGTGGGTCGGGTTGCCCCCGCACGATGATCTAGCTTTAGCTTCTACAGGGTTCAATGACTGTCATCAGAAGACTGTCCGCCAGCCCCGGCCCACCAGTCCGAGACTGGCCACCGGCGCGCGCCCCAGCGTCAGCGTGACCCATCAGCACCCCATCCGACCCCGCCGTGCCAGGACGACCTCCTGTCCAACATCAGACAGTGTACCTGCAGAAATATACGCACACAGCTGACTTGGTCGGCAACCCCGTAAGCGTATTTATAGGGATGGTACGGTGACGTTCGCCAAGCTGGTTTCCGTTTGTCTTGTGTCTTGTTACACAGGAATTGATAAAAATTAATCAAAGATTATACTCGAACTGAGGCTTGCGTACGTTACGTACGCACATGTATATTATTATAATTATTATATATATTAATATTAATATATATGTATGTATGTATATGTATATATATATATATATACATATATATACATACATATATGTGTATATATTATAAGACGAAAAAAGTATGGCGGCGGGCGGCGCCCCATTGTACGTGTCCAACACAGCTATTGCATGTGGCATGTAGCAGATGTAGATGCAGGCGGGAGTAAGTAGTAGTACCTGTACTCTTGCTGAGCCGTGGCAATACATATACATTATATAGAGTATATACGTACCGTGGTGTCGCGCGCGGGCCGGCCATCATGCTGTGTACACGCGTGCGTGTGTGCGCGCTGGCATTGGACATACATATGATATACAAAACACAACATGCACATAATAGTCCGCCGGACATAAGCACTGGGGGGAGCGCTCCCAGCTATACCATCATTATCATCATATATACTGTTAGAAAACTAAAAGTAGCGTGAGAGGCGTGCTGCGGGTCCCTCGTCCCTCCCCAGCATCCCACACCACCTCCCCGTCCGCGCCGCCCCGCCTTCCCCTATCACCAGCCCAACCCATCCAGCTCCGCAATCACGTCCTTCACCAGCCGCTGCACCTCCTTGTCGCTCGGCGAGTGGGCCCACTGGTCGCGCTGGTGCTTGGCCGCGTTCCACCACTGGCGCAGCTTGTGCGCGAGCCCGTTGAGCCGGCCGAAGTGGCGCGGCGCCAGGAGGTCGATCTTGCGCAGCTCCTGCTCGTCCGCCGGCAGCGGCACGTGGCCCTGCCTCGCGTAGGCGCGCTCGAGCCGCACCATCATCGAATCATACGCCTTGGTCACGCGCTCGCGCTTCCGAGCGCGCGGTGCGTCGGCGTCACCCAGCTCAAGCTTTCGCACCATCCACGTCAGCTCGCCGCCAGACCACCACTCCGACGGTGTCGAAGCCGCGGCACGTGCGTCCGGCGCGTGCTCTCGCACAGGCAGCGTTGATGCGCCGGGAGGCGAGGCGAGCGGTCGCAACGCACCAAGCCTCACCTCCTTGCCATTCGTTACCCCCAATAGGTCCTCCATCTGCACAAGAGCCTCCGCAAGCGGCTGCCGCTGCCGGGTCCTTGCCATCGACAGCCGGTGTACCATGTCCGCCAGCGCGCGAGTCGCATCCGACGGCCAGCCGGCAGCCGCGTGCGCCCTCCCAAACCGCGGGCCCGTCCCATCTTCAAAGGCCTCGCAGACGTCCTCCTCGTGGTCCTTCAACAGTCCGGCCGCTGGCGCACTTACCAGGCTCATGAGCACGCAAATGCCGATGCCGAACGCGTCGGTCTTCTCCGAGTGCTGGTTGGAGTTGAGGAGCGCGGGGTCGCCGAAGCCCGTTGAGAAGGCGAGGTTGTGCGTCGTCGCATGCGTCGCCCCGCCGAGCGACGGCTCGCGCACCTTGGCCAAGCCGACGTCGCTCAACACGGCGCGGTGCACCATCAGGGGCAGGCCGTGCGCCACCGGCAGCGGCCGGAGCGCTCCCTCGAGAAGGATATTGGCTGTCTTGACGTCGCGGTGCAAGATGCGCTCGCCGTGTAGATGCGCGAGGCCACGTGCCGCGTCGCACAGCGCCGACAGCCGACGTTGCCAGTCGAGGCGGGCGTCGCCCTCGAAGCCGAGCCGGCGCAGGCGCTCGAGCGCGCTGGCCGAGAGCAGTAGGCGGTCGTCGAGCGAGCCGCCGTGCATTAGCGGCGTGATCATGCACGGGGCTCGCGCGTCGTCGCAGTAGCCGAGGAGACGCAGCACGTTGCGGTGGCCGCACAGCCCGAGCGTCGCCACCTCAAGCAGAATGTCGGCCGCTTGCAGGCCGCTCGCACTCTTGACCGCCACGCGGCCCCAGCGCGCGGCCAGCGACGGCAGCTCCGCGGCGACGACTTTGCCGAAGCCGCCCTCGCCCACCTGGCCGTCGGAGCCGGCCGCCTCTAGCGCACGGAGCACCTCCTCGGCGGGGACGCTCACGACTGGCGGGGGGTCGGGGGCCGTAAGCACAGCTCCACCCTGCTCCTCCTCTTGTCCGCTCCTCTCATCCGCGCCGCCGGACGCGTGCGTGGCGCGTCTGCCAGCACCGGCCGAGACGCACCCCTCGTGCACACGAGAGACGTCTTCATGGCCTTGTTCCCTCACAGCCCCCTGCCCTTCGTCGACGCCCGTCGGTGCCGCCGCACCAGCGGGCTGACTTTCGGATGATTGGCTCGGCGGATCGGCGCCCGAGGGAGCCGGCTCGCCCACCTGTGCCGGCGCAAGCACCGCCTCCGCGCGCTTGGTCTTCTGACGCTGCTTCTTTCGCTTCGCTTTGGCCTGCCGCGACGCTGCCGAAGACTTATCAGCCTCCTCCTCCGCCAAAAGCGCATCCGCCGCCGCCGCCGCCGCCGCCTCCGCTGCCTCCCTACCCGCCCGCCCGGTTTCAGCAGCTCGTGAGTCCCGATGAAGGGCCAGCAGCTGTCGGAACTCCCAAGGGGCGTGGGACTGCCCAATGTGTGGCAACTTGGCGCCTGCCTCCAGCAGCGTGCGCGCCACATCCAGCTTCCCACACCGGATGGCGACCATCAGCGCAGTCACGCCGCTCTGGTCAGCCACGTCGACCGCCGCCACGGCACCCAGCAGCAGTCGCACCACACCCTCATGCCCAGCTTCGATCGCGCGTATCAACGCCGTGTTCTCGCCGACCACCGCCGCGCCGGCACCCAGCAGAAGACGCACAATTCCCTCGAGCCCATAATTGCTGGCATAACTTAACGCCGTGAAACCGACGTCGTCTTTCAAGTCCACCGCCGCGTCGGCCTCCAGCAGCAATCGAACCACAACCTCATGCCCATGTTGGCTCGCGCACATCAACGCCGTGCCCATGTCGCCACATTCCGCATCCACCGATGCCGCGGCACCCAGCAGCAGACGCACAATTCCCTCGAGCCCATAATTGCTGGCGTACATCAACGCCGTGCCGACCTCGTCTTTCAAGTCCACCGCCGCGTCGGCCTCCAGCAGCAATCGCACCAGAGCCTCATGCCCATATTTGCTCGCGCATATTAACGCCGTGCCCCTGACGCCACATTCCGCATCCACCGCCGCCGCGGCACCCAGCAGAAGACGTACAATTCCCTCGTGCCCACAATTGCTGGCCCAACAAAGCGCAGTGCAGCCACAGGCGTCTTTAACGTCCGGATCGATGCCCGCCTGCAGGAGAACGCGCACCTGGTTCTCATCGCCTATTATGCTGGCGTGGTCCATCGTATAGTCCGATCGAATGTCCGTGATCAGTTGATGCTTGTGAGCTGTGCTTTGCGCGTGTCGACGCAAATGTGTGCTATTTTCGGCCCGGGCCAAAAATAGCACCACAAAATATTGCCGCGCTCAATTACCCCCGATTTCGCACAGCATGGCCGCCGAGGAGAAGCCGCTGAGCAAGGCAGTCATCTTCGGCTCGTCGGGCCTGGGCGGCGTGCTCGGCTGGATCGTGGTGCACCCATTCAACACGCTTGCCGTGCGCATGAACCTGTCCGCCATGGGCGGCGGCGGTGCGCCCAAGCCCTTCCTCGCCTTTGCGTCGGATCTCGTCAAAAAGGAGGGGGTCGGCGGCCTCTACGCCGGTATCGGCGCCGGCTGCTTGCGTCAGGTGCGTGGACCGCGGCGCCATGCCGTTTCTCTTGAGCCCTGGCCTGCGGACCCAATACCCTCACGGCCGCGCTGTGCCACGGGCAAGAGAGTCGCATGCCTGTAGTGCACATCGAATTCCGACGCTCACTCGCGCAACTGACACGGCAAGCGGCCACTTCCTTCCCGGGCCCTGCTGCCTCAAACGTCCTTCCTTGTGGAAGCGCGCCTCACGATCGGTGTTGGGAAAGCCAATCCAAACTTTTGTCACATGCTTACGGTGCACAGGTCTTCTACGCCACGTCGCGCTATGGACTTTTCGAGACGTTCCGCGACTCGCTAGCCAAGTACCGCAAGACGGACTTTGCGCAGCGATTCTTCACCGCGGCAACTGCGGGCGGCTGCGCGGCGCTCATCTCGTGCCCCGTCGAGGTTTGCCTGGTGCGCTTTTGATGAGCAGCCCCGAGTTTCACTGTACCAAAACTCAACGGCTAATGTGGAGGGAGGGACACGAAAGGCCGTTATAATGGAAGGCGGCTAACTGGCTAAATAAATTTGGCAAACACATTAAAGAAACAAAAGGTTATTAAACGGTAACTCGCCATTTTGCAACGACATGTACGTCCTCTGCTCGCGCCGACAATTTCTCGATTAGAACGACAAACTAGGGCCTGCTCACATGCGTACGGAACAAAATGATTAGCCTGGTTAATTGGCGGGTTCACCCATTTGGGCGAAAAGACATGCACAGGCTGTTAACTCGGCAAGTAACACAAGTTACTGGCCGCGTCAATAGGCTGGTAACGAGATCACTAGCCTAGTCGTCAGCCAAGTCACGATTTTGTTTTTGTACTCAGCTAGCCAGATGCGTACTAACACAAATTGGTTCAACAGCCGAGTAACTATGCTAGTAGATTTTTCAGTCGACCCCCCCCCCCCCCGGGTGAACCCGGTATATATATATATACATATATATATATTTATATATA
>Ga0105053_10012174_pt1 | contig 10392 bp, 8 predicted proteins | sample BON01_FD_78093 | JGI IMG/M metagenome (GOLD analysis project Ga0105053, IMG submission 78093) | Freshwater microbial communities from Lake Bonney liftoff mats and glacier meltwater in Antarctica - BON-01 | ecosystem: Environmental > Aquatic > Freshwater > Ice > Glacier meltwater | place: Lake...
ATGCATGTTGTCATACAGGTGCCTCCAGATGGAGTGGTGGGCAGCCGTAACTGTCGTTGCCATTCCTTCGCAGCCTGCACTGTTGATGTGACCGTGTGTTTCTGCCGCCAGACCGTCAGTGCTCTCTCCTCGGGCCTCTCGCGCTATTCTGCACATCCGACACCCTGCTGATTGCATCTTGCCTACCTTGGTTGGAAAACTGGCTGTTGGCGTATTTCCTGCCACCGCCATACCCAAACGTGTCCTACGCCTCCATGGAATTTGTCTGGCACTCAAATACTTTCTCAGCATAAACTTTCCTGCATCCTGTCTCAGCATCCATGTGCCGTGAAAAGGCTGGTGCATGCGTCTCCTTGTTCCCTTTTTCTTCATACATGTCTTTTTCAATCTTGAAATCTCTCTTCATTCATCCATGTACCATGTCATAGATCCTTTACCATGCTCGGGTCATAGCTTACCTCGACTCGAAGTCTTTGTTTGCTGATTTGTTGCCAAGCTCCTGTCACACGATTTTGGTGCTTGCGCACCTCCTCTTCTGCTGATCCTCGTCTAATCGCCTTCCGCACCCCACCATTCCACGTCCACTTTCGATCATCACAGCTCACCATACCTTCTTTCTGGTGAGGCCTTTGCCATCATGATGTGCAAACTGCTGTATTTGCCCTGTCGAGCCATTCCAGGAAACATCTTTGCTTGAAATAACCTTGTCTGCTTGGATGTCGGCTTCTTCATTTACAAGTTCTTCTCGATGCGCTTTCACTTTGGCCAGAAACGTCGCTCCTCCTGCTGTTGATCTTTTTCGGAGCTCTTCGATTGCTTCCCATAAAATGTCTGTGTCTGGCGCTCCTACTGACGTCGCTTTTCCGCCTTCGCTTACCCATATTTTCACAGCTTTGAGCAGCGCTTGGTTGTCGCACAAATAAAGCATGGGTTTTGTTACAGGGGTGCCGCGTAATGCCAAGACAAAGGCAGCTAGTTCCGGACGGATCGAGCTGGATCCTTCCTGTTCGTGTCCCACCTTCTTCTGCTGCCTTTTCTTTTTTCCCCGCAGCTTCACATAACCTGCTCCCATTTTCTCTTCTTTTTGGTTAGGTCCAACACCCGCTGTGACTGTGAATCGGAAGCCGTAACCTCCTAATCTGCCGATCTCTGTGGCCATCCAGTATTCCCGCTCTATACCTGTCAGTCGTATTTGACATTCATCTTTTCCGCCCGACGCCCTCGGTGTTGTCAGCAACGCCCAAATTTGTTTTGTCGTGACAGTGAGGTCTTTGTGAACCCAGCATGAAGTGTGATCCTCGCTCACTGCCATTTTGATGTTGCCTTGCTTCCACCATGACTTGTATCGTATGCTCTGCCCGCGATATGCATTCTTTTTGGCTCCCGTTCTTTTTTCTCTTCACCTCATTCGATTTCGTTTCATCATAAATAGAGAAAATTTCTTTCCCACTAAACTCAAATGAGCGCTTGTTCTCTGCCCCTTTTTTTGACTTGCACCACACGACCCATTTCGTCGAAAACGTCTCCGCCTCCCTGGCATCTACGGGCCCGGTCGTGCGTCGTGCTTGCCTCTTCCAGCCAACTTGCCTTTTCTTGTTCTGATAGGCTCTCCCATATTATTACCGTTCGTCCTTCTTCTTTCCCCCAGGATAGTAGATTTCCTCGTCCCGCCGACTGAAAGAAAAGAGGGGCAGATGTTGATCCTTCCGAATAGTTGTAATCATCACTTGCTCGTGGCCTTCCCAACATTCCTGCTTTTTCAGAAAGTTTCATCCCTCGCTAGTGATTGTCCATCCTCCGACCTCGTCCTGGGCTCAGGCATGTAGTCCGAGTCAGACTTTCCGTCGTGATGATTTTCGTTTCGTCCACTCGCTCTTCCCGTACCTATGACGAGTCTTGAAATCTAACGAAACCACCTGCTGGAATCTCTTGATCCAGGAAGCAAGTCTTTCCTATCACTAGTGGCCTTTCTTGCTCACGAAGGAGGCAAGGGTCATATACTGCCTTTGGCATCGAGGGCACTTCCCACCGCATGTTTCTACGCATGAACTCCAAACCTTTCTTGTCAATTGGATTGCTGACGATCATTGGATGATATGTTGAGTTTTGCCTGGAGGGCTCGATCTCTTTACTCAGCCCGGTAAGAGTAGGACATGCCTATCCTTTTCGAATCTGTTAGCGAGCTGCCAGTCTGAAAGATGCTGCCAGGCTTGGATACTGTTGGCCTTTTCAGTCGCTTGATGCCCGCTTACCTGAGCCTTCAACTCCACCATATCGGCCACCCCCTCTCCAATCGGCGCCTCTGCTATCTGCCGCACGTTTCGTACCAGGCTATTCGACGAAGTTTGTACCAATTGTGTGCATGTTGACTGCGACCCGGTGTTCACCGAATCGTCCTCTTGTCGCCGCTCCTTTTTTCACTGGGCGACTCCTGTAAAGCTCTGCAGTATTGTCATTTGCATGCTCGTTGATTGCCTCCTTCACCAGTTATTGGGCTCGATCCAGAAAGGAGTTTGCGTCCCATATCGAATGCATCTCGTCAACGAGCTTAAACAGCAGGTGGTCGACGTGCGTTGCTGCCTGTTGGCTAGAGTATGGGCCTTACTCTCAACAGGGACATCAGGGCATGTGCTCTAATAGTAGCGCTTGACGTCACATTTCCCCCTCCCCACAGAGGGTCAAGCACGTGCCCTTGCAGCAGTGCACTTACTTAACACTAGTGGACCTCCACGTGGACTCGCAAGCACGTGCCCGGGTGTGCGTGTGCCTGCGGGACTCTACTCTTGTATTGTGCCAGGGTCATTAATCAGTTATCCAGTCTTGCCATAGCACCCACGTCTTTGTCACTGTACCTTCACTGCGCTGTCCCACCCCTTTCCACACAATATAACGGGCACGTCATTAGACCTTCACATGGAGGTCCAGTCTCGAAGGTACGTGTCTGGGTGGGTCTGAGTCTAGGTGCAGCTACTTTTGTGTTGCAATGGGGCAGGGGTCAGACATCCAGGCATGTAGTAGGCCAATGATTTCGCAACTTTACCTTATTGCGCTCACTAACCTTTCTCCAACAATTTCAGTTATCATGTCAATGGACCTCAAGATGGAGCAGAAGGTCCAGTGACAAGCGCAGGTGTCTGGGAGTGCCCGTGTCTTAGTTCTTCTACTTATGTGGTGGCAGGGACATGCGTTATCAGCCACACAGTCACGCTGGGTCTCTGGCAGCAAACGCATGGAGAGTTGCACATCAGCATCAGAATCGAGCAATGGGGGTCGCAAAAGCACAGTACATTAACGCTACCATGGATTGTATTGAGCAGGGTGGTGTCTTTGACACACGGTATGACAAATGGTTCGACGCAGCAGCAAATATGCTGATGATGATGATGATGATTGCTTTCATTATTTGTAACAGTAGTTTAGTATCCTTGCTTGAGGGTCTATGTCGCTCAAATCCATGTAGATTTGGGTTCTCAGTTTTTTGTGTTTTTGCCGGAATCGAACCGACGACCTCGGGATTAACAGTCCCGCGCTCTGACCAACTGAGCTAGTTTTACATCGTCTTGGATGAGAGAGAAGATGATGGGTCGAGAGAAGTGTGCCACCTGAAACAAACATGTACGCCTACAGGAGTAGACCGAAAATGGGTTACTACTGTCACTGAAATGATGATTTTGAATTGTGCAGTTGGTCTCGACGTGGCTCGTGGGACCCAATCCAATACACAGGGCGTGTGGCCTTGTAAAGTGCCGACTGACAGTCTTCCTCTACAGCTTCTCACCATGTCGCCGCACCTCATGTCAGACTTGAGCAAACAGCGTCGCGGAAACTTTTTAACATCAGTTGCAGGGTGACCCGCGAAAAGAAACAAGTCACCATCAAGTGTGGTGAAAAAAAAATCAGAAATACGCAAGAATATCATAGACTTGACTATTCAAAATATGTCAAAAATGACCCACTTATCAGGCGTCGTGTGACCCCACAAGGGCCTGTCATCAACCTGTTTTGGAATCTAGTGACACGGTACCACCGTGGTTGGAACATTTAGAGTGCAAGTCTGTGAGTAGGTCGCACAAGTTAAAGTATCAGAATAGTAAGGCGATTTGAAATGAACACGTATATGGAATCACGTGGATTGGTTCAAAGTTTGAAATGTTCTACACCGGCGAACTTACGTGGGATGGAAACCCTGTACTATGTATTGTGGTGTGTTTGTTTTTAAGCGACATATTTCATGATTCTGTGTGATATTAATATGTTCACTAAAGTTTAAGTGACATATGAATGAGATATGATCTGTATAAATATGTACTTTTTAAATTAAAGAACATACATAATTATTCAAAGAACGCATGTATGTCGTATAATTTTCAACATTTGTTTATATGTAGTATAATTTTTTGATATGTGTTTACATGTCGTTTAAAAGTAAACGACATATGTTTATTAGCATATTTTCCTGATGCCTGCTTTGGTCTTTGTACCTTGTATGACCAAACCATGCAGCGGGCTCGTCACTGGACCTCCAATTGGAGGTCCAGTGACGTAAGGTTGAATCAAGGTAGGCTAGTGACTTGGTGCCATCAATCTGCGCCATGGTGATGTGTCTTCTGTTCATCCAGGCTGTAACACGCTTGCTTATGTCTCTGTACCACCACCACACTTTTCCACCTCGCTCACATCAATGCAGCGGGTACATGAGTTTATCTCCATGTGGAGGCTCACTCATGGGTTGCGTGTCTGGGAGTGTTAGTTTTATGGTGCAGGGACTTATATTGTGCCAACGTCATGTGTCAGAGTCCATCACCTGATCATGCACTGAGCAACGCCCTTGGCTTTGTACGTTTTCCTTCACCGTGTTGGCTCTTCCTCTCCTCCAATAATTTTGGCAGTCACTTCACGCGACCTCCAGACGGAGGCACAGTGATGGATGGCCCAGGTGTAAGTTTGGCTGCTGTGCCCTGCCCTCGTCTCTGTTTCTGTATCCTATTCCACTGTTCTGCATCTGGTTTACCTGAGCCCTGGGCACCTCAATAAACCTCAGGTTGAGTCCCACTGATGTGTCCCTAATTATTATCGAGCGCCCGTGCGCACGATGTTCCGTGTGTGAGTATGATTGTCCATTTTTATTTTTCTCATTACACTTCTGGACTTGCATGCTGACCTTTGTACCATGATCTCAGCTCTCAGCACTTATTCCTGCGCGGCCATGCATGCGCTCATGAGTCGCTCCAGCCAAACCTCTCACAACCCCTTTCGCCTGCTCCCACGGTATGTCAGCACCTCTTATCTGGAGTTTCGTGAAGGGGTCATACTATGACTGGAGTCACACATGTTTATTTATTTAATACAATGCTGAGTTGTGTCTGTGTCTTTTAGAGGGTCCTGCAAGGTCTTCAGTGACTCATCCGTCAATTTAGCCGAGTTGGTTAGAGCGCGACACTTACAGGAAAAGTAGTTATGTGCAGGTCCCTGGTTCGATTCTGGCCGAAACCCGAGAACTTAAATCCATATGGATTTGAGATAATAGTCCCTCAAGCAAGGCTTCTAAACTACTGTTTTCAGTAATAAAAGCAAATAAAACTAATCACCTCAGTTAGATTTTTATGTCTCCTTGGTCGCATTTGCCTTTTGCAATTATGCAAGCTCTCAGATGGATTTGCAGTAGCGAGCTCGGGTATGGGATCAGTGCGCCACATCACCTCATTCTCAACAAGTCGATTTCTGAAGACCTTGCTGGGAGATTGATGCCACTGCAACGGCCGCTGCTTTGTTGAGGAGAGAGCATGCTGGGGAGCGTGATAGAGGTACAGAAACAAAACCAAGGGCCTTGATGCGTGACTGGAGCACTGCCACATGACTCTGAGAAAATAAGAGTCACAAGACCCAGACGCAGGCTTACACAGACAGGTGTTTACGACACCAGACCTCCAGGTGGAAGTCCAGTGGCGAGCCCACTGCATTTGTGGGGAAAAGGTGGGAGAGCAATGAGGAGGTACAGGGACCAAATCAAATCTGCTGCTGCCTGTGCGACTGGCCATTGATACTGGCATCCTCGAAAGAGACCCGTCCGAGACCCAGGCACAGTCGCAACTGGACACACACTTGATGCCTGGACCTCATCTGGGTGACCAATGACGTGCGGGCAGAATTTGTTGAAAAGAGGTGAAGGAGCACAGTGTAGGTACAGTTGCGAAAAAAATGCTGCATGCCTGGGTGTCTGACCCCTGCTCCCATTGGACCACAAAAGTAGCTGCACCTAGAATTAGACCCACCTGAACACATACCTTCGAGACTGGACCTCCACGTAGATCTGGTGACGTGCTCGTTATATTATGTGGAAAGTAGTGGGACCGCGTAGCCTGCCCAGTGAAGGTAAAAAGACGTGGGCGCTGTGGCAAGACTGGATAGCTGATCTACACAAGAGTAGAGTCCCACAGGCGCACGCACACCCGTCACGTGCTTGGGGGTCTGCGTGGAGGTCCACTTGTGGTAAGTAAGTGCACTGGGGCACGTGCTTGACCTTCTGCGGGGAGGGGAAAATGTGACGTCAAGCGCTATTGCTAGGGCCAATGCCCTGATGTCCCTGTGGAGGGTAAGGCCCATGATCGGATCTCGTTTACTGCATGCAGGCTTAACGATACTTGTAGAGAGATGTTGCAATATTTCCCGGACCTCTTTAACGTCGTCTGCACATACTCCCCGTAGCTTCATATTTTTTAGCAAGTCGGACGTTGTTGGGTCAAAATTCATTGATGACGTTCTCTTTCATGTTCTTCTTTCCCGTCAGCGATTCTCTGCAACATATCTGCTCAAACTCTTTCTCTTGCCACAACGTGTCCATACTACTTTCTTTATACCTGAGCTTACACGTTGGTGTTTGTGCAGCTCAGTTGCATGCTGGCATATAGAAGTCTACTGATGAATGGTGTGCAGCTGTGACGATTTTCATAGATTTTATTGGCTTTTATAACTGGAAACAGTAGTTTAGAAGCCTTGCTTGAGGGTCTATTTGCTCAAATCCATATTGATTTGAGTTGACGGATTTTCGGCCGGAATCGAACCGGGGACCTGCGGATAACCCAAATTTGTTAAGTCCTGTGCTCTTCTCCACTGAGCTATGGTGATGGATGCATCACCGAAGATCTTTCAGGACCCTGTTATAATTCCGTCGCAGAAGGCACTATTGGTGCCAATGTGCCCATGTGTCTTCAGAGGAGACACATGGGCAAATTCTTTAATGCTCGCGCCGCAATCTTCTCGCGCCCTCTTGCATAATCTGCAGCCTACATCTGATCGCTGTTTCATATGTGCAGGCCATTTGCCACGCGGCTACAGGAATGATCCCTGCCATTGCCATCATTTCTCGCTTTCAAGTTAAAACAATTTATGTCTCCAGGGGACGTGCGGGTATACTTCTCCGACTCCATTCAAGTTTCCCATTCAACTGATCAAAATTTCCATCATGTGAAAGGGAGATGGAGAGTGTGTGTGTTTGCGTGTGTGTGTATCAGTATTGAAATCCGAGTCAAAGGCTTAACAACCCAAGTCTGACTTTATTTCTCCCAGATGATACATGAGTTCAAACTTGAAAAGCGAGGGCATAGCACTGACAACATCGCGCCTCATCACCACAAACACCCTTTGGGGTGTGTGAAAACAGGATGAGGCGTGGGTGAATTTGTTGACGTTATAAACATGTGTGTGCATTTTTGTTGTAGGTGGGTGAATATGTTTTGGAGGTGGGTAAATTTGTCATTTTCTCCCACTTCCTTTTTCATATTTTTCATTTTCACCCCTTTCCTTTTTCTGTTTGACCCACTTGCAAATTTCACCTACTTGTAGATTTCACCTACTTGGGTATGCAATTAGATATGCTCCTATCCCGCGGTCCGGGACAGTTTCTTGGGTCCTATGTGGTTAACCGGGTGCTCCCCTTCCGCTTAGTCCAGCAATTGAAGGGTATTCTGCACCAAGGAAAGAACTTGAAAGAACGAAAGACCTACTTACAGATTTCATGAACGTGCCCTTGTCTTGTGTTATAATCAGCATTGTCTGTGTTCGCCTACATGTCATTTTCACTCACGATTTCCTGTTGCCACAGAAATCAATTTTCACCAAGCGACTCCTCGATTTTGGGGAAGGCAGTGTCAGGAAATTGGTTAGACTGGTGGGTCTTCATCCTAAGAAGGGGGAGAACCAAAATTAGAGACATCTAAAGATTTCAAAAGTAGCCTGAGAGACATCTACCACCAATTTTCACCCACCAAATTCTACCCACCACTTTCACCGACACGCGTTCTTATACATGCTAAAACACACAATCAAAGTCACCCACCAATTTTCAACCACCAATTTTCACCCACCAATTTTCACCCACACAATAGCTGCGAATGAGATTCGAAATGAATTCTCGTGCGAAAACATATATTGGTTGGGGGTCAGTATACCCTCACTACTTCCAAGACATTTGAGACAAAATGTCCAAGGAAAAGAAATGCAAGAAAAAATTTCGAAATTGAGTGTTTACGCTCAATAATTACACCGGAGATAATATCACACACTCAGCGAGACACAAACAGCGAAGCAAATCACCCACTAAATTCATTTGTTCACTTTCATCCACCAGTTTTCACCAAACCAATTCTCACCTACCTGTTTTCACCCACCAATTTCCGCCTGCCTGTTTTCACCCACAAATTTTTATCCGCCAGTTTTCACCCACCCTTTTTGACTCACCTTTTTTCACACAAAAAGTGGATGAAGATAGTTACACCATGAACAAAATTAAAATGTATTTTCACCTACTGGGGTGAAAAAGGAATTTTTAACCATATCGTAGGTGAAAGTGAAAATTTCACCAACCAAGTGGGTGAAAACTCAGAGGGTGATTTTGCTGATGATCACAGTACAATGTCACGGTGTCCAACTCAAATATAAAGTTTTACATTATTTGTTATAAGGTCATGTCAATTTAAAATTCTGAATCAGCATCAATACTTGAAAAGTCATTTGATTACAATCGAAGATTGTGGCCTTTTATATTTGAACTATTGTCTCAGCCAAATATGTGTGTACAGCATTATAATTGTGAATTTGATGTTAATCCATCGTTTGCCCATCTTGATCTATCAGTGATGCATCGTTGATCTATCGTTTATCCATCGTTCAACGGTTGATCCATCGTTGATATGTAACTTCTGCAGAAAGCAAGCATGAGTAGATTTGTATCGTAGGTACTTGTACTGCCTGTAGTTCTTGACGACCTGTTAATAGAACTTGCACTTTCACTCAAGAGAAAGAGAGACCAATCTCAACAAACAGACAGACCAAGACAAATGCACGAAGAACAAGAGAAACAACAAAAAAGAAAGAACGAGAAAGAACGAAAGGTGTTAAGAATTGCCAGTGAGTCTTTAAAAAAATAAACACAGACGGAGACCTGCAGACTCATATTCGAAAGCCAAAAGAGCCTGAAGGGAAAGACTAGCTTTATCGTTGGCACCTTCGTTGTCTCCAGCTGCCATCAGAAAATTACACAAATCACGAGTTGCAGAGTAATTTTGGTCTTCGTTCTTTCAAAATCAATTTTGTAATGTTATTTTGAAGAAATATTAGTATGTCGAAATCACTTTTTGTCGTTTTTGAAATCATTTTCAAAACCATTCAACTTTTAAACATTTTCCCTAACGATTTGTTGCCAGAACTCGCACTAGCTCTCTTGAGAAAGAAATGCAGGGACATAAACACACACAGATGCTTTGTTGTCGCAGACATGCAGGAATTCATTGATTAGTTAGATACCTCTGGACGGCCTCTAGTACGTAAGGTAGCCCTACTGAAGGTGCAGAGAGATGGGAGTAAGAAGGAAGGCATTGTGATGTATATAATGCCAGCTGAATCAAGATATTGTGGCATTATATGTTTTCGGTGGTGTTACATGGTCGGGGGGTTTGAATGTTCCGTTGAAGGGGGTTGAGTAGATCTTTGTGTGTCTTTAAAAATTCTAGCCAGAGGGATGTCAGGGCTACCATCCGACAAGAGGGATGTTAGGGCTGCAGGGTGGCGAAGACCCATAGGATGCCTTATCTTTATAGGTCATTTCCCGCAAAAGAGCCCTATAATTAGTGGCTCTTTTGCGAAAAATGACCTGCAACTTAAGGCATCCTATGGGTCTTCGCCACCCTGTACCATCCGACGCAAGACAATATTGATTTCGAGCTTCAGAGACTACAGGGTGGTTCCGGGAGATAGAAACTGGCACATAGAAACTGCAGACTGGAATTTGGCCGGTTTCTTCACTATTTTTAGAAACCTGCTGGCAGGCATTTTGGGCAGTTTCTTAAGATTTATAGAAACTGGGTTTAGAAACTGGCTGGCTGCCTTTCTAGGAAT
>Ga0105053_10012175_pt1 | contig 10392 bp, 3 predicted proteins | sample BON01_FD_78093 | JGI IMG/M metagenome (GOLD analysis project Ga0105053, IMG submission 78093) | Freshwater microbial communities from Lake Bonney liftoff mats and glacier meltwater in Antarctica - BON-01 | ecosystem: Environmental > Aquatic > Freshwater > Ice > Glacier meltwater | place: Lake...
AATGTAATACGATTCTCATCCAGCCTGCGGGATTTTTGTAGGAGAAGGATCGAAATCCAAACCCCCACAATGCCTCGAAGCTTGCGACACCGTGCAGCGTCTGCCAATCGAGACGCAAAATGCTTCTGATCTCGTTGATGGACTCGATTTGATGACCACTCACCAAAATATGCCTGCATTTGTTTTCTGGAATAGCGAAATGAAATACGATTGCCATTCAGCCTGCGGGATTTTTGTAGGAGAAGGATCGAAATCCAGCCCTCCACCATGTCTTGAAGCTTGCGACACCGTGCAGAGTCTGCCAATCGAGACGCAAAATGCTTCTGATCTCGTTGATGGGCTCGATTGGATGACCACTCACCAAAATGTGCCTGCGTTTGTTTTCTGGAATAGCGAAATGAAATACGATTGCCATTCAGCCTGCGGGATTTTTGTAGGAGAAGGATCGCAAGCCACCGGCCCACAAAGCCTCGAAGCTTGCAACATCGTGCAGTGTCTGAGAATTGGAACATACGAAGTTTCCTCTTTGGTTGATTGGCGTTGAACAACCAACCCCAAAAATATGCTTTCATTTGCGTTTCGAAGAATTGAAGGGAAATGCGATTGAACCGGTTTAAATTGCGAACTAATAGTTTATCCTGCGCGATCAGTGCACGCCATTGCCGAACGACCCTTGCAATACTCCTTCGAGATGCTGTAGTCTGGAACCGACCCACGATTAAGTGGTGTCTTCGCAACACGATTGCACACCACGCCCAGGCTTGCACGCTCCGCATCAGAAAGCGTATCATCAACTGCGCTGACAATCTGCATGCTTGCAAACCAGGGAGCGAAGCCCATACTTGCAACACAAGTCGGAGTGCAGATCTTACTTTCGACTTGAATAGCAACCGCAAACGGTTGCTCAGCGATCCATTTATAACCACACCTCCACCCGCATTGATCTGTCGCTGCACGTTGGCAACTGTCACATGATTATGCCAAGCTCGAAAAAATCTTGCGTATTTCTTTGATGAACATCGCAATACATAGCGCATAGCTTTTCGTTGTCCACGCACAATTTGGTTCCATGCATGCAAACAGTACCGTAGCAAGTTATTGCGACAATTCACCTCAATCCTTGCGTCGACGCATGACTGATCTCTGTCGTCGGGCGCCAAGACACTGAGCACTGAGACTGGAGGCGCGTCTCCGGTCAGAAGATACCCCAATCCATTTGCATCCACCACCCGTTTTAAGAGATCCTTCTCCCTACCCCGAGCTTCGAGCTCGGTGTGCAGGGCGTGGATCGTGAGCTCCAGTTCCCTCATGAGATTCCTTGGCAGCACACTTACCGTCGCACTTTGATGCATGTCTATTCTTGGTTGGTCTGATTTTTTGCACATCGTCTCTGCTGTAGCTCTCACATTTTTCCACTCTGTATCGTCATATTCGTGGCCCCCAACAACACCCCGAGTTTTGTCTGTTCGTTCCAGCCGCATTTCCAGCTCTGCCACTCTGCACTCCAATTGCAATCGCCGTCGGCAGAGCATCATGCCAGCCCGAACATCACTGGCGTCAGCTAAAGCATGCTGAACCGAAGGCCTCTGTTCTAGCTCCAATTCCAGCGCTTGTGCAATGAAGCTGCGTTCTGCAGAAACTTCGTCGCATGGCCCAAATCTGCGAAAGAACAACACAACGGAGGGCGAAGGGGACAGGGTTTAGAAATTGAGAACACGATTCGAACGGCGCACATTGAGTGCCGCATGCTGCCAGCAAAAACGATACGCACTTTTACCATTCACAGGTGCCCACATGCACCATTGCTGCAATGCGCCCACACATTGCAATACACCCGCACACACACGCAACGTGCGGTGGACTGCCCGCAGAGTGGTGCAGAGTATTGCAGAGTGCTGTGCTCGCGAGTTCATGTTTCGGTTTGTGTCGAAATGTGCTGCACGAACCTCCAGAAATGCAGCTCCTCGATGTTCTCCCTGGTCTGCCCGATAACTTCGACGAAATCGAGCTCGAGATGACGCAGTTTGTCCTGGATCCTGTCGACCCCGGCGTTCTCTCCCCCATCGTCGCGCGCCTCCTCCCCGCTCCTGGCCATCGATGCGCTGATTTCCTGACTGGACGCTGCAACGCTGTCATTCAGGACGGACACTAAATGCTCTCCTGGATGCTCCACGAACAGGAGCCCAGCAGGGGAAGCAAGCGTGCTCACGCTCAGCATTGTAGCAGTCTCAAGTTCATTTGATTGCCGTTCTCCCGGGGAGAAACTCTAGGTTTTCATGAATAACGGTCCGAGCCGAGGCCTTCATCCATCAAAGAGAGATGCCCGCGGGACACAGCACGCCCGTGCGGCTGCTGCGGCTTCCGGGCGAGGATCCGCCGCGCACGCCACTTCCTGTGCAGGAGCAGGAGGAGGGGAGCGGCGTTGGCATTACCTTCTCGCTCCCAGACGGGGTCACAGTGGACTCGGGCCCGGTCGTGGCGTTTGTGTTTCCGGGGAGTGTGGCAGACGTCGACGGCCAGATCCAGCCCGGGGACGTCCTTGTCAGCGTCGACGGTGAGTCCGTGCGGGCGTGGTCCATGGCCAAGCTCCGGAGAGTCATATCGGGCAGAGCTGGCGCACGGGTGTCCCTCGAGTTGGATCGCAGCGGCCAGAAGCTCCTGGTCTCGCTCTCCCGGAGGGCTGCAGATGGGGACAGAGCAGCCGTAGGCGGCAGTTCGTCAGACAATACCTTCTCGCAATTGTCACTGTCTGCTCTCAGGGACTCAACAGCGCCGTCGATCTCAAAAGTTGGCGGAGGGCTCAACATGGCCCAGGTCGAGCAGCTGCACGCCAGATGCAAGGTAAGCCCATCCAGAAGCAGCCGTCCATGAGACTCCCCCCGAAAAAACCTCCCTCCCCACTCTGTTCCTTGTGGTGGCCACAGGTGTTTTTCGGAGACCTCCTGCATTGCACATTTGCACATTCTTTTGGCGGCTAACCAGGCGCATATTTTTCCTTTCCTTCTTAAATATCGGAGGCTGTTCGACGTTATGACTTCAACCGGTTGCTGATACCAGGAGCTATCTGCCGGAAAATCTGCTCTCGAGGTGAAGGTTTCTGACCTGCTGTCGAAAGAGAAGATGCAAACCGCCAAAACTGCTGCCATGGACAAGGAACTGCAGCGCTCCAAAGCGATGGCCGTCAGTTTGACGAAAGAACTCCAGGTAAGCATAGACTGCGGAGCGAACAATTTTTATTTTATTTCGTCTGCATCATCATGTGGTCTGTCGACTTCGAGATTCGGAGATGCCGATTTTTTTGGGAACCTCCCCCCCCCCCAGCGAGCACAGCGTCGAGTTCAATTCTGACACTCGATGTTTGCCAGGTCATGCAAGAGAAGTGCAACACAATAGAGCGAGAAAATTCAGAGCTTGCCTCTTCACTAAAGACAACTCAGGGAACCAAAACCCAAATTGTGGAGAGGGCCCGGCGTGACGAAGGATCGCTGCGAGAGGCAGAGCAGAGCCTCGTCGACGCGCAGTCGCTTGCACAAGAGGCGCGCAGGGCACTCGAAAATGAAAAGCGGGCAAGCGCTCTTCTTCAGACCGAAATGGTACACTTGAAGGAACTCTTGGGGATCGAAAAGAAGCGACGTGCGGAATCTGACCAGCGGCAGCAGCGCTCCGACGACCAAGCTGCAGCTTGCTCCATCCAGGCCCACAAGCTGGAGGAGGAGATTGCTGTCTTGACGCAAAGTCTTCGGCAGCGGGATGCTGAAGGTCTGATGCAGAGTGAGCGTGTTGAGCATTCGAATGCTCAAGTTGAGGAAATTAAGGGTGTTGTCGGGCAATTGCAATATGATCTCGATGCAATCAGGCAAGAAAAAACCAAGTGGCTGGACGAGCGGCTCGATTTGCGGCGAGCAGTTACTGAACTGGAATATTCTACCCAAGTTGGTGTGGACTCGAGAGAATTGAAGTACAGGACGGCAAGAAATCCATGGGTAGACGGGCGTAACCCGCAAGATAAAGCAGGTGCAAACGCCGCGACGTTAGCACAACGGATATTCGAGACAGCTACACAGATCAAGAATATGCGGCAGGAGTATGCCGAGGCTGTGTCGACGAACCAAGAGCTTGACAACAAGTATGTAGGCCTTGTGAAGACCAACGACTTTTTCAGGCATCGCATTGAAGACGTTGAAAGCCTCGTTTCGTGTCTTGTGTCGGAACTTTGCGAATTGAGCGGAGAAATGGAGGACACTCTGCAGGATACGGACCGTATACAAAGTTTGAAGCATTCACAAAGCGTGCGGGACTCTGTGAAGATCGCCAATATGGAGCACCGGTCTGCACAGCAAGAAACGAAGCTGAAGGAGAATGCCGAGGTAATCAAAATATCAACAAGAGCCCGGGATGAGGCACACGCTTCTCTCGAAAGATGTGATCAGCTGCGAGCTTCCGCCGAGGAAATCGTCCGAGGGACAGACGGCAAGTCCAAGAAGCTTGAAAACAGTCTAGAAAAGGCAGAAGACGCCAATCGCCGAGCCACAACCGAGTCAGATCTCCTCAGACGCACTATCAATGAACTTGAAGGGCAGTATAAGGGGCTGCAAACACAGGCAAAACACTCCACTGACCAAATTGCTGATGAGCTTCGTAGTAATAAAAAAGAGGTGCTTCGTCTGCAAGCAGAACTTTCGCAGGCCAAGACTTTGCAAATGGCTTCTTTTTCTGATGCAGAAAGCAAAGAGGCTGCTCGGCTCATGGCTGTGAAGGCGAGAGACGAAACTGGGCGGCGTCTGAAAGAGATCAAAGCAGAAGTTGAAAACCTCGATGTTGAGCTTCGGGGTGCTGAGAAGGAGAGGGACACCGGGATTGCAAAACTGGAAGAGCTGGCTCATCGGATTCAAGAAATGGAGCAAAACAAAAGGGTCTTGTCTGAACAGATGAATCGAACCATGGAACAGTTTGTGAGCTCGGAAAAGACTACTGGCATCCTGCAGGGTGAACTAAAGAGTCTTGGCGCGCTGTATGACAAGGTTGTTGTCGAACACTCCGAAGGCAAGAAGCAGCTAGCTGAAATGCATTCGGATCTGATCGAAATGCGGCGTCTGCTCCGTTCAAACGAAGCTGAGATTGAAAATCTTCAAACTATTAATGAGAGCGTGTATTCCGAGAAGAGCAATGCCTCGGAGGAGGTTGCTCGTTTGAGTCAGCAGTATCGTGACTCCAAACAGCAAGAGGCACATCTAATCGCCGAACTTGCCGAAAGCCGCCTCGAGCGTAATTCATTAACGAGAGAGATGTCCGCAACAGAGCAGTTGTTGGCCCAGTTGACAGCAGACCTGAGCTCGTCCCGACAACAACATGCAGCTGCTGCTCTTCACGCATCTGAGATGCGGACGCAGCTAGTACAGCTGCAGAAAGAGGCCGAGGAAGTTCAGCAGCAGTTGTTTCAAACAGTTGCTGAATTGGATTCGCTGCGCAAGCGATTTGCAGATGTGCTTCGACAAAATACTGACCTCGAGGATCGGAGTAAGGCTTTAAATGACAGGCAGAATGTATATGCTCAAGGCGAAGCAGATCAGTTGAGGCGTATTCAAGTTCTAGACGAGAGCGTCGACAAGCTTCATAGAGATCTGGAGGAGAGTCGAACAGATGTTGCTTCGCTGACGCATGCTAACAGTGATTTGGGTCAGCGTAATCGCAGCTTGGAGTCGGAGCTAGACGAGCAGCTGGCCAAATTGCATGAAGCTGTCACTAACAACACACATGCAATGGACAGTATTTTTGCAAGAGATTCCGTGGTGATTGTTTTGAAAGATCAAGTGCAATCGGTGGAATTTCAAAAGTCCTGCTTGGCGGGTGATCTGGAGACCTCTCAACAAAAGTTTGTGGGCGATCTGGAGATCTCACAACAAAAAGTTGATCATGAGTCAAAAGCTCGCAAAGAAGCTGAAGATATCAGTGCTATGCGAGCGCAGCAAATTGACAGCCTGAAGGAGGCAATTGCAAAGGTTGGAGAAGAGGGAAGAAACCGCTGCTTATCCCTGGATGAAATGTGGCAGGGCAAGCACTCTGCTCTTGAGGTTAAACTACAGGAAACCTCAGCAGCTAGAGCTGCCTCTGAACAACTAGCGAGAGAGACCGCAGAGCAAGTCGCCACGTTTGCTAATTCGAATCGGACTATTGCAGAGGAATTGCAGACCACCAAAAAAGAGCTGCATGCGACAGCGCTTCAAAAGCAAACACTTCAAGAGTCGCTCGACAAAACACGAGGAGGCGCTGTAGAGATGCAAAAGGAGCTTGAGGGGTCGCTGCACATGACCAAGGAAGCGCTAGATGTGGAGCAGAATAAGCACAGACAAGCAACGACTGACTTGCAGAAAGTTACCAAGCAACGGGAACGTCTTAGGGAGGAATTCATCACGTTGAGCTCTAAGTACAAGTCGTTAATGAACGAAACGGACAAGCTCGCCAATTCTCTTGACCATCACTCCCAGAATAGACTTGCGCAAACTACACGAGCCGGCGATGTCTACAATCAGGGTATGGAGAACGCCCGAATTGAGTTTGAAGACGATATGTTGCGAATGGCGCTAGATTTGAAGGATTTGATGCACAATCAGTTTACGCAAAATCTTGAGTCTCCAGGGAGTGACAACTTGCAATTTACTCCCGAACGACGAAGCTTGTACAAAAGTGTAGCGGCAAGTGTTGTAGATCCGAAGGAAGAGATAAGAGCCATTGCTGCAATTGGCATTGCGAAGGATAGAATACAAGTACTCGAAGATCGGGATGTGGAACGCGAAAACGAGCTGGTTCAAAGCACGAACACCCTCGCTCAATCGCATGCACGACAATCAGAGGCTGAAGCAGCACTGTTAGCATCAAGGCAGCGACAAGATTCGTTGGAACAAGAGATACAGGTCCTCACTGCGAGCCAACGGCAAATGCACTCTGAGACGATTAAGCTTCGCTCTGAGTACGGACAGACGAAAATTTTGCTGGATAGTCGTAATCAAGAACTTGAGATCCAGAAGCAGACCGCTGTAAACATGATGCACGAACTGAAATCTGAACAGAGCAAAGTCCTGTCCGCAGTTCAGCGAGATGCCAAAATCTCGGAGGAGATGATTGGTATGAAACAAGACTATCATGATGCGATGGAAGCGTATAGGGTTTCTGAGATGCTATGGACGAAAAAAGTGCTTGAGGCCGAGACGAATCTTGCAGAGAGCGTCGACACAGCCAAGTTGCATCTTGACAGCTATCGGGCCCTGGAAAGTGCTAAAAAGCACACAGAAGCCACGCTCACGTCAAAACTCCACGACACGAACAAAGCGTATGATGACATTGGTCACAAGTACGAAATTTCGAAGGCAGCTTGGGACGAAGAAATGGAGGGTTTAGATCGCAAATGCAGGTATGCATTGCAGGAGAACAAACAGCTACAGGAACAAAACGAAGAAGCAAGACTGGCGCACATGGGTCTCATAGTGCAGCTCGAGGAGCACGAGACTGAGCTTTCGGCGGCGAAGGTCAAAAACAAAAAGTTCGCAGATGCCAACACAAGGCTCGAAGATCAAACAAAGGTAGACGAAGAAACTATCCAGGGCTTGAGAGATGATGTTGAGCGCAACGAACAGCAAAATTTGGAGCTTGAGGAGACACTAGATAAGGTGCAGGAGAGCTGCAGACATCAGGCATTAAGCATGGCAGAACTGGATGAAGAGGTGGTACGACTCAAGACATCTTCAGAGGACGGAGCGTCCAACATGGAAGGAATGACGAGCGCATATCAAGACTTGACAAATAGATTTAATCTATGTTTGAAGAGGGAAATGGATGCAGTCACCAAAATCGACATGCTTGAATCGCTTTCGGAGCAATTGCAGTCGAAAATCGTAGCTTCAGAAACCAATAACTTTGAGCTCCACAGTATTTTGTCACAGCAAACGAGTCTGCTGGTTGCGTGTTCAAATGATTTGGAGACTACGCAGGTGAAGGTGGAAGCTTTGCGTGAAGCAATCGCCAAACAATCTTCATATTTTGTTGCATTGCAATTTGATTGCACTGCCAACAAGGCGTCGTTGCAAGACAAAGCGTTGGAAGTGCATTCTCTCAAGGATCGGCATGAGCAATCCATGACACGAATCCGAAAATTGGAAGTAGAGAACGATGCATTGCAGGGCGATGTGTTTGAGAATTCTTCACACATCGATACGCTTGAGGGTAGAAGTATGTCTTTGCATGAAATATTGGTGCGGCATGAAGCTGACAAGCTCAAATTGCAAAAAAAGCTTCGAGAGTTGCAAAACGAGCTTCGAGAGTTGCAAAACGAGCTCCGAGAGTGCAAGTTGCATCAAATTGCAGAAACTTCGCTAGTTGATGAGTACGTGACCAAGAACGAGAAAATAATTGCAGATCTTGAGGAGCAGTGCAGCCATTTGCCGGCTCTGAGGTCAACAGTAGTTGAGTATGAAGAGAAACTATGCTTGTATTGCAAAATGGAGGAAGACTATGCAGTACTCCAGCGTGACCATGCTATTCTGAACTCAAGCATTAATATCGTCTCGCATCAGCATCAGACAGTGAAGAGCAGGCTGGCGGTATCTGAAGCGTCAGTCCGGGAAACGAACTCTCAGTTGGATCGTAACAACGAGGAATTGCTCGCAGTGCAGCGCCAACTTCTGAAGTCCGAGGAAGAAAACGAACAACTTCATTGGAAAGTTGAATCCAGCCAGGCAAAGAATCAGGAATACCAGGACAAGTTGGCACACGTGAATGCTGACAACATGGCCATGCAAAAGTATTTAGTCTTGCTCGAAGAGCAGGTACAGTCACTGAATGGGTGTATTGTCAAGCACGAGAAGGACGAGGAAGATCTGAGGATGGACATTATCGAGCTCAAGAATGCACAAGACTCTGATCGGATTGTGATTGACTCGCTTCGTCTTGAGTTGTCGCAGATGAGAAGCGAGCTCTTGGAACGTGACGCTGGTTCTCAAGAATTGACAGTGCAGTGCAAAGATTATGCCCATGACATTATAGAGCTCAAAAATGCACAAGACTCTGATCGGATCGTTATCGAGTCTTTTCGTCTTGAGTCATCGCAGATCAGAAGCGAGTTTTTGCAACGCGATGCTGATTTCCAAGAATTGACGGTGCAGTGCCATGGTTATGCCAAGGACAGTGATCAGATATGGAGCGCGGTAGAACTAGCTGTAGCGAGTATTCAAATCGTTTCTGAACTCTTCGATGCTGTCTTTACTGCAGCTCTCAACCACGGGCAACATGCAAATAGAATTGCAGATCACATGGAATTGGCGCTGGCGATTGTGCAGCCAACGATTGACGAGGTGACTTACCGCACAGCTGACATTTCGATGTTGCGAGACGGCCACAGGGCGTGGCTCAAAGCAGAGGACAATTTGGAAAATGCGATGGCTACGAATGTGCAGTTGCGAAAAAAGATTGAAGTGTTGCAGCAAAATAACCAAGCCGACATCTCACAGCGTCATCGAGAAAGCCTTCAAGTTGAACAGTCGGTAAGTGACCTTGAGGAAAGGACTGCGAATGTCTCTGCAACTCTATTGAGCATCTTCCAGCGTCACGAGAACAGCAATGCATTCTTGGGTGGAGCTCTTGAGGTAGTTGAGCAGATTCTAGAAGCGTTTTCACCCCTGATGGGGCGGGCACATTCAGAGCAAGGATCTCTTGTTCATCGGATTGATCGATTGGTCCTAGAATTGGCACAATCTCAAGATAAAGCGAGCGAGTTGCATCGCCATAACAACCTGATTCAAGAGAATCTGCAAGAAGAGCAGGAGGCACGCAGCAGCACAAAAATGGCCCTAGTAGAGGCTACACATCGAGTAAATGAGCTGCAAGGAGCGGCGGCACAGTTTGAAGATAAAGCAAGTGAGATGCAACGCCACAATGCCATGATTCAAGAGAATCTGCGAGAAGAGCAGGAGGCACGCAGCAGCACAAATATGGCCTTAGCACATGCCACTCATCGAGTAAATGAGCTGCAGGGAGCGGTACAGGATTTCCAGAAAGACTTGATGGGAAAGCAGAGACTGATTGCCTACCTTGAAGAGCAGCAATCGTCGTTGCATGGATCTCTCACAGCGCACCAAGTGAATCTCAAGGAGAAAGAAAAGCACATGCAGCATATGGATGTCAGTTGGCTGCAGGATAAAAATCAACTCATGCACAAGGAGAGCGAGCTTGAAAGCCTGAGATGGAACTTAGAAAAGGCTCGCCAAGTTTTCCATGAGAACCGTGAATATAATATGGTGGTGACCGACATGATTGTGGGTCTGGAACACGATGTTTTGAGAGTGTGTGCCATGGTTGAGGATTCGGCGTTGCTGGGCAATGAATTTGTGTCGCTGAGGGGGG
>Ga0105053_10012176_pt1 | contig 10391 bp, 6 predicted proteins | sample BON01_FD_78093 | JGI IMG/M metagenome (GOLD analysis project Ga0105053, IMG submission 78093) | Freshwater microbial communities from Lake Bonney liftoff mats and glacier meltwater in Antarctica - BON-01 | ecosystem: Environmental > Aquatic > Freshwater > Ice > Glacier meltwater | place: Lake...
CGTTCGGTCCTCGCGCGTGCAGCGCCCCAAAAGTGGGAAAAGGGCCCTTTTTTTTCTTTGCTCTTTCCCCCCCCCCCCCCCCTTTCCTCCTCCTCTCCCCTCCTCCTTCTCAAGGGAAACGCCTTGAGAAGGAGGAGGACGCCCGCACCGCTCCCGCACCTCCCCATCTCGGCCAAAGCCCCCGCGAACGACCACGCCTACCTCTTCGAACCGCCCGCGAGAGACACACGTAGAGCCGTGCCCCTAGCGGGGTCCAGAGCGCGATCACTCTTTCAGTTTCCCCGCCGCCGAAAGCGGCCGACGTCGGCGGGAAGAAAAACAAGCGCTTGTTTGCGGCGGCGGCGGCGGCGGGGCGAGGCCATGTCCGTTGAGCGCGTGCGCGACGCGCGAGGCGGACGGGGGGGAGCTGGACGCGCGGGCGCACCGCGCCGCCGAGGCCGAGCGCCGCGCGAGCGGCGAGGACGACGAGGGCGAGCAGCAGCGCAAAGACGAAGGACGCGCGCGCGCGCCGGCGCCGGCGGTGAGGCCCGGCGCCCCTACGCCGGCGCCGATGCAGCAGCAGCACCAGCGGCGGGGGCGGCGGCGGCCGCGGCAGCCTCTCGCGCCTTTTTCATGACCGGGCACATGTAGCGGTGGAAGCGCCAGGCCGACCTCTGGCAGTCGGCACCGCAGTAGCGGGCCACGAGGCAGCCCGAGCACTTTTTCTTCGAGCGCTCGGACTCGACCGCCCCCAAGTGGCTCGCGCAGTTGCCGTAGGCGCAGATGATCTTGCCGGCGAGCCTCCGCGCGCGCTCGGCGCGGCTGCCGCTCGCCGCCCCCAAGGGCCCGCCGAAGTTGAGGCCCGCGAGCGAGAGGACGTCGGTGGCGGAGCCGGACCCGAGCGTCATGTACGCGAACGAGAGCCGCGCGAGGCTGATTGGGCGGCGCGGCGCAGGGGCCCCGCGCGACGACGACGGCGACGGCGACGGCGAAAGCGACGGGGGGGCGAGCGACGGGGCCTCGTAGCCGCGCGCCAGGTCGAGAAAGGGGCGCGCGCGGCGCTCGAAGTCGGCCATGGCCGCACCCTCGAGCGTCGCGAGATGCCGCTCCAGCAGAGGGGCCGCGGGCGCGAGGTCGGACATGCACCGGTGCGCCACCAGGCGGTCCCTGCGCGTGCCGAGCGACATCGGCATGCCGATGAAGACGCTGCACCCCTGCGCAAACGAGGCCGCGTCCGCGCGCAACAGCCGCGCGGTCAGGACCTCGCAGGCGGGCCACAGCCCGCGCGCACGCAGCGTTGGCGGCGCGCGCGCTCGCAGCGCTGGGCGCCGCCACGGCCGTCGCCAGCCGGGCCAGGTCGACCGCGCGCTCGTTGCTCGCGGAACTCAGCGCCACATCGCCGTGAGACAGCGTGACACGCCCGCTCGTCGGGCCGCCAGCGGCGGCGGCGGCGCCCGGAGCTTCGTCGGCGCCGCCCCACGAGGCAGCCGAGAGCCGGGCGTCGGCCGCTCGCCACACGTCCGTCGCCGGGCTCGCGCTGTTGGCGGCCGCCTTGAGCCGCGCGCACTCGCGCGACGACAGCGCCTCGCGCAGCACCAGCGGCGTGTCCAGCACCGTCCAGTCGCCGACCTGCTCCAATGTCCGCCGCGCGGCCGCCGCGAGCGAGCTCGCGAGCCATTCGCGAAGGGGCGGCGCCACGCGCGCCGGCGCGCCCGGCCGGCGCTCGTAGTAGCGAGCCGCGTGCCGGGCCGACTCCGATGTCGCGCTGAGCAGGTTGCCGATCATTTCGATTTCGTTGTGGTCTCTTGGTACGAACTGGCACGCGCGCTGCGCAAACCAAACCGAGCCCGAGCGTGCAGAGGGCCGCAGGCCCGCCTCCGTCGCCGCGGCCCCCGCCGTCGCGCGTAAAGCGCGTCGCAAAGAGCGTGCAGCACGCCATTGCCCCCTCGAGGGCGCCCAGCATGCCGGGCTCGACGAGCGCCCGACCTGCGCCAGGTGAGTCCCTGTAGAACGCGCTCGTCATGCGGCAGGCCAGCGCGATCACGGCGGCGCCGTTGCGGAGGGGCGCGGGGAGCCGAGCCGCCGCCTCGCCCGCCCACGCCGACGCGTTGCCCGCCGCCCCGACTTTGGCAAACGCAGAGACCACGGGGCAGGGTGCGGCGGGGTCCTGGGTGGTGCAGCAGACCAGCGACGCCGACACGAGCATCAGCAGCATGTCCTCGACCGCGTCGGGCAAGCTCTCGCCGCCCTCGCCGCTCTCCCCCTCGATCCCCTGGCCGTCCTCGTCCCCGTGGCGCAGCGCCGCCGACGCCGCGTGCGCCAGGTCGCTCGCGGCCGCTCCCGCGTGGATCGCGGCCACCCATGCGGATTTCTGCGACTTGAACGGGGCGTCCAGGGCCGCGTAGCGCAGCCCCCCAGCCTCCATCCCTCGGCGCGACAGCTCCGGCCGCCGCAGGTAGTTGTCCAGCGTCGCCCGCACGTAAAACTCGGCGTCGTCAGGCGGCGCGCGCCGCGTCACCAGCGACGGGACGGTCAGCAGCGCGCGCGACAGGGACGCGAGCTCGCCGACGGCCAGGCGGAAGTCCGGCGCGACGGGCGCGCCCCACTCGCGCAGGACCACCCCCAGCTTGCGCACGCGTATGCCCTCGCCCACCGCCACCATGGCGGCCAGGGTCGCCGCCACGTCGACGATCGTCGCGGCGGCCTCGCTCACCGCGTCTCGCACGGAAACGAGCGCGCGCCGCGCAGCGGCGGCGGCCCTTGCGGAGCAGGCCGCCTTGCTCTCGTCCTCCTCTCCGTAGGCCCTCGGCAGCGCGGTCGGCGGCGGCGCGGGCGGCGCGGGCGGGGCGGGGCCGGCAGCGCGCTCGCCCGCGTAACCGAGCTCCTCGCCGTTGCGGACCGCCGACCAAAGCTTCACCGCAGCGAACATGGCGACGGTGTCGGGGCCTGGGCTCCGCCCGGCGGCGGCCGCGACCGCGCGCATGAGGACGAGCTCTTCGCGGGTCGCCGGGAGCTTGTGGCAGCCGTAGAGGGTGTTGCGGCCGGCGGCGGCGGCGGCGCTGGCCGCGAGCACGTCGCCGCAAGAGCGCAGGCGGAGGCCGCGGAGGAGGGCGCGCTCGTCGGCCCCGAGGGCGCCCCGGACGGAGTCGGATGCGAGGAGCAGGGCCAGGTCTTGTGCTGCGGTAATCCAGGAGCCCCCCGGCGCGAGTGCCGGTGGCATGATGACGGAGGAGGGTCTGCCCCCCCGCGAGGGAATTGCTCTGCGTCTTGCACGTGGCAGAGGTTTGGCGGCGGCGGCGATTGGGCGCGCCGGTCGTGAGTCCGGGGGTCTCGGCAGGAGAGTACCGACGTGTGCGGAGGCAAGCTTTATTGTGGTCTGGCGTTGGCTCGCCGATCGGCGCTTTCTCTGGCGCGCCGCCGCCGACCCCGCGAGGGAAGAGGGCAACAACGCTCGCGTTGGCCAATCAATCGGCCACCCCCGCAAACAAAACAGAGAGGCGCGCGCAGAAAACACAGCGTCGTCCTCTCGGGGTGTTACTGTCTCGCGCGCTCTCTCGAGGCGCGTGGCGAGAAATGCAGGGGGGTGGAGGATCAGCAACGAAAGGGGAAAACGGGGGGTCACCGCGCGTGCAACGACAAGAAAAACACGCCGCTACGCGACCAACCCGCCCCCACGCCCCCCCCCCAAAAAGCGAACCCCGAATCCTCAGCGCGTCGCGGCCGCGGCCACCTCCCGCGCCCCCCCGGCCGCCGCCGCGGCGCCCCCGGCCCGCCCCTCCTTCAGACCCTCGGCCACCTGGTCCGCGAACCGGTACCCGTACTCGACGCACTTGCCCAGCGCCACGCCCGACACGTAGTTGCCGCCGAGGTGGAACGAGCGCTCGTCCCACCCGGCCTCGGCCGCCAGCCCCTCCCTCGCGCGGCGCAGCAGGTCCCCGTGCCCCACGTTGAACTGCGGGATGGCGCGCGGCCACACGCGCACGCCCACCTTGCGCGGCGGCGGGGCGTCGGGCTTGATGAGCATCGAGCGCAGGTCGCGGTCGACCTGCGCGACCAGCGCGTCGTCGCCCGCGGTGGCCACGCCGCGGTTGGTGGCGCCGCCGATGTAGTTGAGCAGCAGCACCTCGCCCTCCGGGCAGCGCCCCGGGAACAGGCTGGACGAGTAGATGGTGCCCAGGGTCACGACGCCCTGGGTGCGCGGGTGCAGCTGCCCGAAGCCGGGGAGGCTGCCGAGCGCGCCGCCGGCCGCCGCGGCGACCCGGCGGTCGTCGCGCACCGAGGAGAGCGGGTAGGCGACGGTCACGGCGCCCACAGGGGGGTAGTCGAAGGACGCAAGGGCGCCGGCGGCGGCGGGGGCGCTCGGGCGGACGAGGTCGGCGAGGGCCCAGGCCGGGGCGGTGCTGACGACGGAGCGGGCGCGCACGACGTGCTGCTTGACGACGGCCGAGGGGGGCGCCGCCGCCTGCGCGCCGTTGCCGCTGCCGTTGCCGTTGCCGCTGCCGTTGCCGTTGCCGCCGCTCGCCGGCGGCGCCGCCGCCTCGTCGTAGTAAAGCGAGTAGACGCCCGTGGCCGGGTCGCGCTCCACTTTAGTCAGGCGCCAGTTGAGGCGCAGGCGCTCGGGCCCCATCTTGGCGCCCATGGCGTCCGTGAGGGTGCGCAGCCCTTTGGCGAACGATCCGACCGTCTGCCCCGCGGGCTTCGGCGGCAGGTCTGCGTCGCGCGGCGGCGGCGGGTCGGCCTGCCGCTCGCGGAACAGCTTGATCGACCCGCCGACCAGGCTGCCCCCCTTCTGCTCGAGCACCCAGATGCGCTCGAACGCGGCCTTCATCGACAGCTTGGACGGGTCGCCCGCGTACACGCCGCTGCAGAAGGGCTCGATCAGTCGCTCGAAGACCTCGGCGCCCAGGTTGCGCCGAATGAAGCGCTCGACCGACTCCTCCTCGCCGCCCGCGGGCGGGCTCCCGTTGAGCACGCCGATGGCGCCCAGACCCGCGCGGATCTTGCCGATCAGGCTCATGAGGTCGAAGGTCAGGATGTCGGGCCCGCTGGGCGTGGGGCGCAGCCGCCCGCCCCACAGCACAAAGCGCGGCGACTTCGGGTCGCCGAACACCAGCTGCGGCGCCACGCCCGCGTCCACGGCGGCGCGCAGCATAGAGTCGTTCGGCTGGAACGAGTTCGGCCCCTCTTCCCAGACGTACTTTTCGTCCTGCACCGAGGTGATGTTGCCGCCCACGCGGTCGCGCGCCTCGGTCACCAGGAAGCGCACGCCCTTGTGGTTGCGGTCGAGCGCCATGCCGGTCACCAGGCCGGAGATGCCGGCGCCGACGATCACGGCGTCGAAGATTTCGCCGTCGGCGGCGGCGCTCCCGGCGGCGGCGGCGGCGGCGGCGAGCGGCGACGGCCCAGCGCGGCGCGCGCGGCGCTGCGTGATTGCTGCGCTGCGGTCGTTGGTGCTGATGGTGCTGCGGCGGCCGCTGGAGATGCCGGTGCTCGGCGCGGTGCTCACGCTGCTGGCGGCAGCGACGACCGGCGCGCGTGGCGACCGGTGCGCGGACACGGAAGAGACGACGGGACGCATGACGGGGGCGGTGCTGCTCGCGCCGGCCGCGCCGGCCGCGCTGCGCACCGAGCGCGGCTGCTGCATCATCATCGTCGCAAAGAGGGGGTCACGCGTGCCGGGATCTACGCGCGCCGGATTGATTCGCGCCCGGGCGAGGGAGGCGCGTGTGTTTTTTTGTGGGAAGGAGCGGGGGGGGAGGAGGAAAAAAACAGAGACGCTTTTTGGTGCGCGCGCGGGGGCCTAGAGGCGTCGAAAGGGTGACGGTGTGCCGCGGAACGCAAGGTCTGGATGGTCAGTCTGGCGTTGGTGAATGCGTCTTGCATTTGTAAGAGCGCAGCAGCCTGTGAGAGAGAGAGCTTTGTGAGATTGCTCGCTTGGCGGGGAGGCGGGGCGTGCCGGCGGCGAGGAGCGGCAAAGCGGCGACGGACGCTCGGCGCGTCTGCCGCGATTTAAAACGGCGGCGAGACAGGTGCCCGTTTTTCGTCATCGCACAAAGACCCACCGCTCTGTCTTTCGGGCTTCTAGTGATTCTCTTGGCACATCCTGTCGACCTCGCCCCATCCTGGCACCCTGCGACGCGTTTTGCCCTGCGTGAATCAGCAGCAACGGCGTTCGAAAACCAAAACGGGAGTCTCCCTTTCCTCTCTTCCTCTCTCGCGGACGGGGCGAGCCAATAAACGTCGACGGCAGCACCATGCTTGCCGACGTCAACAGGCCAAGGGCGCCGGCGACGGGAGGAGCCGCCGCCGCAACAACAACAGGAACAGCAGCACCAACAGCAGCGTACCGCCCCGCGCAGCTCTCCGCCGCCGCCGGCGACCTCGCGGCGCTGCTGTCGCGCGGCCAGGCCACGCTCGACGCCGTCGCCGCCCGCCTCGAGGCCGAGTTTGCCGAGCGCTTCTCGTCGTCGGCGACCGCGTCGGCGTCCTCGCGCGCCGGCGCCTTTCGCGGCGGCGTCGGCGCCGTCGACCCGTGCGAGCTGGCGCGGCGCGTCCGGCGGCTCGAGGGGCAGCTGCCGCAGCTCCGGCGCGAGGCCGAGGCGGCCGCGCTGGCGCGGCGCGCGCTGGCCGAGCGCGCGGCCGAGGCGCTGGGCGGGGCGCGCGCGCGCCTGCACGCCCTGTCGGCGCGCTCGGGCCTGATGCCGCCGCGCGACCAGCGCGAGGGCGGCGCCTTTGCGGCGGCCGTGTGGGCGGCGGGCCAGGCGGCGGCGGCGGCAGGAGCTGCGGCGGCAGCGGGAGCGGCGGCGGCGGCGCGTTGAGATTTTCACACGCACACGCACACACATGCACGCGAGACACGCAGAGGGCGTTGAGATTTTCACACACACACACATGCACGCGAGAGACGCAGAGGGCGTCGTCCGTCGTCGCTATCCGTACTTTCCGCTCAGAGCAGCAGCGGCGTCGGGCACACCCTCACCACGCCGGCTCCCGCGGCGCGCCCGTCGCCGCCGCCGCCGCCCCACGCATCCCCCTCCCCGGCCCCCCTGCTCCGCGCCTCGGCCCCGGTCGCCTCCTCGAGCGCCCGCCGCGCCCGCGCCATCGACTGCCGCGCCGCCCGCAGCGACATCCCGAGCGTCTCGGCGCGCGCGTCCGAGACGGCCGCCTCCTGCGCCAGCTGCCGCAGCCGCACGCGCGCGTCGACGCCGCGCACGGCGACGAGCGAGGGGGGGCCGCCGCCGCCCGCCGCATGAGAGGGGGCGGCGCCGACGCCGGCGCCGGCGGCGTCCCACCCCGCGCGCACGCCCGACGGCACCCACGCCCGCACGCCGCCGCCGCCGCCCCCGGCGGGCGGCCCCGCCGCGCGCAGGTCCTCGGCGATGGCCGCCGCCTCGCGCGCGACGCGGCCGCGGTTGTGCGCCTCGGCGGCCAGCTCGAGCGTCAGCGCACGGACCGCCCGCTCGGCCGAGGCGGCGTCGGACTGGCGACGCAAGAGATCGAGCGCGCGGCGGGCCCGGGCGGCGCGCCGGCGCGACAGCAAGCGGAGGCGGCAGTCCTGGGCCTCGGCGCAGGGGGGCGGGGGGCGCCAGCGGCCGCGCGCGTGCGCTGCTCCTGCTGCTGCCGGGGGCGGCAGTGTCCTCGTAGACCAGGACGGGTCGGCGGTCTCACCGGGCTCCCGCTCGACCGACAACCGTTCCGGCGTCGGCGTCGCCGTCGCCGCCGTCGTCGTCGCATCGCCGCTCTGCTTGTCGTTCGGTTGGGCGTGGAGCGACGGCAGCTCGTCCGCCAGGCGCCGCCACGCCTCTCGCGCGCCCTGCACGGCCTCGCACAAGCCGCGGGAGCACCTGCCGGCGATCACCAGGTCCACGAGGGGCAGGGAGGCGAGGACGAGCGAGAGGCACAGGTCGTCGAGCGCGTTCATGTTCTGGTTGGGACGGGGTTCGGAGGTGCCACCGTCGCCGTCGGTCTACGTTTGGGTGAGTTATCGCGGTCGACGGGGGGTCGTTTTGCATGCGTGCGTCCGTGCCGTCATTGACGAAGACCCGTCGACGAGGAGGTGGGTCGTCGACGGCGGGGGGTGGCGCAAACGTTTCTTTTCCGTCGGGCGTTTGCCAAACGACAAAACCCACTCTCCGTCTTCCCCCCCCTTTACCGGAGTGCCCCTGACACGCGATTACGCAGATGACCACCCTTTCTTCTTGACACGCGACTTTGTAGACGACGGAGAGAGATCCGCAGACTCCATCATTTGAATCCCCCCGGGGAAACACGCCGACCTTCTTGGAAGACCCCGGTCACGCCTTGACGACCCCGACGACGGCGTGATCGACTCATATAAAGCAGGCACCCACTTGGGGGTCGCATCCACGTCTACGCGACTTCGGCTTTGGCGTGGCGCCACTAGCAAAAAGCAACAGCTCTCTCTGTCGCAGTGCGGTGGTTCAAAAAGCAGAGAGAGAGCTCTTCCAATCGCGCCTCCCGCACAAGCACCGAAGCGCGTGACGTCGCGCTAGGCGTCCACCACTGACGCGCACGACGCGTCTTCTACACGTCTCCCGGGCGGCCTTATCAGAAAAAGAGAGATGCACGACGTGTCTTCGGCGTCGTCGCGCGCGCGCGCCGGCCTCGCGCTCCGGCCGCCGCTGCTGTCGTCGCGCGTCCGTGCCGCCGCCGCCGCTCGCCCCCTGCTCGCCACCACGCTGCCGGGCCCCGCGCGCCTGGCGGCCTTCGCCGAGGTCGGCCGGCGCCTGAGCGCCCAGAACTGCGGCCGCAAGCGCCCTCTCGTCGTCGTCGCAGCCGCGGCCGCCTCCTTCCCCGCGAGCGGCGGCCGCGCTGACCTCGACAGCCCCCAAAGCAACGACGGCGACCCCTCGCGGCAGCTGCCCTGGCTGGTCCTGCTCCTGCGCGCCGCCGTCGGCAACGCTGCATCGACCTGTGACGCGGCCGTGGCCTGGCTGCGCCACCTCCTCGCCTCTGCCGCCGCCGCCGCCGCCGCCGCCGCCGCCGCGCGCCTGGGCGCCGCCGCCCCGCCCCTGCTGCCGCGGCTCGCCACCCTGACGGCCGCGGGGGTGGCGGCGCCGGGCGGTTCCCCGCTGACGGACGACGCCGAAGCCGAGGCCGCCATGCTCGAGGACGTGCAGCTCGTGCTCGAGCGCGACGCGGAGGACGAGGCGGAGCAGGCGGCGGCCGAGGCGGGGGCGCAGGCGGCGGCGGCACTCGAACACGGGACGGCTCTTGAAGGGAGGGCGGCCGAGCGCGGGGCGGCCGAGACCGGCGCCGCCGCCCTGGCCTTGCCGGCCGACGTGTTCGCCGTGGCGGACGGGCGCGCCTCGGTCGCGGCGGCCGCCAACGCCCGCCTCGAGCTCGGGCGCCAGCAGCGGCAGCAGCAGCAGCAGCAGCAGCAGCAGCAGCAGCGGCAGCCGCAGCCGCAGCGGCCGCCTCAGATCAAGCCGCTGCGCTCTGGGGCAGCCCCTCCGCCCGCCGCCGCCGCCGCCGCCGGCGCAGCCCCCGCCTCTTCCGACAAGCAGCAGGGCGTCGCCGCCGAGGTCGACGGCGACGGCGCCGCCCGCGCCCCCTCCGGCAGCCAGCGGCACCCGCAGCAGCATCCGCGGCAGCACCCGCGGCTCGCGCCGACTTCTCCCCCCGCGTTTTCCTCGCGCCCCCCCCTCCCCGCTGTGATTTTGAGGCGCGCGCGTTTGGCGAGGCGCGCGGCGTCGCCGACCGGTTTTCTAACGGCGGCGGCGGCGGCGCCGTCGTGCCCTACGCGCGCGCCGGCTGGGACGGCGTGAGCCTGGGACCGGGCGCGGAGCTGACGCGCTTCGGCGACGCGTGGCTGCCCGGCCGCGCCCTGCGCGACAAGGCGGCGGCGCGCGGCAGGGGGGGCGAGGCGGCGGCGGCGCGCGCGGCGGCGGCCGACCCCGCCGCCGCTTTGGCCGCCGCCCCGAGCGCGGGCCCGAAGAAGCACCTCGGCGCGTGGCCGCAGCTCGGCCGCCCAGACGCCTTCGTGTCAGAGGTCGCGTTCGAGGAGGCCGCGTCGGTGGCTGCCGCGACTGCTGATGGCGCTGCCGCTGTTGATGCTGCCGCTGCTGTTGCCGACCCGCCGCAGCTGCTGCCGACGGCGACGCCAACGACAGCGGCGGCGCCGGCGCGGGAGCAGCAGGAGCAGGAGCAGGCGACCAACGCGCTCGCTCCCCCCGTCGCCGCCACCAGCATCGCCGAGCCCGTCGCCATCGTCAGCCGCCGCGCCTTCTCGCCAGCCGTCGACGCAATCGACGGCCTCCGCGGGCGCACCGTCTCGGCCGCCCAAGCGGCCAGGGCCGCGGCCGGGCAGTCGCTCGGGCCGGCGCTCGCCGCCTCGGCGCGGGCGCTGCGCCTCCCCTCCCTGCCGCCGTCGCTGCCGTCGCTGTCGCTGC
>Ga0105053_10012180_pt1 | contig 10390 bp, 7 predicted proteins | sample BON01_FD_78093 | JGI IMG/M metagenome (GOLD analysis project Ga0105053, IMG submission 78093) | Freshwater microbial communities from Lake Bonney liftoff mats and glacier meltwater in Antarctica - BON-01 | ecosystem: Environmental > Aquatic > Freshwater > Ice > Glacier meltwater | place: Lake...
AGACAGTGAGGTCGTCCCGCGTCAGCATGAAGATCAGGTCCAAGGGCGTGCTCCGGGCGCGTCAGGAAAGCGGGAAGGCGGCGATGCGCACGCCGGCCTGTTCCAGGCGGGTGCGCAGGCGTTCGGCCATGGCGACGGCCGATGGAGAATCGCCGTGGGTGCAGACGGTCTGGGGTTCGACGGCGATCCGCGTGCCGTTGATGGAGACCAGCGCGCGCTCATCGATCATGCGCAGCACCCGGTCGGCGGCTTCGTCGGGGTCCTCGATCATGGCGCCGGGCGTGCCGCGGGTAACCAGGGTGCCGTCGTCGTTGTAGGCGCGGTCGGCAAAGACCTCGCGCGCAACCGGTGCGCCGGCTGCCAGGGCTTCGGTTTCCAGCGGCGTGGCGGCCATGGCCATGACGACCAGGGCGGGATCGGCTTCGCGGATGGCGGCGATGCAGCGCCGCGCAAGGGTGGCGTCTTCGCTGGCCATGTTGGAGAGGGCACCGTGCAGCTTGACGTGGCGCACGGTGGTTCCGGCCGCGCGCGCCATGCCCTGAATGGCGCCGATCTGGTAGATCAGCATGGCGCGCAGGGCTTGCGGGTCGGGGTCCAGGATGCGGCGGCGGCCGAAGCCGCGCAGGTCGTCGAATCCGGGATGGGCTCCGATGCCCACGCCCTTGTCGCGGCACAACGCCACGGTGCGCGCCATGACCAGGGGATCGCCGGCATGGAAGCCGCAGGCGACATTGGCGCTGGTCACGATGTCGAGCAGGGCAGCATCGTTGCCCATCGGCCAGGGCCCGAAGGATTCGCCCAGGTCGGCATTGAGGTCGATGGTCGCTGTCATGACGTCTCCTCCTCCCGTGCCGAGATCACCCCGTCGACCAGATTGAAGGCCAGCAGGTCGCCCATGTCACGCGGATCGCGCACCAGCGGTCGCATTTGCCGGGATAACTCGGCGATTTCGCGTTTTTGCCTGCCCAGAGCGAGCAGGGCATCGGATTCCTCAACCAGGCGGAAACGGAACGTGGCGTGACCCGGAATCTGGGCCATGGCGGCCAGATCGGCCGAAATTACCGTGGCGATGCGCGGATAACCGCCCGTCGGCTGGCGATCGGCCAGCAGGGCCACGGGCATGCCGTCGCCGGGCACCTGGATATCGCCCAGCACGACGGCATCGGAGACGCCGGTGAGGGCTGTTTCGGCGTGAAAGGGATCGCCGGCCGGTTGCAGGCGCGCGCCCTGGCGGTCGCGCCGCGTGGTCATCTCGAAGGTGGTGGCGAGAAACCGTTCGCGCTCGGCAGGCGAGAAGGCGTCAGCCTGGGCGCCCCAGAGGATGCGGACTTCACGCTGGCCGAAGCGCTTGCCGGCCTCCAGGACCAGCCCCGTGCGCCCGCCTGCATCCTGGCCCACGGGCAGCCGGTCGCCCTGGGCCAGCGCCCGACCATCCAGGCCGCCGATGGCGGAGCGCAGATGGGTCGAACGCGAGCCGATCTGCTCGGGCGTGGCAACGCCGCCGCCGACATGGAGGTAACCATAGACACCGTTTTCGGCGGCGCCGATTTCCAGCGTCATGCCAGGCTCCAGCGCGAAACTGGTGTTCCAGGGCAGCGCCTGCCCGTCCAGCCGGGCACGCATCGCCGCGCCGGTCAGGGCGATACGCAGGGTGGCGCCATGGGCGCGAAAGCTGCCGCCGAACCCGGCCATCTCGATCACCGCCAGATCGCCGCACTGCCCCAGCAGGGCCGCACCTTCGGCCAGTGCCATGGCGTCCATCACCCCGCCCTGGGTGATGCCGAACCGTTGCAGGCCGGGCCGTCCGCGATCCTGGATCGTCAGCGAAGGTCCGGCGGAGACGATTTCCAGCATCGCGCTCACGAGAGGCTTTCGCGCGTGACGATGTCCTTGCCTGCCTCGGCGCTTTCGCACAGCCGCACGAAGGCGGCGGCATCGACCGGCTCGAAGCCGATCTCGTCGCCCGGCGCGATCAGCACCGGGGGTTGCCGGCGCGGATCGAAGCTGCGGAAGGGCGTGCGGGCGATGCTGCGCCAGCCGGTCGGCATGGCGGCGGCAAACAGCACGGTCTGGCGTATCGCCACGAGCAGGGAGCAGGCCGGCACTTCCGGGCGGACTTCCTTCAGGCGCGGGATGTTCCAGGCTTCCGGCAGCAGGCCGAGATAGGCCACGCCCGGGGCGAAGCCGAGCATGAAGACCCGCTGATGCGCGTTTGCATGGCGCTCGGCGGCTTCCCGGGGCGTGCAGCCGACGAGATCTGCGATTTCGTCGAGGTCGGGGCCGTGTTCGCCGCCGTAACAGGCAGGAATGCGCCAAAGGCTGCGTTGCGCCGGCGCCGGCGCCGAGAGCCAGTCGCGTTCGTCCAGCAATTCGGTGAGGGCCGCGCGCAGGGCGGCCGGCGCGATTTCCAGGGGATCATAGCGCACCAGCACGGAACGGATCGTGGGCGCGGTTTCGCTGACCCCGGCAAGGGCGGCCTGACGCAGGCGGGCGTCGAACGCGATGGCGGCATTGTTGATCGCCGGATCGAGGCGGTCGCCGAACTCGACCAGCAACGCGCTGTCGCCCGCAGCACGCAACACCGGCGCGGTGTGGCGGCCAGGCGGGCAGGCGGTTGATGGTTCGCCGGTCATGGTGGGTCCCAGGAATGATCATCCGGAGATAGACGATCGCTGCCGGGATGGCCAGCCTGCGGCCAGAGCAAGATCGTTTCGGAATGGATCAATCTGAAGCGTGAATCTTGCTCTTTTCCATATCGTTGGAGACTGATTTACGGTCCATGTCGAAGCGGCATGGACCGATCAGACTCTAGAGTCGCAGGGTCAGGTTGAGCAGAGGGCCGAAGGGACCGGTGAAGGTCAGGCGTCCGGTGGTTGCGACCAGACAGACGCACGGTTCGCCGGGTTCGGCGGCCTGCCGGTGATCGACCGACCCGTCGGCGCAGGCGATGTCACCCCGCCCATAGGTACCCGATGCGTCGCTGAAGGCGCCTTTGAGCACGATGGCGAGTTCGATACCGTCGTGGCTGTGGCGCGGCACCGCGCGGCCCGGCTGGATACGCAGCAGGCGCAAGTGGTGGCCCGGCACCTTGCAGGGCAGGCCTTGCATCTCGATGCCGAACGGGCGCTGCCAGGTACGCCCGATCGAGCAGCCCGAAAGGCAGGCCATCAGGGGGCGGGGCAGGTCGCCCGATGTTGCGGCATCGCGGCACGCGGCCGGGCAGAGCGTCGGTTCCTGCGCGATGCGCGCCATGACGGCCTCGAAGCAGTCGGGCTCCAGGGGTTCGCCTTCGACCCGTTCGAGGAGCGCACCGCCGACATGTTCCATCTGCGCGACCGTCGTACGGCAGCAAGGGCACAGGGTCAGGTGGCAGGCGATGACGACGGCAAGCGGCTCGGCCATCACGCCGGTCGCATAGTCGAGCAGGAAACCCTCATCGGGGTGGTGATGCGCCATCAGTCGAGTCCGTCCATGGTCTGCCGCAGCTTGGAAAGCGCCAGCCGCAGGCGCGATTTCACCGTGCCCAGTGGCATGTCGAGCCTTTCGGCAATTTCGGAATGCGACATGTCCTCATAATACGCCATGGCCACGACATCGGATTGTTCGGCAGGCAACCCGGTCAACGCCGCGGTCAGGAGCCGGCCCATTTCGCCCTGGTTTGCCTGATGGTCTGGCAGGGGCGCATCATCGGCCTCCTCCGGTACCAGGGCGGGGTCGTCGATGTCGACCTCGGGACGCGCGCGGCGCGCGATGTCGATCCTGCGGTTGCGGGCGATCGTGTAGATCCAGGTCGAGGCACCGGCCTTGGCCGGATCGTAACTTGCCGCCCGCCGCCAGATGTTGGCAAAAACGTCCTGCACGATGTCGTCGAGCAGGGTTTCGTTCGTGCGGCCGCGGCGCAGGAAGGATTTCAGCCGGGGTGCGAAGTGGTCGAACAGCCGGCGGAAGGCCGCGCGATCACGGTCGCGCCCGACCGCGATCAGATCGGCTTCAAAGCCGGCCGGACGGCCGGCATCAGGAGCATGAAGGGCTGCCATGCGCCCCTCTAGCCCGGCTGGATCGTTCCTTACAAGCACGGCCGCATGCATCCCGCTCTCCCTGCAGCCTATCTACGCAGCCGGAGGTGGCCTGGATCATTGCGGATGGAACGGCCCGGGCCGGCGGATCAACCAACCCACCCCAGCCGCCATAGCGCCCGAAACCACGCCGGCGACGCCGGCAAGCGCCCAGTCGTGGAAGTCGAGCGTGCGCAGGTTCACCGCTGCGGCCAGCACCGGAATCTGAACCAGCAGCACCAGGCTGACCAGACCGCCCAGGGTCACCAGCCGCGCCATGGCCGTGCGCAATCCGGTGAGCGCGGCGGTCATGGCAGCGCCGGAAACGATCAGGATCGCCAGCGTTGCGGCACGCGCATGGGCGACATCGCCGCCATCGGCCAGCGCGTAGCGGTATCCCACCACCAGCATGAGGGTGAGCACCAGGCCGGCCGCGCCGATGGCCAGCGTCGTACCGCCCCCGAAAAACCGGGCCCGGTGGCTGCGCGCGACCGCCTTGAGCCGCTGGCTGGACGCCAGTTCCTGAAAGACCAGCAGCGCGGTGGGATGGATGATCAGTTCCAGCCAGACGATGTGGATCGGCAGATAGAGCAGCGGCTCGCCCGAAAGCGGCACGATCGCGGCGCTGAGCACCAGCGGGATGTGGATGAGCAGCAGATAGGCAAAGCTCATGCGCAGGTTCTCGAAGACCTGCCGGCCTTCGGCGATGGCCCGCACGATGGTGCGGAAGTTGTCGTCGAGTAGGACGATGGCGGCGACCTCGCGCGCGCTCTGGGTGCCGCGCTCGCCCATGGCGATGCCGATATCGGCGGCCTGCAGTGCTGGAACGTCGTTGACCCCGTCGCCGGTCACCGCAACGATTTCGCCGGCAGCCTGCAGGCTGCGCACGAGTGCGAGCTTCTGGGCCGGCAGCGCCCGGGCAATGACATCGGCGCCCTGCCAGGCCAGTGCGGCGCTCTCCTCCTCGGCGTTGACCACCAGAGGCGATCCGCCGCCCAGGCCGATATCGCGAGCGATCGCGGCGGCCGTCGCGGGATGGTCGCCGGTCACCATGATGACCCGGATACCGGCGCCACGGCATTCGGCCACCGCTTCGCGCACACCCGGGCGCAACTCGTCCTCGAAGGCAAGAAGGCCGGCAAAGGCCAAGCCGGCACCGGGCTCCTCTCCGTTCCAGGCGGAGGCATCGAGGCTGCGGCTGGCGGCGGCAATCACCTTGTGGCCCGTGGCGCCGTAAGCGGCCGCTTTCTCGCGCCATGCCGCATCCTGTGCCGCATCCATGCCGCAGCCGGAAAGAACCGTCTCGGGAGCGCCCTTGACGACAGCCAGCAGGCTGCCGTCGGCCTGTCGGACGACGGCGGTCTCCCGTCGGCGATCCTCGGTGAAGGGGAAGGTGGCGAGGCGCTCTGCCGTGGCTTGGACGCCATCGGCATCGAGCAGGGCCAGATCGAGCGGATCGTTGCTGTCGCGACGGGCCGCGAGGGCGCTCAGGGCAATCAGGCGTTCAGGGGCCAGGCCCGGCGCGGGTTCGCTGTGGGCCAGCGTCAGGCGCCCCTCGGTCAGCGTCCCGGTCTTGTCCGAGCAGATGCTGGTGATGCGTCCTATGTTCTCGATGGCGACGGCGCGCCGCACCAGGGCCTGGCGGCGGGCCAGGCGATAGACGGCAACGGCCAGGAAGAAGGTGTAGACGACGGGGAATTCCTCGGGCAGCGCGGCAACGGCCAGCGTCACCGCGCTGAGCAGGGCATCGACGATGCCATGGCCCTGGGCCAGCCGGATCGCTGCCAGGGCCAGGCACAGGGCGACGGCAGCGATCGTCATCCAGCCGACCAGCCGGCCGACCTGGATCTGCAGCGCGGTGCGACCCTGCTGGCCGCCCCGGACCGAACGCACGATGTCGCCATAGAGGGTGTCGCCGGCCGTTGCCGCGATGCGCAGGGATGCCTGCCCGGTGAGCAGCCGGGTCCCGGCAAAACCCCAGCAGGCAGTGTCGGCCGCCACGGGGAAGCCGTCGGCGGCACTGCAAGGCTGCTTGCGTACGGGAAAGGCCTCGCCGGTCAGCGTCGATTCATCGGCCTGCAGTTCGGCGCCGGCCAGGATCAGGCCATCTGCGGGAAAGGGCTGGCCGGGCAGGACGACCACCAGGTCGCCGGGCACCAGATTGCGTGCGGGAAGATCGACCAGGGCGCCGTCGCGCAGGACGCTCGCACGGGCCGCCAGGCGGCTGGCCAGGCCCCGGGTGGAAGCCTGTGTCCGTCGATGGAGATAGGCATCCATGCCCGCCAGGGGCAGCAGGGCGACAAGAAGGGTGAGCGCCTCGGGGTAATCGCCCAGCAGGGCAAAGAGCAGGCTGGTTCCCAGCAGGTACCAGATCATGGGATCATGTGCGGTTTCGCGCAGCAGTTCGCGCCAGGCGCGCGACTGTGGTGCGACAATGTCGTTGAAGCCGAAGCTGGCGCGGCGCTGCGCCGCCTCGGCCGAACTCAGGCCGCGACCGGCATCATGCAGCCCGTCCAGGCGATCCGTTGGAATCTGGCGCAATGGCATGAGACGAGCGTCCGTTCGCTGACGACGCGAACGGCAATGACCCGTGCCGCGCCTGGCCCGGGATGCCTAGCAGGAAACCGTGCAGCGCGCGACGCGGCCGCTTGGCGCCGACCTCAGGTCGTGCCGGCCAGGGGCAGGCCGGTCGCCGCGGCGGTCGCGCGGGTCAGCGCGCGGATGTCCTCGGGTTCCAGGTTGTGCAGGTTCGTCTTGCCGGTGCAGCGCGCCATCATGGAGGCCTCGCCCGCTGCGGCCTTGAGGATGTTGGCGACGGCGGCGGCGCGCTCCTCCTCGGTGCGGTCGGGGGCAAACTGCAGCTCGTGGCCGTGGATCTCCGCCCCGGCGGCAAAGGCCACGGCCATGCCGAAGACCACCGCCTTGGCGCCCAGCGCAATCGCCTTGGCGGCATCGGTGCCCGAACGCACGCCGCCGTACCAGAGGATGTCGATCTCCTCTTCCCGGTTGAGGCGGCGCAGGATCTTGATGGTGTCGCGCAGCATGGAAAGGTCGGGGGCGCCGGTCAGTTCGGGCAGGCTGGTGCCCACGGCGTGGTTGCCGTTGAGCAGCAGCACGTCGAACTTGTTCTCCAGGCCATAGATGATGGCCTCCTCCAGCGCCTCATGATGGGCGACCGAAAGGCCGAGCAACTGGTTTTCGTGCAGGCGTGCCGCGCCTTCGGGCGCCTCGAAGCGCGGGCCGATGACATGGATCAGGCCAGCCGCATCGGGAGAGGGCGCTATCTGATCCGGCAGCACGAGCTGCAGCCAGGGCGCACCGCCGCCCAGCGGCTGGACGCCGATGTAACCGGCCGCGACATTCTTCAGGCCGGCGGCGACACCCGCCTTGACGCTGGCCGGGGCCTCATCGAAGCCGGCGGCAAAGAAGGGCTGCTCCAGCGCCATGCGGCCAAAGCCCAGGTCGGTATTAATCGAGCAGGCCTCGCGGTAGGGGTCGATCACCAGGCGCGACAGGTTGGCCGGCAGGAAGACGAGGTCGTCGAGCGTGGCCGGGCGATCCTCGGGGAAGGGGTTCTCGCGCGGGCGCAGGCGCTTGGCGAGCATGCGGGCCTGGCGCTGGACGTCCTGCTTGCTCATGCGGGCCATTAGGAAGATGTCCTCGCGGTTCTGCACCGAATAGTCGGACGAGCCGGTCTCGGCATCGCAGCGGTAGCAGCGGGCGGCCTCGTCGCGGGCCTCTTCCCAGGTGTAGGTCGATTCGATTTCGGGAAACTCGACCGGCTTCTCGCCGACGCCGTGAAACTCCGGATGATGCAGGGCGATCTGCTCCCAGCGGGTGTCCTGGGCGACGGGGACGCGGCGCGTGCGCCAGGGCGTGCGGTAGGTCACCGGCTTGGCGTTGCCTTCCAGGAAGGCCTTCACGTAGTAGGCGACACGCTGGCCATGGCTCATCGCCATGACGATGGTCGAGCCGCCAAAGGCGCCGTCGCCGGCGGCGAAGACCTTGGGGTCGGCGGTCGCCATGCCCTCCCATTCGGTGGCGACGCGGTCGCCCGCCATCAGGCCGCTGGCCTCCAGATCGTCGTTGGCGCCGAACTGGCCGACGGCGGCGATCACCATGCCGCAGGGAATGTCGTGCTGGGAATTCTCCAGCACCACCGGGCGGCGGCGGCCGTCGGCATCGGGCTCGCCCGCGCCGGTCCTGACGCAGCGCAGCGCCAGGCTGTCGTCGCCCTGCGGCACGATCTCGACCTGCTGGGTGTTGTAGATGAACTCGATGCCTTCCTCGACCGCGCCCTGCAGTTCGATCTTGCGCGCGGGGATCTCGTCGGGGCCGCGGCGGTAGACGACCTTGACCGTCTCGCAGCCGGGCAGGCGCAGGGCGGCGCGGCAGGCGTCCATGGCGACGTCGCCGCCGCCGATGACGACGACTTCCCTGGGCATCTGCGGGCGTTCGCCGGCGTTGATACGGCGCAGGAACTCGACACCGTCGACGACGCGGGCATCGTTCTCCCCGGGAATGCCCATCTTCTTGCCCCACCAGGAGCCGATGGTCAGCACCACGGCATCGTGCCGCTTCTTGAGCTCCTCGAGCGTGACGTCGGTGCCCAGCGCCGTGTTGGTGTGGATGGTCAGGCCGGGGCAGCGCTTCTGCAGGCGCACCAGATCCTCGGCGATGATGTTCTGTGGCAGGCGGAAAGCGGGAATGCCCCAGATCATCATGCCGCCGGGGCGGTCGGTCATCTCGTAGACGTCGACCTTGTAGCCGGCCACGGCCAGGTCGTGCGCGGCGACCAGTCCGGCGGGACCGGCACCGACGATGCCGATGCTCATGTCGCGTGTGACGGCGATGGGTTTGGGCTCCCAGGTCGCGCCCAGGCGATCCATGACGAAACGCTTGAGATTGCGGATCTGCAGGGCGCCGTCGCTGGCGGTGCGGCGACAGGCCGGCTCGCAGGGGGCATCGCAGACGCGGCCGCAGATCGAGCTGAACGGGTTGGTCGCGGTGATCGCCTCGAAGGCCTCGTCGAACTTTCCAGCCCAGATGTAGCCGATGTAGGAGGGCGCATCGGTGCCGACCGGACAGGCGATCTGGCAGGGCGCAGCCACGAAGTGCTTGTCGGACGTGTCGTCGGCAAGCTCCTCGGGCATCAGGTTGGCGTCCGCGCCGATCCGTGCGGTTTCCATGGTCATCTCGAACCTCGTCCTCGGGCGGTGCCGCCCGGTCGCATCAAAAGGGTGTCAGCCGGCGGCCTGGAACAGCTCGACGTTGCGGCGGTCGGGCTCGTAGGGCAGGCCGGTGATCTCGGCGGCTTCGGGCGTCAGCGCCACCAGGTCGTCGCGCGAAAGCTGCTTGGCGCTGGTGTGGCCCAGGGCCTTGGTGATGGCGGCAATCTGCCAGCGCACGCTCTCGAGGAAGGTGTAGATGTGCTGGGCCTCGACCTTGGCCTTGTAACGTTTCTCGTGTTCGGGGTCCTGGGTGGCGATGCCGGTGACGCACTGGCCGACATGGCACTGCATGCAGGCGATGCAGCCGCCTGCGATGATCGCCGAGGTGCCCAGCGCGATGGCATCTGCGCCCAGGCACAGGCCCTTGACGGCATCGACGCCGTCACGGATGCCGCCCATCAGGACGATCTCGATGTCCTGGCGTCGCCCGATGGAGGCGAGTGCCCGTTCGGCCTCGCAGATCGCCGAAAGCGTGGGGATACCGACATATTCCATGACCTCGGCGCCACCGGCGCCGGTCGAGCCCTGCATGCCGTCGAGCTCGACGAAGTCGAAGCCGTCCTTGACCGCGATCTTGATGTCGTCGCGGATGCGGCCGGCGCCCAGCTTGACCGAGACGGGCAGGCGGTAACCGGTCGCCTCGCGCAGTTCCTCGATCTTGATGACCAGATCGTCGGCGCCAAGGATGTCGGGGTGGCGCGAGGGGCTGCGCAGGTCGATGCCGGCGGGGATGCCGCGGATTTCGGCCAGTTCCTTGGTCACCTTCTTGGCCATGAGCTGGCCGCCGAAGCCCGGCTTGGCACCCTGCGAGATGTAGATCTCCAGGCCGTCGGCGCGGTTCATGTCGTGGATGTTCCAGCCCAGGCGACCGCCCAGCATCTGGAAGATGAGCTGCTTGGCGGCATCGCGCTGCGCGTCGCTCATGCCGCCTTCGCCGGTGTTTTCGGCGATGCCGGCCATGCCTGAGGCAATGGCGATGGCCTGCTTGGCCGAGCGCGAGAGGGCGCCGTAGCTCATCGGCGCGATCATCACCGGCATGGTCAGCGTCAGGGGTTTGGCGCCGTGGAGGCCGCCGATCAGGGTCGTCATGTCGACGTCGCCGAC
>Ga0105053_10012181_pt1 | contig 10390 bp, 12 predicted proteins | sample BON01_FD_78093 | JGI IMG/M metagenome (GOLD analysis project Ga0105053, IMG submission 78093) | Freshwater microbial communities from Lake Bonney liftoff mats and glacier meltwater in Antarctica - BON-01 | ecosystem: Environmental > Aquatic > Freshwater > Ice > Glacier meltwater | place: Lake...
AACCAAAATTATGAAAACGATCAACCTAAAGCACAGCCTCGCCAGCGGCGGGACCCTCATGCCTCAGCAAGACGGGGCAACGCCCGGATACCGCAACGGATGCATGACAATCGCCGTCACCGGTCTGCCGGACAACGCCACACATGCCGACGCAAAACGTATCGCCGAAAATGTGATGCTGCCCGGATGGCTCTACACTGTGGACGCATCGCAAGACGGAAAAAACCTCTACCGCGCCGAAAACCTCACGCCGGATCAGCTCGTCGCCGCACCGGATTGGTATCGTGAAAAATACTGCCAGTCATGAACACTCCAAAATTGATCTCCGCTTTCATCGCAAGGCGGAAGGAAATCCGAGATGCCAGAAAGGCAGGGTGTCCCGCCATCCGTCTTTGGGCGGTGGCTCACGATAACAGGGGGAGTTTATTCACCCCCTACATAAAGAGGATCTGATGGGTCGGGGGATGGAGAACTATGAAAACTCCATCCCCCTTTCCATACCTACCAGCAATTATCTTCTACCAATCGCTTCTACTACGTGCCTGTGCATTTCTGCGTGTGGCATCTTCTCAATCGTATCGTGGCACGCATGGCAACAGAGCGCCGCCTCCAACCAATCTTCTTCAGTTTCCAAGAAACGAGTCTTCTTCGAGTGCGCGAATGATAGCGCGCAATCTCGCAAACATCCTTCCAGTTTAATCTCGCAAGTGAAGATCTCCATCTCAATGAGCTCTTCTTCAGCTTCGCGTTCATCGCGATTCTCTTTTTCGTCTGCTTTCCCGCCTTGAACGCCTTGTTCCCCGACCTAATCATGCTGTTCCGTTTCATGTTACCCGGGAGCGCTCCCGCAACGCTGCTTTCATCATGTTGAGTTCGTTCTGGAACTGATCGTCCTTCGCAGCTTTCTTCTCCATCGTCTCAGCGAGGACCGTGAGGTCATCGTAATCGACCTCGGTGAGCAACTGTCCACGGAACATTCCTCCGACATGCTGGATCTCGTACTCCTTCCAGTTCGGCTTGACCTTCACGTCCGGCTGCGGCTTTGGAGTGGCTTTGGGCTTCGGTTCTTCGAATTTCTCCGGTGGCGTCATGTCGAGCTGATCTTCTTTTTCGACCATCTCGAACGTCGCATCCTGAATGGTTTCGACAGGTGTCCCCTTGACTTCCACTTCCCGCTCACGAGGCTCGAACCCGAGATCCCTGATCTTCTCGCGAAGATCAGCGTTAAGACCGTTAAGCCGTCGCCTTTGCTCCGCGCTCGCATTCCGTGAGTTGTCTAGGTTCTCTCCGATCTGGCGTTCCAGAGATTCAACCTGTTCAGCAACATCCATCTCGTTCCGTTCGCGTGATGGTAGCGACATGCGATCTGCTTCAGCTGCTTCGGTCGCTTCGCTTGCCTCCATGATCCCGCAGATCAATCCCGGCATGATGATACGGATTCCTTCCGTGTCGCACCGTGCCGCAAGCATGGATCGTGGATACCTACTCCACACGAGCTTGGTTCCGTCCTTCCCCTTGGTGATTCCCTTCTCTTCCGCGTCCCTGAATGTCCGGACAATGGTCTGCTCCCCATTTTTATTGAGCTTGATCAGGTCGAGATACATCTGGGTCCGCGCTTCGGAATCAAGATCTTTGTCCCTCTCCAACTTCAATGTGAGTTCCATCCGGCTGAACGACCGCTTCTCTGCCGCTTCGTCGATGGTCTTCTTATCCTCGAAGTAAGTCGCCGCCACAATGGCATCAGTGCGAATGTGGTAAATGACTCCTCCTCCTGCCTTCAGGAACTCTGCGAGCATCGCGTCCGCTTTCATGGACGGTCTCCCCTCAATGACGTGGTATCGCTTCAGGACCGCGAAGGGTGAGATACCCTCGTCCTTGGCAATGGCAAAGAGACAGATCGCCTGTTCCTTCTTCGTCACCCCGAACATCCCTGACTTCGCGACCTGTTCGGCGAATCTGTCGAGATCCTCCCATGTTGAAAGTGCGAATGGTGATGGTGCCGGTCTCGTCTCTTGGACGTAAGGCGACGTGCCTTTCTCCTGAATTGGTGATGTTACATCATTCATGATATTCTCCTGTATGGGTATTTCTTTGGTTCGTTTTTGATGCTCCGATAAAAGTAACTGCCAACGGATTCGGAGCTCTTCATTTCCACGAAATCTTCCTTCGTGAAGTTGTCGTAATGGTAAATGCTCCCGGCATTCCCGTTACTATCATTGAACTGAATGACGAGGGTGTTGTACAGATGACCAATCGCATGAATCTGCGAGGAGGTCACCGGTATGAGTTCGATGTGTGGTTCCATGATTATTGGTTTCCTATTTTCTGTGATTCAAGTTGCTGTGCGACCGCAAGAATGAGAAGCGCGTCCCCATTGTCCAAGGTGACTTTAAGGTGTGGGTATCTCCGCTGTGCTTCTTCTCGAAGTTTGCTTTTCCACGCTCGCTTCGCTTTCCCGTTCAACGACACGATCACCTTCTTCTCTTCTTTCTGCGCTGCGGTCAGCTTCTTACCCTGAAGCTCCTTCGGGATTTGTCTCCGTTCGCTTTTCCCCATCCCCATGAGCTTCTGCCATGACTGCGGAGGTATCTCTATGATCGGACATCCAAGCGTTTCGAGGATCGCGCCGCATCGCTCGACGCTCTTTCCGAACTCGAACATCTGTGATGCCCCTCCGTCCGGAATAAACCCTGCGATCTTTTCGATATAGGCGACCGACTCTTTCGGGACGAAGAGCGTTTTCAATAAGAAGATGGCATCCCCTCTGGTCTCCGGCATCTTGTGCGTTGCCACCTCTTCTCCGTCTTGCCATACGGCCACCGCTCCAGAGCTACCCGGGTCAATGGCGATGATTGTTCGGACACTCATTTCTTTGTATCAGCTTTCTTCTTTGGAGCTGACTTCTCTTTGACGATCTCAAGATTCTTGAGCTCCTTCACATCCTCCGTGAATCCAAAGATCGTCTGTTTGAAGACCTCTGAGAATTGCTTGATGCTCTCCATCTCCGGAGAGTTCTTCCCGTGCCGTTTCGCGATGTTGGAGTAGTAGCTGAACTGCCAATCGGCTTTGACCATCTTCAGTTTCGGACGGCCGTGAGTATCCGTGACGACTTCTCCGTCAAGGTTCCGTGCGATGTCGAACTGGTTGATGGCGCGGTCGAGGATGGCGATCTTCTGCTCGTCCTTCAGATCGGCCCAAGTGTCTCCGTCCAAGATGATCTGAGCGTCACCATTCCCCTTAACTCGATTTGCCAGATCAACGATCTTTGAAATGCTGTTCGTGGGATAGCCCGAGATCTTCAGGGCGGGTCCTGTGCGCTCTCCTTCGTCATTGACCGGAGCGTATCCGAAGAGAAGGTCAAAGGTCACTCCGACCGCTGATGTTCCTCCGTGGTATTTCTCCAGTGCCTCGTCGAAGAGGATTTGCGTTGCTGCGTTAATTTTTTCGTATTTATTTGCCATGGTATGTTTTTGTTTCGGTTTCTGTTTTTTCTATCACTGATAAAATTATCAGGTCGAGGACGTGGCACCTTACGCGAAGGAGATGTTTACATCGCAGCGAGTTGAAGGCTATCCGGCTCCTGACATACTTCGGTAGAAGCCAAAACTGAAATTGTTTGCAATCGCAATTTCCCAGCCCCTCGTTGGCGAAGACATCCACCGTATAAGTGATGTCGGATTGGTTCTCCGAGTCGATGTGATACACGCCTCGCCCAACCCGAGTGACCTTCCGTCCCTCCAGTGTGCTTGTCGTGCTCATTCATGAGTCACGGTGACATCCATCGATCCTCCGCATGATCGACCGATGGTTTTTGTGAGAACTTCCAAGGCCGTTGTGAGATCTGGATCTTGCGTCAGATCCTTAGTTTCCGGAGCGAGTTCGATCAACACCTTGTGCTTCATGCCGTCTTCTCCAGTCATGCTCCACTCGTTCGGATCTCCGACCAATGCTTCGATGATCGAGTCCATGCACCATCCGAATCGTTCTCGATCAAATTTGCTTTTGGGCATGTATGGGATGGCCGTTCCCTTATGGCCGGTGACTGGTTCCAGAAGTCGGATACCTACCGTTTTTTGGATTCTTTTCAATCCTGCATACCAGAACATGATGTTGATCGCCGAGATGGTGGCCCCGTTCTTCCCGACGAGGCGACCTTGATCGATCCCTGCGACTTGAATCACGAATTGACTCTCCTCTTCATCCCATTCGATCTTCGCCACGGGCGTCGATTGTGCGATGGTCATTAAAATCAGTTTCAATAAATCTTTCAGCTTTTCCATGTGTTTTATTTCGTGCGGCGAACTTGCCTTAATTTCTCACTGTTTGTCAATCTTCTTCTTCTCCATCCGTGTCGAATGACTCCTCGAACCGCCCGTGTTCCTTGTGGAAAACGCAGGGAATCTTATCGCACGGGCCATCCCGGTTATACTCGATCTTGATCCACCGTTTGTTCCCGCCTCCCTTGGCGACTTGAATCTGTGACACCGTATCGGCGTGCATCTTCAGTGAGCGCGATTCTCGGATCTTTCCGTCGTCGTTGAGCTGGGCGATGACCACGATCCCAATCCCGAGTTCGTTTGCAACGGTTTTCAGCATCTTACCGATCTCGTTGACCTGTTGTTCTCGTGGTTTCTTCGTGTCGTCTCCATCCATCAACTGAATGTAATCGACGACCAATAATTTGATCCGCTCCTCCTCCTTGAGCCGTCTCGCAAGTGCTCGGAACTTCGTTGGCGTCATGGATGATTCCTCAATGATGTGGATCGGCTTATCTCGGAGCTTTGCGATCGCTGATGCCATTGTATCCAACTCGTCCGGCGACAACTGTCCCATCGCGAGTTTTCTCATGCTCACGCGACCTTCTCCGCACACCACTTTGTCCACCAATGATTCTTTCGACATTTCCATCGACACGATTCCTACCGGACGGTTCATCGTGAGCGCAGAATAAGTGATCATCTGGAGTGCAAGCGTTGTCTTTCCTGCCTTGCTGTCTCCCGCGATCACGTGCAGCGTTTTCGGACGAAATCCGAGCGTTGCCTCGTCCCATCTCGGAATCCCCGACAGCAATCCCATCACGCTCTGGCCTTTGGTCTTGATCGCGAGCTCCCACTGTTCAATTCGCTCGTCAAGCAGCTCTCCGATGGCCGATGCCGTCGATTCCTTCTTCATGATGCCCCGCAATGATCCTTCTGCCGTCGCTTGGATTTCTTCCGCTTCAATCGCCGGGTCCATCGCTCCCAAGAGCATCTGTTGCGCCGTATGCCAGATAGTCCGCTTCCTCTGACAGTCATTGCACGCTTTGACGTAGTATTCCCATCCTGAATCACTCGCCACGAAGATGAACAGTTCGGTGACATACGCCGCTCCTCCAACCTGCTCCAATTCCTTCGTCTTTTCGAGAGTATCGGTGACCTTGATCAGATCCGCTGGTGACCCGTCCTTCATGCTCTCGTCGATCGCCCTCCAGATGGTCTGATGCGCTTCAATGTAAAAGGTTTCCGTTGTGACTCTCGCCTCGATCTTCCGATACGCCTTTTCTGAGATCAGGCAACACGCGAGAATCGCCTTCTCCGCATCAAAGTTGTGTGGAAGCGTTTTTATCTCGTTCCTACTGGGTTCCCTCGGTGTTTGGCCACGATACGGAACAACAGCAGTCCGACCTCGCGGTTCCTCGATTCTCGGCTCGTCTTCAAAAATGTTTGTCATACGATTTCAGAGAATTCAACCAGTCGGCGGAGGATTGCTTCCCCGCGCTCTTTGCTCATCGATGACAGCAGTCTTGCGCTGTCCGAATTCGCCGTCCAGATCGTCGGCAGCATGTAGCTCGTCCGATATTCCAACATTCCGTAGAGCTCCATCTCTGCCCTCTCCGTCATCTTGCCTTTCCCTAGGTCATCGAACAGCAGGAGGCCCGTTTCTGTCACCTTGCTCAATCGGTCTCTGGCCCAGTCCCGCTTTTCGGCGTCATCAGAGAATTGATCAACGACTGTCAGCGAAAACATCGTCGCGCTGATCGCCTCGCACTGCACTCCGCTTTTATGGTGCTTCTTGAGTATCAGCATTGCCGTCCTCGTCTTCCCGAGCCCCGGCTTCCCAACAAATCCGAGACCACGGGGTCCCATTTCCCACTCCTCGATCAATCTCAGGTATGCAGACGGGACCCGGGCGGGGTCTGTAGCGCGATAAAGCGGCGGACAGATCTCCATCCACCTTTCTTGCCTTTGGAGGTCATGACGGCCCTTCTGCTGCTCACTGTCGTCCCTATCTGAGCAATCGTTGCACCTCTTCGGCGGCGTCATCTCTTTTTTCCCGAACTCGATCACCGTGTAATCGAACTCTTCACCGCATCCTTCGCATTTCGTTTTTCTTTTCATGATTTTCTTTCTTTAGAATTTGTATCTGTCGCTGATCTCTTTGTTTTCCGCTTCCGACATCCCGTTTGATTTGCGGAACGAGGATGACGGCCTTGCGTTCATTGCGGCCTTGAACTTGTCGAAATACTGAACGTCATATTTCTTTTCCCTCAGTTTCCCGGGTGACATGAAGTTCGCTTTCCAGAATTCGTCATTCCTTGCCCACTTGCACACCGCAAAGATTTCTTCTGGGGTTCTGTTGTCGAGTCGGATTATGTCGTCGAACTTCTTTGCCCACTTCACCCTCCAGTTTCTTGAGAGCTTCTGAGTTGGTGAGAGAGTTGATCTGAACCAATCTGCAAACTTCAGTCCTCGTTCTGATTCTGATTGTTGTTGGGGAATGAGTTCTTGAGTTCCTTTAATTTCGAGTACTTCTTTTCTCTCTTCCATACGTTCTTTATTCAAAGAGTGTACGTTATTAGTACTCGGGGATTTTCCCGAATAGGGATTTTCCCCGATGGGGATTTCCCCGAATGGGTCTTCAGGTGTTCTGATGTCGTAAACCACATACTCCCAGCCTCCGGCGTCTGCTCCTCCTCGGCGTCTCTTCCAAAGATATTTCGCCTCGCACAATTCATTGATTCCTGCATAAACCGAGTCCACCCCGTCTTTGCCCTTGTTCTTGACGTGTGAAGCTGAAACCTCCCAGTCTTGCGGGAGCGAAATCAAGAACGCTAAAAGTCCCTTGGCCTTCCAAGACAATTCCGCATCATGAAGTATTTCGTTGGGAATCTGCGTGTAATTGCAGGTAAGTCGTCGCCGATGAATGTTTTTTGGTGCGCTCATTCCCCCTCCTTATCGATGATCGCTTCGATACCTTTGATCTTTTTCATAACTCAAACAAAAACCCCGCCACAAATCAGGGTGAAAATCAGCGACGAACGGCGCTCCTGAATCGTGACGGGGAAGTTTGAAAAAGTTCTCTGTCTGCTCGTTTTTTAATCGGTAATCACTCCGATGTCCCAACAAGAACCACACCCCATTCCCCCCGTCAACAAAAATTTTCTTGCATCAATCACGATGCGGGATTACACCAACCCCGGTCGGAATTATCTGACCACTTACCGAAAGAAACACCACATGAAAGAACTACTCACTGTCCCCGAAGCTCCGAACGCCGATGGAATCTCCATCTTGCCGGAAGCTCTCACCATCCGAAATGAATTCATCGCCGCCGCGAATGAGTTCCGAGCGATCACGAATATCGAGACCCGCGATTCAGCGGTTGACCTCGTCCGGAAAGCGAAGGCGCATGTCTCCGCAGTGGAGAAAACACGGAAGGAATTGTCAGATCCGTTTCTGTCATTGCAGCGCGAGATCAAGTCCATTGCGGACGGTCACTCGGTCCCCATCATTGCCGAGGTCAAGCGGCTCGAAAAGATGGTCGGAGCTTTCAACGAAGAGGTGCGCCAGAAGGCCGCTGCCGAAGAGCGGAGACGGCAAGAGGAACTTCGCCAAGCCGAGATGGACCGTCTGAAGGCGATCAAGGCCGCAGAAGACGCTGCCAAGCTGGTCGATGAGGCCAAGGATCGGGAGTCCCGCAAAGAAGCTCTCCGTGCCCAGCTCGCAGCCGAAGAGAAGGTCGATGTCGCTGCTTCAATCAATCGTCAGATCGCCGCTGCTCCCGTCGCGCAAGTTTCAACTGCCGGTGGTGCCAGTCGCTACGAGATCACTGTCGAGGTGACCGACATCCACGCGCTGTACGCCGCTCAGAGTAGCTGCGTGAAGCTCACCCCCGATCTCGTGCATATCAAGTGGATGCACGAGCACCAACCCGGCATCGAGCTTCCCGGCGTCACGATCACGAAAACCCATGTCTTTAGCGTACGGAAATGACTGACCAAGACCCCCACACGATTGGGGCAATGAGACATTACGGCGGTGGATTCGTGAAGGCTTTGGCTGAAGCCGCTTCCCGTGCCGATAGCGACAATCTCCGACGAATCAAGGAGGCGTTTCCGGAATACTGGGAAAAGTATTCTGCGCTGACACGGGCCGAGGAACTATGGACGCGCCTCAAAAAAGGGAGGGAATAACCAATGAAAACAGACAAATGCGAATTGTATCTCAGTGCGCGATGCTCGGTATGTTATTGGGCGCTTTATGACGGAGACTGGTGTCAAAACCAGCACTGCGTAATGCACGGAAAACCAGTCGGTGAAAATAGAGTCATTCTTACGAATGACGAAGCGCAAACAAGTATGCAGAACGCAAAGGTCAGGGGCGGCGAACGCCTAGAGATCGAGCGGCTGATAGAAGGGGTCTCGCGAGAAATGGACGATGCGGTGAATTCTGCGGTCCTTGGAAACAGCCATTCTCATTTGCGGGAAATGCAGAGACTTCGGGACCGCATTTGTAATGTTTTGGCGACCGTCAGGCGGAGAGCCAGAAACCAATGACAACCTCAACCGACGAAATCCCGCAGTTGGCTGGAATGGACTGTTCGCGTATTTTAATCGACTGCCCCCGATGTGGGGCAAACCCCCCGATTGCCCACGATCTAGGAGGTGGTCCGAGGTTTGCGGGCGTGCGGACCTGCGGCAATGGATGCGGCACATGGGACGACGATGACCGCCAGAACTGGGGATATATTCATTCACAGAACACCCAGATCAGCCGCCGCGAAGCCGCGCCGCAACCAGAAGGAGGAGTGAAATGAAGGCCAATACTGGCAGTCAACCGCGTAGCGCTTGGCTGGATCGTGCTGGTAGGTGGTCGCGGTGGCGCGTGGAAGGCAAGGGACGCCAACCGAAAGGACAAATCATGAGTTCAGAAATCAACGCAACAGAGGGCGGGCGTTCTCCTGCATCAGCTGGTTCTGTGCCTAGCGACACGGAACGGCTAATGTGGCTTCAACATCACATGAAGGGCAGCGAGATGAGGCGGCTCGGAATCGTGATGAATTGGACGGGCGACACCGAGGAGTTTCGCCAAAAGATCGACGAAAAACTAGCACAGAACGATCAAGATGACCAATCCGGCCATGTCTGAGGTATTATCAAAATCGAGTGACGCCGGGGCCGGATTGGGTTGATCGCCTGTTCGGCATATTTTGTCACGGCGGTCGGGATGGGCCATGCCAGACAATACAGAATGCACTAAATGAATAAACAAATTAAATACGCCCTTGTTGGCTCAAACGGATTTTGGAGTGGTAATCTTCAAAAAGCTCTTAATAAATTAAACTATCCACTAGTAAGAACTTGTGATTTAGTAGACAACGGATTTGATGGGATTCCACATTCCGTCAAGCTTGACGACGTTATAAATGACCCACACGTTGATGTGGTAATCGTGGCAACTCCACCCTCTTCTCATTTTTCCATTGCCTCTGCCTGTTTAGAGAATGGTAAGCACTGCTTCGTTGAAAAACCTATCTGTTTAAACTCTAACGACGCTCAAACACTTTATCTTTTAGCGGACTCGCATGGGGTGAAATTGATGTGCGATAACACCTTTACCTTTACGCCGGAAGTTAGATTTATTAAAGATTCTTTGACTCTAGCTAGATTTGGCTCTCCTAAAATTGTTCGATCCACAAGGACTAATTACGGACCGTTCTCTAAAGATTGTAATGTAATATGGGACTTAATGACCCATGATGTTTCAATTTTAGATACATTATTTGGGTCTCCTCGATATGTCTCTGCCACTGCACACCTTGGAAATAACTACGATGATTGCCATGCAACCTTTTACTTTAATAATTTTATCGCTAACGTCCATGTGAGTTGGCTATCTAGTGATAAGGTTCGTAAATTAGAAATTGTCACGGACAAAGGATTTTTATCAACAACATTTAATGGGGAAGTTAACTTTGTCACCTTTGACGGGAAGCGCGAGTCCTTTTCCAGAAAAGATACGTGGACCCCTTTAGAAGTTGAGTTATGTCATTTTAATGAATCTATCTTGAAGAATACACAACCACTTTGTAATGGAGTGAATGCATATGGAATTGTTAACATTTTAGAGCA
>Ga0105053_10012187_pt1 | contig 10388 bp, 3 predicted proteins | sample BON01_FD_78093 | JGI IMG/M metagenome (GOLD analysis project Ga0105053, IMG submission 78093) | Freshwater microbial communities from Lake Bonney liftoff mats and glacier meltwater in Antarctica - BON-01 | ecosystem: Environmental > Aquatic > Freshwater > Ice > Glacier meltwater | place: Lake...
ACCCGTGACCCGTGACCCGTGACCCGTGACCCGTGACCCGTGACCCTGTCACCGCGACCCGTGACCCGTGACCCGTGCCCCTGTCACCGCGACCATTCCACCGCAGTCTGTTTTGAGCTGCCGAGACCTTCGATGCCGAGTTCGATGACGTCGCCGGGTTTCATGAATTGCGGCGGCTTGGCACCCATGCCGACGCCGGGAGGAGTACCGGTCGAGACGATGTCGCCGGGTTCGAGGGTCATGAACTCGCTGAGATAGCTGACGAGATGCGCGATGCCGAAGATGAGCTTGTTCGAGTTGCCGTTCTGTTTGGTCTCGCCGTTGACGGTGAGCCACATCTTGAGATTCTCCGGATCGGGGATCTCGTCGGCGGTGGCGAGGAAGGGTCCGATGGGGGCAAAGGTGTCGCAGCTCTTGCCCTTGACCCACTGCCCGCCGCGCTCGAGCTGATAGGCGCGCTCGCTGTAGTCGTTGTGCAGGACGTAGCCGGCGACGTGTTCGAGGGCCTCCTCTTTCGTGACGTAGCTGGCCTTTTTCCCGACGACAAAAGCGAGTTCGACTTCCCAGTCGGTCTTCTCGCTGTCACGCGGGATCATGACCTCGTCGTTCGGCCCGACCATGGCGCTGGTCGCTTTGAAAAACACGATGGGCTCCTTGGGGATGTCCATGCCGGCCTCTTCGGCGTGGTCGGAGAAGTTCAGCCCGATGCAGATGAGTTTGCCGGGACGGGCCACGGCGGACCCGAGGCGGGTCTCGTCGCTGACGCCGGGAGCGGACGCGGCATTTTCGGCGACCCACGCGGTGAGTCGGTCGAGGTTCGCCGGATCGGCGAAGAAGTCACGATTCCAGTCCATGCCGAAGCCCGACGCATCGATGCGCGAGCCGTCTTCGAGTTGGAGACCGGGTTTCTCGGAGCCCTTCGGGCCAAAGCGGAGCAATTTCATAGGCGGGGACCGTAGCGACCCGCAGCCGGTTCGTCAATCACCTGAAAGCGCAGATTTGCCCTATCGCCCCGGGCCTGCGCGTGAGTGGAATAAAAAAAATCAAAAACAAAGTAATTTTGATTGCCACTGATCATGGAAATCGAGAATATTGCACGCGATGAATATCCCCCGCAGATTCGCACTTCCCGCAAAATTCTGGATATTCGCTGCTCTCCTCGCTCTCGCACCCGCCGGGACCACTTTTGGCGATCAAGTGGACTACGGCATCGCTCTCAAGCGAGCGGCGGAATCAGACCAGTGGCATCAGGTAAGTTTTCGAGAGGCGTTTCTCGCCGCGCCTGTTGTCCTCGTCAACAACCAAGGCGGCGAGGTCAATGCCGAAGCCGTAGAGATTCGGAATGTGGGGGGCTCGGGATTTGAGTACCGGTTCACATTCTCGCAACCGCAAGCCGACCCGGCGAAGTGGGTCGGTATCGCCTATCTGGCGGCTGCGGCCGGGGAGTATGAGTTCGGCGGGTTGCATTGGAAGGCGGGCGTCGTAACGGTTTCCACATCGACGCTTCAGATTGCCTTCGCGACACCCTTCGATAGCGTTCCCTTTGCCATGGCACGGGCAAATGTAGGGTCTGGCGTGGATGTCAGCTTGAGCCAGGTCGGTAGCTCTCAAATCGAATTTCTCTTGGGATTCGCCCCCCCCCCCCCCCCCCCCTCCCCGTCGTCCTACGCACCTTACAGACCAAAACTGTCCAGGGTTGTGGGGGGGTGGCACTTTGTCCCGGTCGGGTGGCCCCCAAACGAATTTTTTTTTGGGTTTCCCCCCCCCCCCCCCCACGGCTACTGTCGATGTCGCGTTCATAGCAGTGGAGACCGGGACTGGTTCTGCGGCGGGGCGGGCGATCGAGGTCGCCCGGTTTGCGCATCCGAGTGATGGTGCGTCGACGGCCTTCACCGTAGCCTGTGCCCAGCCGGTCGTCTTTGCCGCGACCCAGACAAACGTTTCCCCGAGCAGGCTTCGTTGCGAGGTCGGGCGGGCCGATCCCCTGGGGTTCGATTCATCCTTGCGTCACTATGACCCCGGCGCGGCCCCGCCCGCAGTGCCCGAGCAGGTCGGTTTTATCGCAATGGGCAGAGGCCTTAGCCAAGGGACTGAACCGGACACCAAGCTCGAAATCGGTGAGCTCACCGTCATTCCCGGTGCGCCGGCTGATTGGGTTTCGATTACTTTCTCGGCCTCCTACAGAGATCCCGTCGTTATTGTTTCCCCCGTTTCCCTCGACGAACCTTTTCCTCTATCCCTCTCAGCCCCGTCGTCCCTGCATGTGAGAATCCGAAACCTGACGGCGACGGGTTGTGAGGTTCTCGTAGCGGAGCCTGGTGCCAGTGATACTGAGATCGAGTCGGTCTATTGGATGGTGATGGAGTCGGGTTCTTTCACGGTCGGAGGACGGCAATGGGAAGCGGGAACGGTGATTCTCGGCGGTGACGGGGCCGATGGGGCGACCTTTTCTGCAGTGTTTGCGACGCCTCCCGTACTGCTCGCCCAAGTGGCGAGTTCGGGCAATGCGGACCCAGCCCGGGTGCAGCCAGTCGAGATCGCCATCGATGGTTTGCTGCTTGCGCTGGCGGGAACGCCAGAACCGGGGCTACAAAGTGAAGTCGTTCACTATCTTGCGGTCGAACCGGGGAAGGGGGACATGAGTCCCGGGACTGGGCTCAAATTTGAGGCAAAAACGGTCGCTCCGACTCGGCTGAAATGGAGTGCGTGGAGCCGACTTCGTTTTGATGAAACGTATGCCGCGCCCTTTTTCTTTGCTCATGTTCAGGATGATTCCGATGGGCTTCCGCCCGATCTTAGACATCGGAATCTCGCCGAGCGAAAAGTGGATATTTCCGTGAACGAAGACCTCGTCGATAACACGCCCCGCCGGATCGGATTGCTCCTTTTTGGGGATACGAAAGATCGGGACGGTGATGGCATGCCTGACGCCTGGGAGGTGAAGTATGTCTCGACCCCGATTCCCCCAGTAATCTAAGTGACGCCGGGCTTGATCCCGACGATGACATGCTCACCAATCTCGATGAATATTACCTCGGCACCGATCCCGGAGAAAAGGATACGGACGGCGACGGTATTGATGACTTCCGTGAGGCGACCTCATCCCTCGGTTTTGATCCGAACGAAGCGGACAGCGACGGTGACCTCTTGAGCGACGGCGCGGAATGGAGTATCATCCATGCCTCTTTGTCAGACAGCTTTGCGGCGCAGAGTGACGTCACTCCCGTGGATGATTATGATGGTGACGGGACGAGTAATGCGGCGGAGGAATCGGGTGGGAACGATCCTTTTGATTATTTCAACGGTCAGGCCCCCCGTCTCCTCGCGCTCGAGGAGAGTCCCGGTGGACGGGTTCCCTCGTTCGCGCCGGCGGGTGCGTGGTTGCCGCGCCCCGTCCACCTCCTCATCACCGACCAAAATTCTCAGCCCCTCGCAAATGCTCCCGTGACCCTTGCGGTGATCCGAGGCGGCGGCGTGGTCGCTCTTGCGAGCCGGAATCCGACCGCAGGGGGCACCGCCGGCCGCACCCTGCGGACCGACGCCAACGGACTGCTCTCTATTGATTGGCGACTGGGCGCGGTTCCGAGCGAGGTTCAGACCCTGCTCGCCTTCACCAGGGTCGCGGGCAACCTGCAGCAGCGCACCTTTGTGGCCCACACTCTCGCGGTGGGGACCAGTTGGGATCTCGCGGCGCAGAGTCACTTCATCTCCGCCCGTGGTGTTGATGTCGTCGGCGGGGACGCGGTCGGCTGGAGCAGCGCGGTAGGGAGCGCCAGCTTTGTCGCGTCGGGTGCGGGGCCCGATTTCATCGGCCCCAGCCTCCTCGATTCGCGGTCCTGGTTGCAGTTCGACGGCACCCGCTTCCTTTCGATTGCGCAGGGCCTGCCGTCAGATTCATCTCTCCATTTTGTCCTTAAGCCCGACGCAGCGATCAACTGGCAGGCGGCGACGGGAGGCAATTCCCACGCGAATGCCGTTCGCGGTCTTACTGGCCAGAGGTATCTGCTCGGCGGGAGTCTCCCCGCAGGTGGAGGTTCCCCCCACGTTTTCCATCCCGCCGTAGCGGCGGCGGCGACTTCAGAAGTTAGCTGGATGTCGCATTACACTCACGTGCGGATGCTTACCAACGGGCGATATACCTCCTTAGGCCTCAACAAGCACACTGGTCCGTCTGGCCATAGACCGGACTATCGCTACGATGTCACCAATGCGGCGCACCAGGGCTCGACCCCGAACAATGTCGAACAAAGAAGGAATGCCAACCTTTCCGCTACGACCGGTTTTTTTGAAACACGCCTGGCAGGTTCCACCCCCGCTACGCAAGAGTGGCGGAATGATTTGACGCAAGACACAATGGATTTCAGAGAAGGCGGCGTCTTGATCTTCCGCGAACGGAAAGTGCGATACCGGCTTTGGAACAAAGCAAAGCCCGCCTTTTGGTCTTTCGATGCGAGTCGCATCGGCGCAGTCGCGCCGGGCCTCTCCGTAGGTAGCGATGGGATCAGTTATTTTGAACTCAATCCTCTCTACGCCCCGCAATTGGGGGGATGGGCTGCGCCGCAGTCAGGTTTCGGGCCCTCGGGAGATATATTCTCCTTCCGCACCGCGGGGACAGGAACGAATCGACTGAGCGGCCTCGGTTACAATGGCACCGACCAGCCCGATGGGCTCCCCGCTGCCGGCGGATCGCTCGCGCCATGGTCTTCCCTCGGCGCCTTGCCGGGCGGGGTTCAGGGCTACTCTGGCGGGATCGGTGAGATCGTCGTCCTCCCGGGCGACGCTACCGCCGAGCAGGTCAGGCTCGCCCAAGACCGGCTCGCCGCCCAATACCGTCTCCTCGCACCGGACAGAACCTCTGATGGACTGCCCGACTGGTGGGTTCGCTTTTACCTGGGCGGCTCAACCGCCGGCGGCGACACGGACGGTTTGACTCTGGCCGCCGAGTGGGCGGCGGGGACTCACCCCTATCTTAGTGACTCGGATGGGGATACCATCGACGACGCCAGTGAGTTGGCCGACGGGACCGATCCCCGTAATCCCGACAGCGACGAAGACGGACTCCCCGACAATATCGACCCATCCCCCCTCGCCCCGGCCAACGGTCAGACGCTCGGCCTCCAGCGCCTCGTCGATCTGCTGGCTCTGGATCGTACCACCGACGGGGACAGGGACGGTGACGGAGTGTCAGACTTCGCAGAATGGCAGGTCATCGACCGGTATCCCAACGACGCGATCACCGATCACCGCCATGTAAGGCCCGACGACGACTTCGACGGTGACGACGTCAGTAATTTGCACGAGAGCCAGGACGGCACCTCCCTCACCGACCGCGAGGACTATTTCACCCGCGTCGTCTTCGGAGAACCCTTCGGATCTGTGGCAGCGGCGAATTGGATCGAGGATACGGGTGAAAGTGGGATTGAGTCATCGCGCTTGGTCCGTGCTTCCGCAGGCATTCTCGCCAGAGGAGTGAGTCGCCACGAAGCAGTAGACGGTACCCGCGTCAGGTTCCAATTTCACCCCCTCGTCGCTGGTTCCAATACCGACCAGATCACGATTGGGTTTTCCCCCCGCGGCGAGGGCGGAACGCTCGCCGACTGCGCCCTGACAATTCGTCAAAACAGCAACAACGAGGCCGAGATCCTCTCCGCTGGCGTCCCTCTTCCCGGCGCAGTCCCCATTCTCGTAAGCCCCGACGATCTCCTCGAATTGCGCCTCGAACTCACACCCGACGCCAACAACCTCTATCTCAAGAAAAACCATGTCGAGGTTCTGACCGTGCCACTGCCGCAGGCGTTCGGGATGATCAATGGCGAACTGGCACCGCTCCCGCTCATTGTTTCCCTGAATGCGCAGGGACCGCAGGGAGTTGCAGTGGGAGTAAGGAACCTTCGTTATCGACGGGTCTACGATCCCGATAGCGACGACGATTCACTCCCCGACCGGTGGGAGCAGCGGATCGTGGACGCGTATCCCCAGTTTGCGGGCATAGAGGAGGTCTTTCCCGGCGAAGATCCTGATGACGATGGCTTGACGAACCTCGAGGAATACGAGGCTGGCACTGACCCGACCAATCCCGACACCGATGGTGACGAGATGCCGGATGGGTGGGAGGTTGATTATGGGCTGAATCCGAAAAACCCCGCCGATGGGGCTGAAACCACAAACCCCGACGGCTCCCCCGCAGCCGGCGCCGACGCCGACGGTGACGGTCTTTCCAATATTGCGGAATATCGCTTTGGGTCTCGTCCGGACCGAGTTTCGACGATGAATGACGGGTTCTCCGATATATGGAAACATCGCTGGGATCTCAGCCCGACGGTCGGCCTTACTTCAACAACCGATACTGACGGCGACGGATTGAACTATGAAGAAGAATACACGCACGGCACGAATCCGAAAGTGAAGGACACCGATGGTGACGGGTGGGAAGACGGCTGGGAGGTGGACAACGGGTTTGATCCGGGCAACTCCTTTGACGCCCTGGGCGATTTGGACGGGGATCGTGTCTCTAACTTCGATGAGGTTCTCGCGGGGACAAATCCGAACAACGGTGCCTGGGAGACTCTTACGGTTGGCGGAACGTTCCTCCCAGAGGTGAATGACTTCGACGAATTGCTCACCTCACCATCAGCGATCGCAAATTTCCAATTGTATCGGTCCGGCGAAGTTTTTCGTGAGTTTTCCAAGCCGATGACCGGCCATGGACAGGTAAAACTGAGCGAGAGCGGGCTACCGGTCGCCGTGCTGCCGCTCACCTCCCAGGGTCAGGCAAAAATCTGGGTGGGCGGCGATAACTCGTTCGAGACGCCTCCCGCTCTTAGACAAAGCATTTGGAAGACACTCCCCGGGGGCGATCTTCTGTTGGCCTTCGAAGAGGATCCCGTGGCAGGTTCCTACGCGATCTGGCAGAATGTTTTCCGCCTTGTGGACCCGGCTCGGTCTTCCCTTCGGCGATTGACGCCCCCCGCGCAGGAGAGTTTCCGCACCGATCGGGTCGTCGGCCCCTTGCGAGATGGCACCTATTTAGTCACAGGGCGACCCTTCGCACATGGTCTCAAGACGGACCCGATTACCGGCGCGCGGGAAATGTTCTATTCAGAGCCCCTCTATTTCCAAACGAGGCTTCTTCGACGCGGTTCGTGGATTGATCTTTCTCTGACGAGTGACAATCGCCATTTCTGGGGGATGGATGCGAACGGACGGGGTGACGTCTTGGGGATCGCCGTAAACCCCGTAGCCGATTACCATGATTGGGTGCCCGCATCACCTGAAATCCCCGCGCTATCAGGTGAAATCGCGATCTGGCGCGATGGGGTGTGGATCTACACCGGCCTTCCGAGTTTTCACTACACCCACCTCTCCGAAGACGCACATGCCAATGTCGATGAACCCGGGGGAGGGGTTTGGCTGAAACCACTCTGGCTGGACCTTGCCGAAGATGGCTCCTTCACCACCCTCGTATCCCGTGAACCAGCGCGAATGGCCTTTGGCACGGGGTATTCCCGCCCCGACTTTCCGGAGCACGCCCAGTTCTTTAGCGAATTGATACGGTGGCAGGATGGCGCACTCGTCAGCCTTGCCCAATATCCCCGTGAGGGCGAACTCAACCTACCGAGTTCGGGCGAGGGGTACTCCTACACCCCCGATCGGATCGTCTGGCCGACCTTCGTGGGGAATGATCGGGGCGACGTCGCCGAGACTTCTCGTCAAACCCCCGAGGGACCTGCCGCGACACCCCGCTTCTTTGGGCGGAACGGTGCCACTCGCTCGATTTCGCCCCACGCGCGCCGCGTCACTCGAGACGGCGGCCTACTTTACTCGGATCGATTCGAGTATTGGCAGGTAGCCGACGCAGATCTCGACGGCATCGCCGACGATTGGGAAACTTTCCACGGGCTCTCGTCCGATGAACCCGAAGATGACATCCTTGACCCCGACGAAGATGGCTTGTCCAACTTTGTCGAGTACCGTCTTGGCACTGATCCGAACGAAGACGACACCGATGGCGATGGACTTTACGACGGATGGGAGCATCGTTTTGGCTTCGACCCCTTGAATGAGGATGAAACCGATGTCGACCTGGATGACGATGGGTACGATCTTCTCGAAGAGTCCCTGTATGGAAGTGATCCCAACGATGCATTGAATGATCGTGACGGCGACGGGATGGATGATCGTTACGAGTATTTGAACCTGCTCAATTCCGACGACGCCACCGATGCTGCTCGAGACGACGACTACGACGGGGCCAGCAACCTTTTTGAGTCGCGTATGGGGACCAATCCCAAGGCCCGTGACACCGATGGTGACGGCGTGATTGATTCTCTTGAAATATGGGGATTCCCCACCGATCCCGGAAATGCCGAAGACTTCATCGATTATGGCGGCACCGTAACGATGGCGGCTGGCGCTGAGATGTCCTTCAATCTAGTCGTTCCGAACACGATGGGCCGTGACGTCACCGCCCTGCTCGAACTTGGAGCGGTCGTTTATCATGGGGAAGGAACGCTACCCGACACGACCGGTTGGTTCGAGATCACCGCCCCGCAACCCGCCGCAAGCTGGGAAGATTTTACCCTGCGCGTCACCCTTCGGCCCGGCGCCCATTACCGGGGCGGTACCTTCAGGCTGCCCTTCGCCTTGCGTGAGTCCCTGGGCCGCACTTCTCTCGACGAGCCGGGGGTGCGCGATGACTTCATTGTTTCCAGCGTCTTCGAATTGAAACTCGAACCCGAGATCACCGTTTCCCTCTCGGGCGATTTCACCGCCGTCGCCGAGGGTGCCGCGATGCCGCTTACGGCTGATCTTGTCATTCCATCGGGCCTCGTCCCGAGGGAACTGGAACTCTACTTCAACGGCCATCTTGTCGCCGAATCGGTAGGAACCGCTGCGAATCCGCTAACCACTTCCGTGGCACTTTCCGCTCCCATGTTCTACCGCCTTGGCGACAGCTTCGAGATTACCGCTCGGGTCTATGACAGCACGGGCCGTTCCGGTCCGCTCTCGACCCCGGTCACTGCCATGGTCAATGCGGTCGCCGACTCTCTTGACCTTGACTCCCTTCCCGACTATTGGGAGCAGGCCATCGTCGATATCAATCCCGACGACGGATTCACCGAGGTCTCGCACATTCTGGAGACCGACGACTTCGACGGCGACGGACTGACCAATCTCGAGGAGTTTCTTGGTAAAACAGATCCCACCAACCCCGATGAGAATCGAAACGGTATCTTCGACGGCTGGGAGGACGAACTCGACCTGATTTATACGGGTGCAGACGGAGAAAACCTCGAGACGGATACCGCAGCCGCGTTCACGGGCTGGGCCTCGTCCGGCCTTCAAGCGACGCTGCTTTCACCCATCGGCATTCCGATGACCGTAGACCCGGGGTTCAAATCCGGTTTTGCCGCTTTGGGGCTCGGGGCTGATGCCGGCGTGGGCACGGGGCCGCTGGCCGGCCCTCTTGCGGCCGCCCCGGACTGGACGGTTATTGGCATCTACGAGCCTGCGGCAGAGTTCTTCGATCCCGCCAGTTTCAACCCGAAAGTGCTCCTGAGCCTTCCGGGCTTTGTCGAGGTCTCCGGCGCCGGCGGGATCATCCAAATCACCGAATCACACCCCGATGCCACAGAGCCTGTCTCCGCGGTATCAACGATCGCGGCGATCGCCCCGACCGAGCGTGAGACTTGGGGGATTGCGCTCGTGGGCAACACTGCCGATCCCGCCAGTGTAAGCCTGCAAGTCGGGCCTATCGCCGACTGGCCCGCCCGGGTGACCAGCTTGACCTTGGCCTTGCCGGCGAGGACACGCCAGCTCACCGCTTTTACCCTGGGTGCCCGCACCGCGCCGGCCGCTGGTGAGGCAGGCGACGGCATGGCGAGTTTGCATGGAGCGTGGATCCTCGACGACAGAGCATTTTCGCCCGAGCATCTGCAGCATTACTTCACCACCGTGGCGCCACTGTGGCGGCCTGGCGCGCCAAGTGCCCCCAATGTGGAAATCACAACGCCGGCGCAAAGGTCGCGCTATCCATCGCCCTCCATCATTCATCTCGCGGCGACGGTGACCGAGACAGGCTCGCCAGTGGAACAAGTCGCCTTTTATCAGGGGACAACACTTCTCGGGGTCGATACCACGGCCCCGATTGAGGGGTTTTGGAGAGTAAGGCAGACCGCCACCTATTTCGTAACGGCCCACGCGACTGCAGCCAATGGCCTCACCGCAGTTTCGGACCCGCGGACTATTATGGTGAAAGGTTCCACCACGGGCGGCAATACCGCGCCGAACTTCCGTCCCGGCTTCAGCCTCGTCGGTCCGACCCAGACAATGCTGCAGTCTCCCTTTACACCCGGCGGACCCGGCGGACCCGGCGGACCCGGCGGACC
>Ga0105053_10012188_pt1 | contig 10387 bp, 8 predicted proteins | sample BON01_FD_78093 | JGI IMG/M metagenome (GOLD analysis project Ga0105053, IMG submission 78093) | Freshwater microbial communities from Lake Bonney liftoff mats and glacier meltwater in Antarctica - BON-01 | ecosystem: Environmental > Aquatic > Freshwater > Ice > Glacier meltwater | place: Lake...
ACTCACATCTCAGAAGAATATCGCTAGGAAGACCCTTTTCCACTAGCACATCCTCGATAGCAGATTTCACGTTATTCAGGATATCATTCTCGTTTCTGTCGGGCACGCCTGCTGTATTAGTTACGTTGTGATACTGGTACCGAAGTGATTGAAATCGTGGCGAACGTATACCCTTGATGATCCCAAATGCAGTCGACTCTTTTTCTACAATATTGAAAATCGTGCTTTCATGATTGACAGGAGTTCCAAAGGAGGAAACCTTCTCTCACCTTAAGTGTAGTAAAAATGAAAGTGCTGATTTGGGGGTAAAAATGAAAGTGCGGATTTTCAACTATGTACAACTGTAGTAGTCTACCAGAACGTCACTACTTGAATTCTAATTCAACACAACAAAATCGATTTTTAAACACAACAAAAATCGATTATTTTAAAGCACTACAAGTAGTGGAAACAAGCCATGAAATACTAATTTCTTAGTAAGTAAGAGTATCTTGTTGAAAGAAAAGAGCCTGATGGCAATCTGTGAGGTAATCAGAAGCAAGAACAATATGTGGAATCACTGAATTCATATTATATTCCTCCTGATGTAATTAAATTGCATCCCTCGACTTGACAACTATGTCGCCTGCAAACGCGTTCCATGAAGTAGCCTCTAAATCATTTAAAAGTACTTTGTACATTGATGTTCCTCTCTCTGCATCCCCAAAATGATCTCGCATACCTACCAAAAATCTCTTGCAATAGTATCCATACCCCATCCAGCACCAATGCCAATAATGAAAGGAATCAAAATATGACCAGAACCATTAATTTGTGAAGTATTAAGAAATAAAAAATGGATTATTTTAGCAAACGATTCAGGCATTTTTATAATGTTACAGAATAAGAAACCTAAGCGTGGTTTTGGATCGTATAGTGGATTCTGCGTTGGGAAATTGAATTTCTATAGCCGCAACTTCGCACCAAATAAAAATACGACCAAATCATACTTCAAGTAGGGATTTTGGTCTCAATTTTTGCTTTCAATTGTGGCGAACACTCGAAGCAACGCAAGTCTCGTGCGCCTCTACAAAACGGCTAGTACCTTCCCTGGTGGACATATTGCAACTTCCCTTGGAATGCTTCAATATCAGAGAAATATACTCGTAGTAAAGTAAGTCCGACAGGATCGGCTGCCCTGTGACATTCGCCATGATTGTCAGAGTTGAAACTCTTTTCAAAAAATTCTTCAACCGACATATTTCCGCGCCCAACTTGAATCAAAACGTGCATTATGCATCGCACCATAAGAAACAGGAATCCAGGGCCTTCGACCACGAAATGAATATAGTCACCATTAGGCGATCCTTTCATTAACGGAATGGAGCCATCAGCCACGTCTAACAAATCTAATGTATCCCTTCGAAATACCTTTGCGTCCCATATTGTTCTCACCAAATTACTTTTCGAATTTCGGTGACCCAACCTGGTGAACATACGAAAATCCCAGGATGTGTTGCTGCCCAGCGTCTCTGCAACTTGATTCATTAATCCAACATCCAACTGCTTGATCGAATCGGGCTTATGCATACGTAGCTGCTGTGAAAACATGTCTTGGAATGCGCAATTTCCCTCTCCAGCAGGTGTTGTCTTGCCATCATAAATTACATAGCAATATCGTTTCCCTGTATTTCCTCGATTAGCATCGAATAATTCTCCACTTGGAACTTCCTCCAAATACGTAATTTCAATTTTGTCTGAATTAATATCATTATTGACACGCTGTTTGAACTCATTCAGAGGGAATGTACCCCAACTAGATAGCGGTACATCCACATGAATCACTTGACCTAGAGCATGAACTCCTGCATCCGTGCGAGAAGAACCAGTAACTACAACTGAAGTTGGGGCTCCAAATTCAGGGCCAATGGCTTTTCCAGGTTCATTGATGGTGTACGAATGCAAGCCGATGACAGTCTCATGAGGCCGTACAATGTGAAGCACTCTTGAAAAACTCTCTTCCAAAGCAGATTGTATTGTGGGAACAGTCCACTGATACTCTCCGCTAAAAGGAATTGTTTGTCTCTGAAACCCGTGGAAACGTGCTCCCCAATATCTCACGATGCCACGAAATCGCTTCTTGTCTCCTTTGCATATTTGTTCATTTATTTGTTCATTTATTTGTTCATTTATTTGTTCATTGGATCGCTTACCGCTGACATTAAAATCATATCCATTGAAATCATCTACAATTGGATGAGTAAGCCCGCAACGGCACTCCTTTTTCTTTCCCATTCAATTATCTGTTAAAGGTTCATAAGCAAGACCTATTACAAATACCGATGGGGGGCCGTACCGATTTGCTACGAAGATACTCGAGGGCCTTCAAGCAATTCCGTTGAATTCCACGCTGTCTGAACAGTCATTATGTCTGACCTAAGTGTATTGAGCGGTAAGTTGGTTGTTTCTTAATAGTAAATGCTGATTGGTTGGTGCAGCACTTACAATAGCAGTGCGTGCTAGACTGAATCACTTTGGAATGGTATCCCTGGTTGAAGGTATTGGCAACATGGGAGAGCGTATGGTGTACTTGTGCGTTGGAGATCATTCTCTTTTCTTGATCGACGATCAAATGCTCGGAGTTGGAGAAGGTTTTTTATATTGCTGTCCGTACATATCCCTTGAATGTTGCGAAGTTGATATCAGTGATCTTGAACTTTTTACTCTCTGCATAGCCTTGAACACTTCTCTGGTACGTTCATTTACTAAATTGTTGGTTTTACTGATATAAATATTTATTAGAATGGTCAACCGAGTTCTAAGAATGGTCTCGAGTTTCCTCCTCGCGTTCTCGTTCGTAGCACAGACCGAATCAAAATACTTCGTGAATTGGAAACATGTTTTAAGACAGATTATATGTTTCAGCATTGGCAGGTTCCTGTTGAGCCGCTTATGGTGGTAAATCCTCATGCTATTGAAAAAGTTGAGTCCAAGATTTCGAAGAAAGATAAAAAAAAGCGGTAAGTCGTTGTATAGATGCAACATAAATCTGATTTCGTTTCAGAATTTCTTTGCAGGATTTTAGTGTAGAGCTTAGTGATGCATATCAACTCGTGGCAGAGAGTTCCTGGGCATCCTCTCATACTTTTCGTGTTGCAAAATCCGACTTTGAGTTCTACGATTTCATTGTTCATCCTGAAGCGCCAGCCAGAGCAGCTACGTATTCATTTGATATGCCCTCCATTTCCAATCCTCACGAAGTAGCAGATGCTTACATCAGTCGTATTGCTGAACAAGTTGTGGATTTTCGGATGATCCAAGCTCCTGCCAGAAGTAGCAAGTATCTCGAAAAAGGGGCAATACCTGATGATTCAAAATACATTTTGTTGAAAGCGCATGTTCGGACATTGGCACCTCGGCATAATACGAAAAAGTCACAGGAAACGGGAAACCGTGATTTATTCCTTTTTGTGATTCAACGCAAGTTTATCCCTCCCATGATGGATCGATTCCAAAACATTGTATTGTTATTTTACAGTCGATACGATAGCAGTTCTAGTAATCGTGTATGCCATGAAACCCTGGGAAGTCTTTCATTGCGATGTCGCGCAGACGTTCATGATACATTGGTGATGCAATCTCGGGCCGATGCGTTGATGCTGACTGAAGAAACCTTTTCACTGTTTAAAACAAAGTATGGGATTGAGCCAAGTCAGAAAATTCTAGCGTATCAGTTCTGCGCCAGTGTTGTAAATTTGCTTGAGAGAAACGGAGTGTCGTTGGATTGCAAATCAGATGATTTCAATGTTGACATTGGAGCAAATGATGATCCTATGCACTTCGCGTCCAAGCTTGAAAGCTCGCCGCCTCAAGTTCATGAATCGGATTCTTTGTTGGTTAAAAGTTGGAAGGTTCGCGTTTGGAGATACCTTGGATGGTGCGTCGATGGAGGGCTGAATAAGTCACTCACAGTAGATGTTATATGCGCCATTCTGTTAAAGAATGAACGAAGGCTCGTGAAATTAGCTCAAGTGACGCAAACTTTACTGTATTTCAGAGAAACCGGACAGGATTTTAAACAAGTGGCATTGGCGTTAAAAATCCAGGACACTTGTTTCATGGAAAGTTTTCTGTTTAACCATCGAATCATGGAGGCCATGTTGAGTAACGGATATATCAAATATATTCTGGATAATTATTCGGATTTACTTGAATATCCAAAGTTTGTTGTCCGTTTGCTCAAGTGTGGAGAAGACCGGGATCAGTGGGGATACACTCTGCAATATACAGTATGTAAAGAGTTGGCACGAGGCAGTGCTTATTTGAGCACCCGCGATGCTGCTGGCTCGGCAACTATGGAAGACGCCCCATTGAATGATCTAGCTGTCAACACTGTTGTGCCTGCTTTGATTGAAGTTCTGAGTGATGACACCACCAACGAGAAAATCAAAGTCCTTGTGGTTTCCAGCTTAGTGAATTTCACCAAAAACAATTCGATCATCAAGAATAAGGTCATGGCACATGGTACCATTCAAACAATTTGTAGTTTTCTTTACAGTAAACATGACGACCTCGTCAGACACGCATGTTCATTGTTAAATAACTGTACTAAAAGTGAACAGTACCGAACCCAAGTGGCGAAATTCAATGCGATTGATGCCTTGCTACGATTGATCCAAAGAAGCGATGTCAAACCATATTATCGTTCAACCCATATTTTGATTCAAGCGTGTGCTGTGCTGGGCAATCTCGCAACTGATTCCACGTTAAGACAGGGAATAACTGAAGCGCTGGGACTTGAGAATGCAACTGATGCTAAATACGCCGGAACACAATTCGAACAATCCGTGTCCATTAGAGTGTTCGCCGATATTTTAGTAGATCGCAGAAACGAAATACTGGAAATGCGCTATACTCTCAGAATGACGATTATTTTCGTGCTGAAGAATTTATGTATTCGTCACGATGATAATAAGAGAACTATAGGAAAGCTAGCCATCGACACACTTTGTGGGATTATCGCTACCCAGAAAAAGCTGGTGGAAGGTGGTGAGGACTTTATGCTGGTCGACGTAGCGTTGAGGTGCATATACGTGTTGGCGTTTGATCGAAACAATTGCAAGTTGCTCAAGATGAACCATATAGACAAAACATTGATCCAACACCAAGCAGTATTTTCGGATATCGTCAAACAGATTCAAATGAAACTTCAACGAACATAATCTTGTTCTAGTTAAACGTTAAAGTATCTAGTCTGTTTTGTTTTTTTCATCCTCCTCTGAGTCACTTCGACCATCGCCTGTTTCCCCCGTAGTCAATAGTCGCTTGGCTCCTTGGATGATACTAAGAAGCCAAATACATTGAAGTGCCGCAAGCACATAAGTTAATACAAGACCAACCATTGCTGACGTTCCTGCTCTTTCTATATACACTTGAAGGGAAAATGGCACGTCAAAACCAACTCGGTGTTCATAGAGCTCCACGGTACACGACCATACCACGTATCCGTAAAGAAAGCACCGAGTTATAACATATAGAATAGCAAACAAAACGAAAGATATGTCTGCTAGTATGCCGATAAACATTCGCAAGTTTGGATAACTTCGACAAATTGCTTTAAGGTATACAAATTGCTTGGCTAAATGGAGCGGAGGATCGGCGATATCGAATAAAATCATTATCACACCACCAATTCTAACATATGCAGCAACATATGATAAGTATACTAATGCAATCGTTACCAGATGATGCACCTCCATCACAAGAAAGTCTTTCCGTTTCGGTTCTATGAGAACCATGAAAAATGAGTGCAAGTGCCTGGAAGCGTATGCAACGTAAAAGAACCTGTAGTTGGGTGTCATGCTTATATTATTCGTGTGCCACCACAATGAGCTGGGCCATGCCCATGCTTGCACACTCAATAGCCGAGCTCCAAGGATGAAAAACAAACTGTACGAGAACATTTCCAGCGTTGCTTGAGCGAATTTGGAAATTAAAAGAGGTCTAGCATTCAGCAAGACACGGGATAGTATTGGCTTGATCAACAAAGACCGAATGGCGAGGTTCACAACTACAAATACGAACGCCATCTCAAAAAACATCTGCCAAGGCCATTTATATAGTCCTCCAGCATCAGCTTTAATTAGCATACCATCCGAATTAGAATTCATGAAGAGAGAATACAGACCCAAAGTAGTTTCGCTGTTGTAGAGCTCCCGCATTCCGACCAGTTTCAAAGGACCCCTTCAACTTCAAAAATAGAGTCTACCATGGTACTCACTCTTCATTTTTAAACCGGGTACCAAGAGGTACAGTACAATGTACCATGGTGAGTGTAAATTGCAGAAAGATCCTCCAAAATGTTGTTTGCTTGGGACTGTGAGATATTTGTTTCTCTCTTGGGCTTGGCCGTCGTGTTAAAATTACTAACAAGGAATTCAAAAGTTGCTGGAACATCAAAATTCGGAATTCACATTGACAGACCGTGTCGAGATATTGCTTGTGGGTGCCATAATCCATGTTTCAATAAACTCCTCGAGTATTTGTGGGAAAGTGGATTCGTAAAGTATGAAGAGACTCAAAAGAAGTGTATCGAGAAGCATTCTATCAGTGCTATTTTCGTGGGCAATATTCGGCCATTAAAGGCCGGTAATGCAGAGAAGGTGGAAGCGCTGGGTATTCATGGTGGAAGAGTCGTTGAAGTGGGGACGGAGTCCGAGGTAAGAGAAGCCATGGGTACAATAAATTACTCGGTTATCCGATTGAAAAGCACTCAAAGCATTATTCCGGGAATGATTGAACCTCATCTGCATATTATTTCGTCCGTATTATGCAAAGGTTGGATCGACTTGAGTCCATTTCAGGACCAGAGGCTTCGAAAGAAATACGATTTGGAATGGGCCACGAAGACGCTTAAAAAACAAGATGTGAAGTTTATAGTTGCACATGGGTTGGATCCATCACTTATGCCTATCAAGTTACCTGTTGGCGGTTTAAATCAATTGCAACGATTTGATCTACAGGATTTGGATGCTATTCGAGATGATGTACCCATGATCATTCTCAGTGCTTCCATGCATACTACTTACGTGAACACTGCGGCAGTTAAAAAGATCTATCAGGTGAATCGCGCCTCGCTGGAAATTACGTACCCTACTTTGGAGAGTTTCATCAAGCATGTGAACGATGCTGGGGGGCTTCAAGAGTTTTCTGAAATGGATTGGGCAATAAGCATCATTCCGATCCTTGAAAAAGTTGCCATTGGCGCGAAACTATTCAAAAACCTTGATGCATATTTTCAAAAACTATACTCGCATGGAGTTACGATGATTTACGATGCTGGTGTAAATCAATCTATATACAATGTTTTAAAACTGTATGTTGAATTAAAGAGACCGAAGGCTCATATTGGATATGCGCAATTGTGTCAGTCTTTGGAAGATGCTTCTAAAATGGAGGAATACAAAGAACCGAATCTAGGCGCGAGAATGGATCAGCTATTTCGTGGCCACGTTAAGCTGGTTTCTGATGGAAGTAATCAAGGGCTAACTGGATATCAGCATGATCCATTCAAATGTCTGCCACCGAACAACTTTGGGAATTTCAACTTTCCTGTTCATTCTCACCCAACGAAGTGCCCGGATTATTATCGCAAGACCGTCGAAACTCTTGCAGCAAAAAAATGGCCCGTAATGATTCATTGCAATGGAGACGCTGCACTTGATTTTACTCTCGAATCAATGGATGTGTTTAAAAAATGCTGCAATAAGTTTCGCAATCGAATCGAGCATTGCTCACTTCTTACCCCAGAGAGAATTAAAACTCTTGTTGATCTCAACATATCTCCTAGTTTTTTAATTGGACACGTTGGTTATTGGGGTTACTCTTTCCATAAAGCTATATTTGGCGTCAAGGCAGAGGAGCTTGATCTTTGTGGGAGTTCATTGAAGGCGGGACTACGGATATCATTGCACTCTGATAACTCTGTTTCGCCTCTGGGACCTCTTCGCTTCATTGAGCAAGCTGTTCATCGAAGAATGGAAAGCGATCCACTACAAGCTGTTCTGAATGGTGAGGAATGCATTACAATTGAACAAGGTCTGAAAGCAGTCACCATCGATGCAGCTTTTCAATGTTATGCCGATAAATTCGTCGGCTCGCTGGAGAGAAACAAGCTCGCGGATTTTGTAATTCTTGAAAATGATTTACTAGATCCAACATCGTATTCAAAAGATATCAGAGATATTAAAATCCAACAGACCTTTATCGAAGGCATTGAAGTGTTCCATGCAGAATAAAAAGATATTAAGTTTCTTGAATTTTGTTAACAGTTCCGTTTCTTGGCAATTCATTTTGAATTCATTTTGAAGAATAGCTTAAGTTGAACTTATTCGTTCTCAGCTTCTGCCATACTCTTGAACAAGCCCCCGTCTTTCGCAAGCAGGGTAGCAGGGGAATCAAACTCGGCTATATTACCGTCTTTCATCACCAAAATTCGATCCGAGTCCATTACTGTGTTCAGCCTGTGAGCAATCGTAATCACAGTTCTGTCTGCAAACACCTCCCTTATCATTGACTGCAAAGCATTGTCAGTCTCGTGATCTACCGAGGCAGTAGCTTCATCGAGCATAAGAAGTTTCGATTTCCTCAAGATGGCTCTACCAAAGCAAATCATTTGCCTCTGACCAACACTGACATTCTCGCCTCCTTCCAGAATTTCATGATCCAATTCAAAAGACTGTAACTGGCAAGTCTTTAGAATATGCAAGAGCTCTTCTTCAGTATACAAGTCAAATGGGTCCAAGTTAAAGCGAATGGTACCTTGAAAGCACACAGGATCCTGCGGAATGATTCCGACTCGGCTTCGTAATTGCTGCAGAGTTATAGTTGATATATCCACACCATCTATTGAAATACTTCCGTTCCTCGGTCTTATTACAAAGAGTAAACCTAATAATAAACTAGATTTTCCTGATCCTGTTCTTCCTACGATTCCTATCTTCTCCCCTGGATCGATGGTTAGCGAAATTGAATGAATAACATCCGGTCCATTTCTGTATCCCAGGGTCAAATTCGAAATCACAACGCTTCCATGTTGAGGCCAGCTACTTTCCAGTTCTACTATTGCTAAACCAGGAGAAATGGCTTTGCCTTTCGACTCTTCATCATTATCAGATTGTTCAGGTATTACATTTTCGCAATATGATTGTACTCTTTCAACCGAGTTCATCATGACGTTAACTTCCAAAAGAATTATCAAACAATAGTTCATTGTCTGAGAAACTGAAATAGAATAACCAAGCGCAAGTCCAGCTTGTCCAGGCTGTACATAATCAGTTCCTACAATAAACGAAGCTACACTGGCTGTGATGAGAGTTCCTATGAGATTAATTCCCATAGTTAGACACGCAGGCAATGCTACTCGTACAAAGACGAAAGCGGCAACATTCTCAGTTAGCTTGGCTCTTGTATCTATGAAGAAACGCTCTTGTTGTCCAAACGCACGAATAGTTTGCAATCCGTTTAATACTTCAGCAAATCCACTGTACAACGGAGCTCTGGTTCTACTTTCACCTCGTTGAAGGACGATGGAGGCCCCCCGAGAGTATGAATATATAAATAAATAACATATGAGTACAGGAACAACTATTATCGCAAAAAAGAACCCAGTTCCCAGAATCATACCAATGAAGCCACTCAAAACTAGAATTGTTGTCACAGTGGCAAACATCATCATTTGGGATAGCTGGACATCGATAATCCCAATATCTTTTGAGAATCGATTAATAATCCTTCCAACAGGAGTGACATCAAAGAACTCAGGAATCGAGGCTGAGAACGTTGAATGCACAAGAGCAGAATGTAGTGTTCGAGATCCTGATATTCGACCTTCAGCTATTAATGCTCCTGCGATGATACACATTACAAGCCCTCCAACCAACAATGAAGAATAAATGACAAACCATTTTTGAGATTCAACAACGCAGTCAGGTACTCCTAAACAATCAAGCGTATCATCAGTCCAGAACCCAAGAACGTACTGTGACAACATCGGAGTAAATAAATAGCAACTATAGAGTGTATAGGCCACTATAAAGAGAACCACACCGATGGCTCGTACGTAAAAAACCAACACAGAGAACTTTACTGCTCCAGTCTCCTCTTCCTCTTCTGTGTATATATCTGCTTTGCTATCTTCCGGTTCTTCGGTGACTGCATGTCGAGAAGATTGATCCCGTACCTCCTCAACATCGAGATCTAGCTTTCGTAAAGACAATTCATTTGGCCTTCCGATTTTTGATATTTTTCCATCGACCAACCAGATGACCTGATCGAAGCCATCTAAATTGTCCACTTTGTTGGTGACGAAAATTAGCGTTTTACCTCGCGTGATACTTCCATAAATACA
>Ga0105053_10012191_pt1 | contig 10387 bp, 12 predicted proteins | sample BON01_FD_78093 | JGI IMG/M metagenome (GOLD analysis project Ga0105053, IMG submission 78093) | Freshwater microbial communities from Lake Bonney liftoff mats and glacier meltwater in Antarctica - BON-01 | ecosystem: Environmental > Aquatic > Freshwater > Ice > Glacier meltwater | place: Lake...
CACTGCCAGTACAAAAACGGGGAACACGTACCGCCGATTTGCCGTCGGAGCCCTGCAGCTTCCACTCATGGCCATACACGTTGCGGCGGCGCGCGCGGCACAGGCGCAGCATTTCTTGGTCCGTCAGCCTTGCAAGCCAGTCAGCCCCAGCCACCCCTCCCACCTCGGCCTGCTTCTGACCGAGCCGTAGGAGTGCCAAATTCTCATCGAGCGAAGCCACCTCGCCAGCATACTCCAGCAGCATGTTTGGACACCTACACCTCCCTCCTCCCCGTCTTTGCCTCATCACGACTGGCGGGCTGGCAAACCCTGACGAGGCGCGTTGAGCACGCCCCTGGGTTGCAGCTTCCCCTGGCGACTCCATGCACGACAGCATTGCGGCAGCCCAGCAGCTGGTGACGAATGCGCCTCTTCGTGCCATGTGCATCTGCATGCGCCGTCCCTCAAAATGCTGGCTGTCATGCACAATACGCACGAGAGTGGTGAACAGGAGCAAGCATACACACACACTCATACACAGGTGCATTTGCACCAGGCCGCAATCAAGGTAGACTGTCGTTCATACTGTGGATGACAGCCAGCAAGCATACCGTTGGTGGACACCCGCAGGTGAACCAAGCAGCGGCGGTAGAAATGAAGACCTTTTGAAGGCTTTTCGGCTACAAACTATTCCGCCCAAGAATGGAGTCATCGACTTATCGCATTGTGGACAAAGTGTAGTAAAATGTAGCTATTATGTTTCACAAAAACAATATGGGTTCAAAATCAGATCCACTGGTACGGTATTTTACTCACTTTTATACTGAAATACACGGGAGGCTTTAATTGACAAAAATATGTTTACTCAGTAATGTCAGTAATTGTAATTCACTATCTGGCAATATTAAAGATAGGAAATAGAACGTTCGTGGACGGCAAGGAGGGTACCGGGACTCCCTATTAGAGTCTTCACAAAAGGCTGTATCAATCGTGGCTAATCGCAGCCAATGATAGTCGCAATAGATATGACACAAAAGACATTCTTTGAGCGTTTGTATTTAGTTCTAGGATTGTTTAAAATTGTGCCTTGAGTCAACTGTCCCTATGAACCCACAACCCCGACCGTTCACACTACAACTATTTCTCGATTTCTGTGAAATGTTTTCCCCTAACGGCCCCTCGTTTTTTTTGGAATCACGATTCACCAAGTAATCTGGCCAAGTCCCGTTACCCTCAGAGTTCACGTGAGAGTGCGATTGTTCCATCATTGGGCGGCTTGTGTAGTAAACCTTTTCGTCACACATGTTGTGCGGCCAACCGACGTGGATAGTTTAGTTTGTTTTTTGCGCCAGTATGGGAAAATCGTTTCTCATGTCGGTGCTTCTTTCACTTATGATACTGATAGGAGGAGCGGGAACGTGCCACGGCGAGGATATGTTACCACGCGACGAGGTTATTGTCCTGGCTGCCTCGCACCTCGGTCACTTGCCCCCCACCATCCTCAGAGCTCATTTGCCCCACTTTCCTTCTTTTCTCTGCTTCGTCAGTGGCTATGGTGCCTCAGTCGTGCCGTAATCTGCCGCATTCGTGCCCGAATCTGCCTTTGTTGTGCATGGATGAATATACGTCGAGATACGCAGTCGCATATGCCCGACATTATCCCTGACGGCGACGATGCGTGCGGGAATCCAGGGTCATGTCGCGGGCAGATCCTGGTGGGACCTGCTGATACCACGTCAGTTCCCTCGCGGTCCTTCTGGTACATGTAAGGCACTCCTCGTCCCTCGCTCTGCTGCTCGCTCTTCTTCCCGTGTGTGCATTGAGACCCGTGCGTGTGTGCATTCAGGGGCCTGTATCAACTGCTCGATGAAACCGGAAGGAAGACGGACGGCGCATCGTCCGCGGTCAGTTGCGCCTGCTGCCTACATTATGTCTGCGCCTTGCCTGCTGCGATACGCCACTGGACTCTTTCGTTTGCTGACGAGACTCAGCTGGGCAGGTGATGCCGATGCTGGGCACACAAGACCTCAAACAAGCAGGCCCCGATGCTTGTGTCTTCCTACCAGACTTCGGCCATGCGTAACCTCCTTCCCTTCACTCACTACCTACCTTACCTGCTGCTGAGCTCTGGATCGTTGCCTGTGTGGGTGTGTGTTGGGCTCCTGACTAGATGAGAAGAGAACCCCACGAGAGGAGGAGCCACCTTCCCCACATACCAGACTGGTGACTGTGGGGGAGTGTGCGGCTGACAGGGAGGGATGCGATGCATGGGAGCAAGCCTTGGAGGCCTCACAAGTTTCGAGCATCATCGTTGCGCACCTTCTAGGTCGCCCTGCCCTACCTTGTGCATGCTTGCATACACATATTGCACTCTCCCAGCCCTTGCTTGCAGTCTGTGCCATCCGCACGAGTTTGCCGACGCCGCCGCGCGCCACCTCCACTGGCAATTCTCCAAGTTGGGGGCGCGCAGCGGCGTTGGGAAGCTCTCTCTAACCGTCTTTAACTATTTTCTAACTCTTGAATTCAGTGTGACTCTCATTAAGCACGAACTCTCTGTAACTACCTCTAGTCTCGTTAAGCACCAACTCTCTGGGACTACCTCTACCTACCTGTAACTACCTCTCCCGCTAACTCCCTCTAAATGCCAGTTAGGGAGTGTTGCAAGTAGTTACACAGATTCAGAGGTAGTTTGAGAGAGGTAAAGAGAGTCAAAGTGATTTAAAGAGTTAGAGAGTAATTGGTCAGAGAGAGTGACACAAAGCTGCCGCCTTCGGCCAGTCCCGTATTAACCAGTATGGGCCAAAATGTGGCCCTTATATAGGTAGGCTTTCTGTTACAAAGGGTTGTGTATCTGTACTAGGGTTGTGTATCTGTACTATACTGTAGGGTAGTCTATCTGTACAATACTATTGGGCACTGTCTCTATACTATATACCGAACCTCAAAAACACCCCATCCCTACAAATATATATGTAGGCGGGGTCCAGTTGATAATCTCACAAACATACCAGTTCCCTAAATATGTCTAGGCATGCATATGGCAGATCACAATGTCACGAAAAGTATTCTCAACACCATGACAGTTGTGCGGTGTCGCGCAGGAGTGAGTAGCTTCTGCCCTTCGGACAAGTCAATTTTTGTCCCAGACTCTCAAAAGCAGGAACGGACGGTAGTGTTACCGTGTACGCTCCACCGGTGCGGTGGAGGGTGCACGGTAGCGTCTGTTGCGCGTCTTTGAGAGTGTGCATTGCTGTTTTGGGCGCGCGAATACACAGAATAATGGGGGGGAAACGCCCGGACGAACGTGGCGAATCTTGAAGGGAAAAAGAAATGGAAAAAACGTTGTTTGTTGGGGAAAGAATCTTTTGTGGAAAAAAATTTACGGAGATTTTTTTTTATTTGCAAGGAAGGTGGCATTTTGGAGATTTGGGGTAGTGTCTACCCTACGCCTATGCAAGCCCTATGCGCCGCGCGCCCTGAGTAGGTAGTCGGGTGCGTTGAGCGGTGCGGTTGCGGTGTATGGCTAGATGGCTGGGCGCTCTGACTGGTGGCTGTGGAATGTTAGTTCTAAGCCCTTTCGATGCTGCACACAGACGCAGGACTAGATCGGGACATGAGCTCATGCTTGCATACTTTCCGAGCAAACGCGCCAGCCGCACAGCGCCTCTCGCGTTTGGCCGTCAGCTTCAACGTGACCCTCACGCCCCTCGACCTGGCTACTGCCGCCGCGCCTCTTCGACGACGCCGTTCCATGGTCGTGGCGCACCTCAAGCCTCGCGCCCCTCCTCTGTCGGCGCACACGGCAGCACGCTCAGACTCCGGCGTGACGCTAGGCACTCAGACGCTCGCGTGCCAGGCTGTCTGCTCCGCCATGGGCGGTGTCATGACTTGGACCTCACAAGCATCAGGGGCAAAGACAGATGCATCAGGGACAAACACACCCTCTCACAAGAGTGCGCCAGACGCGTGCTCTGCAGCGTGCCTCGCGTCCAGCCACCCCGACCCGCAGATGGCAGCACTGGCGCAAGACACTATCTGGGGAGCAGACACGGTAGAGGAGCGCGCTTCTCCAGACGCACACACACCCGCCAGGACGCACATACCGCTCCCGTGGTACCCCACAGCACCCGCGCGCCACGAGAGTGCAGCACACGCTAAGCTGCTGTCCTGGGTACGTCCTGCCTTCAGTGCCGCGCTACACAAGCCTGTGTGTCACTGCTGCTTGGCTATTTGTAGCGGTGGCACACATGCGGGCGTGTGGTGTCGATTGGTTGATGGCGGCACTCGGGCATCGGAGGGCAGTGGGACATGCGATGTTGAATGTCAAGGTGCATTGCGACATCGGGACATCGCATGTTGAGTGTCAACCTGCAAGTCCAAACCCAACGCCTTATCCTCATTCAATCGGATAACCAATTCCTCTTTAGAAGAACGGATTTTTGTCAGAGAAACACAACTGTGTCTCTCTGGAATAATTCCGTATGAGTGCGAAGGGGCGCGCGGGCACGCGCGCATTCGGTTACCTGCGCACTCATACGGAATTCAATGAGGATGACCCTGAATCTGTCATCCGCATTGAATCTGTCATCCGCATTGAATCTGTAATCCGCATTGAATGTGTCGATAACGCGGGCGCGCGGCACTCGCGCATTCGCTTATCTTGGCACTCATACAGCTTCATCCCTTTCATGCAGCGAATACCGAATAACCTCAAAACATAGCGAGAAAGGATTCCAGCCACCCTCAGGGGCGGGGTAGGATGCAGAGGATCGAGGAATTATCAGTCACAAACTCCCTCAAACAGCCATCAAAGACCCTCAAAAGACGGTCCAAATCAAGTGGTTTCTCTTTGGCCTGCCTGTTACTCGTTGGTGTTGCTTGTTGCTCTCTGCTCATATCTCTGGCCTCTGCTCATGTTTCTAGGAGCTGCATGTGGTGTGCACGTGGTGTCTTGGTGGAGAGGGGTGCAAAGACAGGGCGTGGAGGATTGATTGGGCACAGGTGTGGTGACAAGACATGGCCTGACGCGCCATCTGTGGGGGTATGCACTTGGAGGTTGGTGGTGACATGGGTGCTCACAAGACACCTAGGGCACCTTGTCGACACCGCCCGTGCGCTCACCAGCCCGTCTCGCATCTCTTTGTGTCTTTGTGATTGTGTGTGTTCTGGGTGGTGTGTGACAGGTGGAGGTGGACGGAGGGATTGTGTCAAGCAATGCGCACAGGTTGCGGCGTCTTCTCAGGTGCCACTGCCTCTCCAACCTGTCTGTCTTGCTGTCTTTGAGAGGACGTCTTAGTGTGAGTGTCTGTGGGCGCGCGGCGGCGTGGGCAATCCACTACCTAGCCCCACAGCCCCCTAAAATTTGGATGCTGGAGCGGGGAGTGGCGTGTGGTAGTGGCGTGTGGTAGTGGCGTGTGGTAGTGCCTGTTGAGTCTTGTGCCTCTTGTGTATGGTGTCTGTAGCGTGCGGCAGGCGCGCATTCGCTTACCTTGCCGCACATATCCAATTAGCCAGAGGCCCAATAGGGACTGTCAAAATCGCCCACAGCAGGCCTGGTGTTGGGTTGAGTAGGCGGGGTCATTGGTGATGTCAACATAAAGGTGTGGCGGCAGCGGGTGGCTTGTCTGACGCCTCCCGCGTGACTGGTGTGCGTGACTCTTGTGCGTGACCCTTGTGCAACGTGACTCTTGTGCGCACTGGCGCGGTCTAGCGTGAGCTGCTGCTGCCATCCTGTCGCTGCAGGGCAAGGTGTCGGTCGCTCTCAGAGTAAGGTAGCCGTAGTTGGTGCAAGTCACCATGGTCCATGTCTCGATAGCATGCCTCTCTAGCAAGTCTCTCTAGCAAGTCTCGATAGTATGTCTCGATAGCAACTCTCCATACTCTCCTCCACCCCGACCTCCACTCTCTCTCTGGCCTGCCCTCTCTTTCTGGCCTGTGTTGCATGTGGATGCTACTCTGCCTGTGTTGCATGTGGATGCTACTCTCATGCGACTCTCATGCTACTCTGCCTACACTATCTCACGTCTATATATGTTTTGTCCCGCTTTAATGTATGCTTGTGCGTGGTATTGGCAATGCACACTCATACACATACACAAACACACGCCCACACACCCACATGCGCACACGCACGCACACACACACATACGCACACACGTGCGTGTGCGCACACTCACACGTGCACACGCACACACATACACACATACACACATACACACATACACACATACACACATACACACACACACACACACACACACACACACACACACACACGCACACACACGCGCACACACAGACACACACACACAGACACACACACACACACACATACACACGCAATACACACAGGAAAGGTGTGCAGTTGTGTGGGGTGATAAAGGGGAACGCATTTGGGCACGGTCTGGTGCCTGCTGCAAGAGCCCTCCAGGTCTCTGCTCTCTCTCTCCCGTCTCCCCTCTCTATCCTCCGTCTCTCCTCTCTCCCTCTCTCGTGTGTCTCGAGTGTGTGTGGTGTGTGTAGAGATGGGCCAAACAAGCGCGTGGGTGCCCTCCAATTGAATAGGGCAAGCGTCAAGTGCTCAATTGGCAAGCGTCCAGTGCACACCGCAACGCAACTTTGAAGTAGATACCCATTGATACACATGCTACCAAAGAAAGGCACGGGTGGTAGCCAGCATATGAATGCGAAGGTAAGCGAATGTGTGTAGGGCGTAGGGCGTAGGGCGTATGCATGTGAATGGCTAGCCCGTATCGACTTGTCGCATGTGAATGCCTAGCCCGTATCGCGCGTATCGCCTTGTCGCCTGACGCGTAGGATGCAGCATCCGCATGGTAGATGATGCAGTACGGGCATCGGAAATGAAAGACTGCTGTATCTAGACAGACCACATAGACTCCACACACCCTACCTCACTTGGCAGCCATGTACGGTGCTTGGGCGCGCGGCGGCAGAGGCAGCAGGGTAGGTGGAAAGGCAGGTCGGGAGGGCAGGCGTGGCAGTGGTGGTCTTGACACACCAGAGCTTGAATTCGATAAGCCAAACTCCAAATAGGCACCCATATGCATATGGGTATCGACTTGGAGGTTGAGCAGGGTGGTGCATGTATGAAGCAGGGCAGGGTGGTGCATGTATGAAGCAGTACATGTATGAAGCATGATGCTTATCGAGACCTCATCAAGCATGATGGTTTACCGAGATTGTGATGTCGAGTGCAACACTATATTGTGATGTCGAGTGCAACACTAGATTGTGATGTCGAGTGCAACAGACAAGAGGATAGGCGTAGGCATCGCTATCTTGACTTTACGCGTGAGGTCAATCAAGACATCCAGTCTTCTCTATCAAGACATGCAGTCTTCTCTCTCAAGACGCGTGAGGTGTATCAAGACTGTGACATGTAGTGATAGATGCAGACGAAGAGATGTAGTCAAAGATGCGTATGGCTATGCATTCCGTGCATCTGTCAAGACCAAGAGAAGGAGTGTCAACACCAAGAGAAGGAGTGTCAAGACCAAGAGAAGGAGTGTCATACACTCTATCTCATACAATCCATCTCATACACCTCACTTGCAACGTCAAGATTCACATGTGTCCAAGCCTTTGGACGTATGGCTTGGATGTATGGGCACCTTTTGTTAAAGCCGATACATGCAAGGCGACACGCTTAGATGTATCGGCACCTTTTGTCGTGGTGTCTCTTCGGTTGCTTGCCTGCCAGTCTGACGGTAAGCGATGCGAGGGCATGCGACAGGAAGGAGGCGCCGACTGGCTGGGCGTGGACTCGCTGGAAGAGGCTCTGGCGCTCAGACAAGGCAACATATCCGTTCCCCTCCTCGTCTTGTAGGTGCCCTCCCTGTATCGCAGTACCTCAAGATAGAGTTGTGGATGCATTGCTCATGTGGTCTAGTCTATCGCAATGCCTCAAGATATGCCACATGCCTCAAGATATGGCTTGCGAGCCTGGTCGCGCTGTTTCCACACAGCGAACAACGAGTTGTTGGTGCAGTGCCCTTGATGTTGTGTGCCGTCATCGACGGAGCACTGAAGCGTTTCCGTGTCTATATATATCTAGCTGCGCGGCACCTGCGCATTGCGATACCTTGCCATATACCTCATACAGAATGATGCCTTCTCTATTCCCCACATCCACCGACTACCGAATAACCTCAAAATATATTGGTGAGGCAGAAAGATAGATGGATACACTTGGTAGTGTGCTCATACACGAGCGTGCTTGGCCTATCGACTTGGCGCTTCCAGTCTGCAGCATCTAGTCCACCGTGCACGCTACACACTCCCCCCACTCTCTGATTCTACCAGTGATAGGGAGAAAGATAAGAAGGAAGGTGTGTGGAAGAGAAGAGGTATTGGACGAATAGGGTCTGTGTGACACATATTGCACCAATGCATGTGTGTCACAGGTATTGCACTGTGTGTGACAGGCATTGGACTGTGTGTGACAGGTATTGGAGCAATCCATGGGAGGCACCGGTAATGGCAGCACTCGATATCCAGCCCTCGGTCCGTCTCATGTCCCCCCCCAGTGCCCTAGCCTTGAACAACCGCACCACTACCAAGTGCCTTAGTGCCCTAGTGCCGTGGTGGGATAAGCCCTCCAAGCCGCCAAGGCACTAGAACCTCGGCAAGCTACCACACGCGTAGGTGCTGCCTGACGCCTAGCACCTCGGCCCCTCCATGCCAATCGCCGCGCACCACCCGCATTCGGTCTCTCGAAAAATTCAATATGAGTGCGAAGGTAACCGAATGCGCGCGTGCTGCGCGCCCCTTCGCACTCATACGGAATTTTTCCAAAGAGGAATCGGGCAAGGCGTGCAGAGGTGTGTAGACCATGTGTTGGCAGCGGTGTCTAGACCATCTGTTGGCAGCAGGTGTTGGCACAGGAGTCTAGGCCATACAGCTGATGCTCGGCAGTCTGGACCATCTGTTGCACACCAGTCGAGGGCATACAGCTGATGCTCAGCAGTCGAGGCGAGTAGCTGACAGGTGAGAGGTGGGTGGATGAAGCAACAGGTGTGGCAAGAGGCATGGGTCGTGTCAGCGGCGGCGGCCTTGAAGGCGGCTGAGTCGGTTGACGTGCTCAAGGTGCACGTGGTGGTTGATACAGGTCTGGGGCGCGAAGGCTGTATGTTGCCTGAGGCCCTGCCCCTCGCGCATGCGGTACCAAATCCTTTTTTTATTACATACACCTTATTTGCAGAGAAGGTGCTCTCGAATGCCCTCTGAGTATTTCCACACACAGGAAGAGAGAGAGGGAGAGAGAGAGGGAGAGAGAGAAAGAGAGTGTGTGTGCGAGAAAGAGAGAGAGAGAGAGAGAGAGAGAGAGAGAGAGAAATAGACAAGTTGCGAAGTGCTCACTTCGGTCTCTAAAGGTGCAAACCAATCCAAAGGGTGTTAAGGTCATTTGAGTTCGTGACATATATATATATATATTTATCAAATTTTTACACTTATATATCGGTATAGCTATCGACTTTGAGCTGCATCGCTTCCTACCGGCTGCTGAGACAGACAGTGCCTTGTTGCTTTGTCTTGCCCTGCCGTTGCCTGCCTTTGTGTTGGTGTGTGGTCTAGTGTGGTGTCGCTCCTCGGACACGACGCGTGTGGCCTTTGCTTACTATCGCGTGTGCTTTCTATGTGCGCGCTCAGGGGTTTGTATGGCTTGGTGACTGTGTGGACGCAAGAGGTGACTGGGTGCACGCAACAGGTGCTTGCTGCGGGCAAGGCGGGTGTGGCAATACAAATCGCGGGTGTGAGTAGCCACTTTTGCTGCCCGTCCGACGGCGTGGCAACGCAAGGGCACTGGCGCGAGGTGCAGCAAGTGCATTCCAGCATCGTGCACTTGCTGCAGCATTCCAGCATCGAGGTGCAGCAAGTGCATTCCAGCATCGAGCCCATGCTTGCCCAGCAACATTTAAGGCATCCGAGGCCAATGCTGCACGCAGCGTCGGGCGCGCCAGCTGCTTTGATGCCCCACACTCAGGTCTTTCTGCTTTGTTTCCCAACACCAACGTCTCTTTTCTCTGCAAAAAGTGAGGTGTCTGGTGGTGTGTGACAGTCTTCTCAGGCAACTCCTTCAAGTGTATTTGTTGAGGCAAGTGCTTGGGCGTGTCTTGGTTGGGCCTTGGGCGTGTCTTGGCGTCATGTGAGCATCTTTCGTCGCGCGCGTAAAGCTTGATGATGGGTGGGGACGGTAATGGTTGACAGTTGTGTTGGTGCAGCTCTACTTTGCATTGACGGCTTGGTGATGTGGTGCGATGCGCATCTATGCCGGTGGTGTGGTGTGGTGTGATGCGCTTCTATGTCGGTGGTGTGGTGTGGTGTGATGCGCTTCTATGTCGGTGGTGTCATGCGCATCTATGTTGGTGGTGTGATGCGCAGGGGGACA
>Ga0105053_10012193_pt1 | contig 10386 bp, 9 predicted proteins | sample BON01_FD_78093 | JGI IMG/M metagenome (GOLD analysis project Ga0105053, IMG submission 78093) | Freshwater microbial communities from Lake Bonney liftoff mats and glacier meltwater in Antarctica - BON-01 | ecosystem: Environmental > Aquatic > Freshwater > Ice > Glacier meltwater | place: Lake...
CGGCCGGGATCCCGAGACCGTCGCGCCGCTGGGTGCGCTTTGCGCCCGGTTCGGCATCGGCATCGTCGAGGCGAAGTCCCGGTATGTCTGTGCAGCCGCCGATCACCCCTATCACCTGGGCCAGTCGGTTCATCCGTATCTTGGTGACGCCGACCTCTTGATCTGTCTGGAAACCGAGGTGCCTTGGTTGCCGGAAACGCGCGAGCCGAGATCCGAGACCCGCATCGCCCATATCGGCGTGGACCCGCTGTTCCTGGACTATCCACTCCGATCGTTCCGGGGCGAACTTTTCGTGACCAGTTCGGCCAGCCAGCTTCTGGCACCGTTGAGCGAGGCGCTCGCCCAGATCGCCGACGAAAAGAGATTGGCGGCACGGGGGGCCAAGATCGTGTCGCTAGCTGACGGCCGGCGCGAGCGGCGGCGAAAACGCCTCGCCCCCCTGCTCGACCAGCCGCGCATGACAAAGGACTGGCTTAACCATTGCCTGAACGAGGCCCTTCCTGACGATGCGATCGTCGTCAACGAATACTGGGTCGATCGGGAGATCTTCAACGCCAGGACAGCCGGCAGCTTTTACATGCATTCCCCGGCGGCAGGTCTGGGCTGGGGCATGCCTGCGGCGATCGGCGCGGCGCTGGCGGCTCCAGACCGGCCGGTGGTCTGCACCCTGGGTGACGGTGCCTATCTGTTCGGCAACCCTGCGTCCTGCCATCAGGCGATCGCGATGCACGAGACCCCGCTGCTGACCATTCTCTGCAACAATGCCCGCTGGGGCGCGGTCGAGACCTCGACCATCGGCGTCTTCCCGGAAGGCCATGCTGCCCGCGGACCCAGGCCGGCCCCGCTCAGTGACCTTCGACCCATCCCTGATTTCGAGAAGTACGTAGAAGCCTCGGGCGGCCACGGCGAGCGGGTCGAGGATCCAACGACCGTAACCGATGCGATCCGTCGGGCGATCCGCATGGTGCGTGAGGAACGACGACAGGTCCTCCTGAACATCATCTGCGAGTGACGGCAGCGGAGCACCTCGGCCTGGCGGTGCCGCGAAGGCATGTCGCGGTGTTGGCACTGTCGCTGGGGACCGGCATGCTGGTCGTCGACAATGCGATCGCGACGGTCGCTCTGCCCACCATCTCGCGCTCGCTCCATATCTCTTCAGCCAGCGCCGTCGTGATCGTCACAGTCTATCAGGTCGTCATGCTGATGGCCCTGCTGCCCTTCTCGGCGCTCGGTGACCGCGTGGGCCATCGTCGGCTGTATCAGACCGGGCAGATCGTGTTCCTGGTCGCCAGCTTTGGCAGCGCGCTGGCCACCAGCCTGCCGATGCTCCTGGCCACACGATGCTTGCAGGCGCTGGGCGTTGCTGCCGCCCTCAGCGTCAGTTCCGCACTGCTGCGCGCGACCTACCCCGCAGCGACGCTAGGGCGAGGGATTGCCCTGAACGGCCTAGTAGTCGCCGTTGCCGCAGCCTTAGCGCCTAGTCTCGGGGGCCTTATCCTGAGCTTCGGATCATGGCGGTGGGTCTTTGCAGCGGCGGTCCCCTTCGCGGTTCTGTCGCTCCTTCTGGGTCAGATTCTGCCCAAACCAAAGGCGCACAGCTTCCGCTTCGACTTGCTCGGTGCCGGCCTTTGCGCCGCGATGTTCGGCCTCTTGATGACCGGTCTCAGCCTGCTCCTCCGAGGCAAGCCAGCCATCGGGCTCGCCCTGATCGCGATCGGTGTTCCGGTGGCTATCCTGGTCGTGCGTCGAGAACTGGGGTCGGCCAGGCCGATCCTGCCGGTGGACCTGTTGGCACGAGCGACTTTCGCCCTGCCGGCCGGCGCGCTGCTGTTCGCCTTCTGCGGTACGTTTTCGTTCATGCTTGCCCTGCCCTTCCGCCTCCACGCCGCTGGGATGCAAACAGGCACCATCGGCCTCCTGCTGGCAGTCTGGCCCGTAGCTATGATGATGGCTTCGCCGGTCGCCGGCATACTCGCCGATCGGGCCGCAAGGGGATTGCCCGGGGTCATCGGCATGTTCCTGGCGGCGGCAGGGCTGACGGCCGCAGGATTCCTTCCGGCAGACAGCGGATTCCCGGTGCTTGCGCTCCCGATGGCGATGATCGGCGCAGGTATGGGCATCTTCATGTCTCCGACCTCACACCTGATCGTCGGGGCGGCACCCAGGGACCGCGCGGCGTCTGCCGGTGCGTTGGTATCCTCCACCCGGTTCGTCGGGCAGGCTCTCGGGGCAGCGTTGGCCTCGGCCTTTCTGGCGACCCGTTTTGGAACGGGGTCGGCACCGGCCTTCTGTGCTGCAGGGCTTGCGCTCGCCTCGGCAGGATTCTCACTGTTCAACATGTTGCGGGGCGGGGGCCAGCGACGACCGGATCCCACAGAAGTGATCGATGTCTAGTCATGAACCGATTCCGCGCGCACTCCCCCATTCGACAGTCACAGCAACGCAGTGTACTGATTGTTGCGAATCGAAGCGTCCGTTCGGGACAGGTTCGACAGACCGGGGCTTCGACTTGCCTTCACGTTCCGACACAGGAGCGTCCGACACAAACAGCGTCGACGCCCTCTACAAACGCCCGGGATTCCTGCTTCGGCGCGCCCACCAGATCAGCGTCTCGCTGTTCATGGAGGAGAGCGCGGAGTTCAACGTCACTACGACACAGTACGGCGTTCTGGTCATCCTTCGGTGCTGCGAGAATCTTGATCAGATCGGCCTGTCCAAGAAGGTCGGCCTGGATCGTTCCACGACCGGCCTAGTGGTCAAGCGGCTGGAGAGCGAAGGCTTGGTAGTGCGCGTCGAAGATCCCGCCGACCGCCGCCGCAAGGTCATCGTCCTGACGGGCAAGGGCGAGCGAAAGCTGGAAAACCTCCGCCACGCAGCCCGCGTCGCCAGAGAACGCGCCCTCTCAGCCTTTTCCCCGGAAGAAGGCGTCGAGTTCCTGCGTTTGCTGGAGCAGTTCGTCGGCCGGTTCAACGGCGTGACGCGCGCGCCGATCGTGCTGGACGAAGACTGACGCCACGCCTTCTCAGCGCGCACGACCGATAAACGGCTTGCCTTCCTCGATCTCGATCGGCGCGCCTTGGGCGAATGCGTAGAGGTCCAGCGTCCGCTCTCCGCGACGTATCGCCTCGATTTTTGCGGTCTCGTCTGCCTCGCGTCGATGGCCGCTGACGATGACTTCATCGACCCGCTCGAAAGGCAACGCGACCACACCATCCCGGTCACCGACGATCAGATCGCCAGGCTGGATCAAGACATCACCGATCAGAACCGGCTGCTGCAGCCAGGCTGTCGCGTCGTAGTCCTTGCCTGTGCCCCGGATGCAGATACCGTTCGAAAAAACCGGAAATGTCATACTCGCGAGGCCCGCGCTGTCTCGCACGCCACCGTCGATCACCAGTCCGCCGAGCTCGCGCGCCATTGCCGCCTCATTCAGGATATCGCCCCAGTAGCCCGCCTCCGCGCCGCCACTGACGTGCACGACCAGGATGTCGCCCGGCCTTGCCAAATAGAGGGCATGGTGGATTTGAAGGTTGGACAGCGCAGGGCAGTGAACCGTAAAGGCCGGGCCTGCCAGCTTCATCGCCAGATCAACGGGCTTGATGGCACCCGGAAGCGCGCCAATTCGCCCGGCGGCTTCGTGCAGGGTTGCGGTTCCGAGCCGCCGGGCCTCGTACAGAGTTTCGAGTGAAAGCACCGGCATGGACATGCCTCCCATTGGATCGCGTGAAGTATGGAGCAAATTGTCTAACTCCGCCATTTTAAGCAGATAGTCAGACGTATTACCGTCAGGAACTGCTCAGAGCTAGTCGCAAATATGACTTCCTCTACACACACTTATCGACGCACGAAACTGGTTCAGCCAGTTGAATAATATGTTATTTCTGTATACGCGACATCCTGGGCCGTCTCTCGACGACAAATTTTTCAAACCGCAATTGAACAGACGTCTTTCCATTGGTATGAACGCTGACTACTAGATGCCCTCCGGCCTTGGTGGGTCGGTTTGGCTAGGGAGGCGGCGTGGAGATTGCGATCATAGGCGGCGGGATCGCCGGTTTGGCCCTCGCCATAGGACTTCATCGGCGAGGCATTCAAAGCAGCGTATTCGAGGCAGCGCCGAAGCTTCGAGAGATCGGCGTGGGCATCACCCTGCTACCGCATGCGATGCGTGAGATCGCGGAACTGGGCCTGCTGGATGTCATGCGCGCCAGCGGCATCGAAACCAGAACGAGCGAGTTCTACAATCGCTTCGGCCAGAAGCTCTATAGCGAGCCGCGTGGCATTTTGGCGGGCTATACATTGCCAGAGGTGGCGATCAATCGGGGCAAACTGCATTCCCTGCTATACTCGGAGGCGGTAGCTCGCCTCGGCCATGAACGGATCGCGACGGGCCGCACTCTTGCCGACCTGACGCAGGACGCCACCAGGGTCACGTTGCAGTTTCGCGAGACTGCTAGCGGTACCCCTGCGCCGACGGTCCGCGCCGACATTGCGATCGGTTGCGACGGGGTCAACTCCGCGACACGCAAGGTCTTCTATCCCGATGACAAGGTCGTCTTCACCGGCATCAACACTTGGAGAGGCGTTACGCGCAGAAAGCCGATTCTGGATGGACTCACCTATTTCCGGGTCGGCTCGCTCCGGACGGGAAAGATCGTCATCTATCCGATATCCAACTACGACGACGGCTCGGGGGACCAGCTGATCAACTGGGTGGCCGAGATCGAAAGACCGTCTTCCACGATGAACGACTGGAACCGGGGCGGACGATTGGAGGACTTCCTGCCGACTTTCGAAGGCTGGCAGTTCGACTGGCTGGACGTGGGCGACCTGATACGCGGCGCAGAAACAGTCCTTGAATATCCCATGGTCGACAAGGACCCGCTGACGAAATGGACGTTCGGGCGCGTCACCTTGGCAGGCGATGCCGCCCATCCGATGTATCCGCGCGGGTCGAACGGCTCGGCGCAAGGATTGATCGACGCACGAACCTTGGCCGACCTGCTGGCGGCGGGTGGTGACCCGCAGGCGGCTCTCAAGGCCTATGAGGCGGCGCGTCTCGAGACGACCGCGAAGATCATCCAGACCAACCGCACGTCTCCGCCCGATATCATCAATTTGAGAGTCGAAGAACTTACCGGCGACCGGCCGTTCCAAAACCTGGACGACCACATAACCCAGGACGAACTCCGGCAATTGTCGGACAACTATAAGCGCATTGCCGGGTTCACCATCGAACTGGCCGCCGCGAAGTAACCGAGGGAACCCGGCATGGACGCTGCAACAAACGAAATGCTTACCCAGGTCGGTCCTGGCAGCCGCATGGGTGCGATGATGCGCCGTCACTGGACGCCCATTGCCGGCGTCACCGATTTCGATGAGAAGACGCGCATCAAGGCCATCCGCCTGATGGGCGAGGACCTGGTCCTCTATCGTGACCTGTCCGGGCAGTACGGCCTGGTCCAGCGCGCGTGCGCCCACCGCCGCGCCGACCTATCGTATGGCTTTGTCGAAAAGTTCGGCTTGCGCTGCAACTATCACGGCTGGGCATACAACGAGGCCGGGCAGTGCGTGGAGATGCCCTACGAGGACACCGTCGCCGCCCGCGCTAAATATAAGGAGAAGGTGCGGATCACGGCCTATCCGGTGCGCGAAAACGCCGGGATGCTGTGGACCTACATGGGGCCCCTGCCGGCACCGGAGCTGCCCAACTGGGAGCCGTTCACCTGGACCAACGGCTTCACCCAGATCATTATTTCGGAGATCCCCTGCAACTGGCTTCAGTGCCAGGAGAACTCGATCGACCCCGTCCATTTCGAGTGGATGCACACCAACTGGTCGCGCCGCCAGACAGACGCCATGGCCGAGCTGGGTCCGAAGCATCTGCAGGTCGCCTTCGACGAGTTCGACTACGGCCTGATCTATCGTCGCCAGCGCGAAGATCTGCCCGAGGACCACACCATGTGGACGGTGGGCCGGGTTTGCCTCTTGCCCAACTGCTTTTTCCTTGGCGACCATTTCGAGTGGCGTGTGCCGATCGATGACGAGAACACGCTCAGCATCTCGTGGGTGTTCACGCGCGTTCCGACCGACGCCGAGCCGTATGTCCAGGACTCAATTCCAACTTGGCACGGTCCGATCAAGGATCCTGAGACCGGCCGCTGGATTAGCACTCATGTCATGAACCAGGACTTCATCGCCTGGGTCGGACAGGGCACCGTTGCCGATCGTACAAAGGAAAAGCTGGGTCTCAGCGACCGGGGCATCCTGATGCTGCGCAAGCAGCTGATGGCCGACATGGACGCCGTGGACGCGGGCGAGGACCCCAAGGGCATCATCCGCGATCCCAAGGTCGCCGCCTTCGTGAAGCTGCCGATCGCTGAGCGCGACGTCCTGATAGGCGGAATTTCGCTTGCTGAAATGCGGGCGCATCCGATCGTGGGTCGACATCTGGAGCGTTTCCTGTTCCAGGCCGGTCAGCCGTCGGACGTCTGGAACGCCTATTGCGACGCCATGGGCATTGCCGGGGCCAAGGCAGTCGATGACCGAGTCGTCATCACCATCTGACCAGGGGTCCAGATCATGTCGCACGCTGCACTGAGCAACGAACAGACCAGCCAGCTTCAGGCTCTTTACGACGAGATGCGTCCGGCCAGCCTCACGCCACTTTGGGAAGTGCTGAGTTCTCTCGTGACGCCAGTGCCCACCTCGGCGCTGGTGCCGCACAAATGGTGCTATCACGACGCTCGCGACTTCCTGATGCGAGCCGGCGACCTGATAAGCGCCGCCCAGGCCGAGCGTCGGGTGCTGATCCTGGAGAACCCGGGCCTACCGGGTGCCTCGCGGATCACGACCAGCCTCTATGCCGGCCTGCAACTGATATTGCCGGGGGAAGTCGCCCCCTGCCACCGCCACACCCAATGCGCGCTGCGTTTTGTCATGGAGGGCGAAGGGGCTTTTACCGCCGTCGATGGGGAGAAGGCGATCATGCGCCCGTTCGACCTAGTGCTGACGCCCGGCGGACAATGGCACGACCACGGCAATCCGACCGACAAGCCGATGATCTGGCTGGATGGCCTGGACATCCCGACCGTCAGCCATTTCGACGCCAGCTTCTCAGAGAAACTCGCTACGGATCAGCATCCCGAGACGGTACTGCCCGGCGACACGTCTAGCCGCTACGGCCATAATATGCGGCCGATGCGTGGCAGCGCGGCGGACCGCCGCCCGCAGCACCAGCCGCTGTTCCACTATCCCTATTCCGAATGGCGTCCGGCGCTGGACCGGCTGGCCGAGGCGGGCGAGACGGATCCACATCTGGGCCACGCGCTGGAGTTCCTCAATCCCGCTGACGGCGGGTCGATCATGCCCACGATCTCCGCCCATGTCCGCCTGCTGCCGAAGGGATTCGCGACCAAGGTTCGCCGCTCGACGGACGCCGGCATCTTTGTGGTGGTCGAGGGCTCCGGCCGCGCCTGGCTAGACGATGAGCCAATGCAACTGACCCAGCGCGACGTGATCGTCGTTCCGTCCTGGACGGCGCTGCGGTTCGAGGCCGAGGACACCCTGGTTCTGTTCGGTTACTCCGACCGCGCCTGCCAGGAAAAACTGAACCTCTTCAGGGAAGAAAACGCGTGACCTTGACCTTCGAGCCGGCACCCCCCGTTCTCGCGCCGACGACCACCGGCGAGAGCTTCCCCGTTCGTCGCCTGTTCTGCATCGGCCGCAATTACGCGGCCCACGCTCGCGAGATGGGCAAGGATCCGGATCGTGAGCCGCCCTTCTTCTTCACCAGCTGGGCCGAGACGGTGGTCCCGGACGGAAGTATCATCGCCTATCCGCAATCAACCTCGGACTATCAGCACGAGATCGAGATGGTCATCGCCATCGGCAAGTCGGGGCGCGACATAGCGACCGAACAGGCGCTTGACCTCGTCTATGGCTATGCCGTCGGTCTGGATATGACGCGCCGCGACCTGCAGTTGGTAGCCCGGGACACCGGCCGCCCTTGGGATGCGGGCAAGAACGTCGAGGAATCCAAGCCGCTGGGTCCGATCCATCCGGCAGCGGGTTTCGACGCCGGATCGGGTGCCATCACCCTGACCGTCAACGGCGTGACGAAGCAGACGGGCGACCTGGCCGAACTGATCTGGTCGGTTCCGGAAGTGATCGCTCACCTGTCGAAATTCTATCGGCTGGAGCCGGGCGACCTGATTTACACGGGCACCCCAGCCGGAGTCGGACCCGTGGTTCAGGGCGACTCCCTTGTCGGGGCGATCGACGGGCTCGGGGAGCTGACCGTGACCATCGGCCCGCCCCTGGCCTGAAAGTCCTTCGATGATTCTTCACGGCTATTTTCGGTCCTCAGCCGCGTGGCGGGTCCGCATCACGCTCAGTCTCAAGGGACTGACCGCCGAGGCCAAGTATCAGCATCTACGCAAGGGCGAGCAGCGGTCGGCGGAATATCTGGCCGTCAACCCGCAGGGTCTTCTGCCCAGCCTTATCCTAGACGACGGCGCGGTCCTGACCCAAAGCCTGGCGGTCTGCGAGTACCTGGACGAGCAGTATCCCGATCCGCCGCTGCTGCCGTCCGATCCCGTGGCTCGTGCCTTCGTTCGCGCCTTCGCCCAAGTCATCGCCTGCGACATCCATCCGCTGCAGAACCTGAAAGTTCTCAAGGCGCTGGCGGCGCGGGGCCAGACCCCGGAGGAGACCCGGGCCTGGGCCGGCGAGGTCATCACCGACGGCTTCGACGCGCTGGAGAAACTGGTAGCGGGTCGATCAGACCCGTTCGCCTTCGGTGCCCGTCCGTCCCTCGCCGATGTCTGTCTCGTGCCCCAGATAGCGAACGCCAGGCGCTTCGGCGTCGAACTGCGCTGGCCGCGCCTCGCCGCCATCGAAGGAGCCTGTTTGGCCCTGCCGGCCTTCGCCGAGACCCATCCGGACCTGCAGCCGGACGCGGAATAGGATGGCGCGATGAAGGTCGTGATCATCGGTGCCGGTCATGCGGGTGGATCCGCCGCCGCCCTGTTGAAAGCCTCCGCCTTTGAGGGCGAGATTGTCCTGGTGGGCGAGGAACCGGTCGCCCCCTACCAGCGGCCTCCGCTGTCCAAGGCCTGGCTGAAGGGCGAGACTGACGCCGATTCGCTGCTGCTGCGGCCACCCACCTATTACGCTGAACAGAACATCACTCTGCGGACGGGTGTCGTGGCGACCTCGATCTCACCGGCGGGGCGCACCGTGACCTACTCGGACGGCACGGCAGAGATCTATGACGCCCTGATCATCGCGACAGGTTCAAAGGGACGGCGCTTGCCGATCCCTGGGGCCGATCGTGAGGGGCTGATCGAGTTGCGTACGATCGCAGATGCCGAACGCCTCAAGGCGCAGCTCGGTCCCGGCCGTCGTCTGGTCATCGTCGGCGGCGGCTATGTGGGTCTGGAGGCTGCGGCATCAGTACGCGCGCTGGGGGCGGAGGTAGTCCTGCTTGAACGGCAGGACCGGGTTCTGAAGCGCGTCGCCTCCGAACCTCTCTCGGCCTTCTTCACCGAACGCCACCGCACGGCGGGCATCGATATCCGGCTGGGCGTCGACGTGTCCGCATTCGAGGATGGCGGCGTAAGGCTGGCGGATGGGGCGTTGATTGATGCTGACGTCATCCTCGTCGGGGTCGGTGCCCTCGCCCGCGACGAACTGGCGCGCGCGGCGGGTCTCGAATGCGATCCCTCCGGCTCGGGCGGCATAGTCGTGGACGAGACCGCGCGCACTTCGGACCCGGCCATCTACGCCATCGGCGACGTTACGGTCCGGCCGATCCCGGTGCATGGCTGTCGGATGCGGCTGGAGAGCGTGCCCAATGCCCTCGAACAGGCGCGTCAGGCTGCGCACGCCATTGTCGGTCGCGCCCAAGCGGCACCCGAGGTGCCTTGGTTCTGGTCGGATCAGTACGATGTGAAGCTTCAAATCGCGGGCCTGCCGCTCGAAGCCGACTGCACTGTAGTCCGCGGCGAACCTGCGACCGGTCGGTTCGCCGTCTTCCATCTTGCTGGCGATCGCATCGTCTGCGTCGAGGCCGTCAACGCACCGCCGGAATTCATGGCCGGAAAGCAGTTGATCCAGCGGCGCGCGCCAGTTGATCCCGCGAAGCTCGCGAACCTCAAGGTGTTAATGAAGGCGGTGGCGCTCGACACCTTGGTCTAAGACCAGGGAGGGCGTTGGGGGGCTCTGTCAGCCCAAACTGATTGCCGGTCGCGGACCTCGCGCCTAGATGTTTGGTCCCGGAGTTTGATGGATCGGATTAATCCTGAATCGTTCTGGCTCGTTTGTCCATGTTTTGCAGATGGCTTCGTAGGGCGTGAGGCCCTTGAGCGTCTTGAGACGCTTGGC
>Ga0105053_10012196_pt1 | contig 10385 bp, 6 predicted proteins | sample BON01_FD_78093 | JGI IMG/M metagenome (GOLD analysis project Ga0105053, IMG submission 78093) | Freshwater microbial communities from Lake Bonney liftoff mats and glacier meltwater in Antarctica - BON-01 | ecosystem: Environmental > Aquatic > Freshwater > Ice > Glacier meltwater | place: Lake...
AAGGCTGCTGGGCAGGTTCACGCCCTCCTGCGCGACCGTGCGCCCCTGGATTCGTTCGCCTCTGCCGCCGCCTCCGCCACCGACGGCGGTGACTTGAGCACCCGAGCCTTTGCGATGCAGGACAATGTGCTCCTTCCCCCGCCTCGAGAGTGGCCGCAGCTGTCCTTTATGTCGCCGCCTCCTCCTTGCTTAGCGGACGTCTGCCTGGTCCTTGAGCAAGACCACTTCTTCACCCTCCTCTACAACGAACGCCTCTTCTCGAGCACTATGATGGAGGCCATGATGCGCTGCTGGGAGACGTTGCTGGCCAATGCTCGTCAAAACATGTCGGTGCGGCAAGATTTGGTGCCGGTCGTGAGCCCTCTGGATATGGAGCGGATGGTAGGGGAGTGGAATCAGACTGAGACGCTGTTCCTCCCAGCCTGGCAAGGCATCCACGAGCTCTTTGAGGCACGCGTTGACGAAGCCCCGAGCCGCCTCGCACTGGTGGGTCCTGTCTCTGAAGCCGAGAGCGACATCGACCACTATCCCGCACGTGTGCAAGAACTTAGCTATGGGGAGCTAGAGCGGCAAGCCAATCGTCTCGCCCATCACCTGCGCCGGCAGGGAATCAAAAATCAAGACATTGTTGCCATCTTCCTGGAGCGGTCTGTGGCCTTCTACGTGGCGATGCTCGGGGTGCTCAAGGCTGGTGCCGCCTACGTCTCGATTGACACCGACTACCCTGACGACCGCATTCAATTTATGCTTGAAGACTCGGGGGCTGCGGCACTGGTGACGACGCAAGCTTTGGCTCCGCGGGTCCAGGGCAAGACGGCGGCGCCACAAGGACCCCCCCACCTTGTGCTGTTGGACGACTCCAAGCATTCGGCAGCGCTGGCTCAAGAATCTACGACACGCCTTCCTCCTGCCACCATGTCCAACGCCATCGAGGCGCCGTGCTATGTCATTTACACCTCGGGCTCCACGGGCAGACCCAAGGGCGTGCAGATTAGCCATGCCAATGCGCTCAACCTCATCCAAGCCGAGGCGCACATTTACGCGATGCAACCCTCAGACCGGATCCTGCAAGGTTTCTCTACTTCCTTTGACGCCTCGGTGGAGGAAATTTGGATGGCCTTGCATAATGGCGCGGCGCTGGTGGTGGGCACCAAGGAGCTGATGCGCTCGGGCCCCGACTTCCCACGGTACCTAACAGCGTTGGGCGTGACGTGTCTCTCGACTGTTCCGACGCTTCTCGCAACTTTGGGAGCAGTCGATGATGGCCAAGATGGTGACGATGGACAAGCACAACTGCTCCCAAATGTGCGGCTCGTCATCACGGGGGGGGAGGCGTGCTCCAAGGAGCTCATGGCGTGCTGGGCGACGGGCGGGCGCCGGTTCTTCAACACGTACGGTCCTACCGAGGCCACCGTCATTGCCACCTACAAAGAGTACGGCGCTACACCTTCTTCCAACAATCCTGTGCACCGCATCACCATCGGCAAGCCGCTGCCCAACTACCAGTGCTACGTCCTGGACGGGCACCTGAACCTGCTGCCTCCTGGGGCGCTCGGCGAGCTGGTCATTGGCGGCGTCTCGGTCTCCCGCGTGGGCTATTTGAATCTGCCGGACAAGACCCGGAGCGTGTTCAAGCCTGATCCTTTCCGGCCCGGCAAACCGGACAACTACCCGCTGTACCAGAGTGGCGATTTGGCGCGCATTTCCCTGGCTACCGATACCATGGGCGAGATTGAGTACCACGGCCGGACGGATGGCCAAGTCAAGATCCGCGGGTACCGCGTGGAACCGAGCGAGATTGAAGCTGTGCTCTGTGGGCTGTCAGGGATCCAAAGCGCCGTAGTGGACGTGCAGCAGCAAGGTCCCGGGACGATGAAGGAGTTGGTGGCGTTTGTGGTGCCTGCGGCTGGAGATAAGGGTACGTTGTCCCTGGACACGGCCGCGGTGATGCAAGCCATGCGTGAGAAGCTGCCAGCCTTCATGATTCCGTCGCACATCGAGCCGATGCTTGCCTTTCCGACCTTGCCCTCGGGGAAGCTTGACCGACGCCGCCTGCCTCAAGTCCTACGTCCCGCCTCCCGCCGAGCGTTCAGTAAAAGCTTGACGAGGTCATTGTCGCGCTCCCTGCGGGCCGGTAATGGCGTTGCTGCAGCTAGCGTCTGCGACGACGTGCTAGTGGAAGAGCACAACGAGCATCGGCGCGCGGTGACGGGAGCGTTTGAGCAAGTGCTAGGCCTGCCTGCCCAGACGCTGGCGAGCCCCAAGGCCACTGATGCGGACTTTTTCGACCTCGGAGGCAACTCGCTACTAGTTTCCATGCTGGTCACCAAGCTCCGGCGCCAGTATCCCGCTGTGACCGCCCGAGACGTGTACAGTCACAGCACGGTGGGCGCACTGGCAGACGTCCTCGATTCTTTGGACACAACGGCAGCTTCAGCAGCGGCAGCGGCGACGGCGACGGCAGGACAGTCGATGACAGTAGATAAGGAGGGAGAGGATACTCAATCCGCTGGCGGTCGCAGCCACGTGTTCGAGTTAGAGCAGCAGATGCCGGCTTTACCTCCTCCTTATATCCCACGGATGGCCACTACGATCCTCGCCGACCTGGTCCAACTGGCCGCCATGTACCTCGTGGCGGCCTACATGGGACTGAATGGCCTCAGCATGTATCTCCTATACTTCAACTACAAGGACTTGCCCACGCTCAAGTTGCTGGCGCTGCTCGCGGGCGTCTCGATTGCCCTCATCCCGCTGGCATTTGTGGTGTTGGTGGCGACTAAGTGGCTGGTGCTTGGGCGCGTTCGGGAGGGCGACTATCCTCTGTGGCAATCCTACCACCTGCGCTTCTGGTTCGTGCAGTGCTTGGATACTGTGTTTCGGCTCTTCTACATGGCATCGCTGGAGGGTACGCCGTTGGCGGCTTGGTATCACTGGGCTTTGGGCGCACGCATAGGGCGCGGAGTCTATCTGCAGGGCAACCTGGAGGGGTACGATCTGGTGACGATTGGGGACGGCTGCAGTGTCAACTGCCAGGCTAATGTGAGCGCCGTGAGCATAGAAGGCAACTACCTGAAGCTGCGCAAAGTCACGCTGGGTCAAGGCGTGACGCTGGGCGTCCGGGCCATGGTCCAGCCGGACGTCCACCTGGACGACCACTGCAAGATCGAAGCCTTGTCCCTCGTGCCTTCGGCCACCCATGTGCCATCTCGCCAGATTTGGGCAGGGGCGCCGATTGCATTTGTGGGCTTCCGTCAAGACATCGGCTCAGCGGCGACGGAGCCTAGTGCGCTGGTTGGGACCTTGCAGCTTTTGTGGAGCGTGCTTGAAAAGGCCATGGAGGCGGTCTTCTTGGTGCCCTTTCTCTATCTCCTTCGCGCGGCTCCGGTTCCTTCCGTGACAGAGGACGATCCCGTGGCCACACGCCGGCACGAGGCGGGGCCGACGTTGCTGCACGTGATTTGGCTTTCAATGGTCTTGCAGATAGGCCTTTTTCTAGCTAGTACGTGCTTGGTGGCAGGATTGAAGCGCCTTCTCTTGCTGGGCGGTCTGCAGGAGGCGACCACCTACCCGCTGACATCCTGGACCTTCTTTCGACGCTGGGCGGTGGACAATCTGATGGATTCGCTGGCGGTCTACACCAAGCAGCTTCGGGGATCCCTGTACTTGCCACTTTGGTACCGGCTGATGGGCGCGCGAATGGGACATCACGCTGAAATCTCGGCATTTGAGAACGTGTGCGCGGAGCGCCTGACGCTGGGGGACCAAGTCTTTGTGGCGGATGACGTGATGCTCGGCATGCCGCACGTGGAAGACGGGGTGGTGACGCAACAGTCGGTGTCCATCGGAGATCGGACCTTTGTAGGCAACAATTCCGTCGTGGAAGGCGGCACGCACCTACCCCACGACGTGCTGGTCGGAGTCCTGACACTGCCACCCTCACAGGCCACGGGCTCGGGGGAGACGTTGCTCGGCTGCCCGCCCTTTCGGATACAAAAGCGGGCCGAGCTCTCACGTCAAGCCAAGAACACATACAGCCCGCCGAACTGGATGGTGTTTGTACGCTACGTGGTTGAGGGCGTGGGCTTTCTCCTGTTGCAGCTCTCGTTGGCGACGTGCTTTGCGCTGCTGTACGTGACCATGACTTGGTGCTACAACGGAGACAACAGCCGCACTAGCCTCGTGACGTACTTGCTGACGCTGCCTTTGTTTGTCATTGGGGAAGCCGTGGTGGCGGCCGCCCTGACCTTGTTTTGGAAGTGGGTTGTCATTGGCCGGTACCGCGCTGGGGCCTATCCACTGTACGGGACTTATGTGTGGCGAACCGAGTTTGTGGAACGCATCGAAGAGAACTTGCTGCACACCTACACCTACCCCTTGATTAGCGGAACAGTGTGGATGCAGCTCGTGAACCAGGCCATGGGCGTGCGGATAGGGCGCCGAGCCTATTTGGAATTCCCGTACTTTTGCGAGCCCGACCTCTGCACAGTGGGCGATTATTGCAACATGGAACGGACGGCCTCCTTGCAGGCGCACTTGTTTCAGGATCGCATGCGGACAACGGGTCCCGTCAAAGTGGGCCACTTTTGCAGCTTGGGCTCGGACTCGGTGGTGTTGTTGGGCGCAGTGCTGGGGGACCATTGCGCCTTGAGCTCCTTGTCGCTGGTCCTGCGGTCCGAGGAGCTGCCTTCGCACACGCAGTGGCACGGCTTGCCCGCCGTCAAGTTGCTGCCAGGGGTTGGGGCGGCGCCGAAGTACGACGAGGAGGAGGCGCGGGGGTCAGGAGGCGTGGCGGTGGAAGCGGCGGGTAGGTTGGGAAGGGCTGAGTAAAAATGCAGGAAAAAGGCGGGGAGGAGTGAATGGCCAAGTAAGATAAATTGTGTCTGTAGTTGAAGGAGAAGATTGGCGATTGAGGATAGAGCGGGGGGGGGGGCCTTGCGGTCCAAATATTGTGAAGTAAATAATTGTGGTGAGGGTGGAGAAGGGGGAGGCGGGAGACAGAAAGAAATACCGGATGAGTCATTCATAGCAACAATACATACGAGATAGTGCGTTGCTCTTTACTTTGCCGGTTTTTTGCATTCCTAAGTTTACAAATCATTTCTTAATAAACAGCTTGGCGGATTTTGAATACCGCTTACATACTCTTCCGCGATTCTACTTTCCCACCCTCCTGCTCTATTAGTGCCGCAGCTGCTGGCTTGCTCTCCGTCACTCCGCCAAATCGCCGGCGTCTTTGCCCATAGCTTTCCAACGCCGCAAGCAGATTCTCTTCCCTAAAATCAGGCCACAAAGCCTCCGAGACAAAGAACTCCGAGTACGCGCATTCAAACAACATAAAGTTGCTCCAGCGCTGCTCGCCAGACGTGCGAACTACCAAGTCTGGGGGGCGGGAAACACCCTTCTGATGCGTGGACAGCCGTGACTCAAACAAGGCTTCATCGATCTCCTCTGGCTGGATCTCGCCCGTGGCCGCCTGATTGGCCAGGGTCCGACACGCCTGGACAATGTCATCTCGCCCACCGTAGCTCAACGCCAAGCACACCGTCATCCCATCCTTCTGAGTGTAGCCAGCCGTTTCTGCCTCGGCTCGCGTCACCAGCGCCTGCAGGCTGGGAGGGAGTCGGTGCATCTGCCCAATCACGACGAGGCGGATGCGATTCTTGTGAGCGTAGTCCAGGTTGGCCCGGAGGGAGCTCTCGACGCAGGCCAAAATTATGGCCACCTCGGCTTGGGACCTGCTCCAGTTCTCGGTTGAGAGGCAGTACAGAGTCACGGTACGAACGCCCAATGCCTGCAAAGAAGGGTGGGTGTGTTGGAGGGTGGGAGATGACATTAGTCCTGTGTGTCTATGGAATATAATCCCTCCTTCCCAACCCAGCCCGCGGACCTCTCCCAGTCCTCCCTCCCTCCCTATTTCTCACCTGGCACGCCTTGAGGACCTCAAACACCCGCTTGGCTCCCTCCATGTGCCCCGCGCCACGCGGCAGCCCACGTTGCTGCGCCCACCGTCCATTCCCGTCTAAGACCAAGGCTAAATGCTCAGGCACTGCCACACCAGGTGGCAAGGACGCACCAGCGGCTTGGAGATGGCGATGGGGCTGGCGGCGTTGACGCAGCAAGCCTCCACTTCTACTGCCTGCGAGCGGCTGTAGGAAGGCATCCACAGACAGGAGGACGGAGATGAGGAGGAGGGCAGTGACCAGGAAGGAAGACGGGCGCAGTGGTAGTAGCGGTCGTGGTCTTAGTCGTGGTGCTGCGATGATGATGACGGTGAGTGAAGGCGTGGACAAGCAAGCGTTGCGGTGACAGCAAGGCAGGCGACGCACCGGCATCAATTACAGCTTGTTCTCTTGGCGCGTGTGTGCAGGCCAGGGGTTGTCCCTGTGTGTGGTCTGTGATGGATGGTAGATGTGAATGAAAGGGAGAGCTTGCTTATCCGGGTAGGAAGAAGTGGGGAGTTGACACTTTGCGCAAGGAGTCGATTTATTTAGGGATGGAATCACGAAAGCCAACGAGGAATGGAATTAAAAAAAAACAAAAGAAAAGCCCTTCAAATCCTCATGCGCCTAATTTAGTTTTTCTTTTTACGTCGACCTTTGCTTGCTTGCCTTCACCACACATCCCTACTCCATGCACTCAATCCACTCTACCCCTACGAATAGTACTGTCCGATGGCGGCATCGCACGACAAAGGAAAGCCCGCCGCCAACCACCCCTTGGACGCCAATCCATCCGCCAAAGCATTCATCAACCTCATGTCATCAGCCCCGCTCCCCACGCTCGCCTGCAACACACGGCTATACCCACTGCTCCCTCCCTCCCCGCCAAAGCGAAAATGCATGTACTTTGACTGGAACGCAGCACGGAGCACATCGCTCTGGGCGCCTCCACGGGCCTTGGTCAAGCGGCCACCGACGCGGGCGACCACTTCTTGAAGCTCGGAGAGGGCTTGCTCTTGGCTCTTGTGGAGGGGGAAACGCAGGGGCACGCCCTGGGCAGAGGAGAAGGCGAGGGAGCTATCTTTTTCCTCGTCGTCGGCATCGGTGACCCGCCTGCTTGCAAAAAGCGGGAAAGAGATGAGAATATGAGAAATGGATTGGATTTACTTTGCTATATGAGGAGAAAGTCCTGTTTCCCTCACTCTCACTTTCCCTCTCCCTCTCTCTCTTCCACCCCTCCTACGTACGTACTTGATGGGCACCGCTACGCGCTCGGGGGCCTGGGCATCGCGGGCCATGGCCCCGCCCTTAATCACGGGGATGACTGCCGCCTGTAGGGAGGGTGGAAAAAGGAGGGAGATTGGCTAGTGAGATGGGTAATGCCTGTGTGCTGCGTGAGTCTTGCTTTCCTTTTCCCTTCCCCCTTTTGCTCCCTCCCGCCCGCCTTGCCGCCTGCCTCCCTTACGTACCGCCGCCAACGCGCTCTTGAGCACAAAGTCGGCCCGGCTCCATTTGTTGTAGAACCGCTCCGCCATCATGCGCGTCGTCGCGGCCTTGACTTGGCGGCTGCTGGTGCTGCTGCTAGGACAGGGAGGGACGAAGGCCAGGGTGGTGCTCCAAAACGCAGCCATGAGGAGGCATAGAAGGAGCGAGGTCAATAGCCTGGACGGCAAGAGGAAAACCATGGTGGAGAAGAGCGTGTCCTGTCCTGTGTGTCAGGGTGGTGGTAAATAGTGTGGGTAGGGCGAGGACTGAGTGCGTGTGAATTGTGAATCGTGAAGCTCAAGCCGCCGGTTTGGACACCATCACGAACCCTCGCAAAATCAGCAGCAACAAGCCCATTCATTCCTCCCACCAAGACCTAGCATTGCTTCTCACGTTCTCCACCCTTTCCCCGCCCACACAGCACAACACAGAGCTCGCACACTCAACACAAACGCACGCCATGACGACAATGGAGGAGGAGCCCAAGAAGTTGGACCCAGCTAACAAACGCTTCGTCATCGTGGGAGCTGGCCCCGTGGGTCTCCTGGCTGCAATCCTTCTGGTGCAAGAAATCGACGCCCTCCAGGTAAGGCACGCACGACCAAAGGGGGACAAAGGAGGGCATCACAATAGAAGATAGGGCGACGCGGGGGGCGGGTGTTGTCGTTGAGGTCACGCCTCACTCGCCGAAACCAGAGCTGCAACTCACATGGCCAGGCACTCCCTCCCTCCCTCCCTCCCTCCTACTGCGCTCCCTCCCTCCCTCTCTCACCCACTTCCATTCCTCACCAAAACAGGTGACCATCTACGAAGCCCGGGATGGCCTCACGACGGATTTGCACGAGAGCTACCCTATTGGCGTCAACCCTCGAGGGGCACGGGCGTTGGACCGGGCTAGGCCCGATATGGCCATTGCCTTGCGCAAGCGCGGCGTTATGGTGGATGCTTGGAAAAGTTATGCAGGCACACGAATGGTCGCTGAGGTGCCCTCGGGCTTGGTGGTGGGGACGACGCGGAGCACGATTAATGAAATGTTGTATGACGAGGTCCGAAAGCATTTTGAAAGGCGGATTGAAATCAAGTGGGGGCATCGACTCAAGTCCCTAGATTTGCTCGAACGCCGGCTGGTTTTTGACGTGAAGCAGCCAGTGATCGACCCTGACGTGGCACGGACATATGAGGAAGTAACTGTGGAGGGAAGGGGGGCAAGGGTGTTGGCATGCGACGGGGTCTGGAGCGAGGTGCGGGCGTTTGCAGAGAACCACGTGGAGGGTTTTAAGAGTCAAGTCACTCCCTGGGGGGTCCAATTCCGCCTGCTCTTTTCCAAGCCCGGCGCGGGGGCCTTGGCTCCTTACTTAAAACCGGAGAATCATTATGTGATGAGTGGAATTTACGTGTCGATAATAGAGGGGGATGTGTGGGTGCTCGCCTTGGGGATAAGTGATGGTCTCCCAGCACAGACTCGAGAACTGCTTCTCGCCACAGAAGCGACGCCTGAACGAGTGGCAGCTCTAAGGGCGTATGTCACGAAGAGGGCGCCGTTGGCGGCCCCATTTTTGGAGGAGGAGGATTTGGGGTTATATTTTGGGAGGAAGAGCTTTCGAGGGGCGATTGTGAAAGTGAATCGGTTGAACTTGGGAGAGTGGGGGGTGTTGTTGGGTGGTACGTATGGAGGGGTTGAGGGTGGGGAGGGGATAAGGGAGCGAAGGAGGGAGGGGAGGTGGAGAGAGGAGGAGGTAGTTTGATGCTGTGCGTTCCAAGCGTGTGTGTGTGTGTGTCTTGGTATGATATGAAGGCTTACTTTCTTTACTCACGCCCTCCCTTCCCTCCCCTTTCCTCCCTCTTCCAGATGCCGCGCACTCCGTCATCCCCCCTACGGGTGAAGGTTTCAATTCTGGGGCTGAAGACGTCGAGGTCTTGATCGACGCTATGCATGCTGATATCGAGCATCCCTTCGGCAAGTACAACGCGAAGCGTCTCCCCGATTTACACGCCTTGCACGAACTGGCCTTCGATGCCAATAAATCGAATTTTGGACATTTTGGCCCCGAAAAAATTAGTCGATTGATGACTACTATCATGGTGGGGCTTGCGAAGAGCTGTGGGGTGTTCAGTCGGACGTGGGAGGATTTGAGTTTTGGGGTGGATGCCTCCCCGCCCAAGTCGTATCAAGAAATTGTGGGGGTGTGGAGGTGGCAGCGTTTGTTGATTTTGCCGTTGGCGAGGATGATTTTGTGGCCTGTGTTTCTGCTTGTGTGGATGATGCTGTGGCCGGTGCAGGTGGTGTGGAGGGTGGTGACGGGGCCGTTCCGAGGAGGAGGAGGAGGAGGAGGAGGAGGAGGAGGTGGAGGTGGGAGAGGCGGGGGTCAGAAGCCGAAGCAGGGGTGAGGATGACGAGGTGCGAATGGCCTGTACAGCAAAAAATGCATATAAGTTAAGATCGCACTTCAATATTGCAATGTTCTGGATTACGTATGAGAAACTTTGCTTCTATCGTTCCATTTCCTTCTCAGCATTTCAAAAAACCTCCCCACCCCCGCAAGAGCGGGGATGAGCACGAGCGCGTGTGTGCCAGAGAGCAGTCTAGGTTTCAATTGTTTCGGCAAGATACTGAAGGGTCAATTTTCTTCAGCTGCCAGCAGCATTGGCTATGGCATTCACTAGTAGTGTAGAAAAAGGGCTTGGAAGAGGAGCAGGCCGGCAGTTGAGCAGCTATCTCCGGCGCGTTCGTTCGGCGCATATGCTCCGTGCTCCGACGTCGGAGCCCGGAGAGGCGGATTTGCAAACCGGCGCGTGCTCGTTTGCAGTCGACAGTGCAAACGCTTGTTTGGTTTGGTTTTTATTTCTTCTTCTTCTTCTTCTTCTTCTTCTTCTTCTTCTTCTTCTTCTTCTTCTTCTTCTTCTTCTTCTTCTTCTTCTTCTTCTTCTTCTTCTTCTTCTTCTTCTTCTTCTTCTTCTTCT
>Ga0105053_10012197_pt1 | contig 10384 bp, 6 predicted proteins | sample BON01_FD_78093 | JGI IMG/M metagenome (GOLD analysis project Ga0105053, IMG submission 78093) | Freshwater microbial communities from Lake Bonney liftoff mats and glacier meltwater in Antarctica - BON-01 | ecosystem: Environmental > Aquatic > Freshwater > Ice > Glacier meltwater | place: Lake...
CAAAGTCAGCATCCACAAAGTCAGCACCTTTGCCTCGCCACCTACTGTGTTGGAAGAGCGCTGTCGAGTGTCTGCTGCAGACACAAGCACCACCGCCTACCTGCATGCGTGCACCAATGTGAGCATTCATGCATGGGTGTAGGTATGGGTGCATCGGCTTGTGTGTATCGTCTTACTTTTCTGCGTCGGCCTTGCGGAGCAAATCGCGCAGTTTTGTGTTGTGGTCCTTGACCATGCTGAGGTCTGCGTCGGATCTGTGCACACCCACTTCTTCGCCCGGCGAGCTGCTGCTGCTGCGCCGCACCAACTCCATCCCCTCACTCCGCACCAGGCTCGATCGAAGCTCCATGATGGTGGTGTCGCGTTTCTTGAGCTCGTCGCGCAGCGCTGCCGCAGCCTCCTCGGCGTTGCGCAGCCTGCCAGCCATTGCCGTCATCAGCGACATGTCGCCGCCTGCGGCGCTGGCCGACCCCGACGAGGTGCGTTTGGGCCTGTCAGGCGGGCGCGGTTGCAGGTCGCTGCTGCCCCGGTCCTTGGCCCGCGCGGATGGCAACTCCTGCCCAAGCGCGTGCTTGTCTGACGGCCCAGCCTCCTGCACCAGCTTGTCAATGTCGGACAGGCGCATATTTGCCAGCAGCTTCTTTTCGAGCTCCCGGTCCTGGGCAGACCCTATCCCGAAGCGCAGCGGCATACCACTATGTTTGTCGTGGTCGGGGAGTGGACAGCGGATAGGCATCAGTTTTTTAGGGTCCGAAGCTGCCGGGAAGGGGATGCGGCGCGGTGGCTTTTCCTCTCTTTTCTTGTCCGGGCCCGCCATCTTCTTGGTGCCCTTGGGCCAGACGCCCTCTGGCAAAGCCGCCAGACTTGCGAGCGTTGATGGTCAATCTCAAGTCCTCTACCTGACGCCGCGCAAACACAAGTGCACCATGAATAGTGAGCGGTGATAACACATCATGCAGCAGCATTTTGTCTGCCCCTATAACAAGTTGTTATCTGCCCCTATAACAAGTTGTTATCTGCCCCCACAAAGGGGACGTGCACCGCAGCACGTCAGGTTCGCCGGAAGGAATACAATGATGATGCAAGGATGCAGGTGCCTTTCAAGATAGGTCGCGTGCAACCCCACCAAGTCCACCAATCTCCCCTGATGCCCAGGTCAGCCCCAATAGGTTCTGGCATCCCCCCAACGGGTCCACCACCTACCAAAAGGGTCCATCCAACCCCTAGAAGGGTCCACCACCCACCGGCATCATCCTTTTCGAGGGGAGTGTCATGCCGTCTATCGGTAGGGGAGTGTCATACTCATGACATACTCATGACATACTCATGACACTCCCCTCGGGCGACGATCCGCATAACTCTGGTCCGGTCCAGTGGGCGCGCGGCGGCTTCAGGGCTGACGCCCCTCCGCTTGCCGCGCGCCCCGACCCCGGGAAAGTCTCCAAGAACATGCAAGTTCAAACAATAGGGAGCGAGAGAGAGACCTAGGGTGGAACAAACACAACACAAAACAAAAAAATGGACACGCAGACCAACACACAAAGAAGACGGGATGTTTGGAGAGAGAGAGATGTTTAGAGAGTGAGGAAAATATTGAAAAGAAGGTGCGAAATCGAAGGATACTATGCAATAGGGAGAGGGAGAGAAAGATACGGAGCGAGACAGAGATACAGCAAATGGAGGCTGAGGGGGAGCGAAAACAAGGGAAAGAGAGAAAGAGAGAACGGGAGAAAGAGAGAAAGACCAGAGAGAGAGAGGGAAACGAGAGATGCAACCATCGAGGCGGAGAGAGAGAAGGCAAAGTGAAAGGAAGAACAAGAGACACAGACAAAGAGAGAGAGAGAGAACCAGCAATGGAGGGAGGCAAAGAAGAAGTGCGGGAGAGAAAGAGAGAGAGAACGAGAGAGAAAGAGAGAGAGAGAGAGAGCGAGAGAGAGCGCGCGTGCGCGCGAGAGAGACAAGAGAGAGAGCGAGAGAGGGCAAGGGAGGGAGAGAGAGAGAGAGAAGAGAGAGAGGACAGAGATTGGATAAAGACAGAGAGATAGAAAGATAGAAAGGAAAAAGAGGGGAGCAGTAAGAGAATTTGAGCGAGAGAAGGCACGTAGGGAGGGAGAGAGACCGCCGGCAGTACGGTTGGAAATTCAATTTCAAATTCAACCGTTTTGTATCGCAATTGCGCCTACGCTGCAGCTGCACCTTCAAAACGCCGACCCCAGGCCGCGCTGCGGGCGCGTTTCCGCGCCTCTTGGCATATCACGACTCGGTGCAAGGGAGCCGCTTTGGTAGAGCTCTCCTCGGCGGCAGCCGTGCGACAGCATTCGCTTGGCGCACCCAGCCGCGTGACGCCTGTGGCGCTCCCCGGCGCGCGTTTTTGACCGCCACCGCCAGGATGGCTGCTGTGCAGCAGCCCCTCGAGCACGACAAGATGCTGGCCGCAGCGCGCGACTATGTGGAGCAGTCGAATCGCGGAGAGGTTGAAGCGTGCCTCGCTATGTTTGCGCAGGACGCAGTGTACGGAAGCACGACAGTCGGGGGTCACCAAGGCATCGAAGCAATTTCAACCATGATGACTGGCTTCTTTGGAAAATTCCCCAGCGTCCATTGGCAGGTCGAGAAGTACGCCATCTCGCAGGTAAGAGAAAGAGGGAGATGATGTCAGAATAGCCAATCTTGCCAGGTGCGGACGCAGGCTGGTCATTCAAGTGACTGAAAGGGGGTGTGCGTGCGTGCGTGCGTGTGTGCGTGCGTGCGTGCGTGCGTGCGTGAGTGCGTGCGCGCGTGTGCGCGTTTGTATTGACGGCAATACACCAACAACTGCAGGAGTACCCGAACAGTGTTGAGTTTCTTTTTGTCCGCACTGGCGTGACCAACGCAGACGGCCACAACACCCGTCAGTTTGGCAAAGAATGGGTTTGCTTCACCTTGGGCCCTCGTGGACAGCTGGCCATCTCCCGTGTCACAGTTGAAACCAACAAGACTGACATCATCAGTTGAGTAATAAACCTAAAGCACCCAGTACAAAAAGGGCGGCATTGTCTGGGCCAGAAGCAATGACTCGTGTTGCGCGGCAAGAGATCGGGCAGACTTTGACAGGGAAGGCTACAATAAGACTCGTCTACCGCAACAAAATTAGACCCCAGCAAGACAGTGACTAAGAGGCGCGCGGCAGCTATCGACGCTGCCGCGCGCCCCATTCGGTTACAGGCCTGTCACCGTGACTCTAGCGCCCGGAATCGATTTTTCTGTTGCAAGGTGGGGTTGGGTATTTCTCAAACGAACGCGGATTCTCAGTATACTCTGGTTCACAAGACATTTTCATCGAATTCGTTGTGGTGGAAACGAAACAGATCGTCGGCAGTAATGCAAACGTGATGTTGAAGCGGCATTCCTGCGGCCAGCGCTCGAGCAGGGCTGCGGGAGGCAAACGCCGAGCACTGGCATTTTTCCATACGAATTTGGTATATGTTCCCAATATCAAAATGTGGAGAAGAGTCTGATCTTTGTTTGTGCACAACTTCGACACCTTCAAAAAAAATGCTGCTGCGTGGCGGCCGATCAAAAAACGTGTTTGGCTGCCAAATTCGTCGGAATTTGCAAATGCGCTGTGGCATTCTGTTTGCAAGTACCAAAGTTGTGCACGGACCTGGACCCGACTCTCCTCTACATTTTGATACTGGGTAGATATGGCAAAAAAAAAAAAATCGCACGCAAAAACAAAATCCACCGCTGCACTCCAATTAGAGCAGGATTTTTTTGTGTCTGTTCTGCAAAAAAAAAATTCACATACATACTCTTTATATTTTTTTTGACAATGGTATTCGGAAGTCGCTACTGGGCAGCAGTTCTCTTTATGCAAGTACCCCAACAGTACCAAGACCTAGATCTCAGTCTCATCTACATTTTGAAAATGGGAACGCATAGCAAATTTGATTAGAAAAACAATTTTCGGCCAAAATCGGTTTGCCGCTCCCGGCAGTTTACACGCTAAAAAGGGCCCAAACTGAGTTGAAAACTCTCCACAACACCCACAGGTCGCCGCGCAGTTCAATTCAAGGCCCCGGCGATCGAGAGTAGAGTTTTTATTGAAAACTGATAGTGGGTATCCCAAGGACACGGGGGTTACTTTATTCACCCTGGCAACCCCTGGGAATCCCCTTCGCTATAACACCCATCGGTCAGCTCCACCAGTCTCCGCCCTCGCCTATTCCAGGGGACCGGGCGCGCGGCAAGTGGAGGGGAAAAGACCCGGAGCCGCCGCGCGCCACTCGCAGCACGCCAGATTTCATGGGCGCGCGGCGGCGTAGGGCTTTAGCCCGACGTCGCCGCGCGCCCACTGGATCGGACCAGAGTAAGAGTGAATTTCGATAACACAAATATTTTTTTTGTACCACAAATCAAGGAAAAAAAGAAACAATTTAGTTGTATATTGGAGTTTTAGTTGTGTAATATAAAACTAAAATTATAAAACTCACTTGAAAACTCCAATACACAACTAAATTGCAATACACAATTAAACCTACAAAACTAAACATTGAATACAACTAAATTCAAAATCACAACTGAAAATTCAAAACACAACTAAATTCCAATACACAACTAATTATTTAATAGTGAACTAAAACTCCAATACACAACTAAAAATTCAGTACACAACTAGATTCCACTACACAACTGTAAATTCAATACACACAACTAAATTCCACTACACAACTAAATTCCAATACACAACTAAAACTCCAATACACAACTAAAAATTCAATACACAACTGAAAACCCAAGGCACAACTAAAAATGCATGACACAACTAAGAATCCAATACTCAAATAAACATAAATGCTCAACAGAAAATTCAATACACAACTAAAAACACAACTAAAAATCCAATACACAACTAAAAATTCATTACACAACTAAATTCAATACACAACTGAAAAAATCCAAGACACAACTAAAAATTCATTACACCACTAAACATCCAATACTGAACTAAACTTGAATGCTCAACAAATAATTCAATACACAACTAAAAATCCAATACTCAACTCAAAATTCATTATACAACTAAATTCCAACACACCACTAAAAAAACCACAACGCAACTAATCTCCAATACAACTAAAACCCATGCACACAAATAATCTCCCGGCCTATACACACCTAGATTCCATCACAAAACCGTAAGTCCAGTTCACAACCAAATTCGAATACACAACTAAATACCATTAAGAACTGAAATCCAGTACAAAATAAAATTCCATTACACACCTTACTTCCAATACACACCTACGATACAATAAACCCCTGAATGCCAGTCACCTAAATGCTACTATAAAACTGAAATTCGACTCACGTCGGATACACTACAACAAGATGATGATGCTGATAACCAACAATGTCACTGCCATCACTGAGAACATGGTGCTGGACACAGAAAAAGGGACACGGAAAACGTGAAGGCCAATAATGCGAGGACCAATAAAAGCGAGGGGTCCAGTTGAGAGGACCGGGATTAAAATGAGGGGTCCAACATCCAAATGGGGATCTGGAATGAATACATGAGAGGCGAGAACCGGTGTGTGAGAATCAAACACTAACCACCCACACAACAATCAGTCAACAGATGCAGAGACAAGTAGTTTACGCGTCACATCGCTCAAAACTCCCGTATTGTTTTTCAAAACCGGGAATTATATATATATATACATATTTTTTTTTCTGGCCATCCATCTTTTTTTTCCAAATTTTCCCCAAATCCCCCACAACACCCGTTTTTGTCACTTCCCAGATTTCCGGGGCTCGCCTGTACCGACTGCTCGCAACATTATGAAAAATGATACGATACATAAATAGAAAGGAAATTCAATACCACAAAACAAAAAAAACTTGAATAAAGACAGAGTGTTGAGAAGAAAATGTGAAGTGTACAAAAACGCTAGAATTGTTGTAGAAAAAAAAAAGGAAAGGAAGGGTTGGACAAAAAAAGGAAAAATACAATAAATCATGACAATGGGAACACTACACCTTCGCAAATATAAAATCAGGAAAAGGATGGGACAACGAAACTTTTCACGAGGTGCCAGTCACCAGTCGACATGCTCGCACATAGAAACACGTATGGACAGGCCCAAGTCTCAGGCTGTTGTAAGGGTCATCAGGGGAGTAGCGTAGACCGTCCACTGGCATGACAGCCATCTTTTTGTTGGATCAAGTTCTCGCATGTACGGAATCCGCTACCTCAGAGTATTCGACTACGTCTCGGTGTCTTAGTGCGCTATTGGGCCGGCCAGGGAGAGTGAAGTTTATCCTGAGGCCGTTAAATTTCACTCTCCCTGGCCGGCCCAGCGGCAACAACTTGCCAGAAACGGAAGACGCAGGTGGGAAAAAAAGTCAACGCACCTATCACTCCTATACGACCACTGCCAGGCGACTCAGCAGCCTTAGGTGTAATTAACACAGCAGCAACTAGAGGCGGAAATAAAACCACCTAAAGCCCCTCCGCTTGCCGCGCGCCACTCGCCTTCAGCCAGAGCGTATACGGACAGTCGTAGAAAAATTTCTTTTTCTTCTTTCCCACCTTTTGTTCCTTTTTCTTTTTGCCTTTGTTTTGTATTTTTTTTTTCCATTTTTGGCTCCAACAATTTTTCCAATTTTTCCCCAAGTCCCCCACAACCCACGAATTTCTCATCTCCCAGATTTCCCAAACTGGCCTGTTCCGACCGCAAGTAAGGACGAGTAAGGACGAGTAAGGAAGAGCAGTCCTTACAGACCAATGTGGGAAATCTGGGGTTGACAAAATAGGGTGTGGTGGGGAATTTGAAAAAAATTGTTAAAGAACCAAACACAAAAATAATAATGCAAACACAAAAAAACGGTCGGAAAATTTCGTATTATGCTGAGGGAACCTGAATCGACGCGTTCCACCACGCGAGGAGGGTGGGGACTGGTCCGCAAGGTCCAATCCCCTTTGCAAAACAAAATTCAAAAAAAAGCGAGGGAGAGACACCCGCGCCAGGGAGGTCAAGGACCCAAGTGCCTCCATGTATGATATGTATGATATGTATGATATGTACTAGATGTATGATATGTACTAGACTTGAAGCCTCACAACCTCTCATTCTGGCTGGGATATTGACCTGGTCAAGGGGGCGAGGGGTGATGTGTGAAGGTTGGAGAGGGACGAAACCAAATTCCTTTTTGCGTCGACGAAATCAAACATCACCACTTCGCCGTTGTCTGTTAGCTGCGGCAGGAAGTCACGGTTCACGAGGAAGAAAGCGGTCGATGTTGGGGTCTAATGCGTAGATAGTCCGGCACGTGAGTTCTTGCTTCCTGAGATATCGGCTCCGCCTCCGTATCTGGGGCAGGATTACGAGCACAATGGGTTTGGTGAGAAACGTGGCAGGGTTAGGTTGAATAGATTAAGCGGCCGCCAAATGGGTGGGCGGTATGGTGCAAGGAAAGCGGAAATCGGCCAAGCTTTTCAGAAAGAGCGAGAGAGTGCAGGAGTCGAGAGATCGAGAATCAGTAGAGGATTCGGAAAAAAGCGTAAGGATCGTGGCATAGTTTGGCATTTTGATTTTTTTCATTCGTTTTTTTTCCTTCGATTTGCGCAGAATCTTTTTATGTGAAATGTCGTTTTCGCGGCGTCTTCCTGGCGTTTTGCCGCGCCCCAAACAGTGCCAAGCACCCCAAAAATACCCCTTGAGGACCGCGCACGTCGGATCGACGCAATTAGTACAGTCGTCGCACAGTGCGACGATCGGACGTCGATTTGAAAGAACGTGTTTTTTGGGTGAAAAGACGCACGATCGTGACCATTGTGATAACCTGGAAATAAAAAATAAAACAGACTGTGAAACAACCAAAATCCATAAAAATGAGCAAATCCCGAGGGCCTCCGACGGGAATTCTGAACTTCGAGTCACGGTGGCGCACGGCAGCTGCGGGGCTAAAGCCTCTTGCCTCCGCTCGCCCACGCTTTAGTCACGGGCGCTAAGTTTTGGGGGTGCTAGGTCATACTTGAACAAGTCCAGGAAATCTTCAGAAGCCCGACATTGTCTCTTGCCGCTTGAATGCCCTTTTCAAGGGGCGAGAGACAAGCGTCCACTATCGAAATTTAAGTAGATAGCTTCATATATTTTTCCCACTGGTGTGTTTAATTTTTTTTGGTGAAAAAAAGTAATCGACGTCGTTTTGACAAAAAATGCATGTCCTGTTTTCCGAGAGGAAAAAAACTGATTCTAGAGGAGTCCACAAAAAAAGGTCCGATTTCAAAACACGCAAAAAAAGAAATCTATTCAGTCTGGACTTAAGGTCCGCTAGCAATCAGTAGGTGGGTGTTGAAGTTGGGTTATAAAGAAAAAAATCGAAATGAAGAGAGTCAGACTCTGATTATGTTTTGAGCGATTTAAGAATTTTGATCTCAACCGAAAATAATAATGATAACCCGACTGCCAAGTCAGCTTCGCGTGGCAGCTACGACGCCAATCCAACAACTTGCCAGATCAAAAAAATTGACTGTGGCGCAATAACTCGAAGAAAAAATCGGAGTCGACCCTTCATAGACAGAGGCCGCTGTCGACCCTCCCAATGGAAAAGACTCGGCGGTGCAGATGCGACGTGGCTTGCAGGTGTATGGGAACTGCGCGACTTGCTCCGAGCATGTGCTCCACCGCGCTCAGTCGCCGCCACGCTCAACGACTGAGCGTGGCAATATTCTTGGCAAGCAGCCGCTTCTTTTCGACGCGCAGCATCAGCGTGAGCGCCGTGCGAGCATCGGAAGACTTGCTGAGCGCCTCGAATGCTCTTTCGTCAGCCTCAAGCGATGTTGCATATTTGCCGAGCTCCTCCTGGAGAAGGCTGCTCAGCACCTTGCGCGCCTGTGCCTCACCACCGCACATCTTGTCCATATCGCTCATGAAAGTGGGGTCAAACCCTGTGGGCGCCAGGAGTGTAGGAGCAGGATTGGAGGAGGCGTACCCATCGAGCCCTACTGCCGTTATCGAGAGCTTGGAGCAGGCGTCGGCAAGGCGACGTGCAATATTTTCAAACTCATATACATCGTTGGCATTGTCGGCCTCGACAAAGCCATAGTATTGCAGGAGCTGGTCATTCGAGCGTTCGCCGTATGAAATGAAAACCTGGTCGCCCTTGGAGTAGGGTTTTGTCGACAGCACTTCGAATGTTGCCTGTAGTGCCTGGTAGGTCACGCCGGCCGCGCCACCAGGCATGCCGTTGTGGTTCACCTGAAAATTCAGATTCTTCAGATGTTGGTGGTGCAACGCTAACATATTGCAACGCGAACATTCGATTCGAATTGACAGATCTGGAGGGGGGTTGAAATGGGGCGCACAGCGGCGAGGCGAGGCGCTAATGCCGAAGCTCCCATGCGCCATTCGAAATCAACCGCGAGCATCTGCAAAAAAATTCGATATTTTTGTAGAATAAGCCGCGAAGGATTTGGGGCACGTGGCAGCCACCGCGACGAAGCTGCCGCGCGTCATACGGGAACATCCGTCGATAAACTCCCGTAATAAACTCTCGTGATAGTATACACTCCCGTATAATACTCCTGTCAATAAATTCCCGTGTCTTTTGCCCATGTGTTCGGACCTACCCTGACGGCAGCTTCAGCGCGGTGCGCCTCGCCGCCGCGCGCCCATCAACCAACCCACGATTTCCCTCGTTGCGCGAAGGAACCCAGATGGCGCGCGGCAGCTCCGGGGCTCTTCCTTCGCCGCGCGCTCACTTCTTTGCAGGCACTTACCATGTCAATCATCGGAGCCATGACGTAGTGGGTGAGGCCAAAGATGCGCGGCACAACGAGGGCGTTGCCCACAACCCATAGCAAGACCAGCGCCGTGCCGATAGCTGCCTTGGTAGCGTCCAAGATGTTCAACTGTGTGCTCACTGCCACTAAAAGTCCTGTCAGAAAGATCTGGTCCTTAGGCAAGCGGTTGACGAAGGGCCCAGAGAAAGCTCTGGAGCGCGCCATTTCGCACGCCAGGTAAAAGTCGTCCTGGCAGATCTGCGCGTTGTCCTTCTGCACCTGCTTGAAGAGCACTTTCCAAGCCGTGCGCTGGCGGATGCACTTTGTTACGAGAGGCTGGTATTGCAGCTCCTCCACTTGCGCCTCCGTCCAGTGTAGCGGCGTGTTCATGTCTTCTGGCAGCATCTCTATCCAGCTCGCCATGGATGACGGTTGGATGCTCTTGGCACGGCCCACACCTTTCTCCCACAACAAGAGCAGGGCGAGCTGGCCCCACCACTGGGCGTCACACCAAGTCTCATCAGATACGTAGCCCTGCAACTTGGAGGGCGGCCGCGAGTTACCGGCTACAACCCGCAGCACTGCTCCCACTGGCACGCTCAGCAAGACGTCGCC
>Ga0105053_10012198_pt1 | contig 10384 bp, 9 predicted proteins | sample BON01_FD_78093 | JGI IMG/M metagenome (GOLD analysis project Ga0105053, IMG submission 78093) | Freshwater microbial communities from Lake Bonney liftoff mats and glacier meltwater in Antarctica - BON-01 | ecosystem: Environmental > Aquatic > Freshwater > Ice > Glacier meltwater | place: Lake...
ATGATCCGTAGGCGGCAGCAGGTATCGCTCCTTCGTTAGCACCGCCCGAATCTCATCAAAAGGCCCTTGCCCAATCGCATGAATACGGCTCACCGCATCCGCCGGCAGCAGCTTGCCTTCTTCGCGCAGCGATCGCATGTGCGCATCGACCTTGCTGTGAAAAAGCAGTCGCCAGTATTCGAGCAACATCTGCGATCTGCTGAGCGTGGTGATCTTGTCCTGGCGCGGCCGCTGGATCAGCAGCACCCGCGAAGCGAATGCGTGATCGCTCGGCAGATCAAGTTCCTCCGTATCCACAAAACTCAACAGGCTATCGCGGGCAATCACCAGCGACTTGCGATGAGGCGTCTTCTGAAACAAGCCGCCGCCGCTGCGGTGCATGCGAATCACCCGGCGAATGATGTGTGCCGGTGCAAGCACGGCAGCAGGCTCCACGCTGCGCAGAATATGCCCGAGGTCGTGCGTATTGATGGTGGCGTGCGAAGCGTGATCCATAAGCAATGGCAAGAATAGGAAACGAAACAAGGCGGGACGTGTAGCGGCGGTCCGAAGGCTCTGCGCCGGGCCGCGCTCTCTTACATAACTTCGTGGATTTTAGCCGGTCGCGCAAACGATGCTTGCAAAAGATCGCGACATGATGCAGAATACACCCATGCGGTATGGATGCCGCCTGATAGAGCCACGAACCACGGAAGGGCCTCTCACGTGTCGCGACTCCGACAAAACATCAATATCGAACTGGCTGACGGTGCAAAAGAACAATTAGAGACAGTGCGCGCCCGCAACGGCATGACGCAAAAGGAGCTGGTCGCCCGGCTGATCAACTGGTTCTCACAGCAGGACCAGGTCGTCCAGCAGATCATCCTCGGCCAAATCCCTCAGCAGGTCGCCCCCGATGTCGCCAAGCTCCTGCTCGAACGCATCGCCGACGAAGCACCTACGCGCCGCGATCACGCAGCCGCAGAGATTCGCAGAGAACTGCTCAAGGCGGGCAACGGCGCGGTGTGAGTTGGTGGGGATGAAGGTAGAGAAGATGCTCAGCCGCGACTCAACGAGTCGCGGACGCCTAGGGATTGAAAGGGCGACCGAAGCACAACCGACTTCGAGTCCGCGAGTTTACGGCATTGCGAGATGTAAACGTATAAGTTGACGTCCGCGACGTGTTACGTCGCGGCTCAGTCAAGATTCATCTTTCACTTCTTCAAAAAACTACTTAGCAAGCCTATTGCTGAACCCAGCTTGTTCGAAATGATGATCCGTCGTCAGTGCATCGTGAAGGTCGTAGCGTTTCATCTCCACAAAGCTGACACAATCCGCCAGACCACTCTTTGTCGGAGCGTGCAAGGAACAGTTCTGTTCCAGCGTCGTGCAGTGCGGCATCGAGTGGGACATAGATCACATCTTTGCGGTGGCGAATGAGCTGATCGAGCCGTGCGAATGCTGGCCGTGCGACAGGCGAGGAAAAGAATGCGCCAAGTTCCAGCAGGACACACCCCGTGGTGAGAAGCGTACCTTTGAAGGAGCGGGCAAAGCGATCTGCGACTAAGTGCCAATCATCGTCTGCATCAAGCAGGGCGATGAAATAAGAAGTGTCAGCAAAGTACATCTGTCTCATCGCGGCTTGCCGTAGATGTAATGGTCATGCTTTTGCGAAGCGTCACTGGGCATTCCCTTGACAAGCCCGGATAGCTGCGACAGTTCTTTGCAAAGCGACGAATCATCCGCAGTTTTTTCCACATCGGCAAGCAGAACGACTTCAAAACGAACCGCCGCACCTTCGGGCAGTGCCGTCGGTTCGGTCAATTCAATCCGACCCGCCTTGATGTGTCCGTGATAAACCATGTTTCAATAGTAGTCCCCAGAATCAACGCGAACAAGAAGATTTACTCTGCGTTTGCTAGTCGCTTCTCAAAGGCATGCTCGCGTTACTTCTTCAAAAAACTCCGCGCAATGCGCCACACATCACCCGCGCCCATCGTCACCACCAGGTCACCCGGTCGTACCATCAGATCGAGTTGATCGATGATCGCTTCGAAGGGGTAGAGGTGCATCGCGGCTTTGCCGCGCTGACGCAGACGATCGACCAGATCAGCGGCTTTGACGGCATGCTGCTCGCGCTTGGAGTCGCGCACGAAGTAGATGTGAGGCACGATCACCAAATCAGCCTCGGCGAAACTCGCAGCAAACTGCTCCAGCAAAAAGCGCGTGCGGCTGTGCTGATGCGGCTGAAAAACGCAAATGAGGCGGCGCGGATTGTAGTGACGGCGAAGGGCTCGCAGCGTCGTCTCCACTTCAGTCGGATGGTGGCCGTAGTCATCAACAACCGTGACATGATCAGCCCGGCGAGCGGCAAGTTCATCTGCGCTCAGTGCAGAGATCGCACCCGCGAAACCAACGACCTGCCTCACGCCCATGAGTTGCATGCGGCGATCCAGACCACGGAAAGATTCGATGGCTTTGGCGATGCCATCCCATGTGCCGCCAGCGCGGTGAGCGAGCACCGCAGCGACGGCGGCGTTGTAGCACATGTGATCGCCGGGCAAGGGCGAGAGCCACTGGGCGACCATTTCACCTTTGTGTAGAAGGCGGACTGTGTTGGCGCTCGTGGACGTGTTGTCGGCGCTGGGAGCGAAGCCGCCAGCGGCTTTTTCAACGACGACTTGCCAATCTGCTTGCGGGGCAAACCCAATCGATTCGACATCGCAGCTCAGGCCACCCGTGATCGCCAGGCGGTGAGGCATTTCGTGATTGATCAGCAGGTAGCCGCCGTCTTCCTTGGCGGGAATCTTGCGTGCGAAGTCAGCGAAGGACTCGACGATTTCCTCGAGGTTTTTGTAGTAGTCCAGGTGATCTTCTTCGACGTTGAGGATGACGCCGAAGGTGGGGCGATGGTTGTGGAAGGAGCGGTCAAACTCACACGCTTCAGCGACGAGGTGTTCGCCTTCGCCGCAGCGGAAGCCGCCGCCGATTTGTTCGCAGTGAGCACCGACGATGAAGGATGGATCAAAGTTATTTTGAATCAGCACGTGACTGGTCATCGACGTCGTCGAGGATTTACCATGCGTACCGGCGATGGAGATGCCGATGCGTCCGAGCATCAGGTCGCCGAGCATTCGGCTGTATTTGACGACGCGCAGCTCGCGCGCTTTGGCTTCGATGACTTCCGGATGATCCGCCTTGATGGCTGCGGAGATGACGACCATCTCGCAGTCCTTGGGGATCGACTCGGCAGTCTGTTCGAGGGTCACATTGATCCCCGCGCCGCTGAGCATTTCAATGGTCGGGCCATCGGCTTGATCGGAGCCGGTGACGATCGCCCCGCGTGCCTTGGCCAGTCGAGCAAGGCCGGACATGCCCGAGCCGCCGATGCCGACGAAGTGGATGTGCAGACCGGTGAGCGGCACAGGCCTGCGAATGCGGCGCGAAGGCGCAGCAGTGCGGCGAGTTGCAGCAAGGGGTGTGGTCGTGGTGATGACCGGGCTGTTTGGGGCCGTCGTGGTTGCGGCCGTCGTGGCCGCTGTGGTAGGCGAAAGTGGTGTCATGTCACACATCCTTGTGTATGCGGTCATTCTACAGAATTTGCGCAGGCAATGAGAGAAGTCAGGTCATCTTTATTTCGACAACAACAGGCGATCAGGTGGAAAGATTGAGCAACACAAAGAAAAGTTCGAATTACAAAGTGCAAAGTACGAAGTGAAAGGCACTCTCCGCTCGCCACTTCTGTCATAGCCGCAGCGTCCTCGCTGCGCGTCTTCGCATCTACACAGAAGCCCCGCAGATGCGCGGCGCGGACCCCGCAGCTATGAAAGACTTCAGCGCCGCGTTGCCCATTTTTTTTCGTTACCATGCCGACATGAAACATCCGATTGGAAGCTTCTGTCTCGTGCTGCATGGCCATCTCCCTTATGTCCTGCACCACGGCATCTGGCCTCATGGCGAAGATTGGCTCTACGAAGCCGCCGCCGAGACCTACCTGCCCATCCTTTCGATGGTCGATGAATGTGTATTCTTCAACGCCATCCCGCGCATCACCATGGGCCTGACGCCCGTGCTGCTCGAGCAGCTCTCCCACGAACATTTCAAAGAAGGCTTCATCACCTACCTCGTCGATCGCGTGCAGCGCGCCAGGCAGGACCGAGCCGACTTTGAAAAGATGAACGAGATGCACATGGCTTACCTGGCCACGCGCTGGGAAGAGTGGTTCCAGAAGCTCATCGAACAGTTCGAGAAAATCAAACGCAACATTCCCGCTGCCTACGCTGAGCGCGCCAAGCTGGGCTACATCGAAATTCTCACCAGCTGCGCCACGCATGGCTACATGCCGCTGCTTCTCGAAGATGCTTCCATCCGTGCCCAGATTCGTGCAGGCATCGCAACATCCGAGCGCGTCCTGGGTTTCAAACCGACGGGCATGTGGCTGCCTGAGTGCGCGTATCGACCTTCGGGCCCTTGGAGCCCGCCCGTCAACTGGGGTGGCAAGCCCAATCGCATCGGCATCGAGCATCTCGTGGCCGATGAAGGCATCACCCACTTCTTCGTCGAGAATCACCTCATCGAAGGCGGTCGTAGCGAATGGCTCAATCAGGACAACCAGTGGCACAAGGTCGGCTGGGAAGAGTCAGAAAAATATGCAGCGCGCGGCTGGCGCGATGTACACGAACCGCACGGCGTCAACAGCGACGGCTCAGGCCCGCACCGCGTTGCCGCCTTCGCTCGTGATCCACGCATCTGCGAAAAGGTCTGGTCCGGCTCCATCGGTTACCCCGCAGCCGGTGAATATCTTGAGTTCCACAAAAAGTGGGGCGAACGCCGTGGGCTGCGCTATTGGAAGATCACCGGCAAGAACACAAACCTGGGCGACAAACATTATTACTACCCCGATGACACCAACGCCAAGGTGTTCGAGCACGCTCAGCACTTTTGCGATGAAGTGAAACACAGCCTGTGGGAATACAAAAACAAGACCGGCCGCCACGGCGTCGTCGTCGCCTGTTTCGATGCAGAGCTTTTTGGCCACTGGTGGTTTGAAGGCCCCAAGTTCCTGCGCGATGTAATGCTCACACTCAACGCTGAGCCTGATATCGATCTCTGCACGACTAAGGAATTTCTCGATCGCCATCCGGTGGATAAGGTCATCTCGATGCCCGAAGGTTCATGGGGCGAAGAGGGCGATCACCGCGTGTGGATCAACGAACAGACGCGCTGGATTTGGGAAGTGGAATATAGGGCCGAGGCTCTGTTTGGCAGGTTGACATTCCAGTTGCCCTGGCGCGATCCCAAGCAAGTGGCAGTAAGAAAAATGTTGGAAAAGGCTGGCCGTGAGCTGCTCTTGATGCAGGCCAGCGATTGGCCCTTCGTGATTTCGCGAGGCCAAGCCGTGGACTACGGCATCAAGCGCTTCGTCCTCCACGCAGGTCGTTTTGAAACCTTGGCAGCACTGGCAGAAAAGATTACGCGCGGCGAACCACTGACACCACTGGAAGAACTGGAAGTGAAGGATGCCGATCTGCACGATCCTGTGTTCCAGCACATCGATTTGAACTGGTGGAATATGTAGAGCCGCGACGTAATACGTCGCGGACGCCACCGGCATGAAGGGTTGTACTTCGCGCGACGATTCAAAGTGATCGCAGACGTCCGCGACTCGTTGAGTCGCGGCTCAGGCATACTTCACTTCTGCGGCTTACTCCCCTTCGCTACGATGCGATGCGCCCATTGCGGGCTGATCGCCTTGAATAAATCGAGAATGCGATAGAGCCTCGGTATGCACACTTCAAGGCGAGGCTTCTTCAAAAGTTTCACGATGGCCTTCGCCACTTTCTCCGGCGGGATGCCGCGTTTTTTCAGTATGGGCTCAAGCACTTCATAGCCGGGGTTGTCGAAGAATTCGGTCTGCACCAGGCCGGGATTCACGTAGCTGAAATGCACGCCTTTGCCCGCGTAGTCCATCGCCATCGTCTGCGTCAGCGACACCAGCGCGCACTTGGCCGCCGCATAAGCCGAGTGACCCCACGGCCCCATCTTTGTGGACATCGAAGCAATATTGATCAAATGCCCTTTGCCGCGGTCGAGCATCACCGGCAGCGTCGCGTGAATCATCTGCACCGCAGCGAAATAGTGCACCTGCATGATGCGGTGATGATCCTCCATCGATTGCCAGAGCATCGGTTTGCAGATACTCGCGCCCGCATTGTTGATCAGCACATCGGCGGGCCCGTGAACACTCAGCGCATTCGCAATCGTCTCTTCAATGATCGCTGCATCTTCCAAATCAAGCGGCAGCGCGACACTAAGTTGATGCTGCGAGAGCTGCGCTGCCAGCTCGCGCAGACGATCTTCTCGCCGGGCGATCAGCAGCGTGCGATAGCCCGCATGCGCCAGCGCGGTGGCGGTGGCTTTGCCGATGCCGCTGGAGGCGCCGGTGACAATCGCCAGTGGGGCGGTGCTTGATGGGGAAGAGCGTGTGTTCATGGGTGCAAGCGTAGCACGAGCCGCGCTATTGAAAAGTCGCTACGCTGCAATGCCATGGCCAACGACTCCTTGCACATCCAGACTTTCGTCCTCGGTGAATGGCAGACCAACTGCTTCGTCCTCCACAATCCAGCGGGGGAGCCGTTGCCTGGTAGTGATCTGAAACCATGCTGGATTATTGATGCGGGGTTTGAGCCGTACAAGATGATTGATTACATCAAGCGCAACAAGCTGCTGCCTCAGGCAGTGCTCTTGACCCATGCCCATCTGGATCACATCGCGGGCCTCATCGATGTGCGCAGGTACTGGCCTGATCTGGCGATTTTTATCCACCCCGCAGAGACCGCGTTTCTCACCGATCCCATGCTCAATCTCTCCGCGTTTTTGCCTGAGCCGATGGTGATGCCCGAGGCTACGGGAACCATCGAACACGGGCAGACGCTTTCGATCGCGGGCTGCTCCTGCGTACTTCGCCACACCCCCGGCCACAGTCCCGGCGGAATCACGTTCTATTTCCCGACTCTGAAAACCGCCATCGTCGGCGATACGCTTTTTCAAAACAGTGTCGGCCGTTTTGACTTTCCCACCTCCGATGAAGCCACGCTCTTTAACAGCATTCGCCAGCAGCTTCTCACACTGCCCGATGAAACGCGCGTACTCCCGGGCCACGGCCCAGCCACCACCATCGGACACGAACGGGAAACGAATCCTTACCTGTGAACGAAATCGGTACGTTCATCAGGGCATCTTCATTCACGAGACACCCCTCGACAACCCCGACACCCCCGACACCCGTAGAGACTGACTCAAGAAAAAGGCATTGGAAGCGCTGAATCGACTTCGCGCAGGCAACCATCGATTTGTCTCGGATGCGTTTGGCGTCACCGCTGTCACCAGTCAGTCGCGGCGTCAGGAAGTGGCCATGGTGCAGGAGCCTTTCGCTGTAATTCTGGGTTGCTCCGATTCGCGCGTGCCTGCGGAACTGGTCTTCGATCAAGGCCTGGGTGATCTTTTCGTCATTCGCGTGGCAGGCAACATCGTCGCGCCTTCGGGCATCGGTAGCGTCGAGTTTGCAGTGGAACTGTTCGGCACGAGATTGGTCGTCGTCATGGGTCACACCAAGTGCGGAGCGATACAGGCGACCATCGACGAATTGCAACTGGCTAGGGAAGCGCGCTCGCGCAACCTCCGCTCCATCGTCGATCGTGTGCGCCCCGCCATCGAACCGCTCATGGCCACCGATCTGCGCCATCAGCCCGAAGCGCTCATGCGCGAAGCGGGCAGAGCCAACATCAGAATGGCCACCAGTCAACTGCGGCATGGCTCAGAAATCCTCGAATACCTCATCGATCACGACAGCCTGCTGGTGGTCGGTGCGGAGTATTCACTGGAAACCGGGGTCGTGGATTTTTTTGATTTGCCGGTGTGAATTAGATGACTTAATAGACTCGAAGGTATCAAGCCGTTACTATGGAAAAATCTTCATGGGGCAGCCGGATGTACAATTCACAAAGTGGGCTCAGGCCATCGGTACGGGACGGTCACATTGAATACAACTGAGTACTTTCGCCACATCAAGACAAGGCCCGATCGGGCTTCTATACTTGAGGAGTGGATTCTGGAAGCCGTTGAGAAGCCGATACATGAGCAGCGGCAATCTGACGGTCGAATCCGGCGATGGGCCTACATTGATTCGGAAGCAAAATTCTTGCGCGTTGTACTACTGGAAGACGGCGAGACGGTACACAATGCTTTTTTTGATCGAAACTTTAAGCCATGAACATTAAATACTTTCGAGATACCGATACTGCATTGCTTGAGTTTTCCGATCGGCCCGTCGATCAGACGCGGGAAATCAGTGAGAACGTCTATGTTGACCTCGATATCGATGGTAACTTAGTCAGCATGACCATTGAACATGCTCAGACTGCTGCCAGCTTGCCAAGTGTAAGCGTTCAAGAGTTTGAGCAAGGCGTGGCTTGAACTTCTCAGGATCACGCCGCCTTCACTGCTGCCACAATCTTCTTCGCTGCATCCGTCAGATCATCAGCCGCCTGGAGCATCGGAATGTCTTTCGCGGCATTCTTGAGAATCTCGCGAGCTGGGGTCACATTCGTGCCTTCAAGGCGCACCACGAGCGGCACCTTAAAGCCAACGAGTTTCGCAGCATTGACGATGGCCTGTGCGACGATGTCGCATTTCATGATGCCGCCGAAGATGTTGACGAGCACGCCCTTGACCGCTTTGTCGGCGAGGATGATGCGGAAGGCTTCGGTGACGGCTTCTTCGCTCGCGCCGCCGCCGACATCGAGGAAGTTGGCGGGCTCTGAGCCGTGGAGTTTGACGAGATCCATCGTCGCCATCGCCAGGCCTGCGCCGTTGACGAGGCAGCCGATTTCGCCGTCGAGTTTGATGTAGTTGAGGTTGTGTTTGGCGGCTGCGATTTCCAGTTCGTTGGTCTCCGCCGGGTCAGCCATCGCGGCGATTTCCTTCTGGCGGAACATGGCGTTGTCATCGAAATTGAATTTCGCATCGAGCGCGAGCACTTCGCCATCAGGCTTGCCTTCACTGGCAGGCGTCACGATCAGCGGATTAATCTCCGCCAGGCTGGCATCGCTCTTAATGAATGCGGTTGTCAGTTTGGTGAAAATCGAAATCGCCTGTTTGATCTGATCGCCTTTGAAGCCGAGCTTGTAGGCGATTTTGCGAGCTTGAAATGGCTGCAGACCCAGAGCGGGATCGATGATGACGCGGATGATTTTTTCCGGGTGAGTTTTGGCGACTTCTTCGATCTCGACGCCGCCTTCGCTGGAGGCGATCAGCACCGGGGCATTGACCGCACGATCGACCGCAAGGGCGACGTAATATTCCTTGGCGATATCAACGCCCGAGGCGACCAGGAGTTTATTGACGGGTACACCTTCAGGGCCAGTCTGCGGGGTGATGAGGGGCTTAGAGAGAATCATGGCTGCGGCTGTTTTCGCATCCTCGGCTGAGCGCACCAGTTTGACGCCGCCGCCTTTACCTCGGCCGCCCGCATGAACCTGCGCCTTGACCACCGCCAGAGGAGCGTTGAGCGTCTTAAAGGCTGCTGCTGCTTCGTCAGCGTTATCGGCAACGATGGCGGGGGGGACGGGGACGCCGTATTTCTGGAGCAGTTCGCGGGCCTGGTATTCGTGGATTTTCATGTTGCAAAGCCTTCCGTGAGTGAACCTTGGACGAGTAGATTTCGGATGATAACGAGGATGCGTGGTGGAGGCCAGAATGTCTATCCGAGCCGCGTGGCGTAAGCCTGCGGAGTTTGGAGGCGCCTTGTATTCCCATAAGAGCGTGTATGAAAACCCCATATAGCCCCGGCCTTGGCCGGGGAGACCCGCCGGATTCCTTGCGTTACCCCGGCTAAAGCCGGGGCTATGTGAATCAATCCGAGGATTTCATACACGCTCTAAGCACCGCAGGCTTACGCCTTGCGGCTCGGATAAGGCATGAATTTTTCATTGCCGGTTTTGTCTAGTTGCGCTTTTTTCGATCGTGTCTATCATTGCAAGTGTTTATAAATGATGTGGTTAAGTCGTGTCTAGGGGTAAACGGGTAGACGTCTAGGCGTTTACCCTTAGTTTTTTGGTAATTCATGTCAGGATAAGCGTTTACGTATAGCGGTGTTAGGGGGTACGTGATAGCCACGGATGGCTTTGAAAGGGTGGTGGCGGGCATGGTCGAGGCTCCGAAAGAGAGGAAGGAAGCGAGCCGGCCATAGTATAGCACATATCGAACCGTAATTCAATGGTTTTTTATTTATTGAATAGGCTGTGCGCGTGCGTGGGATTGTTTGGGGGCTCATTGAAGGCGAGTGGGTGTATGTCCATCCGAGTAAGCCTGCGGGGTTTGGGGATGCCTTGTGTTACCGAAGCAC
>Ga0105053_10012201_pt1 | contig 10380 bp, 6 predicted proteins | sample BON01_FD_78093 | JGI IMG/M metagenome (GOLD analysis project Ga0105053, IMG submission 78093) | Freshwater microbial communities from Lake Bonney liftoff mats and glacier meltwater in Antarctica - BON-01 | ecosystem: Environmental > Aquatic > Freshwater > Ice > Glacier meltwater | place: Lake...
ACCCCAGTCCGGCTGGCCGGGGTGGCGCACCAGGACGCCGGGCACCAGGCCCGTGGCGCCTGTGGCGCGGTGTGTTCGTTCTTCCATTGTGGCAGACTAGAGCCGCTGCCCTGTTTTCGCCAATGGGGCCGTTCGGGGGAGGAACACATGTCACAGGCCGATGACCTGCGGCTGGCCGCGCTGGTCTGCTCGCGGCTGTGCCACGATCTGGTCGGCCCGGCGGGCGCCATCGCCAACGGGCTGGAACTGATGGCCGCCCCGGCCCTGGCAGGCGAGGCCCTGGCCCTGACGCAGACCACCAGCGCCCAGCTCAACCGTCGCCTTGCCTTCTACCGGCGCGCCCTGGGTACCGGCGACAAGCTGACCTGGGACGAAGCCTATGAGGTCAGCGCCGGTTTGCTGCAGGACAGCCGCCACGTCATCGACTGGCGCGCCGCGCCGGCGGGCGTGAGCGCACCGGCCGCCCGCCTGGCGCTGAACATGCTGCTGTGCGCGATGGACGCCACGCCCATGGGCGCCCGCCTGAGCGTGTCCGCCGATGGTCTGCCGCGGGTCGCCGCCGAGGGGCAGGTGCGCCACGGTGCCGCGCTCGCCGCTGCCGTTGCGAACCCCGATGCAACGGTCGCCGAGACCGTGCCGCGCGAGGCCCAACCGTTTCTGACCGCCCGCATGGCGCGGGCCAACGGCTGGCACCTGGTGCTCGAAAGCCAGGACGACGAACATCTGGTGCTTGTTTTGGCGAATTGACGTGCGTCTGTCGCCCTATCGATACAAATCCAATGCAAACGTTCCGTGTGAATGCGCAAGGCTCTGCAATTGATTCGGGATTTTTTTGTGTAATGATGGCGCGACAAACGGCTGCTTGAGCCGTCACAGGAGAGTCAAGGCGGGCCGGCGAGGCCCAAGCTTGGGAGCGCATCATGACCATCACGATCACCGGAACCTCTGGTAGCGACACCCTGACCAGCGGTGGCGGCCAGGACACTCTGATCCTTGGCCTGGGCGGAGACGATCTCCTCACGGGCGGCTTCGGCAACGACATGGGGGCCGGTAACGACACCTATGACGGCGGCGACGGCAACGACACGATGGTCGACGATCTTGGCAACGACATCATGATCGGCGGCGGCGGCAACGACGGCATGAGCGGTGGGCGCGGCGACGACACCCTGTCGGGCGGTGACGGCAACGACATGCTGCTGGGCGGCGATGGCGACGACAGCCTGGATGGCGGGGCCGGCGACGATCAGATCAACGGTGGCGCGGGCAAGGACGACATCGCAGCCGGGTCCGGCAATGACTTTGTCCTGGGCGGCGAAGGCGATGATTCGATCGACGGTGGCGAGGGCAACGACGCGCTCAACGGCGAGGGCGGCGACGACCACATCGTCGGCGGCGACGGCAGCAACATGATCCTGGGTGGCGCGGGTGATGACACGCTGGTTGGCGGCGGACTGCACGACTACATCGAAGGTGGCGATGGCAATGACGACCTGTCGGGCGGTGGCGGCGACGATGGCTTGCTCGGTGGCGAGGGCAACGATGCGCTCGATGGCGGCGACGGCTCTGATTACCTGGAAGGCAATGCGGGCGACGATCTGATTCTGGGGGGTGGCGGCGCCGATAACCTGGTGGGCGGCGACGGCGCCGACACACTGCAGGGCGGCGACGATGTGGACTTCCTCGTCGGCGGCGCCGGCAACGATACCGCAGAGGGTGATGCCGGCAACGACAACATCGTTGGTGGAGACGGCGACGACACGCTGGCAGGCGGCGGCGGCGATGACGTGTTGCGCGGTGACGACGGCAACGACGTGATTGACGGTGGCGAGGGCAGCGACCAGTTGATCGGCAGCCGCGGCAACGATGTGATCGCCGGCGGCGACGGCGCCGACGGCCTGGTCGGCGATGACGGTGACGACACGCTCTCGGGCGATGGCGGCGCTGACTATCTTCACGGAGGATTCGGCAACGACACCCTGCTGGGCGGCGAGGGCGACGACGGGCTCAACGGCGGCGATGGCGACGATGTGGTCGATGGCGGCGACGGCACGGATCTCGTGCTGGGCGAAGCTGGTGACGACACCCTCGACGGCGGTGCGGGCAATGATGCGATCAACGGCAACAGCGGCGATGACGTGCTTGCCGGCGGTGCCGGTGCGGACCTGGTGCTGGGTGAAGAGGGCAACGACACCCTGTCGGGCGGTGACGGCGCCGACGGACTCAATGGCGGTGCGGGCGACGATGTGATCGACGGCGGCGAGGGTGCCGATGTCCTGATTGGCGGCGACGGCGACGACACGTTGAGCGGCGGCGCCGGGATCGACAACGTGCTGGGGGGCGCCGGCAACGATCTCTTCATCCACACGGCCGGCGGCGGCAACGACTTCCTTTCGGATTCGTCGGGCGCCAACGACGTGATGCGGATCAACTTCGACAAGGTTGTGCTCGACGCCGAGCGCAGCAATTCCGATCTGGTTCTGGAAACCTCCGACGGTGAGCGCATCACCCTGGTCGGCCAGTTCTCGTCGGGCGGTATCGAGAACTTCGAGGATTCCAGCAGCCATGTCGGCAGCTTCTTCGTCACCTTTCTGGCTGATGGCGAAAGCGAGAACGGTGGTGTCGAGGAACTGATTGTCGGCGGCAGCGGCGCCGACACGATCACCACGAGCGGCGGCTTCGATTACATCTATGCCGGCGCCGGCGATGACCACGTCGAGATCACCGCGCTCTTTGGCGCCTACGTGACGCCCGGCAGCGGCAACGATGTCGTGGTGGGTTCCGGGTCGGGTTACGACGAAATCCGGTTTCTTGACCACACGCTGGACGCGACCATTGCCATCGATGCCGGCGGCAGCGGCACGGCGGTGTTCGCCGACGGCGAAACCGATGTCTTCAGCGGCGGATTCTTTGCGGTTTCCGGTGGCCAGGGCAACGACACCATCACCGCCACGGGGACGGGCTGGTCGTGGCTCGAAGGCAGCGGCGGCGACGACACGCTGACCGGAACCGGATCGTATGACTCCATCAACTTCTACACGGCCCCCGAAGCCATCGATTTCACGCTCGGGGCGGGCGGTGACGGCGTCTTCGCGAGCGGCGGACTGCTGGGAACCGATACCTATTTCGGCATCGAGGGCGTCGTGGGCTCGCTTTTTGCCGACACGATCGTGGGCAACGACGAGGCCAACGACATCTACGGCTACGAAGGCGATGACAGCGTCGATGGCGCCGGTGGCAACGATGTCATCAACGGCCACAAGGGCGACGATGTTCTCCTGGGCGGCTCGGGCGACGATCAGATGCTCGGCGGCTACGGCGACGACACCCTGTTGGGCGGTGACGGCATCGATGCGATGGCCGGCCAGGACGGCAACGACCGGCTTGAAGGCGGCGACGGTCGCGACTTCATCTATGGCGATGGCGGCGATGACACGATCCTGGGCGGGGCCGGCAACGACTCCATCTACGGCGGCGATGACGACGACCACGCCGAGGGCGGCGATGGCGACGATGTTGCGGATATGGGGGCAGGCCAGGACAGCGTTTCTGGCGGTCTCGGCAACGATCAGCTTTATGGCGGTGACGGTGACGACACCATCGAGGGCGGAGAGGGCGACGACTATCTTGATGGCGACAATCTGGGTACTCCCTCGCTTGAGGGCGACGACCACCTGTCCGGCGGCGACGGCAACGACCGGCTTCGCGGTGGTGGCGGCGACGACACCATGACTGGTGGAGAAGGTGACGACAGATTCTTCTTTGCCGACGGATTTGGTCACGACACCATCACCGACTTCGAACTGGGTGACGGCATCCTGCTGTCGAGCGTGACGGGAATCGATGGCCCCGGAGACGTGACACCGCTCATTTCCCAGGACGGCGCAGACGCGCTGATCGTGCTCGACGATGACAACAGCATCCGCCTGATCGGCATCGACGCGGACGACCTGAGCGTTTCGCCGGTCGCCTTCGTCCATCTGGTATGACTTGCCGGCGCGTCGCGCGCACGTTGTGACCATCGCTGTCGGACGCCGTCAGGTTTCCTAAGGTTCAGGGCGTTGCAGAGGCGACGAACTGCGCCTGTTCCCGGTAGCAGGGTTGGCCCGGGCACCGTCGATGCCCTAACTTCCGATGGAATTCCACGGCGGAGCGGGGCGATGCGCCAATCAGAAACGAAGGCGCGACCGCTGGGTCCGCAGGAGGCGCTGTTTGCCGAGTTGACGCGGCGGACGCACGGCGGTGTGCAGCTTGTCTGCATGGGCGCGTTCGAGCAGCGGCCCGATCCCCAGGACGTGCGCAGCGCCCTGCGGGCGATCCACCGGCGCCATCCCATGCTGCAGGCCCGTGTCGAGGACCGCACGGCCCTGTGGTGGGTCTGCGACGTGCCTTTCGAGCGCATCGGGATCCGCATGCAGGCGACGACCGGGGAACTGGACGTCGAGGCGTTCTATGCGGCCGAAGCGGCCATCCCGCTCGACGTGACGGCAGCCTCATGGCGGGCGGTGCTGTTGACCGATGCCGACGGGCGCGTGGCCTGGATCGCGCTAGTTTCCAACCATGGCGCGATCGACGGGCGCTCCGCACTCGTCGTGCTCAACGATCTGGACGTGCTGCTGAACGAACCGGCCGCGTGGTCGGGCAAGGTCCTGGACCTGGCCGCGGCGGCCGAAGAGGGCCTGGCGGCGAGCGGGCTTTCGGGCGACCGCGGCCTGCTGCCGGCCTGGCCTGCCGAAACCCAGTGGCGGGTCGACCGTCCCGCCGGCAGTGCGGAGCGGCGGCCGCAGGCCTTCCTGCGGGTCGTGCCGCAGGCCACGCTCGATGCCATGCACGCCAGGCTGGGCCCGCTGGGTATCCACCTGGGTGCGGCATTTGCCGCGGCGGCGGCCAGGGCGGCAGAGGTGCTGCCGGGGCGCACCGCCTGGACCGGCATCGTGGCGCCGACCGATGTTCGCGGCGACTGCACGCCGCCGGTAAGCGGCGATGCGGTGGGAGAATACATCGCCGGCATCGCGCTGATCCTGGGACCCGAACACGAGGCGGCAGGGCTGCTGGAAACCGCCAGGGAACTGCAGGAGCAGTTCCTGAGGAACAGACCGCCCTCCCTGTTGATGGAGGCGCAGGTGCCGATGGAGGCAACCCGGGCCCAGGTCGATCAGATGGCGGCGCCGGGTGAGGCCTTTGCCGGCGGCATCTGTGTCTCCGACATCGGTGACGCCAGCCGGCTGTCGGGCCGCCGCCTGGGTTTTACGCACCTGCTGGTGATGCCTTCGCAGAATCATGGGATCCACGCGGTCATGGTCGCCATTGTCACGACCAGCGCGGGCGTCTGCCTGAGCTTTGGCTACGATACGCCGCTGCGCGCCCGCGCCGACGCCCATGCCTTTGCCGAACGTTACCTGCAGGCCCTGGACTCGCTGGCCGGAGCGGCCTGACAACCATCGCGGGACTTTCAGGCTTGGGGACGGGGCGTGTCACTCGCGCGCAGGATGTGACTGTCCTTGCCGCACGCCGGGCACAGGCCAACGGCTGGCCCCTGGTGCTTGAAAGCCATGACGACGAACATCTGGCGCCGGGGCTCAATCTCCTTTCGGTTGGGCGGGCCGTTGCTGGATAAGCTTGTCCATAAAACGGCAAGCGATAAAATTAGCCTGGCAGGAGTCTTTTGGGGTTTTGCTCCTCAAACATTATTGTAACTTCGACTTTGCATTTGATCGCTGGGGCGATCCGGGAGAGCGCATCATGAGGAATACCCTTGTCGGGACTGAAATCAACGACACACTCCTGGGCAGCGAAAGCCGGGATAACCTGATCATCGGCCTCGCCGGCGCCGATGTGTTGTTTGGCGGTTCCAAGGACGACGTGATTCAAGGCCAGGGCGGTGACGATATCCTGTCGGGCGGATCCGGCAGCGACCTGCTGCTTGGCGGGGACGGCGATGATGTCCTGATCGGCGGGCCGGGCAGCGACACTCTCAATGGTGGCGACGGGGAGGACTGGGCCGATTATTCGGATGCTCAGTCGGGCGTTGCGATCAACCTGGGGTCGTTCAGTTCCGGATTTTTTGGCCGCGGTACGGGCATGGACCGGCTCATCAGCATCGAGAACATCATCGGATCGGAAGGGCGGGATCGACTGACCGGTGATGGCGGCGACAACACGCTGAGTGGTGGCGATGGCGACGACCGCCTGGATGGGAAGAACGGAGACGACGTGCTGTTGGGCGGCGATGGCGACGACAGGCAGGCCGGTGGCCGTGGCGCTGATGTGCTGTCGGGCGGAGAGGGTAACGACCGCCTCTATGGCGGCGGGGGCAGCGACAGCCTCGACGGCGGTGCCGGCGACGACATTCTTTTCGGGCAGGGCGGCCACGACGTGATGTTCGGGGGCAGCGGCAATGACGTGCTGGACGGCGGCCGGGGCCGGGACGTGCTCATCGGAGGCCAGGGCAACGATCTTCTCATCGGCGGCCGCAGCGCCGACAGGTATGTCATCGAGCAGGGTGATGGCGACGACCTGATCTTCGATCAGGAAGGTCAGAACGATGTCATGCGGATCGATTTCGACAAGATGGTCATCGATGCGCGACGCGATGGCGACGATCTGGTGCTTGATACATCCGTCGGCGATCAAATCACCATAGATGGGCAGTTCTCTGGGAGTTCGATCGAGAACTTCGAGGATTCCGGCAGCCGCGGCGGAACATTTCTCGTCACGTTCCTGGCCGATGGCGCGGTCGAAAACGCTGGTGTCGAGGAACTCATCATCGGTACCGCCGGCGCCGATACGATCACCACGACGGGCGGATTCGACTACATCTTCACCGGCGGCGGCAACGACGTGATCGACATCCTGACCTTCGACGGTGCCTACATCACACCGGGAACGGGCAACGACACGATCAACGGTTCCGGATCGGAAGCCGATGAACTGCGCTTCCTGGACCACAGCCTGGACGCGACCATCAACATCGATTCAAGCGGCAGCGGCACGGCGGTCTTCAGCGACGGCGAAACCGATACCTTCAACGGCGGCTTCTTCGTCGTCGGGGGCGGTCAGGGCAACGACAGCATCACGGCGACGGGCGCCAGTTGGTCATGGATAGAGGGCGCGGGCGGCGACGATGTCATCACGGGCACGGGCGGCGCTGACGCGATCGTCTATTTCAGCAGCCCCGAGGCGATCGACTTCACCCTTGGTGCAGGCGGTGACGGCGTGTTCAGCGGCGGCCTGCTGGGCACCGACACCTATTTCGGCATCGAAGACGTCGCGGGTTCCCGCTTCGACGACAACATCGTGGGTAACGACAGCTCCAACGAGATCTACGGCTACAACGGCGATGACACGATCGACGGAGCCGGTGGCGATGACTTTCTCGACGGCAGAGCGGGAGACGACGTTATTTTTGGCGGTGGCGGCAACGACGAAATCCTTGCCAGCCACGGCAATGACAGTGTCTCCGGGGGCGACGGCGATGACTATATGTTCGGTGGAGAGGGCAATGATCACCTGGAGGGCGATCTGGGGCTGGACTATCTCGACGGCGAGGCCGGTGACGACACGCTGATCGGTGGCGACGGCAACGACAGCTTCGTCGGGAATACCGGCGATGACGTGATGACCGGCGGGGCCGGCAACGATCGCTTTTTCTTCGGCGATGGATTTGGAAACGACACGATCACGGACTTTTCACTGGGCGACGGCATCCTGCTCGACGGTCTGAGCAGTATCAATTCGCCCGGCGACGTCACGCCGCTGCTCAGCCAGGACGGCAATGACGCGCTGATCACGGTGGATGCAGACAACGTCATCCGTTTGATCGGCATCGACGTCAATGATCTGGAAGTGGGATCGGTTGCGTTTGTTCACCTTGCCTGAGGCGCCGGGGGAAGCGGCCGATGTGTCAGCGCGCGCTTTCTTCGACCGCGGCGGCTTTCTCGCGCAGGGCGTAGCCGCGCCCCCACTCGGTGGCGATGTAGTTTTCGCCGCCGGTCTTTGCGGTGATCTTCTGGCGCAGCTTGCAGATGTAAACGTCGATGATCTTGACGTCGGGTTCGTCCATGCCGCCGTAGAGGTGGGAGAGGAACTGGGCCTTTTCCACGGTCTGGCCACGGCGCAGGGCGAGCAGCTCGAGGACACCGTACTCCTTGGCCGTGAGCTTGATCGGGTCGCCGTCGATCTCCGCGGTCCTGTCGCCCAGCCGGACGGTGAGGCGGCCGATGCCGATGTCGGACAGGGCGTGGCCCTGGGCGCGGCGCACGATGGCGTGGATGCGCGCGACCAGTTCCTCACGCGCGTAGGGTTTGACGATGTAGTCGTCGGCGCCCGAGACCAGCCCGCGCACCTTGTGGTCGACCTCGGCCAGGCCGGAGACGATCAGCACCGGCGTCTCGACGCGGGCGTCGCGCAGGCGGCGCAGGACCTCGTGGCCGTCGATGTCGGGCAACATGAGGTCGAGCAGGATGAGCGCGTAGTTATAAAGGCGGCCGATCTCCAGCCCGTCTTCGCCCAGAGAGGCAAGATCGACATCGAAACCTTCGGCTTCGAGGATCATGCGCACGCTCTGGGCCTGTGCGGCATCATCCTCGACCAGCAGAATGCGCATGGTCAGAACTTCCCCAAATCAGCCCGATATTAGGCGATCGGCGGCCCAATCACCACCGCACTGCTGGCTTCCTGTGACGGCGATCAAGCCGATCGGCCGGGGCGCGCCGGAAAGCTTGAGAAATCTGTGGCTTGCGAAACAACCTGTCATGGCTCTATACACCCGCCCACACGGCCCATCGGGCACGTGCTGGACATCCATAACGATCCAAGAAGAAGGGAAAGGGGTGCATGGCCGTTAAGATTTCGGGGTCCTATAAACCCGCGCAAAACGAGCCGTACATGAACCCGAAACAGAAGGAGTTCTTTCGCACGAAGCTGATGTCCTGGAAGGGCGAACTTCTCCAGGATTCGTCACAGACCATCCGTCACCTTCAGGAAGAGACCTCGGCCCAGCCCGATCTGGCCGATCGCGCCTCGACCGAAACCGACCGTTCGATCGAATTGCGCACGCGCGACCGCGAGCGCAAGCTGATCTCCAAGATCGACGAGGCGCTGCGGCGCATCGACGACGGGACCTACGGTTACTGCGAGGAGACCGGCGAGCCGATCGGCGTCAAACGCCTGGAAGCCCGTCCGATCGCCACCCTTTGCCTGGAAGCCCAGGAGCGTCACGAGCGCCGCGAGCGGGTCTATCGCGACGATTGATCCCGCCGTCCCGCGCCGCGCGGCACAGCAAACCACGGGGGAAGCCGTCATGCGGCTTCCCCCGATGCGTTTCGGGGCGCACGTACTGTGATGTCTGTCCCTTCCCCCCTTGAGGGGGAAGGTTAGGATGGGGGGACGGCGCGCAGCGCCTTTGTCGCTGTCGTGGGTCGGCGGCACGCCAGCGGCGTTCCCCCCCACCCCAACCCTCCCCCTCCAGGGGGGTGATTTCGGGTCGGCGTGGTTGCGACGGAGTCCGGGGGGTATCGAAGGTGAGCGATCCAGGCAACAGCACCGGCAGCGCCCTGCACCAGGAACGGATGCATCGCAGGCGCCGTGCCGCGTTGCGTATCGCCATCGTCAACGCCGTGCTGTTCCTTGGCGGTGCGGCGGGCGCCTTCGTGGCCCTGCGCGGCCCGGCGGGCGATCTGTGGGCGGTGATCGGCGCGGGCATCGTCCTGGGCCTGGGCGTGCTTTCGGTCAGTTTCATCATCCTGACGGCGCGATCCCAGGCGCGCGACATGCCCCAGCCCCTGTTCGACGCCCTGACGGGCGGCGATGTCGGCACCTACCTGTGCGACGCCGACGGCCAGGTCCGCTTCGCCAACGCCACGCTGTTGCGCTGGCTGGGTTACGACCGCGACCAGCCCCAGGCACGCCGCGCCCTCGGCCGCGCCCTGATCCGTCGCGGCGAGATGCAGAAATTCCGGGGCGAGGCGGTCGCCATACGCCACGCCGACGGGCGCCAGGTCAGCCTCCATGTCGTCGAACAGGAGAGCCGCGACGGCGCGGCCTGGGGCCTGGTCTGGCGCAACCGGCCGTTTGCCGAAGCGAGCCCTGCCGGCCCGGCCTCGGCGCTTGCGGCGACCTGGATACGGCTGCTGGAGAGCGCCTCGGTCGCCATCGTCCAAGTCGATGCCGGCGGCCGGATCGTGACCGGCAACCGCGCCTTCCGCCGCATGGGCAGGCGCCCGGGTGCGGTGAACGCCGGCGCCTTCCTGGCCGATATCGTGGCTTCGGAGGATCGCCGGCCGCTGATCCGGCGTCTGGCCGATGTAGGGCAGGGCGGCGATGTCGACCAGCCCCTCGATGTCCGCCTGGCCGGCGAGGGCGACCGCGCGGCGACGATCT